>Ga0187892_10002071_pt1 | contig 42299 bp, 43 predicted proteins | sample MA1701073metaG_FD_139345 | JGI IMG/M metagenome (GOLD analysis project Ga0187892, IMG submission 139345) | Bio-ooze microbial communities from a basaltic lava cave in the Kipuka Kanohina Cave System on the Island of Hawaii, USA - MA170107-3 metaG ... | reverse complement strand
TTCATCACCAGCCGGCACTTGTAGCCGTTTCCCGAAGGCAGGTAGTCGTAGAGCACTGGCTTCATGCGAAAGACCCCGAGAGCAGCCGCCGCGCCTCGCGGGCGGCGCGCAGGCCGGACAGGTGCGCGCCGTGCAGGGTGCCATAGGCCGTCTGCTCGGTGTGCTCGCCGGCAAAGACGATGCGCCCGCCGACCGAACCGGTCAGCAGGGCGCGCGCGCCGAAGCGCCCGGGCAGGCAGTGGGAATACGACCCGCGTGCATACGGGTCCGAGGACCAGGCGGTCGCGGCGCCGCGGTCGAAGTGGCGGCGGATGTCGTTGCCGAGCATCTGGACGAGCTCGCCGAGCGCATGCTCGATCGCGGCGGCCTCGCCCGCCGCCTCGAGCTCGTACGCGAGCCGGCCGGCGGCCGCGGCGACGCAGACATGGCTGGCGGCGATGCGGGTCTGATAGCTCATGCCGCGGCCGTCATCCCGGCGCAGCCGCCAGTGTTCGTTGCGCTCCGAAGGGAAGACGTTGCGCTTGAAGCGCAGCGCGACCTTGTTCATGAGGCCGAGCGGCAGGTCGTGGTGCGCCTGCAGCACCGGTACGGGCAGGTGCGGCGAGAAGATGACCGGGCCCGCGGCGATCACGGAGGAAGGCAGCGCGACCACGGCGACGCGCGCGGACAGCGCGCCCGCCGGCGTTTCCGCCGTCACGCCGCGCGCGTCCCAGCGGATGCGTGACACCGGCGTGCGCAGGCGCACTGGTAGGTCGCGCGCGTAGTGCGCGAGCAGCGCGCCGTATCCGCGCGCCACCAGCATGTCGTCGCCCGCGAACAGGAACTGATGCTGGTCGAGCAGCGAGAAGTTGGCGGGTTCGATGCCTTCCCACGACGTCATCTCCGCCATCGCCATCGGGTACCAGGCGTCGGCAAGCGTGGCCTGCGTCAGCGCCGCCTCGGCCGGCACGTCGAGGCCGCGCCGGCCGGCTGCGTCGAGCTCATGCTCGATGCGCTCGCTGACCGCGCGCAGGCCGGCCATCTCGGCACCGCTCATCCGGTGCGTGCCGCGGTAGACATGGCTCGGGGATTGGTCCACGGTGGGCTCGAATCCCTGCTCGCGCGCATAGGCAACCCAGGGGTTGGCGTCCGGCGCGTGCAGCCAGGAACAGCCGCGGTCCCAGGGCGGGCCCAAGCTCGAGTCGGTAAAGGCACGACCGCCGATGCGGTCGCGCGCTTCGAGCACGAGCACGGTGTGGCCGGACTTCAGCAGTTCCTTCGCGGCGGTGAGCCCGGCGCCGCCGGCGCCGGTCACGATCACATCGGGTGTCGCGGCCTGTGCCGCGAGTCGCGCGGCGGCGCTGCCGGTCAGCGTCGCCGCCATCATTCCCTGCAACAGTTGCCGGCGGTTCATCATGCGAGTGCCCGGCGCCAGGCCCGGAGCTTCGCACGATAACCCATCCCGGCATGCGCCGGGCTCGTCGAGGGCAGCAGCCGGCAGTCGAACTCGGGCGCATCGGGCCAGCGCCGCAGCACGTGGCGCCGCCATGCGGCCTCGGCCTTGCGCCCGTTGAAGCAGATGCGGGCGATGCGCCGGTGCGCAGCCAGGAAGCCGGCGAAATCGTTCACGACGATGGAGTCCTCCGCGATCGCGGAATCGAGGCTCCCCTCGCGCTCGCAGCTCGCGAGCACGTCCCAGAGCGCGATTCCCGCGGCGCACAACGCCCGGCGGCGGCGCGCGTAAGTCTCGTGCGGATCGAAGCCTGCGATTTCGCCCACGATGCGCCAGAAGCGGTTCTGCCGATGCGCGTAGTACTCACCAGCCGCGAGCGAGGCGACCGAGGGCATGCTGCCGAGCACGAGAATCCGTGCATCCCACCTCGCCACCGGCGCGAATCCACGAATGGCACGAATGGTGCCGGGTCGTAGATTCGTAGTTCTTGTCGGCATCGTGTCTGGCCGCAATCTTGCACCGGACCTAAACTACGAATCTACGACCCGGCACCAAAGGAAAGGCCCGCCGAAGCGGGCCTCTCGCATGCGAAGTGGAGGACGCTTACCAGCGACCGCCACCGCCGCCGCCGGAGCGGAAGCCGCCCCCGCCACCCGGACGACCGCCGCCACCCGGACGGGCGCCGCGCGGACGATCCTGCGCTTCGTTCACGCGCAGCTGGCGGCCACCCATCGAGAAGCCGTTCAGCGCCTCGATGGCCTTGGTGGCCTCGGCCTGCGGCATCTCGACGAAGCCGAAGCCGCGCGGACGGCCGGTCTCACGATCGGTCGGCAGCGCAACGGACTCGACCGCGCCATGCTGCGCGAACAAGTCGCGCACCTGGGCTTCGGTCGCCGAGAAAGGCAGGTTTCCAACATAGATCTTCATAGATTCAGACTCTCACTCTCATTTGGACACGGCCGTGCACCGTCCTCGGGTCGAGGGCGGCTTGGGCCTTCATAACACGGCAGGAAACACGGTCGGGATCGTCAGGCGGGCAAAAGCTCGGCTAGGGCGAATCTTCGAACTCGGGGGTCCTGTCACCTGACCGTCGTCGCTTTCCCTGCCCTTGGGCGCTGCTAAGCGCTTGATATTGCAGGGAATCACGTAACGGCCGGCGCGCAGGATAGCACTAATCGAGGCGCTTCTGGAAGCGCGCGACCGCCGCCGTCAGCATGACGGCCAGGAACAGCGTGAGCTTGCCGAGCTCCGGGCCCATGTCGGCGAGCCGGGTGCCACGCAGCACGATGCCGCGGATGATCTCGTTGAAGTGCGTGAGCGGCAGCAACTGCGCGATGGCCTGGGCCAGCTCCGGCATGCCCTCGAAGGGGAACATGAAGCCGGACATCAGGATCGAGGGCAGCATGGTGACGAGCGCCATCTGGATGGCCTGGAACTGGGTCTGCGCGAGCGTCGAGATGAACAGGCCAAGCGCGAGCGAGGCGGCGATGAACAGGAGCGCGCCGAGGTAGAGGTCGAGGAGGCTGCCGGCGACCGGCACGTCGAACAGCCACCAGCCGAGCAGCAGGACCAGCGTCACCTGGATGAAGCCGATCCCGACGTAAGGCAGCAGCTTGCCGGTCATCAGCTGCCCGCGCGTGACCGGCGTCGTGATCAGGAGCTCGAGGTTGCCGCGCTCGCGCTCGCGCACGATGGCGCTCGCCGTGAATACCACCATGGTCATGGTCAGAATCACGCCGCAGAGCGCGGGCACGATCTGAACCGCCGTGCGGCGCTCCGGGTTCCAGGCCACCAGGATCTCGACCGGCCGCGACGCCGCCGGCGCGCCCGCGCGCCGCAGGAGCGGCATCGCGGCGAGGCCCTGTGCGACATTTTCGAGCGCGGGCTGGCTGCCGTCGACGAGGATTTGGAGCGCGGCGCGGCCACCCTCCGCGATGCGCCGCTCGACGTCCGGCGGGATCACGATGCCGACGTTCGCCTCCCCTTCCTGCATCAGGCCGCGCAGCTCCGCCTCGCTGCCGGCCTGCCGGATCGTGCCGAGCACCTGCGTCGCGCCAAGGTCACCGACCAGCCGGCGGGACAGCGACGTTCGCGCCTGGTCGAGCACCACCGCCGAGATGCCGCGCACGTCAAAGTTGATCGCGTAGCCAAACAGCAGGAGCTGGATGGCCGGGATGCCGACGATGAGCCCGATGGTGATGCGGTCGCGCGCAAGCTGGCGCACTTCCTTCTGCGCGATCGCGAACAGTCGCGCGAGCCAGCTCATGCCGCGAGCTCCTTCGGATCGCCGTCCTTCAGGCGCGTCGCCGCCACGAACACGTCCTCGAGCGAAGCGCCGACACGCTCGACGCGCGCATCCGGGCAATGCGGCGCGAGCGCGGCGGACAGCCGGCGCTCCGGCTCGGGCGTGTCGCGCCGCATCAGCACGTGCAGGCGGTGGCCGAGCTGCGCGACGCTCCGGACTTCCGGCAGCGCCGCGAGCGCCCGGCGCGCCGCCACGAGGTCCTCCGCCTCGATCTCGATCACCGTCGCGTCGATCGCGCGCGCCAGCTCCTTGGGCGCGCCCTCGGCGGCGATGCGGCCGCGGTCGAGGATGGCAAGCCGGTGGCAGCGCTCGGCCTCATCCATGTAATGCGTCGACACCAGGATCGTGGTACCGGCGGCGACGAGCGCGAACAGGCTCTCCCAGAACTCGCGCCGGCTCTGCGGGTCCACGGCGCTGGTCGGCTCGTCGAGCAGCAGCAACTGCGGCTCGTGCAGCGTGGCCGCCGCCAGCGCGAGCCGCTGGCGCTGCCCGCCCGAGAGCGTTCCGGCGCGCTGGCCTGCAATGGGCGCGAGACCGTATTCCGAGATGCGCGCGGCGATGCGCGCTCGGCGCATCTCGCGCCCGACGTCGTACACGCGGGCCATGAAATCGAGGTTTTCGGCGACCGTCAGGTCCTCCCACAGCGAAAAGCGCTGGGTCATGTAGCCGAGCTTGCGGCGCACGACCTCAGTCTCGCGCGGCACGGCGTGCCCAAGCACGGTGACGCTGCCGCGCGTCGGCACCAGGAGCCCGCACAGCATCCGGATCGTGGTGGACTTGCCGGAGCCGTTCGGGCCGAGGAAGCCGTAGATCTGCGCACGCGGGATATCGAGGTCGATTCCCGCGACCGCGACCACCGCGCCGAAGCGGCGCGCCAGGCCGCGCGCGGAGATTGCGGCGGTCATGGCCCGGCCGGGAGGCGGACCTCGACCGGGATGCCGGTCGGCAGCCGTTCCGCCTCCGGCTCGGTCAGCACGACCTCGGCCAGGAAGGCGAGCCGGCTGCGCTCGCGCTCGGCGAGCGCGTAATAGGGCGTGAAGGCGGCTTCGGAAGAAACGTAGCGCACCTCGCCCTGCCATTCGCGGTCGGAGCCGTCGAGTCGCACGGTCGCGCGCGCGCCTGCCGCCACCGAAGCACGTTGCGGCTCCGGGATGAACACGCGGGCGTAGGGACGGCCGGCTGCGAGCAGCACAACGACTGGCGCGTCCGCCACGGGCCGTTCACCCAGCTCGTACGGCAGCGCGTCCACTGTGCCGGCGCGCGGGGCGCGCACCGTATGTCGCTCGACCGAGAGTTCGAGCTCCGCGACCTGGGCGCGGGCCGCCTCGAGCGCGGCCGCCGCCTGCGCGAGCACCTCGCCGCGCGTGCCGTGTTCGAGCTCGGCGAGCCGCTCGCGCGCCGCCGCGAGATCCGCGGCTGCGCCGTCGCGCAGCGCGCGCTGGCGGTCGAGCGCGCTCGCGGACAGCATGCCGTCCGCGACCAGCTTCTCCACGCGGTCGAATTCCTTCACCTCGGAGGCGGCACGGGCCGCCGCGCCGTCCCTGAGCGCGCGCGCTTCGCGCAGTACCTCGCGGCGCGCGCCGGCAGCCAGCTCTGCGTGGCGGCGCTCGGCCTGCGCCTCGAGCGCGCGCGCCTGCGCAAGCCGGGCGCCCGCCGCCGCGGGCTCGAGCCGCAGCAGCAGCTGGCCTGCCGCCACCGGTTCGCCCTCGCGCACGGCGATTTCGACAATCGGCTCCCGGGCCTCGGCCACCAGCTCCACGCGATCGCGCTCGAGCGTGCCGAGGAGTGGATCGCGGTCGCCGCCGCAGGCCGCGAGCGCAAGCGCCGCCGATGCGATCGTGGCCCGCCCGATGCTCGCCATCCCGATTTGACCCCGCCTGCGGCTGCGGCCGGCGGCGGATGCCGCCCGGTGGCCGCGGTTTTCGGGGATAATAACCGCAAATGCGCAAGGCATTCCTGCCGGCACTGGTGGCCTCGCTGGCGGCGGTCCACGCTGCAGCAGCCGACGACGGAGACGAACCGATGATTGCGATCGCCATCCATGGCGGCGCCGGCGTGATCAGCCGCGCCTCGATGACGGCCGAGAACGAGCGCGCCTACCGCGCCGACCTCGAGCGCGCGCTCGACGCGGGCTACGCGCTGCTGGAGCAGGGCGGCACGAGCCTCGACGCGGTGGTCGCGGCGGTCAAGATCCTGGAGGACTCGCCGTACTTCAACGCCGGCAAGGGCGCGGTATTCAGCCACGAGGGCATCAACGAGCTCGATGCCGCGATCATGGAGGGCGCGACGCAGAAAGCCGGCGCGGTCGCCGGCGTCAAGCACATCAGGAACCCGATCGAGCTCGCGCGCATGGTGATGGAGCGCACCCCGCACGTGCTGCTCGCCGGCGAGGGAGCGGAGGAATTCGCGCTCGAGCAGGGCATGACCCTCGTGCCCGGCAGCTACTTCTACACCGAGCGGCGCTGGAAGCAGCTCGAGGAAGCGCAGAAGAGCGAGCGCACCGCCGCGGCGGTCTCCGACACCGACTACTTCGGCACCGTGGGCGCCGTCGCGCGCGACCGCGACGGCAACCTGTCCGCGGCAACCTCGACCGGCGGCATGACCAACAAGCGCTGGGGCCGCATCGGTGACTCTCCGATCATCGGCGCCGGCACTTACGCGGACAACGCGACCTGCGCGGTGTCGGCCACCGGCAGCGGCGAGTACTTCATCCGCGCCGTGGTCGCGCACGAGATCTGCACGCGCGTGCGGCTCTCGGGCGTAACGGCCGCACAGGCGGCGCGCGACGTGGTGCACGGCCGCCTCAAGGAAATGGGCGGCGACGGCGGCGTCATCGTCGTCGACAAGAACGGCGCGCTCTCGCTCGAATTCAACAGCGAAGGCATGTTCCGCGGCGCGCGCAATTCGAAAGGCCGGCGCGAGGTCGCGATCTACTAAGGAACCTCTGATTCACCCGCGCATGAGGCGCGTGACGCGCGCGCCTTGACGCGACCAGGCGCGAGCCGAAGCCCCATGGCTGGGACCATGGGCAAGGCGAGCAACGCCGTCGCGCCAAGGCCCGCGCGTCACCCTTCGGGACCGGGCCTGCCGCCCGGCTCGAGGCGGCGGTAGAAGTAACCGGTTTTCATGTGCTCGTAGTCCGCGTCCAGCGCCCGCGCGCGGTCGCGGCCCGAATCCTTGGCCGCGTACAGGGCCTGGTCGGCGAGCTGCAGCAGCCCCGCGGCGCTCCGGCGCTTCTCCGGGAACACGGTCGCGATGCCGATGCTGATGGTCAGCAGCCCGCGTGCCGCGGCATCCGCATGCACGATGTGCAGCGCGCGCACCTGGTCGAGGATCTCCTCCGCGACGCGGCCCACATGCTCGCGGCGCGCGTCGTAGAGGATCACGCCGAATTCCTCGCCGCCGCAGCGCGCGGCGAGATCCAGCGGCCGGCGCGCATGGTGCGCGAGCACGCCCGCGACCGCCTTGAGCGCCTCGTCACCCGCCTGGTGGCCGTAGCGGTCATTGTACTTCTTGAAGAAGTCGATGTCGGCGAACAGGAGCGACAGCGGCCTGCGGTCGCGCTGCGCCTGCTGCCAGGTGCGCTCCAGGTGCTCGTCGAATCGCCGGCGATTATGGATGCCGGTCAGGCCGTCCTGCAGCGCCGTTTCAGCGAGCAGCTTGCCTTCCAGCCAGGCCGTGCGGCTGGCGTACTCGAGATTGTAGGCGCCGACCGCGCAGATCACGTTCGTCATCAGGAGCATCGATACGTAATGCCGCACTTCGTCGCCGGGCATTTCGCTCGCTACCGCGACCGCGGCGAAGAACGCGAGCCCGGCCAGATTGACCGCAAATGCGGACCGGAACGGCAGCCCGAGCACGAAGTAGATCGCGATCGTGCCGATCGCCACGCGCACCAGCACGCGCGCTTCGCCGAGCGCCCAGACTTCGATCGCGACCCAGGACACGATCGCGAGCACCGCGGCTATGGCCACCGGCATCACGCGCGAGTACCAGGCCGCGCCGTTCGGCAGGAAGGTCAGCAGGAATCCAAGGACGAGCATCGGCGGCATGACGCCGATGCCGGCCATGTGCGGCGCGACTTCGGAGAGCGCCGGCAGGACCGTGCTGTCGAGCTGGTTGATGGTCAGGATGACGGCGGCGAGGATCAGGAGACCCGCGCGCAGGGACCCGAGGCCGTCGCGGAACTGCTCGGCGCGCCAGATCGTCTCGAGCGAGGGTTCGAAGCGGAGCCAGCGGAATCCGCGGCGCAACTGACCGGTCAGCGGGGACGCAGTCGCCGCGTCCTCGGCCGCGCTGACCGGCACGCGCGACATCAGGCTTTGTCGCCCGTCCCTTCCCTGGGATGCCGGAGCCGAAGCGCGCGCACGCGCGTGCGCCAGACCTCGAATGGATCCCAGCCGGATGGGCGGCGAGCGTCCGCGATCAGCGGATCGTTGGCCGCATCGAGCGAGCGAGATTCGAGCCGGCGCGTTTCAAAGCCATCCTGTGCTTTCGGCATGATTCCCTGGCATCCCCGACGCGCAGGCCAGAGGGTGGCCGCGCATGCCAGTCGATTATAGGGTCGGGCGAGCGTTGAGCGAGTCATTTGCGAGCGCATCTTAGCGGCGCGGCGGCGGCGCGCAAATATGTCAAACCAGCGTGCCCTCGAACCAGCGTCCCACGAAGTCCGCGAACGGCAGCGAGTCCGCGGACTCGACGGCGCGCTGTTCCTCAAGCGAATCAGCGGCTTCCGTGGCGAACTCGGCGAGGCGGGCCTGGTTCGGCGGGTACAGGTCGCGGAAGTAGTCGCGGTGCATGCGCGACATCGCCAGCGCAAGCTCGTGGAACGGGACCCGTTCCCGTTTCAGTTCGGCCAGCAGGCGCGCGGAGGGCAGCAGGGCCGGGTCCTCGAGCTTGGCGCGCTGGAGCCCGAGCGCGGTCGCGTAAGGCTTCGCGGGGTCGCCGCCGTCCAGGAGCTCGCAGAGGCCCTGCATCTGGTCGAGGACCTCCGCGGCCCAGTCGGCGAGCGGCAGCGGCGCGGGCTCGTTCCAGAGCGCGAGACCCGGTTCGCGGCCGCGGCTTGCGACCAGCACGTGGTTCGCCTCATAGTCCGCGGACTGGGAGGCCGACAGCGGCGGGCTCGCCCGCAGCAGGCAGAGAGCCGCGAAAGCCTCGAGGAAACACAGCTTGTTGCGGTTGACGCCGACCGGGTCGAAGGCACCGACGTCGAGCGAGCGCATCTCGACGTACTCGACGCCCGCGCGCAGCAGCGCCCGGGTGGGCCGTTCGCCGGAATAGGCAATGCGCTTCGGGCGGATGAAGCTGTAGTACTCGTTCTCGATCTGCAGCACGTTCGCGTTCAGCTGGCGCCAATCCCCGTCCACGACCACGCCGATCGCCTGGTATTCGGGATGCGGCGTCGCGATCAGGCGCGAGAGGTCGCGCACATATTCCTCGAGCGAGTTGACCGAGACGTGCACGCCCGCCTGGCTTTTGTTGCGATAGCCGAGGTCGCTCATCCGCAGCGAGGTGGCGTGCCGCGCGCAAAGCGTGCCGGTGCCGAGCGGCTCGAGACCCGGCGGAATCTCGCGACCGTCGAAGAACGAAGGGCAGACCGCGGGCGAGATGCCGAACAGCCAGAGCAGCAGCCAGCCGTAGCGCCGGTAGTTGCGCAGCAGCGCGAAGTACGACTCGTCGACCAGCGCCTGCCCGGCGAGCTCCGATCCGGCCACCGACTGCCACACCGGCCAGAATCTCTCCGGGAAGGAATAGTTGAAGTGGATCCCCGAGATCGCCTGCATGACACGCCCGTAGCGCCAGCCGAGCCCGACGCGGTACACGTGCTTCATGCGGCCGATGTTGGAGCTCCCGAACCGCGCAATCGGGATCTCGGCGTCGCCGCCGAGCACGCATGGCATGCTGGTGACCCACAGAAGCTCGTCGCCGAGATGGCGGTAAACGAACTGGTGGATGTCGCAGAGGTACTGGGTGAGCTCCCAGGTCTCGGCGAAGGGCGGCGTGACGAGCTCGACCAGCGCCTCGGAATAGTCGGTCGTGATGTGCGGGTGCGTCAGCGTCGAGCCGAGCGCGCGCGGATGCGGGGCCTGGGAGATGCGCCCCGCGGGAGTGACGCGGAGTGCCTCCCGTTCGATGCCTTTGCGGCCCCCCGCCAGCACGCCCGGCTCGCGGGCATTGACGAGCCCGGAGAGCCGGCGTTCGAACTGGCGGTCCAGGCGGGATCGCGGCATGGATCGCGCCATTCTGCGGTGGCCTGCAAAGTTAAGAAACTACGGATTGGTGCCGCGGTCAGAGCCGGCGTAGATTCGACAAACCGAGCGGGCTTCAGCCGCCATTCATCGCCAGCACCGCACGATCGACCCATGAAACCGACCGCCGCCGCCGTCCTGGCATTGGCCGCCGCCCTCGGATGGGCCGGAGTTGCAGCCGCGGATTCGTTCCGCTGCGGCTCGCGCCTGGTCACGGACGGCGACAGCACCGACAAGGTGGAGGCGCTCTGCGGCCCGCCGGACAGCATCCGGCGCACGGAAGTGCTGCGGCGCCCGGTGCGCTGGTACCGCGGGCGTCCCTACTACCTCGGTTTCGAGCCGGCGCCGGTCCCGATCGAGTACTGGACCTACAATCTCGGGCCGAACAAGCTGATGCGCCGGCTCAAGTTCGAGGACGGGCTCCTGGTCGAGGTCGAGACGCTGGGCCACGGGTACCATTCACCGGGCAATGAGTGAGCCCGGGATCCTCGGAGGCACTCACACCGGCACGCGTTGCGCTCCTAGTCCGATTGGTGCATGGCGCGGTCAGCCGGGAGTATGCCGATACTCCCAAGGACCGCAACGCTGCTCCAATCGGCCTATGGCGCAACCCTGCAATCGCTCTTAATTCAATGATGGGACGGGATCGAAATCGCCGTCGTGTGCCGGTGTGAATACCGCCGAGAATCCCCTGATCCGGCCGATCCGGCCCGAGGATGACGAAGCGGTCGCCGCCATCATCCGCGAAGCGATGGCGAGCTTCGGCGCCACCGGACCGGGCTATTCGAGCAGCGACGCCGAGGTCGGTGCCATGTCCGCGGCCTACGACGGCGTGCGCGCCGTCTGTTTCGTGATCGAGCTGGACGGCAGCGTGGCAGGCTGCGGCGGCATCGGGCCGCTTGCGGGCGCGGATGCCGACATCTGCGAGCTGCGCAAGATGTTTCTGCTGCCCCTCGCGCGCGGCCGCGGGCTCGGCCGCGCGCTGCTGCAGCGCTGCCTCGAAGCCGCGCGTGGGCGCGGTTACCGCCGCTGCTATCTCGAGTCGCTTGCGGCCATGGACGCGGCGCAGGCGCTCTACCGGCAAGCCGGGTTCCGCCGGCTGGACGGGCCGCTCGGCGCCACCGGCCACAGCGGCTGCAACCGCCACTACCTGCTCGAGCTCTGAGAGGTCCAGCGCCAGCGCCACAGCAGGAACGCGGCGCAGGCGAACAGTCCCGCGATCAGCCCCGACCAGATGCCCGCCGGCCCCGCGCCCATGCGGATGCCGAGCCACCAGGCCAGCGGGTAGCCGATCAGCCAGTAGGCAGTGAAGTTGAGCGCCATCGGCACGTAGGCATCCTTGAACCCACGCAGCGCGCCCGCGGCGCCCACCTGAAGACCGTCCGGGATCTGGAACACGGCGACGTAGAGCAGGAGCGACGTCGCAAGCGCGAGCACTGCCGGGTCGGTGGTGAAGGCGGCGGCGACTTCCTCGCGCGCGAACAGAATCACGAGGGAGGACACGGCCATCACGATGCCGCACATCGCGATGCCGGCCCAGCCGGCATTGCGCCCGGCGGCCGCATCGCCGCGGCCGACCTGGTGGCCGACGTGGATGGTGGTCGCCGAATGCAGCGACAGCGGCAGCATGAACATGAGCGAGGCGTAGGCGATCGCGACCTGGTGCGCCGCGACCTGCACCGTGCCGAGCGTGCTCATCAAGAGCGCCGCGACCACGAACAACGCCCCTTCGGACACCACCGATCCCGAGATCGGCAGCCCGAGGGCGAGGATCTCGCGCAGCGAGGGCGGATGCGGCGCATCGAGGCGCGCGAACAGCCGGAAGCGCCGGTACACCGCGTGGCGTCGCTGGTAGAGATGCATGGTCGCGAGCATCGCCCAGCAGGCGAGCGCGGTCGCGATGCCGCAGCCCGCGGCGCCCTGCGAGGCGATCCCGAAGCTGCCGCGCGTGAACAACAGGTTGCCGGCGACGTTGACGGACAGCCCGACCAGCGCCGTGTACATCACCGGGCGGGTCCAGCCGATGCCCTCGCTGGTGTAGCGGTGCGCGAGGAACACGAGCATGGCCGGCATGCCGAAGCACATGGCGTGCACGTAGCCCGAGGCATGCGGAATCACGCCCGGGTCGGTGCCGAACCAGCGCAGTACGGGCTCGACGCAGGCGAGCAGGCCGACCAGCGGGACCGCGAGCATCAATGCCAGCCAGACGCCCTGGCGGAAGCGGCGGCCGACTTCCAGGTCGCGGCCGCCGCCGTAGGCGTGGGCGACCAGCGGCGAGATCGACATCAGCACGCCGAGGCCGAACAGCCAGAACGCCTGGTAGTAGCTGTTGCCCACCGCCACGCCCGCGAGCGGCCCGGGGCCGAGGCGCCCCGCCATCGCAGTGTTGGTCAGCATCATGCCGGCCAGCACCAGGTTGTTGACCGCGAGCGGCCCCGCGAGTACCAGGATGGCGCGCGCATCGCGCGTAAACGTGTCCCTGAATCGGATTCCGTCGGTCATGGCGCGCAGGGGGCGCCATGGCGGGCGCCGGTGGATGCTGGCATTCTAGGGTACCCGGCCGAATACAGAACTCAACGGAGCAGCGCCATGCTGGTCGGATCGCAAGCCCGGCGCGTCGCCGTCATCGGCGGCGCCCGCATCCCGTTCGCGCGGGCTCACGGCGCCTATGCCAGCGTCGGCAACCAGGAAATGCTGACCGCCTCACTCAGGGCGGTGGTGGACCGCTTCGGGCTCAAGGGTATGCGCCTCGGCGACGTGGTCGCGGGCGCGGTCATGAAGCACTCGAGCCAGTGGAACCTGGCGCGCGAATCGCTGCTGGATTCCGGCCTGTCGCCCGAGACGCCCGGCCTCGACGTGCAGCGTGCCTGCGGCACCAGCATCGAGGCGGCGATCGCCATCGCCAACAAGATCGCGCTCGGCCAGATCGACGCAGGCATCGCCGCGGGCGTGGACACGGTCAGCGATCCGCCGATCGTGTTCGGCCGGGAGTACCAGCAGCTCATGCTGCGCGCGTTCCGGGCGAAGAGCGCCAGCGCGCGCATCGGCGCCTTCCTCGGGCTGCGGCCGCGCCATTTCAAGCCGCACTACCCCGGTACCGGCGAGCCGCGCACCGGGCTGTCGATGGGCCAGCACACCGAGAAGATGGCGCGCGCATGGCAGATCACGCGCGAGGCGCAGGACGAGCTCGCGCTCGCCTCGCACCAGCGCGCGAGCCAGGCCTGGTCCGCGGGCTTCTTCGCGGATCTCGTCGTGCCCTACCTCGGGCTCGCGACCGACAACAACGTGCGCAGCGACACCAGCCTCGAAAAGCTCACGAAGCTCAAGCCTTCGTTCGCGCGGGACGGCACGCTGACGGCCGGCAACTCGACGCCGATGACCGACGGCTCGTCCGCCGTGCTGCTCGCAAACGAGCGCTGGGCCCGCTCGCGCGGCTGGCCGGTCCAGGCGTATCTGAGCTTCGGCAAGGTGGCGGCGGTCGATTTCGTCGGCGGCGAGGGCCTGCTGATGGCGCCCGCCTATGCCGTGCCGCGCATGCTCGCGGACGCGGGCCTGACGCTCCAGGACTTCGATTTCTACGAGATCCACGAAGCCTTCGCGGCGCAGGTGCTGTGCACGCTGAAAGCCTGGGAATCGGAAGCGTTCTGCCGCGAGAAGCTCGGTCTTGCGCAGCCGCTCGGTTCGATCGACCGCGCGAAGCTCAACGTCAAGGGCGGCTCGGTCGCGGTCGGCCACCCGTTCGCGGCGACCGGCGCGCGCATCGTCGCAACGCTCGCGAAGCTCCTCGCGCAGCGCGGCTCGGGGCGCGGACTCATCTCCGTCTGCACGGCGGGCGGTATGGGCGTCACCGCGATCATGGAACGCTGAGTTGAAGAATTACCCCGGCCGCACGCGCGTCGAGGGCAAGGCGAGCCGCCAGGCGCACGCCGACCTGCCGCCCGGCACCTACGAGCGCGAGATGAGCAAGGAGGGCTTCTTCGGGCCCGCATCCTTCTTCCATCACCGCCACCCGCCGACCGGCTGGTCCACGTTCGAGGGACCGCTCGCCCCGCATGCCTTCGACCTCGCGAAGCTCGAGGCGCAGGGGACGGATCCCTGGGCAGCGGCGGAGGTGCTCCACAACTCGCACTGCCGGATCCGCTTCTGGCGCACGGTCGGCAAGATGGATGGACTCGCGCGCAATGCCGACGGCGACGACCTCCTGTTCGTGCACCAGGGCCGCGGCGAGCTCTACTGCGACTTCGGGCACCTGAGCTTCGCGGCCGGCGATTACCTGATGATCCCGCGCGGCACGATGTGGCGGCTCGAATGCGCGGAGCCCACGGCGATCCTGATGATCGAGGCGACCAATGCCTCGTACCTGCTGCCGGACAAGGGGCTGCTCGGCGGGCATGCGCTCTTCGACCCTGCGCTGCTCGATGCGCCCGCGGTCGACGAGGCCTTCCGCACTCAGCAGGACGAGGAGCCCTGGCGTGTGCGGGTGAAGCGCCGCGGCGCGGTCTCGACCGTGGGCTTTCCCTACAACCCGCTGGACGCGGTCGGCTGGCACGGCGACCTGTCCGTGTGCCGCATCAACGTGCGCGAGCTGCGCCCGGTGATGAGCCACCGCTACCACCTGCCGCCGTCGGCGCACACGACCTTCGTCGGCAACCGCTTCGTGGTCTGCACCTTCGTGCCGCGGCCCTTCGAGACCGACCCGGGCGCGCTCAAGGTGCCGTTCTTCCACAACAACGACGACTACGACGAGTTCCTGTTCTACCACGCCGGCGATTTCTTCAGCCGCGACAGCATCCACCCGGGCATGGCGACACTGCATCCCTGCGGCTTCACGCACGGCCCGCATCCGAAGGCGCTCGAGCGCATGCTGGTGCAGAGCAGGCCGGCGACCGATGAAGTCGCCGTCATGGTGGATGCGCGCGACGCCCTCGAGATCGGCGCCGCAGCCGCGTCCGTGGAATGGGCCGGCTACGTGGATTCCTGGAAGGGCAAGGGAGCCGCCGGTTGATGCGAACATGGGCGCGACCGCGTGCGATATTCGTCCCCGGCAAGGCGCGAGGAGCGACGAGTATCGAGCGATGCACGAGCGACGAGCAACGAAGCCGGGGACGAATATCGCCCGGTCCCGAAGGGTAACGCGCTCCATGTTCGCATCAACCGGCGGCTCCCTGTGAAACTGGCGTCCCTCGCGGGCCCCGGCCGCGACGGGGCGCTCGTCGTCGTCAGCCGCGATCTGCGCAGGGCCGCGAAGGCGCAGGCGGTCGTGCCCACGCTGCAGGCTGCGCTCGACGACTGGAAGCGCGCGGAGCCGGCGCTGCGCGCGCTCGCCAAAGACCTCGAGCACAGTCGCGTCGAGTCCTTCGCATTCGATGCGCGCCTGGTACTCGCGCCCCTGCCGCGCGCCCATCACTGGGTGGACGGCAGCGCCTACGTCAATCACGTGGAGCTCGTCCGCAAGGCGCGCGGCGCGGAAATGCCGGCTTCGTTGTGGACCGACCCCCTCGTCTACCAGGGCGGCTCGGACGATTTCCTGCCGGCCAACGCTGATGCACTCTTCGCGAGCGAAGACTGGGGCATCGACCTCGAAGGCGAGGTCGCGGTCGTGACCGACGACGTGCCGATGGGCACCGATGCGATGGCGTCGCGGGGGCATGTTCAACTCCTGATGCTGGTGAACGACTGGTCGCTGCGCAACCTGATCCCGGCCGAGCTGGCGAAGGGCTTCGGCTTCTACCAGTCGAAGCCCGCGACCGCTTTTTCGCCGGTCGCGGCGACGCCGGACGAGCTCGGGCCCGCGTGGCGCGATGCGAAAGTGCACCGGCCGCTGGTCGTGCAATTGAACGGGAAGCCCTTCGGCCAGCCGGATGCCGGCACCGACATGACCTTCGACTTCGGACAGCTCATCGCGCATGCGGCGAAGACCCGCCGCCTCGGTGCCGGCGCCGTCGTCGGCTCCGGCACGGTCTCGAACTACGACCGCAGCAGGGGCTCGACCTGCATCGCGGAGCGGCGCATGCTGGAAACCCTGGAGCACGGACAGCCCATGACCCCCTTCCTGTCCTTCGGCGACCGCGTGCGCATCGAGATGTTCGATGCCGAGGGTCGCTCGATCTTCGGCGCGATCGACCAGAAGGTCGCGCAAGCCTGATGCGCGCGCGCGACGACAGCCGGCTTGCCGGCGGCCCCAAGCTCGACGATCCGGCGCTGCTCCGCCAGCAGTGCTACCTGAACGGGGCCTGGGTGGGGGCGAAAGGCGGCGCCAGCATTCCCGTGACGAATCCCGCGACCGGCGCACAGATCGGGACCGTGCCGTCTTTCGATGCCGCCGGAACCGAGGCGGCGGTCGCGGCCGCGCACGCCGCCTTCCCGGCCTGGGCCGCGAAGACCGCGAAAGAACGCGGTACGATCCTGCGCCGCTGGCACGACCTGATCCTGCAGAATTCGTCCGATCTCGCCCGACTGATGACCGCCGAGCAGGGCAAGCCGCTCGCCGAGTCGAAGGGCGAGATCGCCTACGGAGCCTCCTTCGTCGAGTGGTTCGCCGAGGAAGCGAAGCGCGTCTATGGCGACGTGATACCGGGCCACCGGCCGGACAAGCGCATCCTCGTGCTGCGCCAGCCGGTCGGGGTCGTCGCCGCCATCACGCCCTGGAACTTCCCATCGGCCATGATCACGCGCAAGGTCGCGCCCGCGCTCGCGGCGGGATGCACTGCCGTCTGCAAGCCCGCGACCCAGACGCCCTACTCCGCGCTCGCACTCGCGGAACTCGCGCATCGCGCCGGCATCCCGCCTGGCGTTCTCAACGTCGTCACCGGGCCGGCACGCGAGGTCGGCGCGGTGCTGACCGGCGATGCGCGCGTGCGCAAACTGTCGTTCACGGGCTCGACCGAGATCGGAAAGCTCCTGATGGCGCAATGCGCGAGGACCATGAAAAAAGTCTCGCTCGAGCTCGGCGGCAATGCGCCCTTCATCGTATTCGAAGACGCCGACCTCGACGCCGCGGTCGCGGGCGCGATCGCGTCGAAATACCGCAACACCGGCCAGACCTGCGTCTGCGCCAACCGCCTGCTGGTCCAGGATGGCGTCTACGACGCCTTCACAAGGAAGCTGGTCGAGGCCGTGCAGAAGCTTCGCGTCGGCGACGGGCTCGCGGCAGAGACCGAGCAGGGCCCGTTGATCGATGCCAATGCCCTGAAGAAGGTCGAGGAGCATGTCGCCGACGCGACCGCAAAAGGCGCGAAGATCGCGACCGGCGGCCGGCGCCATGCGCTCGGCGGCACTTTCTACGAACCGACGGTGCTCACGGGTGTGACCACCGCCATGAAAGTCGCGCGCGAGGAGACCTTCGGGCCGGTGGCGCCTCTGTTCAGATTCAGGTCGGAAGAGGAAGCCATCGCGATGGCCAACGACACCGAGTTCGGCCTCGCCAGTTACCTCTACACGCGCGATCTCGCACGCTCCTGGCGCGTGTCGGAGGCGCTCGAGTACGGCATCGTCGGCCTGAACACCGGCATCATCTCGACCGAGGCCGCGCCCTTCGGCGGCGTCAAGGAATCCGGCATCGGCCGCGAGGGCTCGAAGTACGGAATCCTGGAGTACACCGAGCTCAAGTACGTCTGCGTCGGCGGGGTCTCCTAGCCTCCCGGAAGCCGGTTTTCGTGCAGCTGTTGCGCCCTCGCAACAGCCGATGCCATCGCCTTTGAGACCCGTTTCCGTGTACCGACAGCCGGAACTTGCCAACAGCTTCCGGGTCTGTATGCTGCGCACCACAAATGGCGGCCACCCCTCTCCGCCATTAGCCCGGGCGCCCTGCATTGGGTCGCCTGGCGCGTGCCTAACTCCCTCAATACATAAGGAAATTGGATCATGAAGAGCATGAAAGTCCTGCTTTGTTCGGCAATGCTGGCGGCCCTGCCGCTGGCGGCCCAGGCGGACAATCACGGTGGCTTGAGCTACTCGTACGTCGAAGTCGGCTACAACGAGTTGGATCTCGACAACGTGGCCAGCGGCGACGGTGTCGGCCTGCGCGGATCGATCGGCGTTGCCGAGAACTTCTTCGGCTTCGCCGAATACGGCATGTTCGGCTTCCCGGGCAACGTGGACCTCGATGCCTACCAGATCGGCCTCGGCGGCCGCTACGGCATCTCCGACAAGGCGGACCTGGTCGGCCGCGTCGGCTACGCCAAGCTCGACCTCTCCGCCGGATCATCGTCCGTTGACGAGGATGGCTATCTGGTCTCGGCCGGCTTGCGCGGCGAGGTGGCCGATGGCTTCGAGCTCGAAGGCAGCGTGATCTACCGCGACTTCGGCGGGCAGAATGGCGACGACACCGCATTCGCGGTGGGTGCGCGCTATCACTTCACGGACAGCGTGGCCGTGACCGCCGACTTCGAGTCGGGCGACGACAGCGACATCATCTTCGCCGGCGTGCGCTTCACTTTCTGAGGCACATGGCCTGACCGATAACGGCGGCCGGGTTTTCCCGGCCGCCGTTTCTTTTGCGGTATCGTCGCGACATGAGCGCCATGATTGGCGTGCTGCTCGCAAACCTGGGCACACCCGACGCACCGTCCACGGGTGCGGTTCGCCGCTTCCTCGCCGAGTTTCTCTCAGACCCGCGCGTCGTCGACCGGCCACGCTGGCTGTGGCTGCCGGTTCTATACGGCGTGATCCTGAACCTGCGCCCGCGCCGGAGCGCGCGCGCCTATCGCGCCATCTGGACGCCCGCCGGTTCGCCGCTGCTCGTCAATACGCTGGCGCTGGGCGCGAAGCTCGAAGCCCGCCTCGCGCCGCTGCTCGGCACGCCGGTGGCCGTCGCCGCCGGCATGACTTACGGCAAGCCTTCGATCGCCGCGGCCCTCGACGGCCTGCGCGGACGCGGCGCAGAGCGCGTCGTCGTGCTGCCGCTCTATCCGCAGTATTCCTTGACCACGACCGAAGCCGTCTTCGACCGGGTCGAATCCGCGCTTGGCGCCAGCGGCTGGCGGCCGGCGCTCGCGCAGGTTCGCGATTACTACAACGACGCCGGTCATCTCTCCGCGCTCGAGGCTTCATTGTTGCCGAGGCGCGCGGCGATTGCGGCCGGCGCGCACCTGCTGTTCTCTTTCCACGGCCTGCCGCAACGCTACGTGGACGCCGGCGATCCCTATGCCTCCCAGTGCGAGACGACGGCGCGGCTCGTGGCGGAACGGCTCGGGCTCGCCGCCGGCAGCTGGTCGCTCGGCTACCAGTCGCGAGTCGGGCGCGAGCGCTGGCTCGAGCCCTACACCGAGTCCCGGCTTACCGAACTCGGGGCAACGCGGCGTGTGATCGTCTGCTGCCCGGGTTTCGCGGTGGACTGCCTCGAGACGCGCTGGGACATCGCGATCCGCGGCCGCAATGTCTTTCTCGCCGCGGGCGGCGAATTCTTCGACTACGTGCCCTGTCTCAACGACGCCGAGGCACAGGTGGGAAGTCTCGCGCAGCTCGCCATGCGCGCGGCGGGAGCGCGCGCATGATCGGGCGCTTCCACGAGTTCAGCGTGCATGCGCCGGAAGTGCTGGCCTCGCTCGAGTTCTACGAGCGGCTCGGCTTCGTGCAGGCGACGACCGGCGAGGCCTGGCCTTATCCGTATGCCGTGGTCACCGACGGGCGCATCGGCATCGGGCTGCACGGGCGCGAGCTGCCGGCCTCGCCGCTCCTCGCCTTCGTGCTCCCGGACCTGCTGCATCGGCTGGATGAGCTCGAGGCCGACGGATTCGAGGTGCTCGAGCGCGCGCTCGGCGACGACGTGTTCAACCAGGCGATGATCGCATCGCCGGGCGGGCCCGCGCTCCGGCTGCTCGAAGCCCGCACCTATTCCCCGGTGCAGCGCCCGCCCGGACAGACCTCGAAGCTCGGCTGGTTCGAGGAGGTGGCGCTGCCGGTCGCGGATCCCGCGGCCGCGGTGGCGTACTGGGAACGGCTCGGCTTCGTGCCGGCGGGCGAAGGCGACGATCCCTACCCGCATCTCGGCGTGACGAGCGACGGGATCTCGCTCGCGCTCCTGGCCGCGGGATCGCTTGCGGCGCCCGCACTCGTCTTCACGCATGCGGCCATGCCCGCGCGCATCGAGGAATTGCGCAACGCCGGATTGCCGTTCTCCCGCCGGCCGCCCGTGGGGCTCGACCCGGCGCGCAATGCGCTCCTGGTCGCGCCCGAGGGAACGCAGCTCCTGCTGACGGCCGGCACATGAGGCGCGTCGCCTGCGCGTTCGCGCTCGCCGTTGCCGCGCCCGCGGCCTCAGCCTGGGTGCCCTGCAATGCGTACGGCCTGACGCCGCCGGCGACGATCTCGCGCGAGGCGCCCGCCTATCCGATGGCAATGCGCGAGCTCGACATCGAGGGCACGGTGGAGCTCTCGCTCACCGTGCTGGCCGACGGCACGGTCGGCTGGGTGCGCGTGCTGCGCGCCGAGCCGCGCGGCTACTTCGAGCAGGCAGCGATTGCGGGCGTGCGCGCCTGGCGATTCCGGCCCGCGCGTCGCGCGGACCGCGCAGTCGAGTGCCGGATGCTGACGCGCGTTCGCTTCGCGCTCGTGGACACCGTGGACTCGCCGGTGGATGCAGGCGGCGACCGGCCGGCACCGGCGTACCCGCAGTCGCTGCTCACGGGACGCGTGGAAGGCTACGTCGAAGTGGAGTTCGCCGTGACGACGACCGGCGCGGTCCGGCAGGCGCGGGTGATCAACGCCATGCCGCGCGGCGAGTTCGAAGCTGCGGCGCTCGCCGCGATCCGCCACTGGCGCTTAGACGACCCGCCCGCGAGCGGCACCGAGCGGCGCACGCGGCGCTTCGAGTTCCGGCTGCCGGACTCGACGCTCGGCGAGGTGCCGCCCACGCTGTTCGCGAGCGCTCCCTTTCCGATGCGCGCCTGCGAGCAGCGCATCACCGGCCGCGTGACGCTCCAAGTCGAGACCGATGCGCTGGGTGCGGTGCAGTCGGCGCGCATCCTGTCGGCGCAGCCGGCGGGCTTGTTCGACGCCCTGGCGCTCGCGATCTCGCGCGGCTCGCGGCTCTCGCCGGCGTACCGCGACGGCCGGCCGGTGCCGGCGACCGCGCTCCTGACGCTGGTCTTCGACCCGGCGCAGGCGACCTGCCCCGGCACGCTGGGCCCGGAGCGCGAGCAGACTCCGTCCCGGCAGAAACCGCGGGTCACCCGCCACGATAAAAGGCCCGCCGGGCGCGGCGAAGGGTGGCCGCTCCCGCCCGCGGCGCAAGCGCATTGGTTACCATGAGCGCATTGCCGCAACCATGCGGCCCTCGCATCACGGGAGTCCCTGATGAATCGCTTTCCGGCCGCGGCCCTGGCCGCCCTGGCTTCCCTTTCGGCCGCCGCCGACGAAGGCATGTGGACCTTCGACAATCCGCCGCGCGAGGCGATCGCGAAGAAGTACGGCGTCACGCTCGACGCCGCCTGGCTCGACCGCCTGCAGCGCGCCACCGTGCGGCTCGAGAGCGGTTGCACCGGATCGTTCGTTTCCGCCGAGGGCCTGGTGCTGACCAACCACCACTGCGCCGAGGAATGCATCGCGCAGAACTCGACGCCGGAAAGCGACCTGGTCGGCAACGGCTACTACGCGGGCAACCGCCAGAAGGAACTGCGCTGCCAGGAGGAAGCGGTTTCGGTGCTGGTCGGCACCGAGGACGTGACCGCCAGGGTTGCGGCTGCAACTGCGGGCCTCTCCGCCGAAGCCGCGGTCGAGGCGCGCCGCGCGGAGCTGACGCGCCTCGAGCAGGCCTGCGAGGTGGCCTCGAAAATGTCGAAGGACGGCGCGCTGAAGTGCGAGCGCGTCTCGCTCTACCAGGGCGGCCAGCACTGGATCTACAAGTACAAGCGCTACGAGGACGTGCGCCTCGTGTTCGCGCCCGAGCGCGACATCGCCGCCTTCGGCGGCGACCCGGACAACTTCCAGTTCCCGCGCTGGTGCCTCGACTTCTCGATCCTGCGTGCCTACGAGAACGACAAGCCGGCGAAGACGCCGAACCGCCTGCGCTTCGACTGGGACGGCGCCTCGCCCGGCGACCCGGTGTTCGTCTCCGGCCATCCCGGCAACACCGACCGCCTGCTGACGGTGGCGCAGCTCGAGACGCTGCGCACGACTTACATGCCGTTCTGGCTCCTGCGCTTCTCGGAACTGCGCGGCCGATTGCTGCAGTACGCCAAGACCGGGGAGGAGGCGCGCCGGACCAGCGCATACTTCACGGAAGTGCTGGTCGAGAATTCGATCAAGGTGCGGCGCAAGCAGTTCGATGCGCTCCTCGATCCTGCCCTGATCGCAGCTGCGAACGACAAGGAGGAGACGCTGCGTCAGGCGGTGGCTGCGAATCCTGCGCTTGCGGACACGGCCTCCGCCTGGGACGAGATCGCGCACGCACAGCAGGTGTGGCGCGACATGCTCGTGCCGCACACCTTCATCGAAGGCGGCGCGGGCTTCAACTCAACGCTGTTCGGCTATGCCCGCACGATCGTGCGCGCCGCAGAGGAACGAAACAAGGAGAACGCATCGCGACTGCCCGAATTCACCGAGGCGCGCCTGGCCACTGTGCAGCAAAACCTGCAGGCATCCACGCCGATCTACCCCGAGCTCGAAATCGTGCGTCTGTCATTCTCGCTGGAGCGGATGCGCGAGTGGCTGGGGCCGGACCACCCGCTCGTGCGCCAGGTCTTCGGCAAGGATTCCCCGGACTCGCTCGCCTCGAAGCTGGTGCGCGGCAGCGCGCTCGCCGACCCGGCGGCGCGCGTCGCGCTGTTCGAGGGCGGCAAGGCCGCCGTGGACGCCAGCCAGGACCCGATGATCCGCCTGGCCGCGGCCGTCGATCCCGACGCGCGCGCGCTGCGCAAGCGCCAGGAGGAGCAGGTCGAGGGACCCGAGGACCGCGGGCAGGAGGCGATCTCAAAGGCGCGCTTCTCGGCGTACGGCACCAGCATCTACCCCGATGCGACCTTCACGCTCAGGCTGTCCTACGGCGCGATGAACGGCTGGCAGGAAAAGGGCGAGGACGTGCGCCCGTGGACCGAGCTTTCGCGCGCCTTCGAGCGCGCGACCGGCGAGCCGCCATTCCGGATCCCGGAGCGCTGGCTGGCAGCGAAGGACCGGCTTGACCTCAAGACGCGCGCGAATTTCACGACCGACAACGACATCGTCGGCGGCAACTCCGGCAGTCCCATGGTCAGCGCGCAGGGCGAGATCGTCGGGCTCGCCTTCGACGGCAACATCCACTCGATCTCGGGCAGCTACTGGTTCGACGAGCGTATGAACCGCACCATCGGGGTGCACCCCGCATTCATCCGCGCGGCGCTCGACCAGGTCTACGGCGCCGGCGCGCTGCTCAAGGAGATCGACCGGCGTTGAGCCTCACTCGAAGAGGCGCCGCAGCGTCGCGAGCGCCTCTTGGTGGTGCATGCCCCAGTACACGGCCAGGATCAGCAGGCCGCCGACGTAGGCGGTCGATGCCAGCGTCGCGAGCCATCCCAGCGCGATCACGAAGCCGTCGCGCTCGGCCATGCCGAAGCACAGCAGGATGATCGCGATCGCGGGCACGGTGTTCGCGAACGGCACCAGCGGCAGCGGCGCCATCAGCAACAGCACCGCGAGCACCACCAGGCCGCCATTCACGAAGTTGACGAGCCGGCCGCCCGAGAGCGCGAGCGCGCGTGGCCGCACCAGATGCTCGAAGCGCACCGCCCAGCCGCGCAGCCTCGCCAACATCTGGCGCACCGTGCCCGCCGCGACCCGGTACGCGAGCAGGCGCCCCGGCAGCCAGGGCACGCGGCTCATCATGACCGCGAAGCCGATCAGGAGCATCGGGATGCCGAACGCCGTGCTCATCAGCGGCACGGTCACCGGCATCAGGAAGGGCACCGCGAGCAGCGCGCAGAACACCAGGAGCCCCTGTTCCCCGAGCAGCACGAGCAGCTCGGCGAGCGTCACCTCGGGGTCGCGTACCGCGGCCTGCGCCGTGGCCAACGCCTGTGACATGCGGACCTCGGGGTCGCGGAAACGGATCGTGCTCACGGCGCGCGCCTGGCCTCGAGCCGGCAGTCGATCGCGATGTGGTCGCGCACCGACAGCACGCCCCTTGCGACCGTGAACGGCACGAGCCCGAAATCCGCGTGCCGCAGCACGGCCTCTGCATGCACGCGCAACATCGCGCCATCTTGCTCCAATGTCACCGGCACTGCCACGACGCGCTCCTCGCCGCGCAGCGCAATCCGCACGCGCGCCAGGTACTCGCGCGGGCCGCCCTCGAGCGCATCGGCGCTGAGGCGCAGGACCGGCTGCAGGGAAGCATCCAGCACGCGCGGCCCGAGCAGGTTCTGCGCCGTGCCGGCGCGGTCCGCCTCGGGCACGGCGGCCGCGAAATCGGGCCCGGCCACGGCACGCGCGGCGGGATCGTCGACCACGAGCGAAGCGAGCGGCAACTCGAGCGCGAAGCCCGATTGCGCAAGCGGTTCGCGCAGTTCGATCCGACCGGCGAGGCCGCTCGAGGTGATCAGGTGATTGTGCCCGAGCCGCGCCATCGGACCCTCACGGTACACGCCGACCGCCAGCGAAGAGGACGTGACCTCCCAGGTTTCGTAGGGACCGGACACGGTGGGTGCCGCGGGGGGCGCGGGCGGCGGCGGTGCCGGCGGCGGTGCCGCGCAGGCCGCCAGGACCGCCACGAGCGTCGCCAGGAACTTGCGCATCGCGCTATTCTCCAAGAGCTTATGCTGCTGCGGAATACCCCCGAGCGCTACGGCGTGATCGCCCAGGCGCTGCACTGGATCGTCGTGTTTCTGCTGATCGGCCAGGTCACGGTCGGCAAGATCGCGCATCAGATGCCGGACGGCTTCGGCAAGCTGGTACTGCTCGCGCGGCACAAGTCGGTGGGCATCACGATCCTCGCGCTCGCCGCCCTGCGCCTCGCCTGGCGCCTGGCCAACCGCCCGCCCCCGCCGCCATCCATGCCGCGCTGGCAACTCCTCGCGGCGCGCGCCAATCACGCGGCGCTGTACCTGCTGCTGTTCGCCATGCCGCTCACGGGCTGGATGATGTCTTCCGCCTCGAACTACCCGGTGAGCTGGTTCGGACTGGTGCAGCTCCCGGACCTGGTCACGCCGGATCGCGGCTTCAAGGAGCTGATGCAGGGCGTGCACCGGACGCTTGCGAACACCCTGATAGCGCTCGCCGCGCTGCACGTGGCCGCCGCGCTCAAGCACCAGTTCCTCGACCGCGACGGTCTGATCTGGAGAATGCTGCCGTGGCGCGGACGCTGAGCGCGGCTCTTGCCGTCTGGCTCGCGCTGACCAGCGCGGAGACCGCCTGCGCGGAGGACTGGGAGAGCGACAGCTCGTCCGGTCCGCTGGAGTTCAGCGCGACCCAGGCGGGCGCGCGCTTCACCGGGCGCTTCTCGCGCTACCAGGTGGCGCTGTCTTTCGATGCGGCGGCGCCCGCGCGGGGCCGGCTGCTCGTGACCGTCGCGACCTCCTCGGTCGACACGCAGGATACGGACCGCGACGGAATCCTGAAGAGCCCGGACTTCTTCTGGAGCGAGCGCCATGCGGAAGCCGTCTACCGGGCGAAGGGCTTCGAACGCGATGGAGCGGGCTGGCGCGCGCGCGGCACGCTGAGCTTGCGCGGCGCATCACAGCCGGTCCTCGTGCACTTCATCGCGGCGCCGGGGAAGGATCGCCTCGCCATGAAGGGCCGCGCCGAGCTGCGCCGCCTCGCCTTCGGCGTCGGTCAGGGGGACTGGGCCTCCACGGAATGGATCGGCGACGAGGTCGCGATCGACTTCGACCTCAAGCTGAAGCCGGCAAAGACCGGAACCAGCCCGTGATGCTGTAGCGCGGCGCGGCGGCGAAACTCGCCACCTGCGTCACTGCGTGCGGCATCGGCACACGGAACAGGTTCAGCGAATTGAAGCTGGGGCCGAAGGCTTCCGCCACGTGGCCGTAGCGATCCGGGAATGCCAGCAGTCCGCCCCAGTCGGTGACCCAGTCGGGCGTGAAGCCGAGCACATAGGCCGCTCGGCGGTTCTTGCCGGCGACATCGTCGTCGTGGCGCGTCAGGAAATCACCGGCGCGGTACCGCGTCGCCTGCGCATCGGTGTAGCCGATCGCCTCGTCACCGGTGATCCGGCGCATCAGCGCGATTAGATCCGGCGAATTCAGGAACTCGAGCACGCGCATCAGGAAGTGGCCCATGTGCAGGCCGTCCTGGCGGCTTTCGTAGATGCGGAAGTTCGCATAGCGGTAGGAGAAGCCGCGCGCCGCGGCGGCAGCGCAGGCGGCCTCGAGCGCCTCGCGCTCGGCGCCCGGCAGCCCGGCTGGCAGTTCGCGGTGCTCCCGGCCGTCGAACAGCACCGCCTGCCAGGGCGTCTCCTGTTCGAGCGCGCGATGAATGCGCGCGGCCGAAGTGGGCGCGAGGAAATCCGGCACGTGCACGCGTCCCGAGGCGCGGTAGACGCGCGCGACCAGCGCGGCGTCGAGCCGCGGATGGAGGCGGATCTCCGGGTCCGCCGACGCCGCGCTCATCGTGCCGTGCGCGGAGTTCCCGGCGCCGCGATCGAAACCAGCCAGATGGCGAGCCAGGACAGCGCGAAGCCCGGCACCAGCTCGTAGAGCTCGAAGAGCTCGCCCTCGAGCTGGGGCCACACGATCACGGTGAGCCCGCCGACGACGATGCCGGCGAGCGCGCCGTTCCTGGTCATGCCTTCCCAGTAGAGCGAGAGGATGATGGCCGGGCCGAAGGCCGCGCCGAATCCCGCCCAGGCCCAGGCGACCAGCGTCAGCACCTTGCTGTCCGGATCGAGCCCGAGACAGAACGCGATCACGGCGATCGCGAGCACCGCGCCGCGGCCCACCCAGAGCAGCTCGCCGCGCGCGGCGCCGGGCCGGAACAGGCCGCGGTAGAAATCCTGCGCGAAGGCGGATGAGGAAACCAGAAGCTGCGCGGAGGCGGTGCTCATCACGGCTGCGAGAATGCCAGCGAGGCAGATCCCCGCAATGACCGGATGGAAGAACTGCGTGGACATCAGGATGAAGACCTTCTCGCTGTCGGCGCCCGCGAGCGGCGGGTCGAGCACCAGCAGACCGGTCAACCCCACGACGACTGCCGCGGCCAGCACGACAATCACCCAGCCCATCGCGACGCGGCGCGCCACGTGCATCTCCTCCACCTGCCGGATCGCCATGAAGCGCGCGAGGATGTGCGGTTGCCCGGCGTAGCCGAGGCCCCAGCCGAGCAGCGAGGCGATGCCGATCCAGCCGAGCGCCTCGCCGCCGCTGGCGACGAAGGGATCGAGCAGCGCCGGGTGCTGCGCGGCGATCCGGTCGAGCGACGCCGCCGGGCCACCCGCGATCGCCATCCCCATCCACGCGACCAGCACGAGCGCGACGAACATCAGCGTGCCCTGCACCACGTCCGACCAGCTCACCGCGAGGAAGCCGCCGAAGAAGGTGTAGGCGAGCATCACGATCGATCCCCAGAACATCGCCTCGACGTAGGGCAGGCCGAACAGCGTCTCGAACAGCTTGCCGGCGGCGACGAAGCCCGAGCTCGTGTAGAAGGCGAAGAACACGAGGATGAAGGCGGCGGCGATGGTGCGCAGCACGCGCGAACGGTCGTCGAATCGCCGCTCGAAGTAATCGGGCAGCGTCAGCGAATCCGAGAGCCGCTCGGTGCGCGCGCGGAGCCTCGCGGCGATGAAGCGCCAGTTGGCCCAGGTGCCGGCGATCAGCCCGGCTGCGAGCCAGACGGCGTCGAATCCCGACAGGTAGGCGAGTCCGGGCAGCCCCATCAGCAGCCAGCCGCTCATGTCCGAGGCCTGCGCCGACAGTGCCGTGACCCAGCTGCCGAGTCCGCGACCGCCCAGGATGAAATCGCCGAGCGTGCGGGTGCGCCGGTACGCAATGAAGCCGAGCAACAGGCAGACCGCCATGTAGACGGCGAGGCTGGCGATGATCCCGGCGTTGCTCCCGACCATGATTCCCCCGGCGCGTGCGCCGCGGCCAAAAGGGGACGCAACCCTTTAAGGATCCTTAAAGGGTTGCGTCCCCTTTTGGCGGTGGAATTGCGCGACTATACGCTAGAGTCTCCGCCATGGACGAACGCAGGCCGCAGTACTTTGCCGACGCAAGCGCCTGCGTGGAGCGCACGCTGTCCCGGATCGGCCGGCGGATCGTGCTGTGCCTGCCGATCGGCGCGGGCAAGCCCGTGGCGCTCGCCAACGAATTCTGGCGCCGGGCGCTCGCCGATCCCTCCATCGAGCTCAGCATCCTGACCGGGCTGACGCTGCGCCGCCCGCGCGCCAGCAACGAGCTCGCGCGGCGGCTGCTCGAGCCGATGGCCGAGCGCGTGTTCGGCGGCGGCCCGGATCCGGAATGGAGCGATGCGCTCGCCGCGGGCCGCGTGCCCGCGAACGTGCGCGTGCAGGAGTTCTTCCTGGAGCCGGGCGCCTGGCTGGACGTGCCGCTGGCGCAGCAGTGGTACGCGAGCATCAACTACACGCACGTCGCGCGCACCGTCGCCGCCGCCGGCGCCAACGTGATCGCGCACCAGATCGCACTGCGGCCCGGGCCCGGCGGCGGCCACGCGAGCCTCGGCACCAATCCCGACGTCACGGTGGACCTGCTGCCCGTTTTCGAGGAACGCCGCCGGGCCGGCGCGCCGGTCGCGGTGATCGGGCAGACCAACGCCTACATGCCGTACATGTTCGGCGCCACCGAGCTGCCCGCCGCCGCCTTCGACTTCATCGTCGACGACGCCGGGGCACATCACGAGCTCTTCGCCCCGCCCAACCTGCCGATCGCGACCGCCGACCACTGCATCGCGCTTGCAGCCAGCATGCTGGTCAAGGACGGCGGCACCCTCCAGATCGGCATCGGCGAGCTCGGCGACGCGATCGTTCACGCCCTGACGCTGCGGCACCGCGCGAACCACGCGTGGCGGCGCGCGCTCGTGGATTCCTCGCTGGGGCCGCGCTTCGGCGGTCTGCAGGCGGAGCTGGGCGGCGACGGCCCGTTCGAGCTGGGGCTCTATGCCGTCACCGAGATGTTCGTGGACGGCTTCCTCGACCTCTATCGCGAGGGAATCCTGAAACGGCGCGTCGAGCCCGAGGGCGTGCTGCTGCACGGCGCCTTCATGCTGGGGCCGAAGGCCTTCTACCGTGCGCTGCGCGAGATGCCGGATGCCGAACGCGCGCTGTTCGCGATGATGCCGGTGAGCTTCACCAACGAGCTGCTGGGCGCCGGCTGGAAGCGCAAGGTGGCGCAGCGGCGCGATGCCCGCTTCATCAACACGGCGATGATGGCGACGCTCGGCGGCGCGCTGGTCTCCGACGGGCTTGAGGACGGGCGCGTCGTAAGCGGCGTCGGCGGCCAGTATAACTTCGTGGCGCAGGCGCACGAGCTGCCCGGCGGCCGCGCGCTGATCGCGGTGCGTGCGACGCGCGACAGCCGCGGCCAGCTCGAGTCGAACATCCGGTTCAGCTACGGCCACACCACGATCCCGCGCCACCTGCGCGACCTCGTGCTGACCGAATACGGCGTCGCGGACCTGCGCGGCCAGTCCGACGACGAGGTCGCGAAGCGCATGCTCGCGGTCGCGGACTCGCGGTTCCAGGAGGCCTTGCTCGCGCAGGCGCAGCGCGCCGGCAAGCTGCCGGTTTCGTACCGCATACCCGATGCGCACCGTGCCAACCTGCCGGCCGCCCTCGAGCGCGCGCTCGCGCCGCACCGTGCCGCGGGATTCTTCGGTGAGCTGCCGTATGGCAGCGATCTCACGTCCGAGGAGCTGCGGCTCGGGCGCGCGCTGCGCCGTCTCGAGGCGCGCGCCGGAAGCTGGCCGGGCAGGCTCGCGATCGCCGCGCGGATGCTGCTGCCGGTGCCGCGGAATCCGGCAGCCGGCGCACTGTTCGAGCGCATGGGACTGGCAAGGCCGCGCGGCTGGCGCGAGCGACTGCTGCGCCGCGCCGTCGCCGCCGCACTCTAGCGCAGGCGTTCTACAGAAAGGTCGCGACGTCCGCGAACGGCTTGCGCGAGATCTCCGGCACCCTGGCTCCCGGCGCCGGGTAGCCCACGACCAGCAGCAGGAACGGCCGCTCCAGGTCCTTCGGGCGCCCGAGGATCTCGTTCAGGAATTTCATCGGGCTCGGCGTGTGCGTGAGCGACACCAGGCCCGCGTGGTGCACGGCGGCGAGCAGAAGTCCGGTCGCGAGACCGACCGATTCGTCGGTGTAGTAATGCTTGCGCTTGCCGCCATCGGGCGTGCGCTCGAAGCGGCGGATGAAGACCGCGATCAGCCAGGGTGCGGTCTCGAGAAAGGGCTTGTGTTCGTCGGTACCGAGCGGTCTCAGCACCTCGACCCACTCCGCCGGCGCGCGGCGCGAGTAGAACTCGCGCTCCTCCGCCTCGGCCGCCTCGCGGATGCGGTGCTTGGTCACGGGATCGGAGACTGCGACGAAGTACCAGGGCTGCTGGTTGGCGCCGGAGGGCGCGGAGGCCGCCGCCCGCAGGCAATGCTCGATCAGCGCCCGCGGGACGGCACGATCCGAGAAGTCGCGCACCGTGCGCCGGCGTTGCATCAGTTCGACGAAGTCCCGCGCGCGTACCAGCATCTGCGCGGGTGGGTACTCGCGATATCCGGGCAACGGAATGAAGGTCGGCTCCATGGCAACTCCCCGTCAGGCGGTCCGGCGGCCGGCAGCCGGCAGCCGTTTCGACCGCTCAAGTTCTCCGCAGGACGCCGCTGATGCCGACGCCCACGATGGCCATCAGGAAGGCCGCGATGTCGAGTCCGGGCAGCGGCGGATCGCCGAATCCGTACCGCGCGAGGAGCGCCACGCCCAGGCACAGCACCGCCGCGCCAGCGACCTGCCGGACCGCGGCGGGCACCGCGGCATCGGCCGGCCGCGAGCGCCGTTCGAATCGCGCCAGCAACAGCGCGAACGGCAGGAGCGCCGCATAGAGCGCGCCGATCCACAGCGGGCGCGTGAGCCACCACTCGGGACTGGCCGGTTCGATCCGCAGGCCGAATCCGCCCGCGAGCCAGGCGAGCGCGACCAGGATCACGAGCATCGTCAGGTGCCAGAGATAGACCGTCATGATCATGCCGTTGACCAGCACGGTCGCGGCCCAGACGCGGAGGCCGCGCAGCACGCGGCGCATCGGCGCTTCCACGGCGAGCAGCAGGCCGAACTGCACCGCTGCGAGCGCGAGCAGCGTGATCTTGGGCGGCTGCGTGTTGCTCAGATGCTCGTCCGGCGAGCCGACCATCGCAAGCGGATAAGGTCCCTGGAAAATCAGCAGCGCCAGCGCCACCAGGCCGAGCACCGCGATGGCCAGGAGCCGTGCCGGACCGCCGATGCCGCCGTCGCGCCAGGCGAAACCGAGATGGTGAACGGCGAGCCATACCCAGAAGTAGTTGCTCCAGCCGAGCCACTGGAGATCGGCCAGGAAAAAGGCGGCATCCACCAGCGCCCCGGCGGCGGCCAGGGTCCAGAGAGAGGCGTATCCCCAGCGCCGCCAGGCGACATAGCTCGCCGGCGCAAGCACCACGATCATGATGTAGATGGCCAGGAACCAGGTCGGGATCAGCGCGGCGCGCGAGGCCAGGCGGATGAGGGCGCCGCTCACGCCGGAGAAGTGCAGGATCGCCGCGAGCAGTGCCCATCCCAGCAGGAGCGCGAGCAGCGGCGTGATCAGGCGATTCAGGCGCGTCACCAGCCATCCGGCGTAGCCAACGCGCTTGCGGCGCGCGCTCTCCAGCGACACGGCATTGGCGTAGCCGCCGACGATGAAGAAGATGGGCATCACCTGGAACAGCCAGGTCAGCCACTGCATGCCGGGCTGCAACGCGAGGAGCTCGCCCGGCACCAGCGCGCCGTCGCGGTAGTAGAGCGCGACGATCAGCCAGTGTCCCGTGATCACCACCAGGATGGACACCGCGCGCAGAAAATCGACGTAGCGATTCCGCTCGTCCGGAGTCTGCGCCGCGATCGCCCTGGCCTGCGACCAGATTCCCATCGTGCACTCCCGGCCGGCCCGGTCGGCCCACGCTATCTTAGCGACGTTCCCGCATGTGCGCGCTCAGCGGCCGACCGCGGCCAGCAGTCGATCGATCATTGCATCGGCCTGCGCGCGGTAGCCGCCGCCGAACAGGTTGAGGTGGTTGAGCACATGGTAGAGGTTGTAGAGCTCGCGGCGTTCTGCGGCGCCACTGGCGAGCGGCCAGGCCCGCTCGTACGTGGCGTAGAAGCGCGGGCCAAAGCCGCCGAACAGGCGCGTCATTGCGAGCTCCGCCTCGCGGTCGCCGTGATACGCCGCCGGGTCGAACACGACCGGCGTGCCGTCCGCGAGCATCGCGCGATTGCCGCCCCAGAGGTCGCCGTGCAGCAGCGACGGCTGCGGGCGATGGCCCTCGAAGAAAGCCGGCAGGGATTCCAGCAGCCGGCCGCCGCGCTCCTGCAGCCGGCCGCCGTGGCCGTTCCTCGCCGCGAGTTCGAGCTGGAACCGCAGCCGGCGCTCGCGCCAGAAGTCGATCCAATCGTGCGCGGGCGCATTCGGCTGCGCTGTCGCGCCGATCGCGTTGTCGCGCTCGAGCCCGAATTCCCCGGCGGTCGTCGCGTGCAGGCGCGCGAGCGCCGCGCCCATGCGCGCGTCGGAGGCGCCATCGGCGGGATGCAGCTCTAATCGCTCGAGTTCCAGCCAGGCCTCGGTCCGGTTCGCGCCCTCGCCGAGCACCCGCGGCACGCGTATCGCGCCGGTCGCTGCGATGCGTGCGAGGCCATCGGCCTCGGCCGCGAGCCGCCAGCGCTCGGCGAGCGGCAGCCGCTTCAGGAAGGGGACCGATGCCACGTTTCCGTACCGCCGAAAAAAGTGTACCTGTCCCTATTTTCCGGCGAGGCGCTCGGCCTGGCGGCGCAGGGCGCTGCCGAACTTCGCCCGGTCGTAGAACGTCCCGAGCCCCGGCAGGTCGGGCTTGCGGCGGACGAGGTCTTCGGGCGTGACTTCGAGCGGCATGTCGCAGGCGATGGTCGTGAGGCGGCGCGCGAAGAATGCCGCCTCACGGTGCTCACGCAGCTTCGCGGGCAGCCTGGCCGCGCCGCGGATCGGCAGCGCCGCCACGCGGTCGAGGCCGGCATAAAGCTCCTCGAGCGAGGCGAACGTGCGCAGGAGCGCCCCGGCCGTCTTCGGCCCCACGCCCGGCACGCCCGGGATGTTGTCGACGGAGTCTCCGGTGAGCGCGAGGTAGTCCGCCATGCGTTCGGGGCGCACGCCGAACTCGCGCTCCATGTCCTCATAACCGAAGCGGCGCTCGCCCGCGTAGTCCCAGTACGAGTCACCGTCGCGGATCAGCTGCGCCAGGTCCTTGTCGCGCGTGACCAGCACCGAGGGATGCCCGCGCCCACGGGAGCGCGCCGCCAGCGTGCCGATGATGTCGTCGGCTTCGTGCGTCGGGCTGCCGAACTCCGCGACGCCCAGCAGCCGGCACAGCTCGCGGCACAGCGCGAACTGGCGCTTGAGCTCGGGCGGCGCGGGCTCGCGGTTCGCCTTGTAGGCGGGGAAGATCGCGTTGCGGAACGACGAGGTCAGGCTCTCGTCGAAGGCGACCGCGACGTGCGCCGGCTTCGCCTCCTCGAGCAGGTCGCCGAGGAAGCGGCCGAAGCCGTAGAGCGCGTTGACCGGCTGCCCGTCCTCGCCGGTCATCTCGATGCCGACCGAGTAGTAGGCGCGAAAGACGAAGAAGCTCGCGTCGATCAGGTGGACCGGACGGACTTCCGCGCGCTTCACTGCCGAAGATTCTGGATGCGCGCGTGCAGCGGGCTCGAGCGCGGGAAATGCGCGAGCAGGTATTCCATCTGGTCGGCAAGCACGCGCCGGCCCTTCAGGTAGATGTACTCGGCGTAGGTCGGCGTGAACGGCACTGCGAGCAGTTGCATGCCCGCCTGCTCCGGCGTGCGCGAGGCCTTCTGGTTGTTGCAGCGCCGGCAGGCGGCGACCACGTTATTCCAGACGTCCCTGCCCCCGAGGCAGAACGGCCGCACGTGGTCGCGCGACAAGTGGCTCGACGGGAAGCGGTTGCCGCAGTACATGCAGAGATTCGCGTCGCGCCGGAACAGCGTCTCGTTGTTGAGCGGCGGCACGTAGTCGCCGCGCAGGCTGCAGGGATTCCCGGAAGAGCCCTGCGTCGCCATCATCGAGCTGACCTCGATGACGGTCTGGCAGCCGCTCTTCGCGTTGACGCCGCCGTGCAGCGCGTACAGGTGGCTGCCGAAGGCATAGGCGACCTGGCCGAGGCAGTGCAGGCGCACGGCTTCCTTGTAATCGATCCATTCCAGCGGCATTCCGGAGGCGTCGGTGCGCAGCACCCATTGCGACAGCGCGATCACCTGACCGCCTGCCGTCACCGCCTTCCTGACTGCCGTCGTTGCTGCGCTCACGCCCGCTTTCCGTTGGCCGGAACCTGAAACAATACGGCACGTTTGTGCTATTTTTCAACGCGCCGCCAATCGGTGGGCAGACCCGGGGAGGATGCGGATGCCAGTCACGATCGGCGTGCTCAGGGAGACCGTGCGGGGCGAGAATCGCGTCGCCGTGGTACCCGAGGTCGCCACCCGCCTGGCCGTCCAGGGTGCACGGATCCTGGTCGAGCGCGGCGCCGGCAGCGCCGCCCGCTTCCCGGACGCCTCCTACAAGGACGCCGCCTTCGCCGACCGCGAGGCGGTGCTGGCGGAGGCGGAGATCCTGCTCGCGGTGCAGCCCCCCGAACCCGCCCTCCCCGCGCGGCTCAAGCCGGGCACGGTCGTGGTCGGTTTCCTCGCGCCGCATGCGCAGGCCGCGCTCGTGCGCGCACTGAAGGAACGGCGCATCACGAGCTTCGCGATGGAGCTGGTGCCGCGCATCTCGCGCGCGCAGTCGATGGACGCTCTCTCCTCGCAGGCCGCGGTCGCGGGCTACAAAGCCGTGCTGCTCGGCGCCGCCGCGCTCGACAAGTTCTACCCGATGCTGACCACGGCCGCCGGCACCATCCGGCCAGCCACCGTGCTCGTGATCGGCGCGGGCGTCGCGGGATTGCAGGCGATCGCGACCGCGAAGCGGCTCGGCGCCGTCGTTGAGGCCTACGACGTGCGATCGGCCACGCGCGAGCAGGTGAAGTCGCTCGGCGCGAAGTTCGTCGAGACCGGCGTCACCGCGGAGGGCGCCGGCGGCTACGCACGCGAGCTCACCGCCGAGGAGAAGGCGAAGCAGCAGGAAGTGCTCGACCGGCGCATCGCCGCGGCCGACTGCGTGATCACGACCGCGGGCGTGCCGGGCCGGCCGGCGCCACGCACCATCTCGCGCGCCGCGGTCGAGCGCATGAAGGCGGGCGCCGTGATCGTGGACCTGCTCGCCGAGGGCGGCGGCAATTGCGAGCTGACCCGGGCCGGCGAGACCGTCGAGCACGGTGACGTGCGCATCATCGGGCCGGTCAACCTGCCGGCGACCGTCGCACACCACGCGAGCGAGATGTACGCGAAAAACCTGCTCAATTTCCTGAAGCCCGCGCTCAAGGACGGCGCGTTGTCGATCGACTGGAACGACGAGGTGTTCGCGTCCTCCTGCGTCACCCACGAGGGCACGATCCGACACGAGCCGACGCGAAAAGCGGTGGAGGCTGCCTGATGGAAGGCGTGATTGCGCTGTATATCGTGATGCTCGCGGCCTTCACGGGCTACGAGGTGATCGCGCGCGTGCCGGTGATCCTGCACACGCCGCTGATGTCGGGCTCGAACTTCGTGCACGGCATCGTGCTGGTCGGCGCGATGGTGGCGCTCGGCCGGGCCGACACGCTGCTCGAGCAGGTGATCGGGTTCGTCGGCGTAGTGCTCGGCGCCGGCAACGCGGTCGGCGGCTACGTCGTCACGGAGCGCATGCTCGAGATGTTCAAGGCGAGCGGCCGGAAGAAGAAGGAGTCCGCCTGATGCCGGGGCTCCTGCCGGAGAACGTCGCCACGCTCGCGATCGACTTCTCGTACCTGCTGGTCGCGTTCCTGTTCATCATGGGCCTGAAGGCCATGAGCTCGCCGGTCACGGCGCGGCGCGGCATCGTGGTCGCGGGCATCGGCATGCTGATCGGCACGCTGATGAGCTTCCTGTACCCGGGCATGGGAAACTTCGCGCTGATGCTCGCCGCCATCGCGATCGGCGGCGGCCTCGCCTGGTGGAGCGGCCGCATCGTCGCGATGACCGACATGCCGCAGATGATCGCGCTCTACAACGGCATGGGCGGCGGCGCGGCGGCGGCGATTGCGGCCGTGGAACTCCTGCGCATGACCTCCGTGCCGGCGGATGGCGCCGTGCACCACGGCCCGGTGGTAACGGCGCTCGCAGCGGCGGGCGCCTTCATCGGCGTGGTGAGCTTCTCGGGCTCGCTGATCGCATTCGGCAAGCTCCAGGGCCTGATCAAGCGCAGCTTCCGCTTCGCCGGCCAGCAGGCCGCGAACCTGCTGATCGCCGCGGCGACGCTCGCGCTCGGCGGCTGGATCGTCGTGTCCGGCCATCCGACGCTCGAGATGGTGATCGGCTTCTTCGGGCTCGCGCTGCTGCTCGGGGTGACGATGACATTGCCGATCGGCGGCGCCGACATGCCGGTCGTGATCTCGCTTTACAACGCCTTCACCGGCCTCGCGGTCGCGTTCGAGGGTTTCGTGCTCGAGAACGCGGCCATGATCATCGCCGGCATCGTGGTCGGCTCCGCAGGCACGCTGCTCACGCAGCTGATGGCGAAGGCGATGAACCGATCGCTCGGCAACGTGCTGTTCTCGGGCTTCGGCGAAGGCCCGGCCGCCGAAGCCTCCGGCGTCACCGGCGCGCTCAAGCCGATCGAGCCTTCGGACGCCGGCGTCATGATGGCGTTCGCGCAGAAGGTGCTGGTCGTGCCGGGCTACGGCATGGCTGTTGCGCAGGCTCAGCACAAGGTCTGGGAGCTGTGCCAGCTCCTGATCGACAAGGGCGTCATGGTGCGCTTCGCGATCCACCCGGTCGCGGGGCGGATGCCGGGGCACATGAACGTGCTGCTCGCGGAGGCGGGCGTGCCCTACGACCTGATCTCCGACCTCGACGAGATCAATGCCGAGTTCGAAACCGCCGACGTTGCGCTCGTGATCGGCGCGAACGACGTCGTCAACCCCGTAGCACGTACGGACAAGTCCAGTCCGATTTACGGCATGCCGATTCTCAACGCTGACAAGTCGAGGAACGTACTCGTCATCAAGCGTGGCCAAGGTGCCGGATTCTCAGGCATCGAAAATCATCTTTTCTATCTCGACAACACACGCATGGTCTACGGTGACGCTCAAAAGGTCGCCGCGGAACTGATCCACGCCGTCAAGGCCGCTGGCTGAGGTTGGCATTGCCCGCCCGGCCGCAGCGCGCCGGCCGATGCCAGCATCAATCAGGCGAGTTCGCGGGCGAGGAATTCGATGGTACGACGCCACGCGAGCTTGGCAGCGACCTCATTGTAGCGGGCGGCGTTGGTATCGTTGTGGAAGGCGTGGTCCGTATCGGCGTAGAAGTGCATTTCGTAGCGCGCACTGATTGAACGTAGCGCGGCATCGAAAGCAGGAACTGCGTTGTTGATGCGTTCATCCCGACCGGCGTAATGCATCATCACGGGCACGCGCACTCGGGTAGCTTCTTCCGGCGCCGGCGGCATGCCATAGAAGACCACCGCAGCGCCTAGTTCCCGTGAGGTCGCGGCGAGGCGGCCGGCCATGCCGCCCCCCCAGCAGAAACCGAAGCAGCCGACCTTGCCGCTCGAGTGCGGGTGCGAGGCCGCGTACCTGACCGCCGCCAGGTAGAGCCCGAGCGCGGTCTCGCGCGGCAACGCGCCGATCAGCTTGCGCGCCTCGTCCTCGTTCGCGGGCGTGCCGCCCGAGCCCGAGAGCGCATCCGGCGCAATCGCGAGGAAGCCCGCGAGGGCGGCGCGGCGCGCGACGTCCTCGATGTGCGGGTTCAAGCCGCGGTTCTCGTGGATCACGATCACGGCAGGCCGGCGTTCCGGCGCGGCCTTCGGCCGCGCCACATAACAGCTCACCGCCCCGCCGGCGTCGAAGCTCTCGCGCGCGCTCGCAAGCGCCGGGTCATCCGGCGCCACGGTCGCAGCCACGGCATAGCGGTTCTCGAGCAGCGGCAGGAGCGCCGCGGCGGCCGCCGCACCGCCCGCGATGCGGCCGAGACGCGCGAGGAACGCGCGCCGCGGCAGGGTGCCGTGGGTGAATTCGTCGTAGAGCTCGATCGCCCGCCGGTTCACGCGTCGGAATCCGGCATCACGAGCCAGAGCAGCAGGTAGACGAGAATGCCGGGAAAGGCGACCGAGAGGATCGATGCAATCACGTAGGCGACGCGGACGCGGTCGGGCTTCCAGCCGAAGTGCTCGGCAAGCCCGCCGCAGACGCCGGCGATCATGCGGTCCCTGGACCGCTTCAGTTTCCGGTCGGCCATCGCAGCCTCCCGCGGGCGGGATGACAGGTACTCATCCTCCCACGGCACGAAGCTGGATGCGAGTACGGTGGCTCAGCCGCCGGGGCGGCGGGTTGGCGGCGGCGGTGACCGCGGCGGCGCGGGGCGCGGCGCCGGGTAGCGCCGCTGCATCGCGCGCTGGCGCTCCTCGGGGGTCATCCCGCGCCAGCGCTCGCGCAGCTTGCGGCGCTGCTCGTCCGTCAGCTGCCGCCAGCGGCGGAAATCGTGGCGCAGCTGCTCCTTCTGCTCCGGCGTCAGCTGGTGGTAGCGGCGCCAGCGCTCGCGCAGGCGCGCGCGCTCCGCCGGCGGCAGCGAACGCCACTTGCGAAAACGCTCCTGCGCCCGGGCGCGCTGCTCGGGCGTCATCGACGCCCAGCGCTCGGCGCCCTCGGCCATCGCCTGCTGGCGGCCGGGCGGCAGCGAGTCCCAGCTCTCCTGCTGACCGGTGAGGATTCTCTGTTGTTCCTCGTCGAGCTGATCCCAGGCGATGCCGGGCATCGTGTCGCTCGCGGGCGGCGATTCCTGCGCCTGCGCCAGACCCATGGCGAGCCATGCCCCCAGTATCCATGCCAGCTTATTCATCGTCGTCATCCTTGGTCGCCTTTGCCTCGGCGCGCTTGAGCTCTTTCTCGCCCTTGCGCGACTCGATGTATTCCACGAACGCCTCGTCGTCCTCGTCGAACTCCGCCAGGAACTCCAGGAACTCAGGGTCCGGCAGCTCGACCGGCGGCTCCGCCGCCACGGCGGGCCAAGCCACACAACAGGCCGCGATCCAGGCGCCGCGGCGCATCGCCTCAGCCCGCGTCCCCGGACGCCTGCTCGGCCGCCCAGGCATAGAACTCGCCGTCCTCTTCGAACATATCGAGCTCCTCGGCACCGGCGACCAGGTCGAGATCCTCGAAAGCCGTGAGTGACGGCTCCTCGGGCAGCTCGCCTTGACGCGCGCCCTGCCAGAGCATCACGCCGACCAGCGCGGCCGCCGCCGCCGCACCCGCCGGGATCCAGCCCGCGGACCACTGCGGGCGACCGCGGCGCAGGCCCGCGAGCGCCTCCGCACGGGCGCGCGCAAGGTGCCTGCGCGTGGCCGCGGGTAGCGCTTCGACGCTCGAGTCGAAGGCCTCGCGGCTCCTGCGCTCCAGCTCGCGCATCCGCTCGTTCATCGTTTCCATTCTCCCAGCACCTCCTGCAGGGCCTGCAGCGCGCGGAAGTAGTGCGTCTTCACGCTGCCTTCCGAGCATCCCATCGCGACCGCCGTCTGCGCCACGTCCATGCCTTCGAAGTTCCGGAGCAGGAACGCCTCGCGCTGGCGGCTGCTCAATCCAGCGAGCGCCTGCTCGATGCGCGCGAGGAGTTCCTCGCCCTCGAGCACCGCATCCGGGCCGCCCCCGGGATCCACCGCGGATACCAGCGGGTCCGACGCCTCGTCCTCCGTAACGCCTGCGGCCCACCAGGCCATCACGGCGTTGCGCACCTTGCGGCGGCGCTGGCTGTCGGTGATGCGGTTGCGCAGGATCCGGTAAAACAGGGGTCGCCACTGTTCTGGCGGATGGCCTGCGTAGTTCCGCACCAGGCGGATCATCGCGTCCTGCACGGCGTCCTGCGCTTCCGCATGGTCGCGCAACGCGAGTTGCGCGATGCGGTACGCGCGCCGTTCGATCCCGGCCAGGAACCGTTCCAGTGCCCGCTCCGAATCCACCGCCGCCTCCCGCGCGCTGCGCCCGCCGCCGGCAGCCGCCGCAAGCGCGGGAAGCGTAGCAGAGCAGGTCAAGTCCACGAGCGGCATGGTCACGCGACTCCCGGCCCCGCCACGGTGATATAACGTCCACTCCCGTCCAGCCGTTGACGGCCGCCGGAACCCATCTGCAACCTGTTGAACGATAAAGAGAATCCAGCTTGTCATCGCCGGTCCTGCAGGTGGTCTTCGATACGCCGCTGCGGCGTGCCTTCGACTACCTGCCGCCGGCGGACGCGCCGCTGCCGCGTCCGGGCGCGCGCGTCGCGGCACCGCTCGGCAGGCGCCGCGCGATCGGCATGGTCGCCGGCATCGCCGCCGGGAGCGCACTGCCGCGCGCGCAGCTGAAGCGCGTGCTGGCGGTACTCGACGAGGCGCCGTTGTGGGACGAGGCGAGCTTCGGGCTGCTGCAATGGGCCGCCGACTACTACCACCACCCGCTCGGCGAGGTGCTGTTCGCGGCGATGCCGAAGCCGCTGCGTGCGGGCGCACGCGCGCGCGCCGACCAGACGCTCTGGCGGCTGTCGGCACGCGGGCGCACCGAGCCAACGGCGGCGCGGCTCGGCGCGCGCCAGCGCGAGCTGCTCGCGCTCGTCGGGGAAGCTGGCGCGGGCGCGGATGCGATCTCGGCCGCCGGGCTCACAGAAGCCTTGAAGTCGCTGGTCCGGCGCGGCTGGCTAGAGTCCTTCGAGCACCCGGAGGCCGCGCCGCCCGCGGGCGCGGGCAAGGCGGGGCCCACGCTCCTGCCGCCGCAAGCCGCGGCCTGCGAAGCCATCGCCGCGGCGAGCGACCGCTACCGCGCCTGGCTGCTGCACGGCGTCACCGGCAGCGGCAAGACCGAGGTTTACCTGCGCCTGATCGAGCGCGTGCTCGCGCGCGGGCGCGGGGCGCTCGTGCTGGTGCCCGAGATCGCGCTGACGCCGCAGCTGGTCGCGCGCTTCCGCGAACGCCTGCCGGTGCCGGTAGTCGCACTCCACTCCTCGCTCGCCGACGGCGCCCGTGCCGCGGCCTGGCGCGCGGCGGCATCCGGGCGGGCGCCGGTCGTGATCGGCACGCGCTCGGCGGTGTTCACGCCGATGCCCGCGCCCGGCATCGTCGTGGTGGACGAGGAGCACGACGCCTCCTACAAGCAGCAGGAGGGTTTCCGCTACTCGGCACGCGACCTCGCCGTGCTGCGCGCCGCCCGCGCGCAGATCCCGGTCGTGCTCGGCTCGGCGACGCCCTCGCTCGAGTCGCTGGCGAACGCCGCGGCCGGCCGCTACACGCGCCTGGTCCTGCCGGAACGCACCGGCCGCGCCGGCAAGCCGCGCGTCGCGGTCGTGGATCTGCGCATCAACCCGGCGCGCGACGGTCTCTCGCCGCAGGCGGGCTCCGCCATCGAGCGCCACCTCGGCGACGGCGGTCAGGTGCTCGTGTTCCTGAATCGACGCGGCTGGGCCCCTTCGTTCTTCTGCCCGGGTTGCGGCTACGTCGCGCCCTGCAAGGCCTGCGACGCGCGGCTCACGGTGCACCTCGCGCGCGCGCGACTCAGCTGCCACCACTGCGGCGCCGAGGAAGCGATGCCCTACGCCTGCCCGCGCTGCGGCAGTGAATTCGCTCCGGTCGGCGAAGGCACCGAGCGAGTCGAGTCGGCGCTCGCGGCGCGCTTCCCGAAAGCGCCGCTGGTGCGCGTGGACCGCGACGTCATCCGCCGCCGCGGCGAGCTGGAACAGGCGCTTGCCGAGGTCGCGGACGGCCGCGCGCGCATCCTGCTCGGCACACAGATGCTGACCAAGGGCCACGACTTTCCGGACGTGACACTGGTCGTCGTACTCGCGGCGGACCAGGGGCTGTTCGGCGCGGATTTCCGCGCGAGCGAGCGGCTCGCGCAGCAGATCGTGCAGGTCGCGGGCCGCGCCGGCCGCGGCGACCGCGCCGGCGAGGTGCTGATCCAGACCAGCTACCCGGAGCACCCGCTGTTGCAATGCCTGATCAGCGAGGGCTACGAGGGCTTCGCCGCGCGCGCGCTCGAGGAACGCCGCGCCGCGGGCTGGCCGCCCTGGTCGCACCTGGCGCTTCTGCGCGCAGACGCGCCGGCGCGT
>Ga0187892_10002070_pt1 | contig 42327 bp, 35 predicted proteins | sample MA1701073metaG_FD_139345 | JGI IMG/M metagenome (GOLD analysis project Ga0187892, IMG submission 139345) | Bio-ooze microbial communities from a basaltic lava cave in the Kipuka Kanohina Cave System on the Island of Hawaii, USA - MA170107-3 metaG ... | reverse complement strand
GGCGATGGCCGAGCAAGCCGCCACCGGGACGCTCCCGTCGGTGCAGAGCCAGCCCCTGCGCCGCATCGGCCGCCCCGAGGACATCGCCTGGATCACGCTCTTCCTCGCCTCGGAGCGCGCGGCCCACATCACGGGTCAGCTCCTCAGCGTGTCTGGCGGGGCGTGGATGCCGTGAGCGGCGGTGGGAGGCGCGGCGCGTTCGAGCAGCTGGTCCGGCGCGTCCACCGCACCCGCCGCACGCGCGCGCGGATCATCATCGAGCAGTCCGTGGGGCTGCTTCCGAACTATCGTGGCATCCCGGCCGCGCGCGTGGCCGAGGTGCGGCGAAGCGTCCTTCACCACCTGACCCTCTTCTATCGTGTCACCCTCGAGACCGGCCGTCCGCTCACGGAGGCCGACCTGGCGGTGTCGCGTCAGACGGCCCGGCGGCGTGCGGCCGAGGGCGTGCCGCTCGGCGAGTTCCTGACGTTCTTCCAGATCGGTCTCACGGTGATCTGGGAGCACCTCATGGCGAGCGCCGGGGACAACGCGCTCCTCCGCGCGCGCTTGCTCGATCGCGTGGGCGCGATCATCTCCAACCAGACCCGGCTGATGACCGCGCTGGTCGAGTCCTACGTGGAGGAGCGCGAGCGGCTGTCGCGCTTCCGCGAGCAGGATCTCGACGACTTCTTCCAACTTCTGCTCGCCGACGAGGCTTCGGAGCAGGTCCTCGCGGCGCGCGCCGCGGCGCTCGGCGTGCCTCTCGACGAGGCGCGTGCGATCGCGATCTTCGCCCCCGCCGCAGCCGCGGCCGGCGAGCGCGCGGACGCCGCACGCGACGACCTCCGCGAACGGCTCGCCACGCGCCTGCCCGCCGGGAACCTCTGGCTGGGCCGCTCCCGCGACGGCCTTGCTGCGGTGTTGCCGGAGCATCCGGATCCGGAAGGGCTCGCCGCCGCGGGCCTCCTGGCCGGCGAGCGACACGTGGGCGTCGGCAGCCCCGGCCGCGGCGTCCCCGGCTTGCGCCGCTCGGCGCAGGAGGCGCTGCGTGCGCTGCGCATCGGCACGCTGCTGCGGGGGCCGGGGCGAGTGCACCGCTACGCGGACGTCGCGATCCTCGACTTGGTGCACGTCGGCTCGAAGAGCGCGGAGGAGTTCATGCGGCGCGTGCTCGGTCCGCTGGTGAGGACCGGCGCGAGCAAGACCCATCTCGAGACGCTTCGCCAGCTCGCCGCGCACGGACATCGCATCAAGCTCGCAGCGGCGGCGCTCTCCGTGCATCCCCACACGCTCAGCTATCGCCTCAAGCAGATCCGTCGCCGCTTCGGGATCGACCTCGACGACCCGGACGTGCGCCTCCGCGTGCACCTGGCACTCCTCATCCTCGACGCGAGGGGCCCGGTCTCCGGGCGGCGTCCGCGGCGCCGGGGGCGGGCGACGCGGGCGTGAGCGCGGCGCGGGGCTTGTGCCCGCGGCACAAGCCGACCGCGCGTCGATTGGTCGAGAAGCCAATCGACCCCGGGCGCCCCGCGCCCCCAGACTGATCGCTCCACCGGAGGGATCCATGCGGAAGTTCGCGACGGCCTCTTCGCTCCTCGCGGCGATCGTCCTGCCCATGCTGCTGGGCGTCGGAGGGTGCCCGCAAGAGAAGCTCAACCCCATCATCTTCGTGCATGGCGGCTCGGGCTCCGGCGCGCAGTTCGAATCGCAGGCCATGCGCTTCGCCAGCAACGGCTACCCGCCGAGCTACATCCGGGTGCTCGAGTACGACTCGTCCGCGATCGGCACGATCATGCCGCAGGTGCTCGCGTCGCTCGACGCGCTGATCGCGCAGGCAAAAGCCGAGACCGGAGCTGCGCAGGTGGACCTGATGGGTCACTCGCTCGGCACGACCGTCTCGCACAACTTCCTGGCAACGCCGGAGCGCGCCGCAAACGTGGCGCACTACGTGAACATCGACGGCCGTACCGCGTCCGCGCCGCCGGGCGGCGTGCCGACGCTGGCGCTCTGGGGAGGAGCCGTGAACCGGCCTACGCCGCCGCTGATCGTGGGCGCGACGAACATCACCGTCCCGGATCAGGAGCACGTGGAGGTGGCGACGTCCGCAGAGTCGTTCTTCGAGATGTACCACTTCCTGCGCGGCCGGGCGCCGCTCACCACGCACATCCTCCCTCAAGTCCGCCCCCAGCTCTTCGGGCGCGTGACTTCGTTCCCGCAGAACACGGGGCTCGACGGTGCGACGCTCGAGATCTGGCTGGTGAATGGACACACGGGCCAGCGGATCGGCAGCCAGCCGAGCGCGACCTTCGCGATCGGGCCGGACGGGAGCTTCGGCCCGTTCAAGGCCTGGTTCGGGCTGCACTACGAGCTTTCAGTGCAGCGCGAGGGCGAGGTCGCCATCAACTACTTCTTCGAGCCGTTCCTGCGGAGCGACCACCTGGTGCGGCTGAACGTGGCGCTCGGTCTCTCGCCGTTCATCCCGTCGGACCCGGCCAGCACCGCGCTGACGGTGCTGCGCTACAAGGAGTTCTGGGGCGACCGCGGCGCGCAGAACGACGTCCTCGAGATCGACGGAACCGACGTGATCAACCCCACCACGGCGCCGTCCGGCGCGGTGGGCACGGCGTCCGTGTCCTTCTTCCTGTTCGACGTCGGCTCCGACGGGCTCAGCGACGTGACCAGCGTGCCGTTCCCGTTCACGGTGCTGGGGTTCCTCACCGGCGCGGACCTGTTCATCCCCGCCGATCCGCCGGGCTCGGTGGCGGTCACGACGGTTCCGCGCGGCGACGCCGGCGCGGCCCGCACCGTGAACGTGCCCAACCTGCCGTCGTCGGAGGCGCGGGTGGTCGTCCAGCTGAACGACTTCGAGCAGTAGCCCTTCCAGGCTCGGCCGGCGGGCGCCGGTCCGACCGGCTAGTACGCTCTGTCGAAGGTCTGGCAGCGGTTCGCGTCGATGGCGCTGCGGATCGACAGGTACGGCCAGCCGTAGAGCGGGATGAAGCCGAGCCAGAACTTGTTCTGCGGCGCGCGCTCGAACGGGCCCCAGCCCTTCAGGTACCACTCGCCGACGCCGGCGTGGATCGCAGAGAAGGCGGTCGCGGCCGGGCCCGACTTGCCGCCCTGGCAGGTCCGGGCGTCGGCGCGCTCCGCGTGCGCGAGCAAGACGCAGGCAGAAGCGATTGCGACGGCAGCGATTCGCACGAGAAGCCCTCCCGAGTGAGCCTGCAACGTAACGACCTGGGCCGGAACCGGCACAAGAGCCGGAGACGAGCGCTTTTTCGTCGTGTAAAGTGCGCCGTCCGTATTCCCCCACCGACGGAGTGAAAGAAAAGCAATGGCCGACACTGCCCTGCCTGGAGTCTTCGGGGCCAACGTCTTCAGCGACCGCGTGATGAAGGAGCGCCTCCCGAAGGAGGTCTACAAGGCGCTGCGTCAGACGCTCGACCGCGGTGCGGCCCTCAAGCCCGAGGTCGCGTCGGTGGTCGCGAACGCCATGAAGGATTGGGCGATCGAGAAGGGCGCCACGCACTACACCCACTGGTTCCACCCGCTCACCGGCAGCACGGCCGAGAAGCACGACTCGTTCATCCAGCCCGTCGGCGACGGCGACGTGATCCTCGAGTTCTCGGGCAAGCAGCTGATCCAGGGCGAGCCCGACGCCTCCTCGTTCCCGAGCGGCGGGCTCCGCAGCACCTTCGAGGCGCGCGGCTACACGGCCTGGGACTGCACGTCGCCGGCCTTCCTGAAGGAAGACGCCGCGGGCAACGTGACCCTCACGATCCCCACGGCGTTCTGCTCGTACGGCGGCCAGGCGCTCGACAAGAAGACGCCGCTGCTGCGCTCGATGAAGGCGGTCTCCGACCAGGCGCTGCGCGTGCTGCGGGCGCTCGGCGACAAGACGGCGACGCGCGTGATCTCCACGGTGGGTCCCGAGCAGGAGTACTTCCTGGTCGACAAGGAGCTCTACCTCCAGCGGCTCGACCTGATCGCCTGCGGCCGCACGCTGTTCGGCGCGCCGCCGCCGAAGGGCCAGGAGCTCGAGGACCAGTACTTCGGCGCGATCAAGGACCGCGTGTCGGCCTTCATGCGCGACCTCGACATCGAGCTCTGGAAGATGGGCATCTCCTCGAAGACCAAGCACAACGAGGTGGCGCCGGCGCAGTACGAGATGGCGCCGGTGTTCTCGACCACGAACATCGCGGCCGATCACAACCAGCTCGTGATGGAGACCATGCAGAAGGTGGCGCTGCGCCACGGCATGGTGTGTCTGCTGCACGAGAAGCCGTACGCCGGCGTCAATGGCTCGGGCAAGCACAACAACTGGTCGCTCGCGACGGACACCGGCCTGAACCTGCTCGACCCCGGCCACACGCCGCACGAGAACGCGCAGTTCCTGGTGTTCCTGTGCGCGCTGCTGAAGGCGGTGGACACGCACGCCGACATCATGCGGGCGACCTGCGCCCACTCGGGCCAGGACCACCGGCTCGGCGCGAACGAGGCTCCGCCCGCGATCATCTCGGCCTTCCTCGGCGACGAGCTGACGGAGATCATGGAGCGGCTCGGCAAGGGCCAGAAGGCGACGGGCCGCGGCCAGAACTTCCTCGACATCGGCGTGGACACCCTGCCCGAGCTGCCGAAGGACAACACCGACCGCAACCGCACCTCGCCGTTCGCGTTCACGGGCAACAAGTTCGAGTTCCGGATGGTGGGCTCCTCGCAGTCGATCTCCGGCCCGAACGTCGCCCTCAACACGATCGTGGCCGACGCGCTCGACGAGATCGCGACGCGCCTCGAGAAGGCGGGCAAGAACCGCAACGCGGAGATCGCGGCGCTCGTGAAGGACACCTGGAAGAAGCACGCGAAGGTGGTCTTCAACGGCAACAACTACGCCGAGGAGTGGGTGAAGGAGGCCGACAAGCGCGGGCTGCCGAACGTGCGGAACGCGGTGGCCGCGCTCGAGGCATTCGTCACGCCGAAGGCGGTGAAGCTGTTCGAGAAGCACAAGGTGCTCTCGGCGGAAGAGCTGCACTCCCGCTTCGACATCTACCTGGAGCAGTACGCGAAGCACATCAACATCGAGGCGCAGACCGCGGCGCAGATGACGCGGCGCCAGTACATCCCGGCCGTGATCCGCTTCATGACCGAGCTCGGCAACTCGGTGGCGGCGACCGGCAAGCACGGCGTGGTGCAGCGCGAGCTGCTCGCGCAGGTGGGCGAGCTGCTCACCTCGGTGCAGCGGAAGGTCGGCGCCGTCGAGTCCGAGGCGGGCAAGGCCAAGAGCATCAGCGAGGTGCCGAAGCAGGCCGCTGCGTTCCGCGACAAGGTGTTCCCGGCGCTCCAGAAGCTGCGGGCCGACGTGGACGAGCTGGAAGGCATCCTGCCGCGCGACCTGTGGCCGGTGCCCGCCTACAGCGACATGCTGTTCAAGCTGTAGGAGGCGGGCGCTTCGATCGCGAGCACGGTGGCCGCTAACCTGCTCCGCCCATGTCGCAAGATCGCCTCGACCTGTCGCGAATCTTCGAGCTGGAGCCGCACGGGCCCGACACGTACGTCGGCGAGAGCCCGCGCTACGAGTGGGGCCGCATCTACGGCGGGCTCGTGGTCGCGCAGGCGCTGCGCGCCGCGGTGCATACGGTGCAGGTCGAGCACGGCGTCCACTCGCTGCACGCGTACTTCATCCTCGGCGGCGATCCGGGCGAGCCCGTGCGCTACGAGGTGGATCGCGTCCGCAACGGGCGCTCGTTCACCACGCGTCGCGTGGTCGCGCGGCAGAGCGCGGGCGCCATCCTCACGCTCGAGTGCTCGTTCCAGCGCGAAGAGGACGGGCCCGACACGCAGTCCGCCGACATGCCCGCCGCCGTGCCCGACCCGACCACGCTGACGCCCAGCTGGGACGCCGGCGTCGAGCGCTGCGACTTCGAGCGCAAGAAGACCGACCCCGGCGCCGCCATCTGGGTGAGATTCCCGTGGAAGCTCGAGAGCCAGGCCCTCCACGCCTGTGCGCTCGCCTATCTCTCCGACATGAACGCGATGGACGCCATCGTGGCGTCGCGGCCGGGCGGGCCGGCGGGAGGGCAGGCGTGGGGCGGCGAATGGATGGGGGTGTCGATCGACCACGCCGTCTGGTTCCACCGGCCGGTGCGCGCCGACGACTGGCTCCTGCTCGACTTCGGCGGCCACGGCCTGATCCGAACGCGCGGCCTCGCCACCGGTCTCGTCTTCGACCGCGCGGGGACCCACGTGGCGACCATCGCCCAGGAGGGGCTGCTGCGGGTACGAAAAAAGGCCGGTTGAGCGCACTCGCAGCGTAGAATGCTCGCGGCTCCGAAACCCCCTACGGAGGAACGAACCGTGAGCGTCAAAGAAGCCCTCGATCTCGCCAAGCGCAAGAAGGTGGTGGCCGCCGACTTCCGCTTCTGCGACTTCCTCGGCACCTGGCAGCACTGCACGTTCCCGATGAGCGAGATCGAGGAGAGCGTCTTCGAAGACGGCCTGGGCTTCGACGGTTCGTCGATCCGCGGTTGGCAGGCCATCCACGAGAGCGACATGCTGATGGTGCCGGACGCCAAGACGGCCTTCGTCGACCCGTTCTTCGCGCATCCCACCATCGTCTTCATCTGCGACATCGTCGACCCGGTCACGCACGAGCCCTACACGCGCGACCCTCGACACATCGCGCAGAAGGCCGAGGCGTACCTGAAGAAGAGCGGCGTCGGCGACACCGCCTACTTCGGCCCCGAGGCCGAGTTCTTCGTATTCGGTCACGCGCGCTTCAGCACGGGCCCGGACCACGGGCTCTATCAGATCGACTCCGTCGAGGCCGCGTGGAACAGCGGCAAGGAAGAGGACGGCAAGAACCTCGCGTTCAAGACGCGACACAAGCAGGGCTACTACCCCGTGCCCCCGGCCGACACGCTGCAGGACGCGCGCGCCGAGATGGTCCTCGCCATGGAAGGCATGGGGATCCGCATCGAGGCGCACCACCACGAAGTGGCGACCGCGGGCCAGTGCGAGATCGACATGCGCTTCGACACGCTGGTCGGGATGGCCGACAAGCTGATGAAGTACAAGTACGTGGTGCGGCAGGTGGCGCGGAAGCACGGCCTCGTCGCGACGTTCATGCCGAAGCCGATCTTCGGCGACAACGGCTCGGGCATGCACACGCACCAGTCGGTGTGGAAGGCCGGCAAGCCGCTCTTCGCCGGCAAGGGCTACGCGGGTCTCTCCGACCTCGGGCTCCACTACATCGGCGGCGTGCTCAAGCACTCGCGCGCGCTCGCCGCGTTCACCAACCCCGGCACCAACTCGTACAAGCGGCTCACGCCGGGCTTCGAAGCGCCGGTGAACCTGGCGCTCTCGAAGCGCAACCGCTCGGCCTCGTGCCGCATCCCGCTCTACTCCGAGAATCCCGCGGCCAAGCGCGTGGAGGTCCGCTACCCGGACCCGACCTGCAACCCCTACCTGTCGTTCGCGGCGATGCTGATGGCGGGGCTCGACGGCGTGAAGGGCAAGGTCTCGCCGGGGCAGCCGCTCGACAAGGACATCTACGAGATGTCGCCGAGGGAGCTCGCGAAGATCCCGACGATGCCCGGCAGCCTCGACGAGGCGCTCGAGGAGCTGGAGAAGGATCACAAGTTCCTGCTCCAGGGAGACGTGTTCACGCAGGACGTGATCGACACGCAGATCGCGTACAAGCGCAAGAACGAGATCGACGCGATGCGGCTGCGTCCGCACCCGCACGAGTTCGAGCTGTACTTCGACGCGTGAGCGGGAGCGGCGGCCCGCGTTAGCGTCTGCACGTGACGCCGGAGCAGGTCGCGGAGATCTTGCTGGTGCGGGCCGCCGAGGAGGCGGGCCCCGGCCCGCTCTCCCCCGAGGCGCGCATCGACGCGCTCGAGGCGGCGGGCGACCTCGACGACGAGAAGGCCTGGTTCGCGCGGCGCGCGGCCCACCTGCTCGACCATGCGCTGGCGGCGCATCGGCCGCTCTTGCGCCTGCCCGGCGCCTTCTCGCCGCCGCTGCTCGCGAACCTCGCGCTGCCCGCGCTGCTCGGCCTGTCCAGCAACGCGCTCGGCCCGCACGAGCAGACGCACGTCTTCTACAACCCGATCGTGCTGCTCGTGCTCTGGAACCTGCTGACCTACGCGGGGCTCGCGGCGCTCGCGCTGCGGCGGCCGGCCGCGCGGGCGGCCGCGAGCCTGCCCGGCGGCAGCCTCGTCGCGCGCGCGCTGCGGGGCGCCGCGGGACGCCTCTGGCTCCGCGCGCTCCGGAGCAGCGCGGCGGGTCGCGACGAGGCGCGCGCCCAGCTCGCCGTCGGCGCGCGCTTCCTCGCGCTCTGGGAGCGCGCGGCGCGCCCGTGGTTCGCGCTGCGCACGCGGCGGATCCTGCACCTCTCGGCGCTCGGCCTCGCGCTCGGCGCGATCTCGGGCATGTACGTGCGCGGCCTGTTCTTCGAGTACGAGATGGTCTGGCGCAGCACCTTCGTGCGCGAGCCCGAGGCGGTGGCGCAGGTGCTGCGCGTGCTGCTCGGTCCCGCCTTCTGGCTGCTCGGTCGCGCGCCGCCCGACGCCGCGGACGCCGCCGCGCTGCTCGCGCCCGCGGGCGTGGCAGCCGCGCCGTGGATCCACGCGCTGGCGGTGACCGCGCTGCTCGCCGTGGTGCTGCCGCGCGCGTTCCTCGCCTGGCGCGCGGCGCGGCGCCTGCGCCGCATCGGCCCCGCGCTCGAGCTCGGCCTCGACGAGCCGTACTTCGGCGCGATCCTCGCGCAGGCGCGCGAGATCCAGATCGGCCGCGTCAAGCAGGAGATCGGGAGCGCCGTCGCGCAGGAGTGCGCGCGTTTCGCCGACGACCTCGCGCGCTTCGTGGCGGAGGGCCTCTACGACCGGCGCATCGTGCCGCTGCTCGAGGCCTTCCGCGCCGAGGGCGGAAGCGTGGACGCGCTCGAGGCGCGCATCCGCGACGCCTGCGTCGCGTTCGAGCCGGAGCTGGCGTTGCACATGAAGAGCGCCGAGCAGGCGTTCGAGGCGGGCCTCGCGCGCGACGTGCTCGAGCGCGTGCGTCCCGACCTGGTGCTGCCGCCCGCCGCCGCGGGGCGGCTCGGGCCCGCGGCGCGCGAGCTGCCGGCGCACAGCGTCCGTGAGCTGGGCAGCGACGTATCGGGCCGCCTCAGCCGCGACTTCGGCGCGGCCGTGACGCTCGCGGTCGCGGCGGCCGCGGGCACGCTCTCGGGCGGGTTCGGCGCCCACCTCGGCACGGCCGTCGTGGTGGCGCTGCTCCACACCACGGGGCCGGTGGGCTTCCTGATCGGCGCCCTCGCGGGCGCGCTCGCCGCCGGCGCGGCGCTGCTCGCTGGCCGCGCGCGGGTCGCGCAGGCCGTGCGCAGCGCGTCGCTGCCGGCTGTGGCGGTGCGCCTCGCGCTGCGGCGCGCGCGCTTCGATCGGCTCGTCGCCCGCGGGCGCGAGCGCTGCGAGGCCAGCGTGCGCGAGCTGGTGAACGCGCAGCTCGGCCCGCTCACCGACCAGCTCGCCGACCAGGTCTGGGCCCGGGTGAAGCCGCTGCTGGCCCGCGCTACACAGGGCGCATGGCCATCACCGACGGAACCGAGCTGATCGATCCCCACGCCTACGCCCGCGCGGGCTACCCGCACGAGACGTGGAAGCGGCTGCGGCGCGAGTCGCCGCTGCACTGGTGCGAGCCGCCGGTGGTCATGCCGTTCTGGGCAGTGACGCGCCACGCGCACATCTGCGAGATCTCGAAGCAGCCGGACCTGTTCCTGAACGGCAAGGGGATCCTCCCCGCCACGCAGGAGATCGCGGCGCGCCTGGCGCGCGGCGAGAAGGGCCCCTTCGACGGGATGCAGACCATCATCACGATGGACCCGCCGAAGCACCGCAAGTTCCGCAAGGTCGCGAGCCCGTGGTTCACGCCTCACGCGATGGGCCGGCTCGACGAGGCGGTGGAGGCGAGCGCGCGCCGGCTGGTGGACCGCCTCTACGACCAGCAGGTGGCCGGCGAGGGCCACTGCGACTTCGCGGTCGAGGTGGCGGCGCAGCATCCGCTCCGGATCCTCGCCACGATCCTCGGCGTGCCCGAGGAGGACGAGCAGCGCATCCTCCGGCTCACGCAGCAGCTCTTCGCCGGCGACGATCCCGAGTTCCAGCGCGGCGAAGCCGATCGCGAGCAGGCCATGCGCAACCTCGGCATCGAGTTCCTCCAGTACTTCGGCAAGATCATCGCGGACCGGCGCGCGAAGCCGCGCGACGATCTCGCGAGCGTCCTCGCGAACGCCGAGATCGACGGCACCCGCATGGGCGACGTCGAGACGCTCGGCTACTACCTGATCACCTTCACCGCCGGCCACGACACCACGCGCAACGCGCTCGCGGGCGGGATGTTCGCGCTGGTCGAGAATCCCGACGAGCGCGAGAAGCTGCGCGCCGACCCGAAGGGCGCCGTGGCCGACGCGGTCGAGGAGATCGTGCGCTGGACCACGCCCGTCAACTACATGATGCGGACCGCCGCGCGCGACACGGAGCTCGCCGGCCAGCGGATCCGGTCGGGCGATCGGCTGCTGCTGTTCTACGCCTCGGCCAACCGCGACGAGGACGTGTTCGAGGCGCCGTACGCGTTCCGCATCGACCGCCACCCGAACCCGCACCTCGGCTTCGGCATCGGCGAGCACTTCTGCCTCGGCTCGCACCTGGCGCGGAAGTCGCAGCGCGCGCTGTTCGCGGAGCTGATCGGGCGGCTCGAGGACGTCGAGGTCGCGGGCCCCGTGGAGAAGCTGGCGGCGAGCTTCGTGGCAGGCATCAAGCACCTGCCGCTGCGCTACCGCCTCGCGCCTCGCGCGTAGGGCCGCTCAGCGCCGCAGCGCTCCCGCCGATGAAGACGCCATGGCACGGCCCACGAGCTACCGCTGTGAACGCTGCGGCGCGGAGAGCGCCCGCGCGCAGGGCTTCGTCCGGCAGAACAGCTTCGGCCGCGCCCGCCGGTGGCGCTGCCGGCCCTGCCTCGCGCTCGAGCGCGACCGCGCCTTTCCGAGCCAGGCGCGCTGGATCGCCGGCCTCGGCATCGTCGCGGGAGCACTGCTGATCGCGCTGCCCCCGTCCCGCTTGCCGTGGCTCCACACGCTCGCAGCGATCGCCCTGAACCTCGCGGTCCTCCCCCTGCTGCTGCTGCCGCTCGTGATCCTGGTCCACGAGGCGGGTCACTGGCTCGCGGCGCGCGCGCTCGGCTTCGACGTGCACTCCGTGCAGATCGGAACGGGCCGCATGCTCGCGCAGCTCCGCTGGTTCGGCGTTCCGGTGAGCTGGTCGGAGAATCCGGTGCTGGGGATGGTGCGCTGCACGGTCCGCGGCGGGAGCCTGCTGCGCATCCGCCGCTTCCTGATGCTCTCGGCCGGGCTCGTCACCCACGCACTCTGGATCTGGCTCGCTGTCGCTGCGAGCGAGCGCTTCGGGCACAGCCTGTTCGATCCTGCGGACGGCTTCCGTCCCCTTGCGAGCCTGGCCTGGGTGAACGGATGGCTGCTGCTCGGGAATCTCCTGCCGCTCCGGGTGGGAGAGCTACTCACCGACGGCGCGCAGATCCTGGCGCTTCCCTTTCTCCGCCGGGCGCAGCGCGACGCCCTGGTGGCGCAGCGTTGGTCGGAGCCGGCGCGGCTCGCGCTCGCCGAGGGGCAGCCCGCGCAAGCGCAGAGCCCCCTCGAGGAAGGCCTGCGTCGCTTTCCGACGGATCTCGCCCTCCAGATGCTCCAGGCGGCGGCGGCCATCCAGGTGGGAGAGCACGAACGCGCGCAGGAACAGCTGCGACGGCTCCGCGCCCGTCCAGATCTCGACGACGTGCAGCGCGCCGTCGTGGCCAACGATCTCGCGTGGAACCTCCACGTCCGGGGCCGCTCGCAGGACCTGGCCGACGCCGACGCGTTCAGCCGCGAGGCCCAGCAGCTGCTCGGCGAGCACCCGGCGGTGATGTCCACGCGAGGCGCCGTGCTCGTCGATCTCGGCCGGGCCGAGGAGGCCTGGTCGCTGCTCGCCAACGCGCTCGAGAAGACGAACGAGCGGCTGCCGCGCGCCCTCGTGCTGTGCGACCTCGCGCGCGCGGAGCACCTGCTCGGGCGGCCGACGGTGGCGAGCACGCGGCTCGAGGAAGCGCGCGCGCTCGAGCCGAGCGGTCCGCTGCTCGCGCGAGCCGAAGCCGAGCTCGCGTCCCCCCCGCGCACCCCGGCGGCTCCCGCGCCGGCGAGCGGACCTCCGGCTCCCGAGAGCATCGCCCCGGCGCCGAGGGGCCGCGCTCTGCATCTTCCCGCGTGGCTCGCGCTCGGGGCGGTGGGCGCCTTCGCCTGGAACTGCGCTCCCTCCCTCGTCGTCGACTCGGTGCTCGGCCAGCACGTGTGGCACGACCCTGCGACGGGTCCCGCGAGCCCGGCGGTCCAGCAGGAGTGCCGGTACGCGCTCGACCGGCTCGCGGCCGTGCAGGCGGCCGGGGCCTGGCTGCCGCCCTTCCGCGAGGTCTGGGACTCCTACGCCTTGTCCGGGATGCGGGTGAACCTGCTCGAGTGCATCGGTGACGTCGCCGCGGCTCGCGCCGCGCTCGAGGACGAGATCGCGTGGAGCGAGGCCCTGCTGCCGACCGGCCCGATCGTGTGGGAGGCGGGCTCCGAGCCGGCCGCCGCCCTCGTGCTGCCCCATCGCCTCGTGGAGCTCGCGGCCCTCGAGGAGCGCGCCGGAGACGGTGCCGCCACGCTCGCGGCGCTCGAGCGCGCGCGCGCGATCAGCCGGAAGCTGGATGGCGGAGCGTGGGGGCCGAGCGCGACGACGGCCGCGGTGGCGCTGGGCGGCTACCTCGCCCGCTCCGGGGGGCTCGACCGAGCGCGCGAGTTCTATCGCGAAGAGCTGAGGGCCGCCGAGGCCGCGCACTCCGAGGAGTGGGCCTTGCTCCCGCTGCTCCAGGCCTACGCCGAGGTCCTCGAGCAGAGCGGGCGGAGTCGGGAGGCCACCGAGGTGTTCGCGCGCATCGGCCGCGCGGACCTGTACTCCGAGTGAGCTAGCGCCGCGCGAGCGGGGCTTCTGGACCCCGCAGGGGCGGAATGTGACGGCCGTCATGCTCGCGGCCGGGCGCCCCACCGTTGACCTCGCCGGGGAGGGGGCTCGTGGGCTTGCGCACCATCTTGCTGATCGACGTCGGCGTCGAGCCGATGGACCTGCTGGACGCGCTCGCGCGCCGGCTCGACTTTCGCGTGCTCCGCGCGAAGACCACGGACGAGGCGATGCTCCTCCTCCGGGAGCCGCGCTTCGCGATCGGCTGCGCCGTGGTGCCGCCCGACCTGCCGGTGCCGCACCCGGGTCGCGCCATCTCGGCCATGCGCCAGGCCGCGCGTTGTCGCGACCTGCCGTTCCTCGTGACCGGCAGCCCGCGCTCCACGGAGGAATGTCGCGTCCTCTCTTCTGCAGGCATCCGGATTCCGCTCTGGGCGCCCGTCGATGCCCACATGCTGCGCTTCCAGCTGAACCGCGCGCTCTCGACCGGCGAGACGTTCCGGCGCCGGCGCGGCGCCCGGCGCATCCCGTCGAGCGCACGGGCGATCGTGCATGCGCGCGGGGGGCGGGCGAAGGAGGCGCGGCTCTACACGCTCTCGGCGCAGGGCGCGTTCCTCGCCTCCGCGATGCCGTCGCTGCGCGGGACCGACGTGGAGATCGAGCTGCCCTCGCTCGCCTCGTTCGGACGCCTGTCAGGCGAGGTCGTGATGACGAACGTCGCCGGCAACCTGATGAAGCGGAACCTGCCCGCCGGCATGGCCGTGCGCTTCGAGCACCTCGCCGACGAGGAGCTGGCCGCCATCGAGCTCTACATCGAGCGCAAGACGCGACAGCTCGAGCTGTAGCCGCCCTTCAGATCACCCCGTCGGCCGCGAGCTGAGCGAGCTCCTCGTCGGCGACCCCCAGCTCGGCGAGCACGTCGAAGGTGTGCGCGCCCGCCTCGGGCGCGGCGCCGCGCGCGCGGACGTCGGCGCCGTAGAGCTTGAAGGGCGTGTCGAGCGTCTCGAAGGGGCCGAGCGTCGGATGCTCGAGCGTGGTGAACCAGCCCATCTCGCGCGCCTGCGGGTCGTCGATCACGTCGGTGAGCTTCGCGACGGGCGCCCAGATCAGGCCGTGGCGGTCGAGGAGCGGGGCCCAGTGCGCGAGGTCCTGCGCGGCGAAGAGCGACTCGATCTCGCGCGTGAGCTCGACGGTGTGCCTGCGGCGGTCGTGGAGCGTCCGGTAGCGCGGGTCCGCGGCCCAGACGGGCCGGCCGATCATCTCGCAGAAGCGCGGCCAGTAGAGCGGATCGGGCTGCGGCATCACGAGCAGGATCCAGTCGCCGTCGCGCGTCGGGTAGGAGTTCCAGATCGGGTTCGTCGGCCGCGCGCGGTCGTGGCGCGACGGCTGCTCGCGCGCCACGAGCGCGGCCTGGACGTCCCCGGCGAGCGTCCACATGCCCGTGCCCTGGAGCGTCACCTCGACGTGCTGGGCCTCGCCGGTCCGGTCGCGGAGCCGCAGCGCCGCGAGGACCGCCGCGAGGATGTTGAGGGCGGTGGTGTGGTCGCCCTGTCCGCCGCGGCACAGCGGCGGCGGCGAGGGCGGCTCGCCGAGCAGCCCCATCAGCCCGGAGCGCGCCCAGAACGCGGCGTAGTCGAAGCCGGGCCGGTTCTCGTCGGGGCCGCGCGTGCCGTAGCCGCTGAACGACGCATAGATGACGCTCGGGCTCGCGGCGCGCACGTCCTCCCAGGTGAGCCGGTAGCGGAGGCGCCGCTGCTGGACCAGGTTCGTGAGGAATACGTCCGAGCGCGCAGCGAGGCGGCGCACGAGCGCGGGCCCGCCCGGCTGGTCGAGCGCGACGGTGATCGAGCGCTTGCCGCGGTTGTCGAGCTGGAAGGCGTAGTTCGTGGCGAACTCGTGCGTGTAGCCCATCGAGCGCAGCAGGAACTCGCGGTAGGCGTCGCCGCCGGGCGGCTCCACCTTGACCACGTCCGCGCCGAGGTCGGCGAGCAGCGCTCCGGCGGCCGGGGCGGCGACCCAGTTGGCGACTTCGAGCACGCGGATTCCGTCGAGCGGTGCGGTCATGCCGGTCACGAGTACCATGGGCCGCGGGAGGACGCCTGTGAGACTCGACAAGCCGCGCGTGGCCCCGCTCGACGTGGAGCAGCTCGACCCCGAGCTGCGCGTTCGCTTCGGCGACGGCCCCGTTCTCAACATCTTCCGCACGCTCGCGAACCATCCGGGGCTGATGAAGCGCTGGCTCGTGTTCGGGAACCACGTGCTCTCGAAGACCACGCTCGCACCGCGCGAGCGCGAGCTGCTGATCCTGCGCATCGGCTGGCTGTGCCAGGCGGGCTACGAGTGGGGCCAGCACGTCACGATCGGGAAGGCGTCCGGCCTCACGGACGAGGAGATCGAGCGGATCGCGAAGGGCCCGGCGGCGCCGGGCTGGAGCGCCCTCGACCGCGCGCTGCTGCGCGCCACGGACGAGCTGCACGAGGACTCGTTCATCTCGGACGCCACCTGGGCCGAGCTCGCGGGCTCGCTCAGCGTCCAGCAGCTGATGGATCTCGTCTTCACGGTCGGCCAGTACAACCTCGTCTCGATGGCGCTCAACACGCTCGGCGTGCAGCCCGAGCCGGGACTGCCGAAGCTGCCGCGCTCGTGAGCGGACGGCTCGCCGGCAAGGTGGCGATCGTGGTGGGCGCCGGCCAGACGCCTGGCGACACGATCGGCAACGGCCGCGCCACGGCGCTGCTGTTCGCGCGCGAGGGCGCGCGCGTCGTCGCGGTGGACCGCCGCGTCGAGTCGGCCGAGGAGACCGTGGCGATGATCCACGACGAGGAGGGCGAAGCGGACGCGTTCGGCGCCGACGCCACGCGCGAGGCCGACGTCGCGGCGCTCGTGGCCGAGTGCGTGCGGCGCTACGGCCGCATCGACGTGTTGCACAACAACGTGGGCATCGGCGGCGGCGACGCGAGCCCGACGCACGTCACCGAGGAGGCCTGGGACCGCATCCTCGGCGTGAACCTCAAGAGCGTGATCTTTCCGTGCAAGCACGTGCTGCCGGTGATGCGCGACCAGAAGGGCGGGGCGATCACGAACGTGTCGTCCATCGCCGCGGTCTGCGTGACGCCCGCCGTCGCGTACAAGACCTCGAAGGCCGGCATCAATGCCTACACGCAGACGCTCGCGCTCTCGAACGCGAAGTTCGGCGTGCGCGCGAACGTCATCATGCCCGGGCTGATGGAGACGCCGATGGCGATCGAGGGCCTGTCGACGGCGCTCGGCGTCCCGAAGGACCAGCTCATCGAGCAGCGCCACGCCGCAGTGCCGCTCGGCGGCCGCATGGGCACGGCCTGGGACGTGGCGTGGGCCGCCGTCTTCCTCGCCTCCGACGAGGCGCGCTTCATCACGGGCGTGATGCTCGCGGTGGACGGCGGGCAGAGCGCGCGGGTCGGGTGACGGCGATGGCGAGTCTCTGCTCCGTCCACCCGGATCAGGCTTCCGTCGGCGCGTGTCCGACCTGCGGCCGCCCCTTCTGCGCCCGCTGTCGCGTCGAGGACCTCGCGCGCGACCGCGCCTACTGCTCGGCCTCGTGCCGCGACACGGCGAGCGCCATCGCTCCGGGCGCGGGCCGCCCCGCGAGCGAGCTCGTCGCGGACCTGCGCAAGCCGATTCGCGCCGGCTGGTGGCTCTGGCTGCGCAGCGCCGGCCCGTTGACGCTGCACGTCGCGCTGCCGATCGGCATCGCGTACTCCGCGCTGCGCTACGCCACGCTCGGCGCGGAGCCGGTAGACGACGCGGCGAGCTCCCCCTGGCACGTGGCCGGCGCCGTCGGGCTCGCGGCGCTCGCCGCGGCCGGCACCGCCGTCACGCTGTCCCGCGCGCACACCGGCGCCCCGGGCGGTACGCCCTGGCCGCACGTCCTTGCGCGGCTCCTGCCGTGGTCCGCCGTCTGGCTCTTCTATCTCGTCGTCGTCGGTCTCGGAAGCCTGCTGATCCTCCCGGGCCTCCTTCTGGGGATCCGGCTGTTCTGGGCCGACGAGTTCGCGCTGGTCCACGGCATGGGGCCGGTGGCGGCGGTGCGGGAGTCGCTTCGCCTCACGCGCGGCCTCGTGAGTCGCATCTTCGGCTTCCAGTTCTTCCTGGGGTTCGCGGAGAACCTGGTGCTGTTCGGGCTGCTGTTCGGCTTCGTCGGCTCGGGCGGACTGGTCTCCCTGCTTCCTCCCGGCGGTGCCGCCACCTTCGTGCTCGGCACGCTCAGCACGATCATCCTGACGCACGCCTACGCGAGCGCGCACGCGCCGGAGATCGTCTACTTCTACGGCCTGCGCGCGCTCGCCGCCGAGCTGCCCGAGGAGGCCCGGGTGGGAGACTGGGTTGCGCGCGGGCTCGCGCAGGCGTCGGCCGGCCCCGGCGCGGAGCGCTGCCGGGCGTGCGGCGAATACTGGAACCCCGCCGACTATCGCGCCGACGCAACGGCGATCTACTGCACGCGTTGCAAGTCGCCCTTGCAGCGCCCAGCGGCAGGCTGACGCCTTCGCCACGCGGCGAAGCCCACGCCGAGCGCGAGCAACGCGAGCGTCCCCGGCTCCGGCGCGAAGCTGTACACCGAGGTGGTGCCGCTGATCTCGTTGCCGACGATCAGCAACGGCACGCCGAGGAAGCTGTTGGCCGCACTCACGAAGACCAGTCCCTCGGGGCCGAGATCCCCGGCGCCGGCGCTGTTCGCGGGCTGAGTGAAGTCGCGGTTGTTCAGGTACTGCACGAAGCTCGGCGCGTTCGGATCGGTCACGTCGTAGACGACGATGCCACCGATCCGCTCGAGGCCGATGAAGGCGTACGTGCGACCGTTCACGACGCCCACCGCGACGCCCTCCGGCTCCGGACCCTTGTTGTCGCTGCGGGTGTCGAAGGACGCGTTGTTGTCGTGGCTCGAGTTGAAGGACGTGGCGAGCGCGGCGGCCGTGATCTGCTCGAGGTCGTCCCCGCTCTCGAACACGATCTGGCCGTTCTCGTCCCAGATCGTGAACGAGCGCGCTCCGAACACGTGGATCTCCTCGAACTGCGCGTCGGCGTCCGTGTTCCCGGTCTGGTTGCTGACGGTGAGGCGGCCGAGGTTCGCGTTCTGCTTGAGCGTGGCCGCGTTGGGGAACACGCCGGCGTCGAGCGCGTAGGCGCCCGCGCCCACGCGCACCTCCTCGACGAGGCCGGTGTAGTCGCGCGCGTCGCCCTCGTTGGCGGTCACGTAGAACGTCTGCCCGCCGGCCGTGAACGACGCGATGCCGTCCGGCATGTACATGCCCTTCACGGGCGCGGTCGTGATGTTGATCAGCGGGCCGCCGCCGCCGCTGCCGCCCCCATCGCTCGCGTCGAGGCCGTTGCCGGCGAGCGAGTGGTCCTTGAGGCCGAGCGGGCGGAGCGTGGTGACGGCCGGCGCTCCGACCAGCGAGATCTCGGCGATCGCGTTGTTCTCCTGGAGCGTCACCCACGCCTTCGTGCCGTCGGGCGACACGGCGATCGACTCGGGCTCGAAGTCCATCGCCGCGTTCGCGCCCGGGCCGAAGATGCGAACGCCCTGGGCGCGCAGCGCTGCCTCCTGGCCGACGTACGAGGTGAAGTCGGCCGTGGCGACGCTCGCGCCTCCGACGCCGCCGGACAGGTCGATGACGCTCACCGTGCCCTGCGGGTCCACGTTGCCGGCGCCATAGAAGTCGGGCTCGCCCTCGTTGGCGACGAGCAGCTTGGAGCCGTCGGGCGTGAACGTCAGCATGTCCGGCAGCGCCCCGACCGCCACGGAGTTCAGGAGCGTGCCGGCCGTGTCGTAGAAGCGCACCGTGCCGTTGTTCGTCTTCGTCGCGTCCTGCACGGCGACCGCGACCACGCCGTTCGCGATCGCCACGGAGTTCGGGCTGCCGGGCAGGCCGGTGATCTCGCCGATCTTGGGGATCGAGCCGAAGCTCCCGGTCGTGAGCCCGCTCGCATCGAGGATGTCGACGCGGTTGTCGACGGCGTTCACCACGAAGATGCGCTTCGTGGCCGGGTCGTAGGCGGGGATCTCCGAGGCGCCGCCCGCCGTGCTGAAGATGCCGGTGGTGTTGGTGCCGATCAGGCTCAGCGAGGCCGCGCCGGCGCTGGTGCCGACGACGAGCGAAATCGACAAGGCCGAAACGAACGAGCGATAGGCCGCCACAGTCCCTCCCAGGTGATCGGACCGCGGCAGTCTGCCCGCGCGCGCGGAACTGGGGAACCGGCGTCACCGTTTCTCCTCGTCGCATTCACGATGCGGTCGCGCGGCGCCCGGATCCGGTGCGGGGTTCGGTCATCGCGACCGCGCTAGGCTGATCCCGCCGCGAGGACGCGATGGACAAGACCCGCTCCGCCTATGCCGACCACCCGGGCTATCGCGTGGACCTGCTGCCGCAGAGCGCGCGCGTGCGGGTCTTCCAGGGCGAGGCCCTCCTCGCCGACAGCCGCCGCACCTTGCTCGTGTGCGAGACGGCGCACGCCGAGGTGATCTACGTCCCCGAGGCGGACGTGCGGCTCGAGCTGTTCGACCCGAGCGACCACCACACGTTCTGCCCGTTCAAGGGCGAGGCGGACTACCTCTCCCTGGCGCGCGGCGGGCAGGCGGATCCGAACCTGGCCTGGACCTACCGCAAGCCCTTCGCCGAGGTGGCCGGGCTCGCGGGCCACGTGGCCTTCTACGCGGAGCGCGTGCGGATCGAGGTCGAAGGGCGTGGCGCGTCGCAGGTCGGCGACCTCGCCGAGCTGCTCGACGCCTTCGACGTCCACCCGCTCGGCGGCGGGCGTTTCCTCGCGAGGAACCTCGACGGCCGCGGCCGCGACGTGGTGGACGGGAGCCAGATCCTCGCGCAGTCGATCGGGGCGGCGTGCAAGGCGGTGCCCGGCAAGGGCGCGAAGTCCGCCCACATGATCTTCTCGCGAACGGCGAGCGTGCACGCTCCGCTCGAGCTCGAGGCGGAGGCGTTCCACGCCGGGCGCTCCTTCGCGAGCGTCACCGTGACGGCGCGGCAGCGCGGCAAGCCGTGCGCCCGCGGGCTGCTGCTGCTCGACGCCGACACGCCCGACCTGATCCGCCACCGGGCCGCGATGCCCGACGTGCCGGGCCCGGGCGCGTGCGAGCCCTTCGACATGGGCGTCGCCGGCCGCGAGCTGCGCATCGCCGGCGGCGCGTACACCGGCGACCCGGACGCGCCCGTCGGCCCGCCCGAGCTGTTCGCGTGGCTGCGCTACCGCGAGGCGCCGCCCGAGCCGTGGCTGAACCAGGCGCTCGTCGCGCACTTCACCGGGCACCTCTCGATCGCCACCGCCATGCGCCCGCACCCGGGCATCGGCGAGTCCATGGCTCACCGCGCACTCTCGACCGGCGTGCTCGCGCTCACCATTTCGTTCCACGAGCCCGTGCGCGCCGACGAGTGGATGCTCTACGCGCACGAGAGCCCCCACGCCGGCCGCGGCCTCGCCTACGCCCGCGCGCAGATCTTCGCCGCGGACGGCCGTCTGCTCGCGTCGTTCTCGCAGGAGGCGATGATCCGCGCGCTCGACCCGGTGGCGAAGAAGCTGGGACCGGCGACGGCAATGTGACCCGACGTCCGCTGCTCGCGCTGCTCTGCCTCCTGCTCTGCGCGTGCACCGCGCTCAGGGAGCTCGTGTCGCCGGCCTGGCGCGAGCTGCGCAGCGGCGAGCTCGCGATCCTCACGCAGGGCCCGGTGGAGCCGGCCGAGGAACTGCTGCGACGGCTGCGCTGGCTCGGGGCGATCGCCGCCGAGGTGTCGGGTCTCCCCGCGCCGCCGCCGCGCGCACTCAACGTGGTGCTGTTCGAGTCGCACGACGAGTATGTCCGCTACTCGCCGCGGCCGCGCTTCGCGGGCACCCACGCGCGCCTCGGTTCGGGCTCTGTGGCGCTCGTCGACGGCTCGGGGCCGTGGAGCGCGACGGCGCGCATCGCGCTCCACGAGTACACGCACTACTTCCTCGCGCAGCACGGCACGTTTCCGGCGTGGTACGAGGAGGGCCTCGCGGACTACCTCGCCACGCTGCGCATCGAGGATGGCTGGATCGAGCTCGGCCAGACAGACCCGCTGCGCATGAACCTGCTGCGCGGCCGCGGCTGGATGCCGTTGCTCGCGCTCGTCTCCGCCGGGAAAAACTCGCCGGAGTACGAGGGCCCGAGCTTGCTCGGCCGCTTCCACGACACCGCCTGGAGCCTGTTCCACTACCTCCGGCTCGGCCGACCGCAGGGTCGCCAGGCGTTGACGAGCTATCTCGCGAGCGTTCGGGCGGGGAAGCCGTCGGCCCCGGCGCTCGAGGAAGCCACCGGAACGGAGCTGCTCGTGCTCCAGCAGGAGCTTGCGCGCTACGTCGCGCGCTCTCCGCTGCCCAGGGAGCGTCTCGAGACCCGGCGCTTCCGCATCGCGCGACCCGAGGTGGTGACCCGCCTCATCGACGCGAGCGAGGCCGCGGTGCTGCGCAGCAACCTCGACGCGCTACGCACCGCTCAGCGCGGCGGCAGGTAAGGCGCCGGATCGACCCCCTCGCGCACGATCTCGATCGTCGGACCGCGCGGGTAGAGCGGGAGGCGATGCGCGAGCCACTCGTTGGGCGCCTGCGGGCGCATCCAGATGCGGATGTCGGGGAGGAAGGGGGCGAACAGCGCCGAGACGACGCGGCCTCCGACGTCGAAGCGCAGGCGCATCTCGACCGGTCCGCCGTCCCGAGCGCCCTCTGCGCGAGCCTCCACGTCGACGATCTCCTTCCAGCCCTCGCAGAGCACCATCTGGAAGTGCACCGCTTCGAGCGCGCCTGCGGCCAGCGGCTTCAGCGCGAGATTCATCGCGACGTTCGCGATGCGCTCGCCCTCTCCGAGGGCGATCTCGCGGGGCGGCTCGCCCTTCCGGGCGCAGGTCGCGCGCTGCGCGCCATGGTCCACGTGGAGATCGAGGAATTCTGCGCCGTCGGTCGCGAGCATCCGCGTCCGCTGCCAGACCGGGCGGAGCATCTGGTCGCGGCCGGGAATCGGCTCGAGCTCGGCCTCGAGCAGGTTGCCCGGCTCGCCCTCGACGCTCGCCTCGGAGCGCAGGTACACCCGCCCGCTCTCGCGCAGCAGGTTCTGCACGACGTTCTCGCCGATCGCGCGGCCGCCGGCGTCGTGGATCACGCCGCGGAAGGTGCCGAGCGGGTCCGGGTACGGCAGCGCGAGGTCGCTCTCGGCCCGGGCGGAAGCAGCGAGGAGGAGCCATGCCGCCGGGAGGGTCCGTCGTCTTCCTCGCCGCCTCATCGCTACACGCTATCACCGGGCAAGTGGAACGAAACACGTAGAGAGTTCTCTCTAGCCAGTATGGGGCTTGTCTGCGCGTCTCCGGACCGGGTTGAATCGCGTGCGGGTGGGATCAACAGGAGGTCCAGGCGATGGCGAAGAACAAACTCGCCGGAATCAGCGCCGCTCTCGTGAACGCGCACGCAGAGCTCGAGAAGTCGCTGCTCCTCGATGCTGCGCCGATGGCGCTGGCCGCAGAGAGCGGCACCGACCGGTACGGCTTCGAGAACGTCGTCGGCGTCGGCATCGGCGAGAAGATCTCGGGAGAGAGCGAGACGGGTGAACCGTGTGTGACGGTCTACGTGATGGCGAAGGTGCCGAGGCGCGAGGTCGCCTCTGACGCCCTCGTGCCAGCCTCGGTGGAAGGCGTCGCGACGGACGTGGTGGCCGTCGGCGAGCTGGTGGCGCAGCCCTACCGCGGCCGCTACCGCCCGGCGCCGGGCGGAGCTTCCGTCGGGCACGTGAGGATCACCGCGGGCACGCTGGGCTGCGTGGTGAAGCGTGGAACCAAGCGCTTCATCCTGAGCAACAACCACGTGTTGGCGAACTCGAACGTGGCCAGGGCGGGCGACTCGATCGTCCAACCCGGTCCGTACGACGGCGGCCGCGCGCCTCGCGATACGATCGCCAAGCTCGCGCAGTTCGTTCCGATCCGCTTCGGCGGCTCGGCGCCGAACGCCGTCGATGCTGCGATCGCGACGCCGGTCGCAGCGACGGCGGTCACGCCCGCCAACATCTGGTACGGGAGGGTGAGCGCCAGCACCGTGGTGCCGCAGCTCAACCTGCTCGTGAAGAAGGCCGGTAGAACGACCCAGCGAACGCGTGGCCGCATCTCCGGCGTCAACGCTTCGGTCCGAGTGAACTACGGCACGTCCGGCGTGGCGCTCTTTCGCGGCCAGGTCATCATCGTTTCCCTGACGAGCCAGCCCTTCAGCCAGGGGGGTGACTCCGGCTCCCTGATCGTGACCGACGCCGGAGCGAAGCCGGTCGGGCTGCTCTTCGCCGGCAGCGCCTCGCATACGATCGCGAACCCGATCCGCGCCGTCCTGAGCGCGCTCAACGTCCAGATCCAGTCCTAGCTCCCGGTGCCCCGCGATTGCCAACGGAGGAGCGGTCCGTACGCTCCTCCGTTGCAGCGATGCCCAGGAAACCCACGAAGCGGACAGTGAAGGCCGCACTCCGTCGCCTGGAGCGAGAGGTGCTCTCGCTGGACGGTGTGACGGGAGTCGCCTTGGCCGAGGCGGGCGGCGCCCCGCAGCTCGTCGTCTACGTCGAGCGCATCACTCCGGCGTTGCGCTCCCGGATCGCCGGGCATTGCGACGGCGTACCGGTCAAGCTGGAGGCCTCGGGCCCGTTCGAAGCGCTCTAGTCGAAATCGATCCCGACGTCCTCGGGCTTCCCGTAGCGCGACGCCTCCGCCACTCCGAGGCGCGACAGCGCGGTCTTGATCGGATAGACGGCTACGCGATTGCCGGTGCCCGCGAATACGAGCGCGACGGCCTTGAGCGTGCTGCCATTCCGCCGAACCAGCAGCGATCCAGAGTCCCCACTCTCTACCGTGTGCTGCCTGCCCGGAACGCCACTCAGCAGGATGAACCGCGCGAATCTCGCTGAACTCCCGGTCCCGAACGTGACGACCTCTGACTCTCCCTCGTCCGGATGCCAGAAATACTTCGCCACGCCGTGTCGATTGACGTAGTGATAGACGGTGTCGCCGCTCCGATCGAAGCTCTCCACGCCGGAGATGCGCAGGGCCTCCCCGCGCAGTGCGAGATAGTCGATCGATTCGTCGCCGTATACCCAACCAAGCGCGGCGTCCATCGTGTTCGCGCCGCCGCCGGTCTGGATCGTCGTGAATCGGCTGATCACCGCCACGTCGCGCGCAGATTGCGTGAGGCATGCACTCGAGTCGAGCTGCCCAGGCTTGAAGTTGAGCGCCACTGCCACGTGCGCGTTGGTCAGGACGAACGCCCGGCCGCCGACCGACCGGTAGCAGAGCCCCAGCGTCCCTCCCTGACTCGTCTGGCCGACGACTCCCTGTCCGCCTCGCAGTGCGAGTCCCGCGAGCGATCCAGAGCCCTTCACGACGTCGGTTGGAACGAAGTAGCCGGCATTGCGCCCCGACGGCGTGACGCCTCGAACCCGGCGCGGAATGACCTCCGTGCGATTCAGCCTCGCGTGGCCCCGCTTCACGCGTACGTAGACGCGGATGGCGAGAGAGCCGAAACGTCTGTTCTGCCGCACCTTCCGGCCGATCCCGAGGCCGACCACCCCACGAATCGCGAGAAGCCGCGCACGGTGGCGCCGGAGAGCGCGCCGGACCTCGGTCCGGGTTCGAATGCCCCGCCCGACCGTCGGCCGCGAGAGCTGGCTCACTTCGGTCGCTTCGCGCCGGCCTCGCCCGCCTTCTTCTCGGCGGCACCCTCTGCGCTTCCGCTCGCGGGGCACGGACTGAGCACCGTGGCCGTGCCGAAGCCGGCGAACGCCCCGGTCTCGGCGTCGTACTGGATCGGACGGATCGTCGCATACGCGCGATTCGATTCTCCGGCAGCGTCCGACAGCGCCGCGAGGCTCGCGGCGTTCTTGATCGCCTCGGTTGCGACGTTCTGGATCAGCGTGAGGATGGCCGTCGTATCGGTGCTGGTCTTCGTTTGCGAAAGGCGGCCATCGGCCAGCTGGAGCTCATGGTCCTGCTTCGCGAGCCAGGTCCTCGGCTGCACGGCGTAGCCACGCTGGAAGTCGGGTACGTAGACGATCTGCGTGGTCGTGCACCCCTCCAGGAGGAGCGGGAGAGGGTCGTAGTAGCGATAGCCGCGAGAGTCGAGGTCGCCGCGCTCGACGGGCTTCACGATCGTATAGGCGCAGCCAGCCTCGAGTCCGCATGCGACGAGTAGCGCGAGAACCATCCGCGAGTTCATGAGCCTCCTTTTTCGAACCGACCATGGGCATCATGACATGGTCTCGCGCCGCCGAGCGGAACGGAAACTACCTAGCTCATATGGGGGATGCGGCATACTCGCCTATGCGGTGCATTCACGCCTTTGCCCTGACAGGGGGACCCCATGCCCCCAGCAACGAATATTCGCGTGCCCGATCTCACGAGGCTAGACCTGCTCGCGCTGGAGAAGGAGCTGGGCAAGGACAACGTGTCTGTCGAGATGGAGGAACGTTCGGGCGATGCCTTCCACGAGCTCGCAACCATTACCGCCGTCGTGATCGTCTCCTTGGCGGCCCTCCGCGTACTCGCCGTGCACCTTGCGCGAAAGCACGAGCGAAGGGAGTTCACGGTCGTGGCGGAGATCGAGGCCGCCGACGGAAGCCGCAAGAGAGTCACGATCTCGTCGAAGGAAGCGAATCGCGGCGCGCCGGACGCTCAGGTTCTCGAGCAGCTCGCGAAGGCGTGCGACGTCGACATCTCCGCTCTCGTGCAGGGTCCATGATGGACGGCTGGGACCTTCATTGCTCCCTTGGCGAGGGACGCAGCTTCACCGATCCCGTGTCGAACTGGGTGCTGATCTCGGGGCTTCGACTCGAACGCCACCTTGGCGGAATGATCCAGGCCGGCAGATACCCAGCCCGGTACATGCCGGACTTCCTTCACGAGTTCGTGCACCACCTGTGCTTCTTCTCGCCTGTCGGTGCTGCTTCTGCGCTCCTGCAGATGCGTGCGAGACGGCGCGCCGTTCTCCTGCAGCTCGATCGCAATCGCACCTTCGATGATCTCGACGTTCTCGAAGACACCCTTCGCTACGAGACCGTCGTCAGCCTGATGCGGCCCCTTGCCGAGGGGCTCGCGCTCTTCGCGGAGTTCGATGCCTTCCCTGGCGACTCGCGGATCCTGTCGAATGCGCTCCTCCACACGGCAGCCAGCTTTTCGGACGTAGCAATGGAGCAGATCGGTGAAACGGACTCGGTCGATGGAGCAGCGAAGAAGGTTCTTTGGCAGTTCCGGACGAACCCCCTTCTGTCGGAGCGAAAAGCGAACCTCCTAGCCCAGCCGTTCAGTGTGGAGAACGGCGGGTACCTCCCTGGCTATCTGACCGTGAAGAATCTCCAGAGCGCCCTGATCGCGCATGGAAACGCAGACAACCTGATCGACAGCGATCTTCACTTCCAGTTCGTCCGGTCCTTCTTCTACGACGACTACGGGTTCGCAGCGGTGCTACTAGACCCGAAGAAGACGCTTTCTCCGTTCGATCGAGAAGGGATTGCCGAGCACGACTCGTCCCAGGCGATCAGCACATACTTTCAGGGACGCTTTGCGAAGTTGCTGGAATACACCTCCAACCAGACGCTCGCAGCATACGAACAGGCGACTCTGGACGATTCGGAGGAGCGCTTCAGCCTTGGCACCGATCCTGGTCAGCGAGAGCGCGGTCGGGCGCTGATCGAGCAAGCGGTGGGCGAGCTTCGGCAGGATGTCGAGGGAGACGAGGTGGACACCGCGCTCCGCTGTGCAGACCTCGCCACGCTCTACCAGCGAGAGCTCATGTGCATCGGCAGCTTCCGAACCTCAGTCAGGGTGAACGAGCACGGTAGGGTGCTGGTAGGACACTACGAAGACACGGGTCTCCCGCAGCTTTCCGGTCCTGCAGAGGAGGCAGCGGAGCAAGGTCACGGAGAGGGCTCGATCGAGTTCTTTCTGTCTCCGAGCCGCCGCTTCATGGCACACGCGACCTGGCTGAATGGGAAGCTCGTCCAGGTCGGCTCGGCGAGCGACAACTTCGAAGATGAGACGCGGGAGGAGTTCAGGAACTTCCTGATCTCCTTGGAGCATGCGACCGAGAGACTCGCGGCGTGGAACGGCGCCCTCGAACAGGTCGTGGGCGAAGGCTCCGGCCAGATCTATCGCGAACACTATCGGGCCGAGTTCAAGAGAGTCCTCGAGCACATCTATGTGCCCAAGGCCCTCCTGACGGTGCCCGATGACGGTCTCGACGCTGCGATCGAGGCTCTGTCGTCGAAGGGCTTCTACGGCGTCCTCGGAGAGGACTACGATCTCGTGCGTAGCGTGGCGCAGATGAGCGTCGCTGCTTCGGTGGCGCCGGTTCTGGGCCTGGCGGCCGACGTGATCGAAAGAAGCCGGGAACAGACCCTCGAGCTTCTCGATCGGGTGGAGGCGCACTGCAGACGGGTCGGTCTGACGGCCTTCGTTCGTCGGGACGACCTCGTGTTCTGGCGCCTCTGAAGGGACGCGGACTCCGACGTCGAGGCACAGCGCATCTCGACCTGCTGAGGTCACTCTCGGCTGGCCCGCATGAGGCGGACAGCGCCAGGGCGGTCGCGAGCGCGAAGCGCCGGCGCATCAGGGCTCGCGGGCGTGGCTCGTCACTGCGCCGGGTCCCGGAATCGGCGGAGGCGGACGCACGTCTGCGGAGGCCTGGAAGCGCCCGGCCTCGGGCGCGAGCAGCGCGGCGACCTTGCGCGCGGCGCTCGCCGCATCGACGTCGCTCGTGAAGTCGGCGAGGCGGGCGTCGTCCGGCGCATGCAGCAGCCGCACGGCGTCCACGAGGCGTTCGATCTCCGCGAGCTGGCTGTCGCGAACGCCATCGCCGCGCACCACCTGCACCGGCATCGCCGCGAGCAAGCCGTCGAGCCGCTCGAGCGAGGCTTGCCACTCCGAGCCGTAGAGCGCGATGCCGATCCGTTCGGGCTCGTCCTCGATGCGCGCGAGCGGATCTCGCGCGCCGCCCGCACCGACGAGGTCGACGCGATAGCGGATCGATCCGAGGCCCGGCGACGGGGGATCCGCCGGAAGGTCGAGCGCGACTTCCGCGAAGGGCTCTTCGTTCGCGTCCTTCAGGTGGTAGGCCTTCGCGCGGCGCGCGAGGTCGCGCATGCGGCGCCGGTTGCCGATGCCGAGCCACGGGAACTTCCCGCGCCGCTCGAAGCCGACGAAGAACTCCGCCCCGACGCGGTCGTCGAGCCAGTCCGCCTCCACGCGATAGAGCGCATCGCCGAAGGTCGTGAAGTCGGCGGCGATCGCGTAGCCGTAGCAGCCGCACTCGTGCGCGGTGAGCTCCGGAGCGCCCGCGCTGGCGATGCGATCGGCCAGCTCGAGGCTCTGGCGGTGGTACGTGAAGCGCCCGTTCTCGCCGGGACGCTGGTGGTGGATCTTCAGCGCGCCGTCCTCGCTGCGGAACAGCGAGTCGAGCCTCGCCGCGGGCTCCGCCGCGTCGACCCGTTCGAAGGTCCCGTCCACGCGCCGGCCCGAGATCTCGTACCAGACGCGCAGCTCGCGCCCGGTCTCCTGCTCGTGCAGCGCCTCGAACGGCCGGGTGTCGGGGGGCAGCCCCTGCTCGGCGAGCCACCAGCGCAGCGCCTCGTGCTCGGCGTCGTTCGTGCCAGGCGCGTCGCCCGTCACCACGAGTCCGAGCCCCTCCACGGGCAGCGGCGCGGCCGGTGCGAGCAGCGTGTACTCCTGACGGAAGACCGCGCGGGACCCGTCCATGCGCCCTTCGCTGCGGATGCGGCGCGGGTAGTCGTGCGCGGGCGCGAGCGGCGTCTCCTCGACGCTCAGCGCGGCGTGCACCGCGTCTCCGCGCAGGCGCCAGCCCGCGCCCTCGGGTCGCAGCTCGCCGAGCCGGCGCCCGTCGAGCTGGATCTCGAAGGCGTTGTCGTGCGTGCGGGACCAGACCAGGACGGCAGCCGGCGTCCCGGGCTCGTCGGGCGCGGGCGCCGAGCAGGCGCACGCGAGCACCGGAGCGAGGAGGAGCGCAGCGCGCACGGCGGGAAGGCTGCCGCGAATCTGCGGCTCAGTCCAGGCTACGGCTCCAGCGTCACGAAGTCGTCGCGGCTGAACTCGAAGCTCATCAGGCAGTTCGAGCGGCTGGCGAAGTCGCGGACCTGCGCCTCCACGGCGCGCATGTGCGCCCGCTCGTCGCCCGATTGCAGCGACGCGTCGGTGCTGAACCACCACTTGAACCGCCGCCCGCTCGCGAGCGGCGAGGTCGCGCGCTTGGCCTCCGGCCCGAGCCGCGAGTCGAACACCTTCTGGAGGACGCTGGGCTCGGGGTTCCCGTGCGCGCCGTTGCCGCAGAAGACGTAGTGGTCGGCGGAGACCGCGCGCCCGAAGGCGTCGTCCCAGTTGTGCTCCGAGCCGTGGTGCTGGACCTTCAGCACGTCGAGGTGGAGGTGGCCGTCCGGGAGCAGGCCGGCCGCCCGCAAGCAGTCGAGCAGCACCTTCTGCTGCGCATCGCCGGTGAGCAGGACGCGCTTGCCGTTCTCCTCGACCAGCAGCACGAGGGACGCGACGTTCGGCGCGGTCACGCCGTCGAGGTCGGGCACCCCGTTCCACTCCCCGAGGTCCGTGCTCTTGAACACGCCCGCTCCCGTGGCGAACTCGTCGAGTCGCCTGCGCAGCCGCTCGTTCAGGTCGCGCACCTTCTGGCGGTTGTTGCGGAGCCACTCGTCCCAGCCGCTGCGCAGGCTCCGGAGCTCCTTCTCGGTGGGACCGACGATCGTGATGTCGAGGTCGCCGAGCCGGATCGCTGCGCCGCCCGCGAGGAGCAGCTTCGGCTCGTCCGTCTCGCCGGGGCGCTGGTTGATCGGAATCCCGAGCAGCTTGTCGGACGCGAGCTTCGTCACCTCGAGCGCCTCGGGGATCGACGTCGCGATGGTGAGGAAGCGGTCGCCCAGCTCGATCAGCTCTTCGTGCTGCGTGGCGAGCAGGGCCGGGCCCGCCGCGACGAGCAGATCCTCGATGTCTCCGCGGTTCTTCGTGATCTGGTCGCGGAAGGCGTTGTGCCAGAGGCCGCGGATCGGGGGCGGGCGGGGCGACTTCGGCTCGCGCGCGTGGTGGTTGCCCTGGTTCCGCTGGTGATCGAAGACGCGCCAGTCGAGCTCGTTCCGCAGCAGGCGCAGGATCCCGCCGATGTGGTCCTGGTCGATGTGGGAGACGTAGACGAGATCGAGCTCTTCGCCGTCGTCGCGGAGCCGGCCCAGGTGCGGCGCGACGAAGGTCTCCAGGCTGGTGCTCATGCCGCCGTCGCACAGGATGCGCTTGCCCCCCGCGCTCTCGAGTAGCAGGCAGTCGCCGTTCGCGGACTGATAGATGTGGAGCTTCATGGGGCCCTCAGATGGATTGCCGCTCGTTCACGGTACGCGCCTCGGCCACCGCCGCCTGCGGGTCGATCTGCCCGAAGCCGGCGTCGTTCCGCCACGAGTAGGACGCGCCTGGCAACGGGCGCGAGGTCCGCTGCAGGATCGCCTGGCACTGCGCCGCGGTGAGCTGCGGGTTCTCGGAGAGCATCAGCGCGACGACGCCCGCGACGTACGGGCTCGCCATGCTCGTACCGCTCTTCGCGGTCAGCAGCTCGTTCGACTCCCCGAAGCCCAGCGCCGCGCTGATGTCGGTACCGGGGGCGGCGATGTCGGGCTTGTAGCGCTCGTCGCGCGTCGGACCCTGGCTGCTGGTCTTGTTGATGCGCTGCTCCGCGGCGTCCACGTTCGCGACCGCGATCACGCGATGCCCGCAGGCGAGCGAGTTGAGCGCGTGCGAGTCGCGGTTCGAGGCCTCGCTGAAGAAGGAGGGGAACCGGAACCAGCGCTTCCCCGACGGCGAGCGGATCGGGTACGGGTCGTCTCGCTCGATCCAGCAGTGGAAGCTGCCGTCGCGGATGTCCTCGCCGCGCAGGCGGACCTTCCAGACGCCGGCCTTCACGCCGAGGCCGCGCGTGAAATCGGGCGACAGGTAGATGCCGATGTAGTTGGCGCCGTTGACGGGGTGGTAGACCTCGTTGTAGACGGACAGGAAGGTCCCCTTCGGAAGCTGGCGGTTCTCGACGAACTGGCGCGGACCGACCTCGATCCAGGCGTCCGAGTCCGGCGGCCTCACGGCGACCGAGAAGCGATCCTGCGGCCCGTACCACAGCTCGAGCTCGTTCTCGGAGACGTCCTCGAGCGAATCGCCCACCACGATCCAGTCGAGCTCGACTTCGAGCCCCTTCGACTCGACGCGTCCCGACGAATGGATCCGGCCGAAGATCCAGCCGAGGTCGTCGGCGCTCTCGCCCTTCTCCTGCCCCGCGTTTCCGGCCGCCACGCAGATGCTGCGGCCCTCGGCGGCGAGCAGCGCATCGAGCCAGCGCGAGACGCCCGACGACCCGTCGTGCGCGCCGCCGTTCGTCCCGAGGCTGATGTTGATCGAGATGGGCTTCGCCTCGCGCTGGGCGACGTCGAGCAGATACTCGACGGCCTCCACGATGCGCTTCGAATCGGAGAACGTCTTCCGGCGCTCCTCGAGCGCGCTCGCCTCCGCGGGCACGTCGAGCAGCACGGCTGCGAGCTGCGCCTTCGGGCAGACCCCGCGGTTGCCGGCCGCGATGCTGGCGACGTGCGTGCCGTGCGAGCCCACGCTCTGCTGCGACTGGCGCTCGAGCTCCGTCGCCGGGAGGCCATTCAGCTTCCCCGACTCCCCGAGCGCCGCATCGAGATGCTCTCGCGTCAGCTCGGATCCGTAGTCGAAGCGGGCGGGCGCCGGGTGCACGGAGCCGCCCTGGTCCCAGATCGACAGGAAGCGCGTGCGGCCGTTCTCGAGGAAGTCCGAGTGCGAGAAGTCGAAGCCGCCGACGTCGATGATGCCGACGATCACGCCGCTGCCGCCCTCGCGGCGCAGCGACGCCGGGAGGTGCGGCACCACCGGAGGCTTGCCGGGCCCGCGCGAGGGGAGCGGGTTCGGCAGCGTGAGCGGCTCCGCGGGGTGCACGAACGCGACACGCTCGTCGCGCTTCAGCGCGTCGAGCTGATCGAGCGGCAGCGTCGCGGCCACGAAGTTGCGCTGGACGAGCACCGCGCGCGGGATCGGGCCCTGCGCTTCCCGTGCGACCGCCCGTAGCTCCTCGGCCAGCGCGGCCGCGCGATCCGTGCCTTCCTTGGCGGACTCGCCCACTCGCCCGCGCCTCAGCTCGATGAAGACGTCCACGAAGGCGTGCTGCGGCTGCCCCGCCTCGTCCAGCTTCGGCCGCTGCTTCGGCCGCCTGCGCGGGGCCGCGAACTTGTCGGGATCCTCGAGGATGCTCGCCGCCAGCGCGGGCTCCGGCAGCGTCGAGGCCACGACCTGCGAGGTTGCGGCGCGCTCGAAGTTCACCTGGTCGCTCCCGTTGCGGAGCATGCGCAGCTTGGGATGGAGCTTGCGGTCGCCGGTATCCGTCGCCATCGGCTCACTCCTCGCGATGCGGGGCCTCCCAGACTAGACCCGGCGCGCGGGCCTCGAGGTGTGAAGCGGTTCACATAGGTGAAACACCGGGGATCGCATAGGTGCATTGTGCCTCCGCGCACAACCCAGATTGGGGGGGACGACGCACGGCGCTCGGGTCTAGCCTGGAGTCCATGCGAGCAGGTCCCATCGCAGTTCTCGGGGTCGTGGGCGTCGTGCTGTGGGTCGGCCTCTTTGCCGCTGGGCTGCTGATCGATTCGGAGCCGTACCGCAAGCCCTTCGCGCCGCCCGACAAGGCCGCTTTGACGGCGTCGTTCACTCCGGACTCGCTGCCTCCCGTCTCGAACGGCGGCAAGGCCTATCCGCGCGACCTCGTCACGTTCGGGAAGGCGGCGCTCTTCTTCACGCCTCTCAATGCGGCACTGCTCGCCCTGCTCGCCGCGTTCGTCGGCGGATGCGCGAGCTGGCTGGCGCATCGGGACGACAAGGTGCCCGACGCCGCCACGCCCGACGAGAAGGCGCGCCTCGAGCGGCGCCTCCAGTTCCTGCGGGAGAACCCGCTGACCGCGATGCTGCGCGGATTCGCGGTGTACCTGGCCATCATCGCGGGCGTCTACATCACGGGCGGCGACCCCTTCGGTGACGCGTCGGCCAGCCAGTACGTTCGCTTCGCCGGCTCCGTGTCCTTGCTCGCCTACCTCGTCGGCTACGACCCGACCCGACTCCAGGATCTGCTGGACGGGCTGCCCCGCATGGGCAAGAAGGGATGAGCAAGCTCCGCCCCGCCGGGCTCGGTCCCATCGTCGGCCACGTGACCCATGACGGAGCGCGCGTGTGGATCCGCGCGGGCGACCCCGAGGACGAGGGCGCGAACATCGCGCGCAGCCGCCGCACGCTCGGCGTCGCGGCGATCTGCGAGAAGGGCAGGCGCTTCACCCAGGGCCGCGTGCACTACTTCCGGCTGGAGCGCGAGTACGACCGCACTGGCACGTTCACCTTCGGCTACGAGACCGGGCTCGGGGAAGAGGCGCCCTCGGCGAGGCTTCTTGCCGACACGGAGTATCAGGTGCGCGTCGGCACGCTCACTGTGGACGACCCCGACCCCGACGGCGCGTCGATCGCGGACGAGGCGCTGGCCGAGCGGATCCCGGACGCCGGCGTGTGGCTCGACGACCTGCGGGCGCTCCCCGAGGAGCAGGCGCTCGCGACCTTTCGCAGCGCCCCCGACCCGGCGGCCGCGCCCGGCGACTTCTCCTTCCTGCTCGGCTCCTGCCGCTATCCCGGGCTGCTCTGGAAGGTGAAGCACGCGGACAAGATCTTCGGCCCGATGCTGGAAGAAGCGCTCGGGCGCGAGGGCCGCCCTCCGGTGCGTCTCGCGCTGATGGTGGGCGACCAGATCTATGCCGACCGGATGAATCGCAAGGTCGACTTCGGCCGCGCCGACACCTTCGAAGAGTTCCAGGAGCGCTACCTCACGGCCTTCGGCTCCCGGAACATGCGGCGATTCCTGCGCAGCCTGCCCACCTACATGATCCTCGACGACCACGAGATCGAGGACAACTGGCACCAGGACCGCATCGACACGGCCGAAGGTCGCGACATCTACAACCTCGCGATCAACGCCTACAAGTCGTATCAGTGGCTGCACGGCCCCCGGAACTACGGGAAGCACCTGTTCTACGACTTCGCGTGGGCCGGGTACCCGTTCTTCGTGCTCGACACGCGGACCCAGCGCTACCTGAACTGTTCGGGCACCCTCGCCGACAACCACCTGCTCGGCCGGCCGAGCCTCGATCCGAACAACGAGCCCAGTCAGCTCGACGCTCTGCTGCTGTGCCTGAAGCGCGAGCAGGATGCGCGCGGCAACGTGCCCAAGTTCGTCGTGAGCGCCAGCGTGTTCGCACCGAACCCGATCGACGCGCGCGAGGGAAGGCCCGGAACCCCGGAGCAGGTGGTGAAGTGGAAGGAGGGCAGCGACTCCTGGCCCGCCTTTCCGACCACGCGGCGCGCCTTGCTCCGGAGCATCGTGCTGAACGGGATCCAGAACGTGGTGTTCCTGTCCGGCGACATCCACGTCACGAACGTGGCGCAGCTCGAGTTCTCGGGGAACGCCGCGGCCGCCGCGCTGCGAGCCTGCTCCATCACCTCCTCGGCGTTCTACTGGCCCTTCCCGTTCGCGGACGGCGAGCCCTCGGGCTACGTGCACGACTCGAAGGCCGCGGGGCAGGAGGACACGTTCGACGTGGGCGGCGGCGTGAAGCTCGACTATCGCGCGTGGTGCTTCACCCAGGACGACAACTTCTGCCGGATCGACATCGATCGCAAGAAGCACCGCCTCGTCGTCGTCCCCTACGACGACGAGGGCAAACAGGTCGAGGCGGGCGGCTACTTCGGGCTCGGGGCGAAGCCGCTGCGGGCGGAGCTCGAGCTCGCGCCCTGGTAGGGGAAGGGAGGGAGCGTCATGCGCGCACTGATGCTGGCGGGCGGAGGCGTCAAGGTCGGCTTCCAGGCCGGCGTGCTCCAGGTCTGGCTCGACGAGGCCGGGATCCAGTTCGACCACGCCGACGGTGCGAGCGGGGGCTGTCTCAACCTGGCGATGTACTGCGAGGGGCGCACCGGCAAGGAGATCGCGGACGCGTGGCGCCGAGCAGAGCCGCTGGCCGGAGTGGATCTCGACCTGAGCGACCTGCTCCACGCGCGCTCCCTCTTCAGCATGGAGCGCTACCGGAAGAACGTGCTCCGGGGAGCCTGGGCCCTCGACTGGGGCAAGATCCGCTCCTCTCCCCGCCTCGGCACGTTCAACCTGTGCAACTTCAGCCGCCAGCGGCTCGAGGTCGCCGAGAACACCACCATGGACGAGGACCGCCTCGTCTCGGCCATCTCGCTGCCGATGTGGTTCCCGCCCGTGCGGATCGGCGGCGACGAGTACGTTGATGCCGTCTACATCACCGACGGCAACCTCGAGGAGGCGATCCGTCGCGGCGCCGACGAGATCTGGGCGATCTGGACGGTGAGTCGAGGCGGCCAGTGGAACGACGGCTTCGTGAACCAGTACTTCCAGATCATCGAGATCGCCGCCAACGGCCGCTTCTTCCAGACCTGGGACCGCATCACCGCCAACAACAAGGCCATCGCCGCGGGCGGGAAGGGCGAGTTCGGACGCCGCATCGAGCAGAAGCTCCTCGAGGCGGAAGTCCCGGTGCACTACCTGCTGAACTTCTCGAAGGACCGCATGGCGGAGTCGGTCAACGCGGGCGTGCTGGCCGCGCGCGCCTGGTGCCAGCAGCACGCCGTGCCCTTCACGCCTTCCGGCCCCGTGGTGCCGCCGACGGGCGCGAAGGAACGCAGCGGCGTCTCCTTCACGGAGCAGATGAAGGGTCACGCCACGGCCGGCGAGACGGACCCCGTGCGCGGAGAGCAGGCTGCTGCGCGCAAGCGCTGCATGTTCGAGCTGACGATCGACATCGATGACATCGACGTCTTCGTCACGCACCCGGAGCACGCCACCGGCGCGACGGGCTGGGTGGAGGTGCCGGCGCTCGGCGGCAAGCGCCCGGTGGAGCGCGGCACGTTCCAGCTCTTCAAGGACGATCCGAATCCCAAAGACAAGCGCATGCTCTACCGGCTCTGGTTCCGCAGCGACACGGGCGCCCCGTTCACGCTCTCCGGACACAAACTCGTGCACGACGACCCGGGCTTCGACCCCTGGGAGGACACGACGACTCTGTTCGTTTCGATCTTCGCCGGGCACGTCGAGGCGGCCGGCGAGGCTGGCGCGCCCGTGTGGGGCGCCGGCGTGCTGCACATCCGCACGGCCGACCTGCTGCGGCAGCTCAGCACCATGCGCGCGCACGGTCCCGACATCGCAGCGCGCTCGCGCGCCATGGCCCGCTTCGGCCGCCTCTTCCTCGGCAAGCTCTGGGACACCTACGGCCGCCAGATCCTGCCCTTCGGTCCGGTGTAGGCGCCCGTGCCGGACTTCGACGTCGTGGTGGTGGGGAGCGGCTTCGGCGGCTCCGTGGCGGCGTGCCGGCTGGCCGAGGCGGGGCAGCGCGTGCTGGTGCTCGAGCGCGGGCGCCGCTGGGACGAAGCCAGCTATCCGAGCGTCACGAACCGGGACTGGATCTACGACGCGGACGCACCCGAGCTGCTGAACGGATGGCTCGACCTGCGCTGGTTCGACGACATGGCGGTGGCGCAGGGCGCGGGCGTGGGCGGCGGGTCGCTCATCTACGCGAACGTGAGCGTGCCGCCGCCGCCTTCCACGTTCGAGACCGGCTGGCCCACGGCCATCACCCACGCTGCGCTCGCGCCCTACGTGGAGCGCGTGGGGAAGATGCTCGAGGTCGCGACGATCCCCGAGCGCCAGCGCACGAAGCGCTGGGAATTCGTGCGCCGCGGCGCGGAGGCGCTCGGCCAGCGCGACCGCTTCGACTCGCTGCCGCTCGCGGTGCACTTCGACGACGCGTACGAGGCGAAGCCCCCGAAGCGGGACGCGGACGCGAAGCTCTACGTCAACCCGTTCGGCGCGAAGCAGAGGAGCTGCATCCACCTCGGCGACTGCGACATGGGCTGCCGGGTGCGGGCCAAGAACACGCTCGACCTGAACTACCTGGCGCGCGCGACCGCGCGCGGCGCGGAGATCCGCCCGCTCCACCTGGTGCGCAGGATCGAGCCCGACGGCGCCGCCTGGCGCGTGCGCTTCGACGAGATCTCCGCGCGGCGGCTGCGCGCGGGCGCCGTGACGGCGGAGCGCGTCGTGCTCGCCGCCGGCTCGCTGGGCTCGACGGAGCTCCTGCTCCGCTCCGCGCTCCCGGGCGTGAGTCCGCGGCTCGGCCACGGCTGGTCGCCCAACGGCGACTTCCTGACGCCGGCGCTCTCGCGGGACGAGGCGGATCCGACCGTGGGCCCCACCATCACGGCCCGCATCGACCACACCGACGGCAAGGTCTACGGCCAGCAGATCTTCATCCAGGACGGCGGCCTGCCGAACCTGCTCCGCGCCTCGGTCTCGAGCTGGCAGACGCGCCTGCCGCGGAGCTGGCGCGAGCGCGCCCAGCCCTTCGTCGACTGGGCGCGGCGCGACGAGCCCCTCACGCACGTCATGCCCTGGTTCGCCCAGGGCATCGACGCCTCCGACGGAAGGCTGCGCCTGCGACGCGGCTTCTTCGGCCTCGGCAGCCTGCGCCTCTCCCTCGACTGGGACATCTCGCGCTCGAAGCCCACCATCGACGCCATCGTCCGCGCCCACGAGGAGCTGGCCCGGGCCACGGGCGGCACGCCGATCGTCACGCCGAGCTGGACGCTGCTGCGGGACCTCATCACGCCTCACCCGCTCGGCGGCTGCAACATGGCCGACGACCCGAGCCGCGGGGTGGTCGACCACGCGGGGCGCGTCTTCGGGCAGCCGGGCCTCTACGTCGCCGACGGCGCGATCATCCCGCGCGCGATCGGCCGCAATCCGTCGCGCACGATCGCGGCGGTGGCGGAGCGGGCGGTGGAGCAGTGGAGGGGGGACTGAGCGCCGCGCCGGCTCCAGAGCTCCGGCGGCTGTGGGTCGGGCGCCGGATATGGAGCCAGGGCGCGACATGATATACAGCGCTGAACGTGCGTGCGGCCGCGTTCGAGCCGTGCCAACGACGCAGGCTCATCCAGAGGCTCTTGAATTGCAGCCTTTGGCAGGGTGAGAATCGAACGGGCGGTGCGGTCTAGTACCTGTTAGGCCGGAGGGCAGAAGAGAAGAATCAGGCCGAGCGTCGCTTGGCGGTCTTTCTCGGCGGAATCACCTCGCGAAGCACTCGCCGCAGGGTCTCCTCGAGCGGTTCCACTTGGCCTTCCATGTGCTCGCGGAGCGCGCGGTTCATCATCGTCTGGTAGCTCCCGCCGCCCGCCGCGTGTACAAGTTTCCGGAACCACTCGAGCACGTCGTCGTCGATCCGAATCGTGATCCGGGTCTTGCCACGCGGGGCCCGAATCACGGGCCCACGTCGTGCCTTGCTGAAGTCGTAGTTCTTCTTCATCGCTTGCCCTCGTACTGTCGTCGTTCCGAACGATTGGCCTTCCGAGCTGAAATCAGGCGCACATCGTCTCCGCGCCACTCGTACACCACCACGAGCAGGCGGCCCATCGCATCCGTCGCCAAGGCTACGAACCGCTGCTCCCCTAGGTCGTCATCTGGCATCGTCATCGCCATCTCATCGTGCAGCGCGGTTTCCGCATCGGCGAAGTCGACGCCGTGTTTCCGCAGGTTCGCGGCCGCCTTCTCCGGGTCCCACTGGGCCACGGCCCGTAGTGTATGCACAAATGTGCATCCGCGCCACGCTGCGGCCTAACCAGCGGCTGCAGCTGACGGCCGCGGGCGGTGGCGTGCGGCGGCCTTGGCCGGCCGCCGTCGGGCCCGGGGTAGGACCGCCGCCAGCGTCCGGTCGGTGGTTCGCGCGCGGCCGCAGCTGAGCCGCGATCCGTTGGGCAGCCAGCAAGATGAAATGCCCGGTCTGCGGAGAGAGCCTCACCATCTTCGAATCGCGCGGCCAGTCAGTCCGCGGTTGCAGCGGCTGCAGGCACTTCTGGTTCTCAGAGCCCGAGCACCCTACCAGCAAGCTCGGTCGGCAATGGGTGGCAGCCACAAACTCTCCGCCGCTCGACTGCCCTGCCTGTGAAGCGCACGGCCTGCAACTTGGGTCCGTCGGGAATCGGTCCGTCTACCGCTGTTCCTCGTGCGGGGGCGCGCTTCTATCTGTCTTCTCCCCATCCATCCCTCAGTTGGCAACCGGAATGGTCGAGGGCGCGGCCGCCGAGGTCGTCATCGGGCTGGCGTGGGGCGCTCTCCTGTCCCTTGTCTCCTGAGCTGTTCATTTCCCTCCGGCCGCGTATTCACGGCGCCTGCCGCTATAGCCCTGCCTCGAGCTCATCGTGCGCCGCATCCAAACGCCACGCAGTGCGACTGGCTGCCTAACATGGGGTCTCCTACACCGGCCCCAGGTCCCCGATCATGCACTTCACGCTCCCGCCGCCCTTCTTCAGGAACTCCGACACGTCCACCACCACCGGGTTCACGCCGCGCTCGCGCACCTCCGCCTGGAGCCGCTCGGAGACGCCGCCGGGCATCACCAGGTGCGCGGCGCCGTGCTGCACGAGCGTGAACGAGTTCGCGGCGTAGCACGCGGCGTCTTCGTCGGAGAGCGCGAGCAGCGCGCGGGGGAAGGCGGCTTCGAGCCGCTCCCAGGCGCCCGTCGCGAGCGCCGGGCGCCACGCCAGCAGGAAGCGGCGGCCCGGGCCGAAGGCACACAGCGCGGTGTCGCCGTGGTAGTGAGCCTCCTGCACGAGCTCGATGCGCAGCACAGGGCGTGGGGCGACGAGCGCGGCGAGGAGCGGCTCGACGCGCGCGTCGGTGCGGAAGCCGTAGACGCGCCGCCACGGCGGCCAGGCGAGCGCGGGCACGAAGCGCTGCTGCTCGATGCGGCCGTGCGTCAGCAGGTGGCGGTCGCCGGCGGGGAAGAAGTCGGCTTCGCCCTCCATGCGGTACTGCGGATCGATCTCCGCGCAGCGGAAGCCGGCGGCTTCGAGCACGCGGCGGTAGTGCGGCTTCTCGCCGGCGCGCGTCGGCAGCAGGTTCGCGAGGTGGAAGGTCTTCTCGGCGAGCGGCTTCTCCGCGTCGACGTCCGTGAGGAAGCCTGCGTTCGCGGGATACACGAGGCCGGGCTGCGCGGGGTCGGGCGGCACCACGAGGACGCGCACGCCGAGGTCGCCGAGCACGTCCTTGAGGCGTGCCCACTGCTGCTGCGCCTTCGAGCGGTCCACCGAGCGCCGCGTGCCCCAGCGCGTGCGCGTGTGCGGGTTGGCGCCGCCCTTCACGCTGAAGTGGGCCGGATCGCCCATCAGCACGGTCCGCCGGAACGGCAAGCGCCTACGGCTCCGGGAAGCCCGGCGGCAGCGTCTTCGGGTCGAGACCGCCCGCGTACTCGATGTGCGACTGCGGCGAGGTGCAGTAGAGCGTGGCGGTGATGGCGGCCGGGCGGTCGTTGCCGCTCCGCTTGCCGCCGCCGAAGGGCAGGCGGCCGCTCGCGCCGATCGTGCCGCGGTTCCAGTTGAGGACGCCGACCTCGATGCGCCCGATGCAGCGCTCGTAGACGGCGCGGTCGCGCGTCATCACGGAGGCCGCGAGCCCGTAGTCCGAGTCGTTCACGGCGGCGATGGCCTCGTCGAGGTCGTCCACCGCGTAGACGGCGGCCTCGGGTCCGAACATCTCCTCGCGCTGGTAAGGATGGGACTGGTCGAGCTTGGCGAAGCGCACGAGGCCGGGCGCGACGAACGGCGCGAGGCGGTTCGTCTCGCCGCGGAGCACGCGCTCGCCGCCGGCCGCCGCGGCCTGCGCGCGCCACTTCATCACGCGCTCGAAGGCGGCGCGCGAGACGAGCGGCCCCATGAACACGCCGGGCTCGAGCGGCGGACCGATCACGAGGCCGCCGAGCAGCTTCGCGAGCCGGTCGGTGAACTCCTCGACGTGCGCGCGCGCCACGAAGATGCGCGAGAGAGACGAGCAGCGCTGGCCGGTGGTGGCGGCGATCGAGAGCGCGGCCTCGGAGAGTGCGAGCGGGAGGTCCGCATCCTCCCACACGATCATGCCGTTCTTCCCGCCGAGCTCGAGCGCGAGCAGCTTGCCCGGCTGATCGAGCGTGGCCTCCTTCAGGGCCTGGCCCACCGCGTGCGAGCCGGTGAAGAGGACGCCGTCCACGTCGGGATGGAGGGCGAGCGCGCGGCCGGTCTCGGCGCGGCCCTGCACCAGCTCGAAGCAGCCGGGCGGAAGGCCCGCGTCGCGGAAGGTGCGCCACAGCCACTCGCCCACCGCGGGTGCGAGGTCGCTCGGCTTGAACACGACGCAGTTGCCCGTGGCGAGCGCCGGCACGATGTGGCCGTTCGGGAGGTGCGCCGGGAAGTTGAAGGGGCCGAGCACGGCGAGCACGCCGCGCGGGTGGTAGGTGGCGCGCGCGCCCGGCCCGCCTTCGATCGGGCGCACGAGCTCCATGCCGGCGCCGAGCGTGGCGTCGACCTTGGGCCCGAGCAGGCTCGCCTCGGAGCGCGCGTCCCAGAGCGCCTTGCCGACCTCGCGCGCGATGAGCTGCGCGAGGTCCTCGGCGCGCTCGTTCGCGAGCGCGGCGAAGCGGCGCAGCACCGCGGCGCGCGCCTCGAAGCCGGCGTCGCGCCAGGCGGGGAACGCCTCGCGCGCGCGCGTGACGGCCTCTTCCAGCGCGACGGGCTCCCAGACGGCGAAGCGGCCGACCTCGTCGCTCGGGTCGGCGGGAGACACGCTGCGGATGACTTCGACCATCGCGTTACGGTAGCGGCGTCACGCTCACGCGGTCGCCGCTCTTGACCTTCATGACCTCGCGGCACTCGGCCGAGACCACCGGCGCGCCGCTCTTGCCGAGCGGCACCACGGTGGCGCGGAACGCGCCGCCGGACTCGGTGGAGAGCAGCGCGAGCGTGTGGCCGTCGCCGAGCGCGGCCGCAGAGGGCTTGCCCGGCAGCACGAGCTCGCGGCGCTCGCGCACCGACACGACCGCGTCGCGAGCCGCGCCGTAGTACGGGCCGCCGTCGAAGGGGTCGACCTGGTTCATGGGCAGGAAGCCGATCTTCTCGAGGATGCGCACCGCGGCCTTGGCGCTCTCCGCCGGCTCGCCGATCGCCTTCTGCACCTCTTCGGGGAAGAGCGTCACGTAGACCGGATCCTCGGGGAACAGGTCCGAGATGAACTGCTTGGTGCGGCCCGACATGTGGTCGGCCTCGCGGTAGGGCAGGCCGGTGAACTTGGCGCCGAACGCCTCCCAGAGCCG
>Ga0187892_10002069_pt1 | contig 42403 bp, 34 predicted proteins | sample MA1701073metaG_FD_139345 | JGI IMG/M metagenome (GOLD analysis project Ga0187892, IMG submission 139345) | Bio-ooze microbial communities from a basaltic lava cave in the Kipuka Kanohina Cave System on the Island of Hawaii, USA - MA170107-3 metaG ... | reverse complement strand
GCGTCATTCCCGGTCCGTCCAGTTCGTTTTTCATTCGATCCCCCTTCAGTCTCTCTTCGGAAATTGGATTACCACGCCGGCCGGCCGGCGATCTCCAGCGCGATCGGGAAGACGCCAGACGCCATTACAGGCGTCATAGCCTTTGATCTCGTTGGCGGGCTGGTCGTGACTCTTGCCTTCGCTGGCTAGATTCCAGTTTTCCGCGCCGCATTTGTCGCAAATCAAGACTCGTTTTTTATTCGCCATGTGTCTTCTCCGTTGGATAGACGGCTCGGCGCATCGCGTCATCGCCGGCGCAGATCGGGCAGAGCGCCGGGGCTTCTTTGCGATTCTTCAATCGGCGTTCAAGCTGGCGATCTCCGCGCCAGGTGCGCGCAAGCTGCCAAGTGATGCCCGCCGCCGTGATCACTTCCATCAATCGCGCGCCTTGCCCCATTGCGTGTTTGGTCAATCGCGCGCGTAGATCAGCGGCGATGCCGATGTAGTGCTGTGCGTGCTTATAGGCTTGGTCGAAGTGGAGAAGATAAACGGTTGATGTTCTCTGCATTGATCAGCCTTTCATTGAAAGGCGAGAGAACGCGGGAAAGATGGCTGGAAGATTTTGGGGCTGAATCGTAGAATCTGGTCAACCAGCATCCGCGCGCACTCGCGGTTGTTTGGCCAGGGATCGAACGCGGCTTACGTTCGACTGCCCGAAAAGCTGGCGGCCAGTGAGTCTTTCAGGAAACCACCAGCCGCCCGCCGGACATCCAGCCCAAAACGATAATCTGGGCTGGCCTGGTTTTGTCTCTGAGGCTCCTTAGAGGCAAAAACACACCGCTACAGGTCAAAACAGACACCACTGAACGCTGATTCCTGCGGCCTGCAAGTTCAACAAACAGTGATAAAAATGCATTGACCGTAGCGAGCGAATGCTACGCTCGTTGACACTTTGTGAAATGATGTGCTAATTATCTCGACTTAATCACCAAGCAGTTTTTATCACCATCGCTGACTGTGCAATACGACTTTACCGGACCCTAACGAAGAGAGGAGTGGCGAACCCGGCCGTGACCGTACCAGCTCTTGCAGGAAATGTTCTGAGCCTTGATGGATCGTTTTTATTTATCCTCATTTCCATCCTGTTGCTGATCTTCATTCTCAACCGCACGTTGTTCAAACCGATCAACCAGATTCTGGAGGAACGCGAGCGGCTGGGAGTGGGACGCTTGGGCGAAGCGCGACGGATGCTGGGCGAATACGAACAGCGGTTGAAACGCTACGAGGATCAACTGCGCTCGGCGCGCGGCGAAGCATATCAGCAGCTTGAAGCGCAGCGCCGCGAAGCTCAGGCGTTTCGCCAACGGATGATCGCCGAAGTGAAAGCGGAAACCTCCGCGCAGGTTGAAACCGCAAAGCAGGAAATCATCGGGCAGGCGGCGACCGCCAAGCGGAGCCTCGAAAACGAAGCTCGCGCGATGGCCGCCACAATCTCTTCTCAGATTCTCCACCGTCCGGTCAGCGCAGGAGGAGATTGAGCCGCAATGACCAACTTCAATCAATCATGCAAACAGTCGCGCCAACCACGCTCGCTGGGGATTTTTGCTCCCGCCCTGCTGATTGAATTTCATCCGCTGATTCTCGCCGGTGGCGGGATTCATCCTGGCATTCCGAAGGCCGTCAACCTGGCCATCTTCATCACAGTTTTGTACCTGTTGCTGCGTAAACCGTCGCGTGAGTTTTTTGCGCAACGATTCGCCAGCGTGCGCGAGATGCTTGAAAAAGCCTCGCGCGAAAAGAGAGAAGCTGAAGCGAAGATGGCGGAGATTGACGCGCGGCTCAACCATCTGGACGCGGAAGTGGCTGGGATCAAAGCGCAGACCGAACGCGAGGCGGCGGCCGAGCGCGAGCGGATGGAGACAGAAGCGAAAAAGGACATCGAAAGGATTCGCCTCTCGGCCCAGCGCGAGATCGAAGCCGCCAAACAAGTCGCAATGGCGGACCTCCGGGAGTTCGCCGCAACGAAGGCCGTTGACCTGGCTGAGCAGATGATCCGGCGTGAACTGACGCCCGCCGACGACGCGAAATTGCTTCAGCGGGTGGGCGATGAATTGAGCAAAGTGAAATAAAGATTTCAAATCTCGAATCTCAAATTTGAAATTCCAGGTATGAGCGTAACCACAATCGCCAATCGTTATGCGCGCGCGCTGGCCGACGTGATCATCGAGCGCCGCGAGACAACCGAAGTCGCAGCCGAGTTGAACAAATTTGCGCAGATGATAGCTGAGCACTCTCAACTGCGCGACGTGTTCGCCAGCCCCGTGCTGGCCGCCGAACGCAAACGCGCCGTGTTGAATGAATTGCTCGCGCGGATGAGTCCGCGACAGACGACCGCCAACTTCCTGCAACTGCTGCTGAGCAACTCGCGCTTGCACGACCTGGATCAGATGCTGCGCGCGCTTTCCAACGAACTCGACGCGCGCACGAACATCGTTTCGGCGGAGATCACGACCGCGCGCGAGATCAGCGAGCAGGAACAATCAATGTTGCGCAATCAGTTGAAAGCTGCGACGGGCAAGGATGTGCGACTGCAATTCCGCACCGACCCGGCGATCATCGGCGGCGTGGTCACGCGCATCGGCAGCCTGGTTTACGACGGCTCGATCAAGAGTCAATTGGCGCAGATGAAGCAGAGATTGATATCAGGTGTTAGGTGACAGGTGTCAGGTGTCAGGTTCCAGTTTATATCCCAGACTGGGGTCTGACACCTGACACCTGACACCTGTCACCTGTCACCTGGAGAAAATATGGCAAACGACATCAGAGCAGACGAGATAAGCAGGATCATTCGGGAGCAGATCGAAAACTTCGACGCCGGCGTGACCGTCGCCGAAGTCGGCACGGTGATCAAGGTCGGCGATGGGATCGCCGAAATCCACGGCCTCGAAAAAGTGATGGCCGGCGAGTTGCTGGATTTCGGGAAGGGCGCGTCAGGACTGGCGCTCAACCTCGAAGAAGACAAGGTCGGCGCGGTGCTGCTCGGCGATTTTCAGGCGATCAAGGAAGGCGACATCGTTAAACGCACCAAGCGAATCATCGAAGTGCCGGCGGGCGAGGCGATGCTGGGCCGCGTGGTCAACGCCTTGGGGCAGCCCGCTGACGGCAAAGGCCCGATCATCACCAAAGATTATCAGCCCATCGAACGCATCGCTCCCGGCATCGTTGATCGCCAGGGGGTGAAGGAACCGATGCAGACCGGTCTCAAGGCGATTGATTCGATGGTGCCCATCGGACGCGGCCAGCGCGAGTTGATCATCGGCGACCGCCAGACGGGCAAGACCGCCGTCGCGCTCGACACGATCATCAACCAGCGCGGCAAAGACGTGATCTGCATTTACGTCGCCATTGGCCAGAAGGCTTCGACGATCGCGCAGGTGCAGGCGACGCTCGAAAAATACGACGCGATGAGTTACTCGATCATCGTCGCGGCTTCGGCCTCGGAGCCGGCGGCCATGCAATACTTGGCGCCTTACGCCGGATGCTCCATCGGCGAATACTTCATGGATCGCGGCAAACACGTGCTGTGCATTTACGACGACCTGTCGAAGCACGCCGCGGCATACCGCGAAATCTCGCTGCTGCTGCGCCGTCCGCCGGGACGCGAAGCTTATCCGGGCGACGTGTTTTACCTGCATTCGCGCTTGCTCGAACGCGCCGCGAAATACAGCGACGCGCGCGGCGGCGGTAGTTTGACCGCGCTGCCCGTGATCGAGACGCAGGCGGGCGACATTTCGGCCTACATTCCGACCAACGTGATTTCGATCACCGATGGCCAGATCTTCCTCGAATCCGATCTGTTCAACGCAGGCATCCGTCCCGCGATCAACGTCGGCAATTCGGTCAGCCGCGTGGGCGGCAACGCGCAGATCAAGGCGATGAAACAGGTGGCAGGCACGCTGCGACTGGAACTGGCGCAGTTCCGCGAACTCGCCGCTTTCGCGCAGTTCGGTTCAGATCTCGATGCGGCAACGCAACGTCAGTTGGCGCGCGGCCAGCGTCTGACTGAAATTCTGAAGCAGCCGCAGTACGCGCCGATGGATGTCGAGAAGCAGGTCGCAGTAGTCTGGGCCGCGTCAAACGGTTACGTTGACGACGTCCCGGTTGACCGCGTTCGCCACTTCGAGGCCGAGTTGTTAAAGTTCCTCGAAAATCAAGGCTCGGCGCTCGCCGCGATCCGCGAGAAGCGGACGATTGACGACAATCTGAAAGGACAACTCAAAGCCACGCTCGATGAATTCAAAGAGCGTTACAGCGCGCAGGTGAAAAGCGCAGGCGTTTGAAGAGATCTGAAATTTGAGATTTGAAATGCGAGATTGACATATGCCTAATCTCCAGGACCTCAGACGGCGAGTGCGCGCCGTCAAAAACATGCGGCAGATCACCAAGGCGATGAAGATGGTCGCGGCGGCCAGGCTTCGTCGCGCGCAGGAGCGGGTGACCGCAGCGCGCCCTTACACACAAAAGATGATGCAGATTTTGGGCGATGCCGCCCGCCGCGCGCCGGATTACAAAGACCCGCTGCTCTCTGGCCACGAGCGCGAAGAGAACCGTCGCGAGCGCGTCATTCTGGCGCTGGTGACGGCTGATAAAGGGTTGTGTGGCGGGTTCAACACCAACCTCACCAAGGCCGCGCAGGAATTCCTGAAGGATAACGCGAGCAGCGAAGTTGAGCTTGTCCTGATCGGGCGCAAAGGCTACGACTACTTCCGCCGCCGCCAGGTCAAAATCCGCCGTGAGCACATCGGCGTCACCGGAAGCGGCAAGGTCAACGCGTCCGACGCGTCCGTCATTGGTCAGAAACTGATCGAAGACTTCAGAGCCGAAGAGAACCAGATTGACCGGGTCTTCCTGCTGTACAACGAGTTCAAATCGGCGCTTTCGCAAAGGCCAGTCGTCGAACAGTTGCTGCCTATCGGACACATCGAGGAAGACGAAGGCGCGCAACCTGAAACGCTGGTGGATTACATCTACGAACAGCCCGCGGCGACGATCTACAGCGAATTGTTACCGAAGCTGGTCGAGAACCAGATTTACCATGCGCTGTTGGAATCGGTCGCCTCGGAATTAGGCTCGCGCATGACGGCGATGGATTCGGCCACGAAGAACGCTTCGGAAGTGATTGATAAGCTGACGCTGCTGATGAACCGCGTGCGCCAGGCCAAGATCACGCGCGAGATCATTGAAGTTGTCAGCGGCGCTGAAGCATTGTGAGAGTGATGAATTCGAGTCAGGTAAAGACCTTTTCCGGCTCATCGCTTTATTATTGGCTGCCTCCACTGCTCTGGATGGCAGCCATTTTCTATTTTTCGACTGATACTTTTTCGGGCGACCGGACCGGTTCGTTCTTCTGGCGCATCATCAGCTTCGTCTCTCCGGGTGTCACCGAAGAGCAGTTCGAGGCGATTCATTTTTACTTGCGCAAAGCCGCGCATTTTACGGAATACGCGCTGCTGGCGCTGCTCCTCTTTCGCGCTTTCCGCGCCGGGGCGATCACGCGCTGGCGTTGGAACTGGGCGCTCGGATCGTGGTTGATCCTGGTGTTGTACGCGCTTGCGGATGAGTACCACCAAACCTTCACGCGACATCGCGTGGGTTCGATCTATGACAGTTTGACGGATATTGCGGGCGGAGTGTCCGCGTTGCTGGCGCTTTGGCTGGTTCGGCGAAGGCGGGGAAATTAGCTCTCGGCGTGTTCGACGCGCAGAGCTTTGACTGGCGAAGTGACGATACGTTGGCCGCCTGAGCAGATTTCGATGCGCAAGCCGACGCCCAGAAATCCCATCTTCAGCATGCAACCACCGAAGGTCGAGCCACTGACTGTGGCTTCGACGGGTTCGGCGAAATAACGCCCGCCCTGCACCAGGGCTTTCCCGGTTTCGGGTTCGAGCAGGAAGATGAAATAGTCGTTATTAAGTGTGCGGGCGCAGACCATGTCGAAAGGGGCAAGAGTCCGCAGAGCCAGGCCGTCAAGCGAACCGCTCAACTCGGTGAAACCATCAAGTGAACAATAGCGCGGAATGTTATGCACGCGCGCCTCCTTAGGTTTAAAACTTACCGCCCGACATTTGATCCAAGAGGGAACAGCGGCAACGTTGATCACTTATCCAACGTTGGCGTCAGTATTACCTACCTCTCGAAACCGGTCAAGCAACAATTTATTCGCAACAATTTATCCGCGCGGAATTTCAATCACACCCACCATCAAGATTCACCTTCTGCTAAAATGCGGCGCGCAAATGATGGGATTTTGAAACGAGAGACTTGCTATGGCGGAAAACGATAAGAAACGTCCTGTGATCGGTCTCGCGCTCGGCGGCGGGATGGCGCGCGGGTGCGCGCACGTCGGCGTGTTGCGCGAGTTGGAGAAGAATCAGATACCGATTGATCTGATCGCAGGAGTGAGCGTCGGCTCGCTTATCGGCGGCGCTTACGCCTCTGGGCTGTCGCCGGATCAGATCGAACAACTGGCGCTGACGATAAGCTGGAACGATTTGGGCCGCGTGACGATCTCGAAACTCGGCTTTTACGACAGCAAGCGCACGGAAGATTACGTCCGCAAAAATTTTCCCGTGACTGAGTTTGAAAATACGCGCGTCCCTTTCGGCGCGGTCTCCACAGACATTCAAACCGGTAAGATGGTGATCTTCACCGAGGGCAGTCTGCCGCTGGCCATCCGGGCTAGTTGCGCCATGCCGATTTTTTACACGCCGGTGATGGTCAACGGACGGATGATGGTTGACGGTGGATTGGTCGGCCACATTCCAGCCTCAGTCGCCCGGTTGATGGGAGCGGACATCGTGATCGCAGTTGATGTCAATTCACAACACCTGCCGATTCCGCAACCCACGCATCTGTTCACCGTGATGGCGCAGGCGCTTTCGGTGATGGGGCGTACAGCGGTTCAATACCTTTACGCCGACGCTGATGTCGTCATCCGCCCGCAGATTGAACAGGTTCGTCCTGATGATCTGTCGAAAGCTGCTGAGATGATCGCCGCTGGCGAAGAAGCCACGCGCCGCGTCGTTCACAAACTCAGACAACTGCTTGAACCCCGCAAACAAGGGATTTTCAAACGCATCTTTTCGCGCGAGCCGGAACACGACCGGCGGCGATTGACGATGCTCAGCAAGTAACCTCTTTTGTTCACCGCAGCCCGCACTTTGCCTAATCCAAACCATCATCCGTCGGCCACGACGCCATAGCCACATCTCCCTGGATCCGATGCGTACAGTGTTTTGTCCGGGCTTCGATCAACTGTTTATCAGTAATGCGCTCAGGCTGTACGGGAAATCGTGCATTAACACTGTGCGCAGGAGCTGGATTATTGGTTCAGCATTTGTATAGCAATTGATTGGATTGCCTGAGTTATTTGGTTGTCTGCGCTTCCGGATGGAGATTTAGAGAGCAATTGAATGAACGAACAACAAACAGCCGGACACATTCCAGAACGTGGTGAACAGCCTTCGCAGCCAGATGCCGCTCGGCCAAGCCGCCCGCGTTCTCGCCGTTTTGTCGTTCCGCTCATCTTACTCGTGGCGCTTGCGGGGGCGGGGTTCCTCATCTGGAAAATCTTTTTTGAAAAGTCTCGCGGGCCGGAGAATGTCATCACGCTGAGTGGCAGGATCGAGGGTGATGATTCCGCCGTAGCGCCGAAAACAGCCGGACGCATTCTCGAAATTCGCTTCCGGGAAGGTGACAGCATCAAGGCTGGAGACACAATCGCGATCCTCGATGACAAACAGATTCGGGCGCGCGAAGAACAGGCTCGCGCCGCGTTGCGGGAAGCCGAGGCGCAAGCGCAATCGGCGCGAGACCAGATTGCCGTTCTCCATGAGCAACTGCGGCAGGGACACTTGCAAACGGAACAGGCGAAGGTTGATGCGCAAGGGCGCGTGAGCCAGGCCGAAGCTGAGTTGGCGGCCGCTGAAGCCGACCTCGCCGCGCAGCAAGCCGCCTATGAGATTGCGCTCTTCGACAAAGAAGCTTACGCCCGGCTGGCGAAGACCGGCGCCGTCTCGGAACGTCAGGGAAAGCAGGCCGCCTCAACCGCCGATCAACAGGCTGCCGTTGTCGCCGCCGCCAAACGCCGAGTCGCAGCGGCTCAGGGCGCGCTAACCGCAGCCAAAGCGAATTTGGCGAATCCACGGATTCGCGGAGCCGAAGCAGCCGCCGTGCAAAAGCAGATCAAGCGGCAACAAACGGAAGTAGGGAGCGCCACCGCGGCTATCGAACAAGCCCGCGCCCAACTTCGTGAAGCTGAAGCGAACCGCCAGGATCTGATCGTGACCGCGCCATTCGACGGCACGATCACAACGCGCGCCGCCGAACCAGGAGAAGTGGTTCAGGCCGGAACCGCCCTTGTCACTCTCCTGGATTTGAGCAAGGTCTATCTGCGAGGTTTTGTCCCGGAAGGAGAGATCGGGAAAGTCAAAGTAGGGCAGCCGGCGCGCGTTTACCTCGATTCCAATCCCAATCAGCCCATCGAAGCCTACGTCATCCGCATTGATCCCGAAGCCACTTTTACTCCGGAGAACACCTACTTTCGGGATGATCGTGTGAAGCAAGTCGTCGGAGTCAAGTTGCAGTTAAAAGGCGCAATCGGTTTTGCCAAACCAGGCATGCCAGCCGACGGCGAGATTCTCGTTGAAGGCGATAGGTGGCCGGGAGGTGGGCGGAAGAAGTAAGGATTGCGGATTGCGGATTGCGGATTGCGGAAAGAAACAATGAACACTCGTGAAATGGAACTTAGAGAAACGACTGGGACTGGCAATCCGCAATCCGCAATCCGCAATCCGCAATCGGATAATCCGCAATCCGCAATCCGCAATCCGCAATCGAAAGCGATTGGCGTCAAAAACCTCTGGAAGCGATATGGAACTGTCGAGGCGCTTCGCGGCATCAATCTGGAGGTAACCGCTGGTGAGATCTTTGGCTTGATTGGCCCCGATGGCGCGGGCAAGACCACGACCTTCCAAATCCTCGCGGGCGTGATGGAAGCCACCGGCGGCGCGGTGGAAGTTTTTGGCCAGCCGGCGCGCGAGATGCGGTCGCAGACTGGTTATCTGACGCAGACGTTCTCTCTGTATCCGGACCTCACAGTTGACGAAAACATCCGTTACATCGGCGATCTGCGCGGCGTTCCATTGGATGAGATCGTCAAGCGTGGCGCCCGTTACTTGCGAATGTTCGATATGGATCGGTTCGCGGGCCGATTGGCCGGGCGACTGAGTGGTGGCATGAAACAGAAACTGGCGCTCGTTTGCGCGCTCGTGCCCCAGCCTCGCGCGCTGTTGCTGGACGAGCCGACCACTGGCGTTGATCCGGTGTCGCGCCGCGAATTTTGGGACACGCTCGCGCATCTATCGGCCGACGGGTTGACGATTCTTGTCGCTACTCCTTATCTGGACGAAGCCGAGCGCTGTCACCGGGTCGCGCTGATGCACTTGGGCGAGATTCGGCGGATTGGCGCGCCCGCCGAACTGCGGGCCAGCCTGCAGGCGAAACGGATTGAGCTGCGCGCCTCAAACCTCAGCGAAGCTGGACGAATCCTTTCTCAAATCAGCGAGCCGGATAGAGAAGAGATAGTTGACGCGCAACGATTCGGTGACCGTCTCGACCTTCTCGTGCACGATCCGGACGAAGCGAAACGCATTCTGCAAAGGCTGCTCGACGCCGCCGGGCTGCGCATTGAAGAGCTTCGCGTTGATGAGCCGACTCTGGAAAATACGTTCGTCGCCATCCTGCGCGCTCTGGGGCAGGAGGCGCCTGAAACTCTCTTCCCTTGCCGCCACGATCACTGCGAACTGCACGGGCAGATTGCGCTCGGCGCCAGCAATCTCACCAAACAGTTTGGATCGTTCACCGCCGTGAAGAATGTCAGCTTGCAGGTTCGATATGGAGAGATTTACGGACTGCTCGGCGCGAACGGAGCTGGCAAGACGACGACCATCAAGATGCTCTGCGGGCTGCTCGACCCGACAAGCGGAGAGATCCATTTCGCAGGCGAATATCATTTGCGTTCCAGCCGCGTGCGCCAACAAATCGGTTACATGTCGCAAAAGTTTTCGCTCTACAACGACCTTTCGATCGAAGAGAACCTGGACTTCTTCGCCGGTGTCTACGGTGTGCCCGAACGCGAGCGCGAAGAGAAAAAAAAGTGGGCGCTTTCGTTTTCGGGGCTTGAAGGCAAGCAGGATCAAATCACCGTCAGTTTGCCCGGAGGCTGGAAACAGCGCGTGGCTTTCGGCGCGGCCATTATGCACGAACCGAACGTGATCTTCCTCGACGAGCCGACTTCCGGCGTTGATCCGCTGGCGCGCCGCGCTTTCTGGAGAACGATCAACCAACTGGCAGACGCAGGCGCTGCCATCCTGGTGACCACACACCATCTGGAAGAATCCGAGCAGTGCAATCGGCTGGGCTTGATGGTCGCGGGCGAGCTTGTGGCCGAAGGCAGCCCAAGTGGCCTCAAGAGTCAACAGACCGGTCATCTGCTGGAATTCGCTGTTGCTCAGCCTCAACGCGCGGCGGACCTGCTGAAGCAAGAGATGGAGCGGTGGCGAGTTTCGCTGTTTGGCGACCGGCTACATGTCATCACGAACGAGGACGCTCAGACCGGTCTACAAACCATCACAAAGAAACTCGAAGCGAATGGAATTCAGGTGATTAACGCGAGAGAAGGAAGATTCTCAATGGAGGATGTGTTCATCAGCGTCGTTGAAAAGGCGCGACTGGAAGGCAAGGTCGCGTCTGAGGACTGAAAGATTGCGGATTGCGGATTGCGGATTGCGGATTTTCCGAACCCAATCTGCAATCCGCAATCCGCAATCCGCAATCAATGAGACGGATAATTGCGCAAACACGCAAAGAGCTGATCCAGATCGTTCGGGATTGGCGGACACTCGCGCTGGCGCTCGTGCTTCCGTTGATCCTGCTCATCTTGAACGGATCGGCGATCTCGCTGACTGTGAGCGACCTCCCAATCGTCGTGTGTGATTACGACGATTCGCCAGCTTCGCGCGAACTGATAGACGCCTTCCGCGCATCGCTCACTTTCTACATCGTCCCTTTCCCCACAGACAAACAACCCGAAGAGGCGCTCAGGTCCAATACCGCGCATGCCGCGCTGATCATTCCTGTTCATTACGGAAGGGATGTGGCGCGCGGAGAGAACTCAGAGGTTCAAATCCAAGTGGACGCCTCCGACGCCAACACCGCCAGGCTGGCCGTGGGGTATGCGAGCCAGATCACGCAGGCTTACAACCAGCGCGTGGCTGGCGCGACACGTCCGGAACCGGTTCAGACGGCGATCCGGCTCTGGTTCAACCCCGGACGCTCGTCCAAGAAATTTTACGGGCCGGGGATTTTCGTTTTGGGAATCTCGATGTTCCCGCCGCTGCTGGCCGCGCTGGCGATGGCCAAAGAGGGAGAGCAAAAGACTATTTTGCAGGTCTATGTTTCCAACGTTCCGGCTCACGAGTTTCTGCTGGGAAAAATCTTTGCCTTCGTCCTCGTGGCGCTGGCGGAATGTGTGCTCGGACTCGCGCTGCTGCTGACTTACTTCGAACTGAGTCTGGTTGGCGATCCGACTCCATTCATCGTGGCCACTGTCCTGTACGCCTTCTGTGTCGCTTCATTTGGAACGATGCTTGGAGCGGTCATCCCCAATCAGGCGGCTGCAATGCAAGCAGTCGCCCTGGGCGGTTTCCTGCTGGTCTTCCTGCTTTCCGGTCTCCTGTTTCCGGTTGAAAACATTCCTGTGGGCTTGCGCTGGCTCTCACACTTTGTTTGGGGCAGGTATTACATCGAGATCGTGCGCGACGCGTTGTTGCAGGGCGGCGGTTGGCCCGCCACCTGGTACAAGGTCCTGATCATCGGCCTCATCGGCGCGGCCTTTTACACGCTGGCGTGGCGCAGCCTGCGGCACATGACGCTCAAGGTATGATCAATGAGAAGATTGCTTCAACAACTCTTCAGTCAAAGAGTTCGCGCTCTGATCCGAAAACAGCTCAGTTAGGGAGAGGTTCAAGACTGATGAGAAGAGCTATAGAACGAACAATTCGGCCGAGCGCAAAAAAGGCGACCCGCGCTAGTAGCGCAGTTGGGAAACAAAAAAGGCAAGAAGGGCAAAAAAGACAAAAAGTTCTTCTTTTGCCTTTTTTGCTCTTCTTGCCTTTTTTGCTTCCCTCTTCACCTCGCGCATTCGCTCAAACCGAGGCCGTCGGCCCACCCGGCGGAGCAAGGCGCGCGCAAACCATTCAGCTTCCGGTCTCAGGACGGATCGGACAACCCGGATCGGTGACGGCGACTCAGGTTCCGGCACCCGGGACAACGACCAGCGTCAATACCATCAATCCCGTAATCGAAGCGACCGGTTCTTTTGCCGGGAGCGCCTCGAACGCGCCGTTTTCGGGCAGGCTCTCGCTGCGCGAAGCTGTGGATCGGGGCATTGAGTTCAACCTGGGCGCGGTGGGATTGACGCAAGCGGCGCTTCAATCGGATGGTCAACGAAAAGTCGTCAAAAGCAACCTGCTCCCAAACCTGAACGGTTATTTGAGCGAAACTGTGCGGCAAGTGAACCTGCAAGCGCTGGGCTTTCGCTTGAACCAGCCAATTTCGGGGTTCACTATTCCGACCATCGTCGGTCCGTTCAACTTTTTCGATCTGCGCGCAACCCTGACACAGACGGTCATTGATCTGACGGCGTTGAACAACTATCGCTCGGCTAAGGAAACCTTACGCGCCAACGAACTGTCGGTCGAGAACGCCCGCGACTTGGTGGTTCTCGCTGTCGGCGCTACCTATCTCCAGGTGATCGCGGCGAAGGCGAAGATAGACGCGGCGCGCGCTCAAATGGAGACGGCCAATGCGCTTTATCAACAGGCATTGGAGCAGCGCAACGCCGGAATAATCGCGCAAACCGATCTCAATCGCAGCCAGATTCAATCGCTCACTGAGCAGCAGCGGATGGTCACGCTCCAAAACGATCTGGCGAAACTGAAGATTCACCTGGCGCGGCTGACGGGGTTGGCGCCAACCGAGCTTTATGACATTTCCGATGTAGTTCCCTTCTCGCCCGCGCCTCCGATGGGGTTGGACGAGGCTCTGAGGCAGGCGTTCGAGCGGCGTTCGGACCTGAAGGCGGCGGCGGCGCAAGTCCGCGCCGCCGAGAAAACGCGGGCGGCCGCTCGCGCTGAACGCCTTCCTTCATTTTCTGTCTACGCCGATTACGGCGTGATTGGAACGAACCCGGCGCAATCACACGGCACATTCACTGTGGTTGGGACGCTGAGCTTTCCGATCTGGCAAGGAAGCCGCATCAAAGGAGAGATCGAACAGGCGGAGGCGGCTCTGGCCCAGCGGCGAGCCGAACTTGAAGATATCAGAGGACAGATCGAGAGCGAAGTGCGCAGCGTCTATCTTGACCTGCAGGCGGCGGCCAGCCAGGTTGAAGTCGCCCGGAAAAATATTCAGATCGCGCAACAGAATCTCGACCTGGCGCGGCAACGATTAGACGCGGGCGTAAGCGACAATGTCGAGGTGGTCCAGTCCCAGGAATCAGTAGCTACCGCGCAATTGGATTTCATCAACAGCATGTTTACTCACAACGTGGCGAAACTTAGTCTGGCGCGGGCGATTGGGCGCGCGGCGGAAAACCTGCCGAAATTCCTGACGCTGCAATAGGCGGTTGCTGTTTCGATGAAGGCTGTGGTAAATAACCTGCGCCCAATTCGGCCAACCGCAATCCGTTGGATTCAACGCTCACAGCCGAAGCCGGTTTGACAATGCGCGCCCGTAGCTCAGTTGGATAGAGCGCCGGCCTTCGAAGCCGTAGGTCGCAGGTTCGAGCCCTGCCGGGCGCGCCACAAATCAGTTTGTCAATGCGGGAACCGGCAAGCTATCATAGCTGCGCATTTGCGATCGAGCATTTGATCTTGCGTCCCGCAGCGCAATGCAATCTCCAAAGACAAGGCAGAGCAACCTGATGTTTCACCGCAACCCCTCACTGACCCGCGCTACTTTATGTTTCCTTTTCTTACTGTTGGCTTCGATCTCGCTTTCCTGCTCGGGCAGTGTGGTTGATAACGAGATCAACGAAGCGGCGAAAAACTACACGCCGCCGAGCAAGGCCCCGGGGCCGGTTGACGCCAGCGCCAATAATTACGGCATCAAACTGCTCGATGGCGGCGTCGTCAGGATGCCGAACCTCACTGGCAATGGAAAAGTCGTGGTGGTCAATTTCTGGGCGACGTGGTGTGGCCCGTGCCGCCGCGAGATTCCCGATTTGATCGCCCTGCAAAAGAAGTTCGCAGACAAAGGCGTTGAAGTCGTCGGCCTGACAGTGGAAGAACCTGACAAAGAAGGCTTGGTGCGCGCTTTTGCGCAGCAGTTTTCGATCAATTACAAGCTCGGCTTTTCGCCCACTGAGATGTTCCTGCTTTACAACAACGTCGGCGGGTTCGATCCGCGCGCGCCGATCCCGCAATCGTTCGTCTTCGACAAGAACGGCAAGCTGATTGACAGCGTCAAAGGATTGCGCCGTGATTTCCGCACGTGGGTCGAAGGCGCAGTCAGTTATGCGCTGAAAAATTCCTGAGGCGGCGGCCAGCGGCTGGCGATTGATTGCCAGGAGTCAGCGGTGCGGCCAGGCGCCAACCACCAACTTTTCGCCCCGCAATCCCTCACACGGATTCAACTTCAGAGATTCGGAGGCACACAAGTTTTATGCGAAGTAATCAACGCCACATCCTTTTCATTCTCGCGCTGGTTTCGGCGGGCGCGCTGTTCGGATTTTTCGGCGCCCGCGCGCAACAGAAGCCGGAGCAAAAAGCGCAGCAGGCTCAGCCGAAAGAGGACGAGCCGGTCGCTATCACCGAAAGGACGAAGGTTGAGAAGAAAGTCGAGCCGGCCGCTATCACCGATGAACAATTCGGCAATTTCCGTCCGCCGATAATTAACAACAAAGGCGAAGTGGCTTTCGTTGGCCTGTTTTCTTCGTCCAAGACCAAAAGCGGTTCCGGCCAGGCTCTCTTCATTCGCTCGAGCGACGGAACTTGGCGAGTCACGCGCCAAGGAGAAAAGGCCGTCAATCTGCCTGAAGTCATTGCCGGATTCGGTGGTCTGCTGGCTTTCAATGACAACGGCGATCTGACCTTTATCGCCGAGTTCGGCCCGGGGCCAGAGAAATCCGTTCCCGCGAAACCCGTTCCCGGTCCCGACCCGAACGATCCGGTTGCGGCGTCTTCGCACTCCTGGAACAAGAGCCTTTTCCTCAAATCCGCCAGCGGATTGAAGAGTCTGATCAAATTGGGCGACGACGTGCCGGCGATGCCCTCGCATTTCTCGGGCTTTGCCAACGCTTCGACCAACAGCCAGGGCCTGACGGCCTTCATCGGAACGTACAGCGATCCCGACGGGCGTGGACTGTTTCTGATCGAACAAGGCAAGCTGCGCCTGGTTTGCCGCAGCGGCCAGCGCGTCGGCAACGGCGAAGAGGGCACGTTCTCGGAACATTACTACCCGTCGCACATCAACGAGCGTGGCGAACTCGCTTTCCTTGCCCGCGTCGGCGACAAAAGCGGCATCTTCGTTTCCCGCCCGAAAGGCGTCGAACTGATCACCATCACCGGCAAGCCTTCGCCGATCAAAGGAGCGAACTTCATGGGATTCGGCAACAAGACTCCGGCGATCAGCCACAAGGGCGAGGTAGCTTTCGTTGCGTATTACGATGGCCCGGATGCTGGACGCGGGCTGTTCGTGAAAGGCGAAGGGCCGATCAAAATCATCGCCAAGAGCGGCGATAAGGTCGGCGGCACAACTGCCGCCTTCACTGATTTCCTCTACCCGGCCATCAACGCGCGCGGCGACGTCGCCTTCCTCGGCAGATTCGTCGGGCGCAATCAGGGGCTTTTTATCAAGACGGCGAAGGGGATCGAAGAGATCGCGCTGGTTGACAAAGCGGTTCCGGGCGGAGACAAGGAAGAGACCTTCAACAACTTCATGAATCCCTCAATCAACGACCGAGGCGAAGTGGCCTTTTATGCGCAGACCAAACACCCGAAGGCAGGCGTCGAAATCGGCATCTTCATGCGCGACGAAAATGGCGTCGTGAAACGGCTGGTCAAACGCGGCGACAAGATGCCGCAATGATTTGAGAGTGGGGGACAAGGAGAGTGGGAGAGTGGGAGAGTGGGAGAGTGGGAGAAAAGGAGATGGCAAATCGTAACTCCTTTTCTCCCTCTCTCCCACTCTCCTTGTCCCCCCTTCCCTCTGATTGAAAATGCCTATTTTTGCAATATTTGAGAGTCTTGTGCATCGCCATTCCAGCGGTTAGAATTGCCAATCAATCAATGAAATCAAGTCATCGTCAACCGCCAAATGGGAAACCGAAGCGTGAGTGAAGGCGCGCAAAACCTTCTCCGACTCTCCCCATCTCCCGCTTCCCTTTTCGGCAGTCGGTGTTCGCAGGAGTAGCCAGACCGGCCAGTTTTTTTATGGACAATCAACAGAAGCAGCAGATCAATATCGAAGATGAAATGAGGCGGAGCTATCTCGACTACGCCATGTCCGTGATCATCGGGCGCGCTCTGCCCGACGTGCGCGACGGTTTGAAACCGGTCCATCGCCGCATTCTTTACTCGATGAATGAGAAGGGATTGACGCCCGGCAAGCCTTACAAAAAATCGGCCAACGTGGTTGGCGACGTGCTCGGCGCGTATCACCCGCACGGTGACACGGCCGTATATGATTCGATGGTGCGCATGGCTCAGGATTTTTCGATGCGCTATCCGCTGATTGACGGGCAGGGGAATTGGGGATGCTTTACTGGCGACACGAAGATCAAGTTGCTGGATGGAACAGAGCGCACTTTTGCCGAGTTGGCGCAATTGCCGCCGGACGAAATCTTTTTTGTTTACTCGATTGACGCCAGCGGGCGCGCCGTTGTTGGCGAAGGCGGTTATTCCCGCATCACGCGTCGCAATGCGAAATTGGTCGAATTGACTTTCGACGACGGCTCGACCGTGCGCTGCACTCCCGACCATCAGTTCATGCTGCGCGACGGCGGGTGGAAGCAGGCGCAGGAGTTGATCGTTGACGACAGTTTGATGGCGGGGTATTTCGACACCGCGCCGGTCAATGAAGAGACGAACGATTATCTGCGTGTGCTTCAGCCAGCGACAGGCGCCTATGAATTCGTGCATCATCTGGCCGACGAGTATAACGAACGGCGCGGTCAAGCGCCGAAAATGAATGGCCCCTACGTCCGTCATCACATCAACTTCAATCGTTTCGACAATCGTCCAATCAATATTCAACGAATGGGATGGCTGGAGCATTTGCATTTGCACGCCGGACAGATACGCGAGCTTTGGCGGCGCGATGACTTCCGCGAAGCGCAGAGGAACGGCGCGCGAAAGTATTATGCCGAGCACCCGGAAGCGGTCGAGGCCAATCGGCAGCGTCTGATCGCGCGTAACAAGGACGAAGAGTTCCGCAAAGCGAACGGCCCTCGTCTGGCGAAGGCTCTGCGCGAGAAATACGAGCAGGAACCGGAGTTGGCGCGCCAGATCAGCGAACGTATGCGCGAGCTTTGGCGGGATGAAGATTATCGCGCAAAGATGGGCCGCGCGCTGAACGGTATTGAGAAACGCCCGCTGACCCCGGAGCAGAAAGAGCACGTGGCGCAGATCATTTCGGAAAAGAGCCGCGCGATGTGGCAGGACGAGGCGAAACGCGCTGAGATCGTCGCCGCAATCACGCGGGCGCTGACCGATCCCGACGTGCGCGCTCGCATCAGCGAAAACTCGCGACGATTGTGGCAAGACCCTGAATATCGCGCCAACTACGCCGCCGATCATCATCGTTCGATGGCCAGGAAGTTGTGGGAAGACCCGGCGACTGTCGAATTGCATCGTGAAAAGATCGCGCGGCAGTGGCAATCGGCGGAGTTTCGCGCGGCGCACCTGGAAGGCAGGAAACGTGATTACGCTCGTCGCATCGCTGAAAACCCTCACGCGATGAAAGACCTTACCGCAAAGGCGGCGGCTTCACTGACCCGGAAATGGAGCGATGAAAATTATGCGCGCCGGGTGATGCGGACGAAGATCGCGGGCTTCACTGCGCGCTTGATCGCTGAGTTCGGGCGTGAGCCTGTCACTCCTGAGTTGTACGACGAGCGACGTAACGCGAACTGGATTCCGAACAGCCGAAAAGCTCTCGCTTACTTCGACAGCTTCGACGAATTGCTCGACGTTGCGTCAATTCATAACCATCGTGTCGTTGCTGTGCGGAGCCTGGATGAGCGCGCTGACGTGTATGACATCACAGTCAACGAGCACCACAATTTCATGCTCGCCAACGGCTGCATCGTTCATAATTCAGTTGATGGCGACAATGCGGCCGCTTACAGATACACTGAAGCGCGCTTGACCCGCATCGCCACCGAACTGCTCTCTGACATCGAGAAGGAGACGGTCAGGTTCGTTCCCAACTACGACGAATCGCGCCAGGAGCCGACAGTCCTTCCAACGCGCGTTCCGAACCTGCTGGTCAACGGTTCGGATGGGATTGCGGTCGGGATGGCCACGAAGATTCCCCCACACAACCTGGGCGAGATCATCGAAGCGACCGTTCAACTGCTCCAGCATCCGAACACGAAACCTTCCGAATTGGTCAAGATGGTGCCGGGGCCTGATTTCCCGACCGGCGGGATCATCTACGGCCGTGAGGGCATCAAGCAGGCTTACGAGACCGGGCGTGGCGTGATGCAAGTGCGCGCGCGCGCGGCGATTGACCGCATCGGGCGCGGCGCTCAGGAACGCGACGCCATCGTCATCACCGAAATTCCTTTCCAGGTCAACAAAGCCAAACTGATCGAACACATCGCCGACTTGGTCAACGATAAGAAGGTCGAAGGCATTTCGGAGATACGCGACGAGACCGACCGCGAATCGACCGCGCAGAAGAAAGTCCGCATCGTCATCGAACTCAAACGCGACGCCATTCCTCAAATCATTCTGAACAAGCTCTACAAGATGACGCAGATGCAGATCTCGTTCGGAATGATCAACCTCTCCATCGTCAATGGTCAGCCGCGGGTTCTCAACCTGGTTGACACGCTGAGCGAATTCATCTCCTTCCGCCGCGAAGTCGTGCGCAACCGCACGATGTACGAGCTGAAAAAAGCCAAGCTGCGCGCGCACATTTTGGAAGGCTTGAAGAAGGCGATTGACATCATTGACGAGATCATCAAGCTGATCCGCGCGTCGAAATCCACCGACGATGCCAAGCAGGGCTTGATCAATAAATTCAAGTTCTCGGAGATTCAGGCGCAAGCGATTTTGGACATGCAATTGCGCCGGCTGGCGGCGCTCGAACGGCAGAAGCTCATTGATGAATACGAAGAGGTCATCAAGCTGATCGCCGAACTCGAAGAGATTCTGGCGAACGAACGCGCGCTGAGGAACGTGATTGTCAAAGAACTGCGCGCCGTGCAGAAGGATTATTCCGACGAGCGGCGCACGCAGATTGTTGACAGCGGCGTCGAGCTGACGCTCGAAGACCTGATCGCCGACGAAGACGTGGTGATCACGCTGACACATTCGGGTTACGTTAAACGCACGCCGCTGACGACTTACAAATCGCAGCGGCGGGGCGGAACGGGGCGGAAAGGGATGAGCACGCGGTCGGAAGACGTCGTCTCGCACATCTTCATCGCCTCGACGCACAGCTACTTAATGGTCTTCACGACCCAGGGGCAGGTCTACAAGCTGAAGGTGCACGAGATTCCCGACGCCACGGCGGCCGGCAAAGGCAAGGCGATGGTGAACCTGATCAACCTGCCGTCGAACCAGAAGATCGCCGGCGTGATCCCGGTGCGCGAATTCGCCGAAGGTCAGTACGCCGTGATGGTCACGCGCAAAGGCGTGATCAAAAAGACGGAGCTTTCCGAATTCGGCAACATCCGGACGAACGGCATCATCGCGATGGGCGTTGACGAAGGCGACGAGCTGATGACCGTCGAATTGACCGACGGCCAGAAGAAAATCTTTCTGGCGACGCACGAAGGGATGGCGATCTGTTTCGAGGAAGAGGAAGTGCGCGACATGGGCCGCCAGGCTCGCGGCGTGCGCGGCGTCACACTGCGCGATGACGATTATGTGGTCAGCGTCGTCGCGGTCAATGGCGACGAACAGATGTTAAGCGTCACCAGTCACGGGTTCGGCAAACAGACGCGGCTTTCCGAATACCGCGTGCAATCGCGCGGCGGCAAAGGCGTGATCAACATCAAGACGACCGAGAAGAACGGCAAGGTGGTCGCCGTCATGCCAGTCACGAAAGAGAGCGAGTTGTTGATCATCACCAGCGCCGGCAAACTGATCCGCCTCGAAGCCGAAAAGATTCGCGCCACGGGCCGCAGCGCTCAGGGCGTCAAGCTGATCGACACCTCGGACGGCGACCTGGTCGCCAGCGCCTCGCTCGTCGAACAACAGAGCGGGCAGATGGTCGAAGAGGTAGAAAAATAGCGCGGGCGCTAACCACGGCATAGCCTTCGGCGCGATGTGCTATTATTCGCGGAAAGGAGGAAAAACTGATGACCGTCCATAAAGCGAAAAATCGTCCTCGTCAAAACAGGCCTAAGCGACGCTTCAATCAGCAGTTGATCACTGAGATCATTGGTGGGGAAGAGTATAGCTACTACCGGCTGGGCGAATATCTTGTCGCCGCGCCCGGAGTCTGTGGGGGCAGGCCGACTATTAGAGGCCGGCGATTGGATGCGCGGCACATCCTCGCTTCAATCAGGGCCGGTGAACCTGGGCCCCGGGTGGCGGAAGATCTGGGTATTCCTCTCGCAGCGGTCGAAGAAGTGATCCGATTGGCAGACGTCTACGACTACGAACAGAGTTATGCATGATCGTGTTGGATGAGCAGTTGAATGATCCACAATTACAGTCGCAAATTGACCGCTGGTACAAGGGAGTGGTAAGTAATATCAAAGATCTGCGCCCTTACCGTGTGATCAAAGATGACCTCATTCCGGTGTTGCTGCTCCAATTAAAACAGCCGACCTTTGTGACCATTAACTATGACGACTTCTGGCGGCGGATTGACGCGCATTCCGGTTACTGCGTAGCCTGCTTCAAATTGACCCGTGACCGCCGGATGGAAGTGCCAGAGAGTTTGCGACGACTGCTTTCAACGCCCGAGTTGGCGACCAAACGTAAACGAATGGGTAAGGTGATCTCGGTTACGGATCACGGGATCAGTTTCTATGAGTGACGGAACGGCTCTTATCAGTTCTCGCAATAATGAGTTGAGGCAGAGGCCATTTGCCTTTGGCGTTTTGATCTTCGCCTTTTGCCTTTTGATTTTCTTCTCCGCCTGTTCGCGCCGCGCCCTGCTCGATCAGGCGCAGGCGGCCTGGGACGGCGGAGATTACGCCGCCGCCGCCGATCATTACGAGCAATATCTCAAGGAAAGTCCGCAAGGCGACAAGGCGGAATTCGCGCGGTTGCGGGTGGCGACAATCTGCCAGCGCGATCTCAAGCAGTACGACCGCGCGATCGAGCATTACATCCACTTCATCGAGGAATTCCCGAAATCGTCCGACATCGTTCAGGCGCGAATGCAACTCGGCGCCTGTTACAGTCTGACGAAGAAGCATCGGGAAGCCATCGGCGAATTCGAAGGCGTGTTGCCCAAAGTGGGCGACGAGAAAGAGCGCCGCCGGGTGCGGCTCAACATCGCCGATCTATACTTCGAGTTGAATGATCGCGGGCAGGCGTTGGCCGAATACCAGAAAGTGATCGCCGACGTGCCTTACGATGAACTCGGCGAACGAGCCTGGTTGCGGATCGGAGGCATCAGGCTGTTGCGCGATGAATACGAAGAAGCGGTTCCGGCCTTCGAGACCGTGGCGGCGAACACCAAAGACCCGATGATCCGCCGCGCCGCGCGTTTCGGGGTGGCCGATTGTTACGAGCGCACGTTCCAGTACGACAAGGCCGTCGAGACGCTCGAACAGACCGAGCCTGATCCGAAATCGCCTGACTACATCAAACAACGCATCGCCGCGATTCGCGATCAACAGCGTCAACGCAACCTGTCATCGCCATCCTCGCTGGGATGGCCGAACAAACAATAATCCGGAGTCTCTATGCCTATATTCAGAGGACGCAAGCCATCGAAAAAAAGATCGTTTGGAGGTAAACCGGGGGGCCGATTCGGCAAGCCGGGAGGTAAACCGGGCGGCCGATTCGGCAAGCCGGGTAAGCCGGGTATGAAGCGGGGGAAGAAACGCGCGCCCAAACGCAAAAAGAAACCAGTGAAAAAGCTTCCACCGCCCAGTCTTGACACCACTGGGATGGAAGGTCTCTATCTCAAAGAACTGATCGAGTACGAGACGCCAGTCGTTGTCGTGCTGAACACCGGCGAAAAAATCCGCGGATTCGTGCGTTATTACGACCGCGATGTCTTCAGCCTCGGCCCTGCTGACGGCAGTCCGAAAATGTTCCTGCGCAAGGAGAGTATCCGTTACCTGTATGAAGAGCCGGAAGAGGAAGAGGAGGAGTTGGAAGAAGAAGAAGAGTTGGAAGAAGTAGAGGCTTGAGACCGAATTCCTGGCGCCGCGCCGGTCAACCCCCTTCCTGCCTGACGCGGCGCCGGAAATTCGGCCGGCTAACACGATTTGTGGAATCCGCGTCGCGGCTTCAGCGTCTATCCTCGCGTCGCCATTTATCACGTTCTTTTTTGATCGCAGCACTCAGCCCGAGTCCCCCCTGCGCAAGTTCCGGCGTCACGAGCGTTCACTGTTCGGCAAACTTCGGTTCGTCGCTCGTTTTCCGCAGGTGGCTCTTTCCACAGACAAACGACAGACTCCGGTTTGTCGGACACTATTCGAGGTTTCCGTCATGATTTTCAAGCGGTTTACGGTTTCGGTTCTCATCGTATTGCTGATTTATATTCCCTCCTTTGCTCAAACTCCCGCGCCAGCGCAGAAAGAACAGAAAGAACTTGAGAAGAAAGCCATTGCTCTGCTCGAAGAGGTGGTCAACGAAGCGATGTCGCTCCGCCTGGTCGAAAACCGCATCTACGCGTTGACCACGGCGGCGGAGTTGTTGTGGAAACACAACGAAGACCGCGCCCGCGCATTGCTGCGCGAGGCCGTCAATCAGTTCATGGCGATGGAGCAGCCGGCGGAGCCTGACGATCCGCGGGCCATTCAGGCTTTCCAGATTCGGATGGAATTACGCACCCAACTGCTGCAAATGCTCGCCGCGCGCGACAGCCGGATGGCGCTCGATTTCCTGCGCGCCTCGCGGATGCCCGACGCGAGAATTCTGTTGGGCAGCAAGGGGGCCACGCCCGATTTCGAGCAGCAGTTCGAGATGCAACTGGCCGTGCGAATCGCTGAAAACGATCCGCGCATGGCTTTGCAAATCGCTGAAGAGAGTCTCAAAGAAGGATTGACTCATCAGGTCCATGAAATCTGGATGAATTTACTCGCCAAAGATTCGGCGGCGGCGGCGAAGCTTTCATCCGAGATAGTCTCCAAAATGAAATCGTCCGACCTGATGAAGAACTACCAGTCACTGACCGTGGCTTTTTCGATGTTGTACCACCTGCGTTCGGAGATTCAATCGGCGCAGAAGAACGCGAAGGAACTGTCGAAAAATCCGTCTGCGCCATCTTCATCATCTCAATCATCGCCAGCCTCATTGGCCGAAATGCAGCAGATGTACCGCGAGGTGTTGGAGATCGTCGTTTCGGCGACTTTAAAAGTCACGGCGGCGCAACTGCTGGACATTCAGGAGCAGGGGCAGGCGCGGAATCTGTTGACGCAGGTTCAGGCTCTGACGCCGGAGATCGAAAAGCATCTGCCGGCGCGCGCCGCCGCCGTCCGCGCGAAACTCAATCAGTTCGACAAAGCGTTCTACCGCCCGCCAACGCCGCCCGAACCTTACGAGGAGTTGGAAAAGAAATCTCCCGATGAGTTGGTGGCGATGGCCGCCAAATCACAGGAAGAAATCAAGGAAAGCCTCTACCGTCAGGCGATTGCCAAGGCGATGGAACTGGACGATCCGGCGCGCGCGCGCCAGATCGCCAAAGATTTTCTGCCGAACGGCGGGCTGGGCGACCCGATGGTGGCAGAGATCGATCAGAAAGAAAGAGAGCAGGCGCTCAAACAGGGCAAGCTGGAAGAAGCGCGAAAGAGCCTCTCGCGCCTGCGTTCGGACGAAGAGCGCGCGCTGGCGCTGGTCGAACTGGCGGTCAAAGCCGATGCCAACAAGGATCAGAAAACGCAGCGCCAGTTGCTGGAAGAAGCCGGCGGTCTGATAGGTGATCAGATGGAAACGCGCATGCAAGTCGAAGCCCAACTGGCTCTGGCCATCGCTTATCTCAATGTTGACGCCGACCGCAGCTTCGAAATCCTGGGATCGGCGATTGAACGTCTGAACACCGTGCTCGGGGCCGTGATGGTGCTCACCCGGTTCGACCAGGGCGGATTGCCGTTCGGAGCGACTTCCAAAGAAGGCGAGATGCGCTTGAACGCCGGCGAATTCGGCAACGTCACCACCAACCTGGATCAACGGATCGTCGCCTTCGCGCGCAAAGATTTCGACCGCACGGTCGCGGCGCTCAAACGATGGCAGGTCAATGAAATCAGACTGGCGATAAACCTGATGCTCGCTGACAATATTCTCGGTGAGCAGAAGGAGATGCGATCCACGCATCCTTTTTTCGAGGAACGAATTCGTTGACGTAGAAGTATTCTCAATTTTCCATTTTCAATTCTCCATTTTTTGCAGCGGGTTATGACTGGAATGAAGCGGCCTCCTGCAAAAAATGGAGAATTGAAAATGGAAAATTGAGAATGCCTTTCGCCAATCAGAGCCGCACATACTCGAAATCAAAAGGCTGGCGATTGACGCCGGTCTTCGGCGGCGCGATCCAGTTGGCGATCTTTCCTGGCTCTGTGACCGGCGTCATCAGGCTGTGGACGTAATCGCGGTCTTCAGCAGCCGGAAGCCATTCGCGCGAGCGCCGCTCGAATTCGGCCTGCGAAATCAGGCCGCCGCGAACATCGAAGCAATGGCCGGAGTATTCACCGACGTGACGGTGGAAACGGCGGCTCGGCAGATAGAGCCTGTCACTGAGACCTTCTTCTTCGAGGAAGCTGTTCCAACGAGCCAGCGCCCGCTCGCCGTCCTTGATGTACTCGTTGCGCAGCACTTCGTTGAGCGCATTGCGCAGCGGCGCCTCACGCGCTTTCAATCTCCCTTCCTCGACCGACTCAATCGTTACCATGCCCTCCGCCGCGACGTGGTCTTCATACTTCTTCTGTTCCTCGAACCTGCCCTTCAGCCCCGCGGCGAAGAAGTCCGCCGAGTTCGAGCTGATCTCGCCGCCGAACAGATCGAGCGAATAAGTGAACCAGTAATTGATGTACTTCTGAATGATGTCGAGCGGAATGCCGCCGAGTTCCCGCGCGTCACCATTTCTGCTCTCGCGCATCAGTTGGGCAGTGCGTTTGACCACGCGCCCGACGCCGGTTTCGCCGACGAACATGTGATGCGCCTCTTCGGTCAGCATGAATTTGCAGGTGCGCGCCAGCGGCTCGAACCCTGACTCGGCTAAGGCGCAAAGCTGATACTTGCCGTCGCGGTCGGTGAACATCGTGAAGCAGAAAAAGTTCAACCAGTCGTCGCACGGTTGATTGAACGCCTGCAGGATGCGCGGTTTATCAGCGTCGCCGCTGCGGCGCTGCAAAAGCTCATCGGCCTCTTCGCGCCCGTCGCGCCCGAAGTAAGCGTGCAGCAGATAAACCATCGCCCACAGGTGGCGGCCTTCCTCGACATTCACCTGAAACAGATTGCGCAGATCGTAAAGCGATGGGCAGGTATGACCGAGCCGCCGCTGCTGCTCGACCGAAGCTGGTTCGGTGTCGCCCTGCGTGACGATGATGCGGCGCAGCGCGTTGCGGAACTCACCCGGAACTTCCTGATAAGCAGGCTGGCCATAATTGTCGCCGAAGCCAACCTTCGCGTTCGGATCAGCCGGAGCCAGGAAGATTCCCCAACGGTAATCAGGCATCTTGACGTAATCGAAATGCGCCCAACCATCCGGTTCGACGCTGACGGCGGTGCGCAGGTAAACCTCTTTCTCCTGAAAACCGACCGGCCCCATCTCGCGCCACCAGTCCAGGTAATTCGGCAGCCACTTCTCCAGCGCGCGTCGCAACCGCGCGTCTTCCGACAAATTCACGTTGTTGGGAATGCGGTCGTACAGGCTCACAGCTTATGTCCTCCTGAAATCAAACTTCGGCGGCGTGGGCTTGCCGTAGTTGGTTAGCGCGCCGTGTTCGCCGACGGCGTTGGGACGCTGGAAGATCCAATTCTGCCACGCGGTCAGGCGCCCGAAGATTTTGGTGTCCTGCGTCTCCGGCCCGGCGAAGCGCAAGCTGGCTTCCAGGCCGGTCAGCGCGTCGGGTGAAAGCGACGTGCGCTCTTCAATCGCGACGCGAACTTCATCATCCCAGTCCAGGTCGTCTGGCGCGACAGTGACCAGCCCCGCTTCATCCGCCGCTTCAGCGTCGAAGGTGCTCATCTGATTGAGTATCCGATCCACTCTCTCTGGTTCAGCCAGGAAGCGTGATTGCAAGCGCGTCAGGCCGTTGCTCATCGGCAGCGCTCCGGCATTGAGCGCGCTGGCCGCCAATTCGACCCGTCGCTGCGGATCGTTGAGCATATAGCTGCGATCCGCCGCCAGCGCGAGTTCGAGCAGGCTGCCCGCAAAGCAACTGCCCGGCTCGATGATGGCAAAGAAACTCTTCGCCGTCAGCTCGAGCCTGCGCAACACGCGCGCCATCAGCAAAATTGTTTCGCGCGCCAGCCAATAATCACGCTGCCGAGCGAGCGTCGCGTCAACCGCGAGAACGTGGTTGATCTCGCCCTCTGTGCGCAAGCAAACCAGGCCGACCTCCGGCTCGTTGACGCGCAGATGCAGCAGCGCTTCATCCAGCTCACGGAAAGCCCGGAGCGGCCACCACGCGTCGCCGAGCTTTTGAATCGCTTCAGGATCATCGGGCAGGTTTGCTTCCGGGCCGCGCACGGTCAAGTCGGCGTATCGTTTTTCGCGGTTGAGGCGCAGGCTGACGTATCCGTATTCGCGCGCATCATCCGTCGCTTCGATTTCGAGCGGGTTAAGCTTGATGCCCGCATCCACAGGCTCCGCTCCTCTCCGCGCGATGAGTTCTTGCGCGCGCGCCGCAATCGCGTCCTGAAATTTCGTGGTCGGGAAGCAATCGTCAATCAACCCCCATTCCTTCGCCCGCTTGCCGCGTAGCCCTTCGGCCAGCGTCGAAAAAACGTCGGCGCGGTCGCGGCGCACCTTGCGCTTGTCCACCAATCGCGTCAACCCGCCCGTCCCCGGCAGCACGCCGAGCAGCGGCGCCTCCGGCAGTGAAACTGCCGCGTTACCGTCGTCAACCAGATAGATCTCATCGCACGCCAGGGCCAGCTCGTAACCGCCGCCGGAAGCCGCGCCGTTGATCGCCGCGATGTAGCGCCGGCTCGAATGGAGCGAATCGTCTTCCATCGCGCAGCGCGTCTCGTTGGTAAACTTGCAGAAGTTGACCTTCGCCGCGTGGGACGAGTTGCCGAGCATGTAAATGTTGGCGCCAGCGCAGAAGATGCGCGGCTTGAGGCTGGTGACGATGACGACACGGACTTCGGGATGCTCGAAACGCAGCCGCTGAATAGCGTCGGCCAGCTCGATGTCCACGCCCAGATCATAAGAATTGAGCTTGAGCTTATAGCCGTCGCCCAACGTTTCATCCTCCTGCACGTCCATCGCCAGCGTGGCCACGGCGCCGTCAACCGTCAATTTCCAGTGGCGGTAACGATCAGGCGAAACATCAAAATTGATCATCATAGATTGCAATATAGTGCAGAAGCCGGCATTTCGGTAGACTACCGCAATGCAGAATCAAACCGCATTCCCGCGCCCGCTGGAGGGCGTAACTGTGCTCGACCTGACCATCGCGTTGGCCGGCCCATTCGCCACGTTGCTTTTGGGCGGGTTGGGCGCGCGCGTCATCAAAGTCGAGAATCCGCTGGGCGGAGACCAGGCTCGCAACAACGCGCCGTACCTCGGCGAGCGCGGCGTGAAACTCATCCGCGAGCGGGACGACGACATTTCGGTCTCGACGATCAACCGGATGCGCAACAAGCTCGGCGTCACGCTCAATTTGAAACATCCGAGCGCCCACAAAGTCCTCGCCGACCTCATTCGATCAGCCGACGTGATGGTCGAAAATTTCAGTCGCGGGACGCTCAATCGTTTGGGCGTCGGATACGATTTCGCGCGCGAAATCAATCCGCGCATTGTGTACTGCGCGATCACCGGCTTCGGCAGCGATGGCGATTCCGGTTCCGGCAAAGCGATGGACACGATCATCCAGGCGCTCTGCGGTGTGATGAATACGTCAGGCGACCCCGAACACCCGCCGGTCCGCATCGGAGTTCCCTTCGCCGATTTCATCACTCCGTTGTTCGGAGTGATCGGTGTCCTCTCCGCGCTGCGTTTGGCCGAACAGACTGGGATCGGACAATTCGTGGATGTTTCCATGCTCGGCGTGATGACCTCGCTGGTGGCGGGAGAACCGTTTGATGCGATGGAACGTTTGGGCGTCCCGACGCGCACCGGCCTGACGGTTCCGCGGCTCGCGCCTTTCGGCATTTATCCGGTGAGTGATGGCTACGTCGCCATTTGCGCTCCGACGGACGGTTTTGCCAGGGGGATTTTTGAAGCGATGGAACGCCCCGATCTCGCCGACGACGAGCGGTTCAGCACTCGCGACCTGCGCGTCAAACACGTCGCTGAAGTGGATAGCTTGATCGAAGCGTGGACGAAGTCACTTTCGATGGCTGAATTGCTCGCTAGGCTCGAGGCCGCTGGCGTGCCAGCAGCGGAAGTCCGCGATCCGCAGGTCGCCGTCCGCGACCCGCGCGTGGTGGCGCGAGGTGAAACAATGCCGCTCACCCATCCTCAATACGGCGTGGTAGACAACGTTTACGGGATGGGACTGCCGATCAGATTTTCGGCGGCGAAGGCAGGTTACGATCAGCCGCCGCCGGAGTTGGGCGAACACAACCAGATGGTTTACGGCGGGATTCTCGGGTACACGCCGGAGCGAATTGAGGAATTGCGCGCACAGGGAGTAATTTGAAGTAGTCCGACCGTGAGGGAGGACGTAGCTCACGCGGCTGCGTCCTCCCTCACGGTCGGACTACTGCCACTGCGCTTCGATCTTTGCATAACGCTGCGCCGCCTCATCCCAGGCAGACGATGGCTGCGGCTCGCAGCGGCGCGGGCTGACATTCTCAGCCACATGCCGTCGCGCTTCAGCGAGCGTGGTGAAACGGCCAGCCGTGATCGCCTGGACGATCGCGTTGCCGATTACCGTCGCTTCCACCGGCCCGGCCAGCACGGGCTTGCCGGTGAAGTTCGCCGTCGCCTGATTCAAATAATTGTTCTGCGAACCGCCGCCGACAATCTGCACTCCCTTGATCGCCTTCCCGGTCAATCGCTCAATCGTGCGGGTGATCGAAGCGTATCGCAACGCCAGTGAATCGAGGATCGTCTTCGTGATCGCCGCTGGCTCGTCTCTGATTGTCTGACCCGTTTCGACCAATTGCTCTGCAATGGCCGCCGTCATACTCGGCGGATTGAAAAGACGCGGGTCATCGGGGTAGATCAACGCCGGAAAGTCATCGCGCGCGGAGACCTCGCCGAGCAGCGCGTCGTAATCAACGGCCAGGCCGCGCTCCCGCCATTCGCGCCGGCACGATTCCAGCACCCACAATCCCATCACGTTTTTCAGAAACCGGATCGTTCCGAACGCGCCACCTTCGTTGGTGAAGTTGTGGCGCGCGGTTTCGGCGTTGATGAGCGGCTGGTCGAGTTCGACGCCGACCAGCGACCAGGTGCCGGATGAGATGTAAGCCCAACCATCTTCCAATGGCGCGCCCGCAACGGCGCTGCCCGTATCGTGCGTGGCTGGCGCGACGACGCGCGCGTCACTCAGGTTCAACTCATCCGCCAGTTCGGGTCTGAGCCATCCAATGTCCGCGCCTGTCGGAACGATTTCAGCAAACAGACGGGCAGGCAGTCGCAGTTGTTCAATCAGGCGTTCATCCCACGCGCGGTCTGCGGCGTTGACAAGCTGCGTCGTCGTCGCGTTCGTGTATTCCGTGACCGCTTTGCCTGTTAGCAGGAAGTTGATCAGATCGGGAATCAGCAACATTCTCTCAGCCTTTGCCGGAATCTGCGCCTGCGCATGCGCGAAAAGTTGAAAGATCGTGTTGAAGTTCAGAAACTGAATCCCTGTGCGAGCATAAATCTCTTCGCGCGACAGTTGCGTGAAAACCTGCTCCATCGCGCCCGCCGTTCGTTCATCACGGTAACAGACAGGGTCTTCCACCACATTGCCGTCAGTTCCAATCAACCCGTAATCCACGCCCCAGCTATCCACACCGATGCTGTGGATGGGCCGACCGAGCTGTCGCGCTCGCTCCCCCGCTTCACGCAATCCTGTTTTGATTTCGGAGAAGATATGGGTCAAATCCCAGCGGAGATGGCCGTCGCGACGTGATGGTAGGTAATGAAAACGGCGGACTTCTTCGAGCAGCAACTCGCCCGGCGCAACGCCGGCCAGGAAGACACGGCCACTGCCTGCGCCGAGGTCAACCGCGATGTAGAGCGATTCATTCATCCAAGCTTCTGTCTCAACCGATCGAATCAGCAGGTTTATTTCGCCACCGCTTCTTTGAGCGTTAGCCAATTCGTTACAAATGAAACGTAGTCAGGGTAATACTCAGGTTGGTATAGCTCCACGCGGGTAATGCCAGCGACTTTGACCATCCGAGGCAGATCTCTTTGAAACAATGCGTAACGGCTCCAGATGGCCTTCCCACCAGGAAGTTTCCGCGGTTCGGACTGCGGCTGAGACTGCAATTTAAGCTCTGCGTTAAGCCAAGTTCGGACTCTGTCTATTGCCACGCGGGGGCTATCGTTGTGTGACTTGATCTCCTGACCGGCCAAGTCGCTCAACAGGGAGCGATAGCGATAAGCCTCCCGATCCAAGGCCAAAATTCTCTTGTTTTTATGTTTTCTGCCTCCAAACCTCAAGCAACCCCAAAAGAGTCCGCATTCGAACGGCATATTGAACCGCGGCAGGTTGGTCTGGCCCAGCTCCGTGCGCGAGATGTCGTGAACACCGTATTGGCACTCGCCGATGATCTCAACGATTTTATCCAACCGCGACTGTTCGGTTCCAACCGCCTCCAGCGCGCAGCGGGCGATGAAGCCAAGGTCCTGAATGGCAAAGACGATGGCATAGAAGATGGGCTTGTAGTCATCATCGAACGGGCAATTGATAAACACCTGGTTGTTAAAACCCAATGACTCTTTGGCCTGAGATTTCGGCGGCGATCCAGGGTTGGCCATACGCGCCTCAATCAAGCTTTATGCGATAACTTCTCGTTGGCAGATTTGCGAGCGTTCTTCTGCTTGGCAATTTCCGAAAGCCTCTTCTTTGTTGCGGCTGAGAGCTTCCGTTTTCCCGCCGGCTTTGACACGACCACCGCTTCGACCGCGGCCCGGATGAGGTCTTTCCCCAAACGTGGCGGCGTGGGGAGTTGCTTCACCACCCGGCCTGTCTTGTCCGGAATGAATTTCACCGGCTTCTGGGTTCCGTTCATCTTTCGAGAGAGAGTTTTGTTTTTCCTGGTTGTGGCTTTGGCTCTAGCTCCCAGACCCGTAGCCAGGCTGAATTGCGCCAATTTCTCCTGCAATTCCCGGATTTGCGCATCAAACGCCTCGATTGCCAACTTGACCATCTCTTCCTGGCTACGTCCATCTGGTTTCCTCGGCATGCTTTATCCTCCTTAGCTAGACTCTGCCTGCTTAATGCAACCCGATCATACGCCCACCTGACCATCGCAGCAACAGGCAAGCCGGTTCAGGTAGAACGAATCTACCAACCACTGACCAGTTGTCAGACAATCCCGGCGGCGACGCCAATCTGCGCCGGCCGTTCCTCTGCTTTGCGCTGTCGGTAACCGCTCGCGCGATAAGTCGCCAGCGGATCAATCGCGCCGCCCGCCCGCTGTCGAGCCATCGCAATGATCGGCGCCACGTCCGCCGTGAAGGCTTGTTTGAGCGTCGAGAGCGCGCTGATGGCGTCGCATTTCTTCTGCGCTTCGGCGAGCGCGGCGCGGTCCACCAGATGCGCCTGCACGTAAGCGCGCGCCAACTCTACGGCGCTCAGCATCAACGATTCAATCGGATCAGTCACGTTGTGCGATTGGTCGAGCATGTACGCCGGATGGAAATCAGCGACGCCCTCTAACTCCGCATCCACCAGTTCGTTGAAGATCAGGAAGAGTTGGTACGGCTTGATCGAACCCGCGTCGAGATCGTCGTCGCCGTACTTGCTGTCGTTGAAATGAAAGCCCGCGAGTTTGCCGAACTGAATGAGACGCGCAACGATCATCTCGATGTTGACGTTCGGCGCGTGATGGCCGAGGTCAACCAGACACTGCGCCTTTGGCCCAAGCTGTGTGGCGCAGTAATAACTCGTTCCCCAATCGTTGATGACCGTCGAGTAAAACGCTGGCTCGTAAAGCTTGTGCTCCATAAAAACTCGCCAGTCGCCGGGCAGCGCAGCGTAAATCTCGCGCAGGCTTTCCAGATAACGTTCCAGCGCGCGGCGGAAATGCTGCTGGCCCGGAAAGTTTCCGCCGTCGCCGATCCAGACTGTGTGGGCTTTGGAACCGAGCGTTTTGCCAATCTCAATGCACTCAATGTTGTGCTCGATGGCCTGTTCGCGCACGGCGCGGTCGGGATGCGTCAGGCTGCCGAATTTGTACGAAAGGTTTTGTCCTGGTTGATCCTGAAAGGTGTTGGAGTTCATCGCGTCGAAACGCAGCCCGCGCGCGGCGGCGAATTCGCGCAGTTCCGCCGGGTCTTCGGGCTTGTCCCACGGGATGTGCAGCGAGACTGCCGAAGTCGAACGCACGAGCTGGAAGATCGTCGCGCAATCTTCGAGCTTTTCGTAAATGCCGCGCGGCTCGCCCACGCCGGGGAACCGGGCGAAGCGCGTTCCGCCCGTGCCCACGCCCCAGGAAGGCACGGCCACCTGGAACGATTGCGCGCGCGCGGTCAAGTCTTCGATCTCCACGCCGCGCCGCCGCAGTTGCTTGCCCAGATGTTCGTAATCTTCGTCGAGCCACGCCTGCGACTTTTTGTTCTGTCCGGCGATCAAGCCCGCATCAATCTCAAATTGTGCTGCCATAGTTTCATCCCTCCACAATAAGTTAAGCCATTGACCACTGAGCATTGGCCATTGCCGATTGTTTCGCAGGAGGAGGTTGTTGCTCCCCTGCGAAACAATTGGCAATGGCCAATTGGCAATGGTCAATTCGCCCTGCGCTTTTTGCCTGTTGATGATTACCGCAGGAAGCCATCCTGCAATCCGCCATCCACCGGAATCACGTGGCCGGTGGTCTTCGATAATCGCTGCGAGACGAGCAGGAAGATGGCCTCGGCCTGATCTTCAGGTTCAATCGGCGATTGCGTCAGCGAGCGTTTCGCGTAGAAATTCGCCAGCTTCTCGCGTAACGCTTCGGTCTCTTCCTCTTCGCTGAACGGGATCGCGTATTTCGTCAGCGAAGCGATCACGCGGTCGCGCGGGAACATCGTGCTGCCCTTCACGACTGTGGCTGGCGCTACGGCATTGACGCGCACGAGCGGCGCCATTTCAATCGCCAACTCGCGCGTCAGGTGATTGGCCGCCGCTTTGCTCGCGTCGTAGGCCAGACTTCCCTTCTTCGCCACGACCGCGTTGGCGCTGGTCGTTAGAACGATGTTTCCGGGCAGCCCCTGTTGTTTGAAGATCTTGTTCGCTTCGTCGGCCACGATGTACGCGCCTGTGACGTTGATGGCGAAGGTTTTGTCCCAGAGGCGGTCTTCGATGTAACCGGCTTTGTCCGGCGGCACGAAGATTCCTGCTGTCACCACGACCGCGTCAATCCCGCCGTAAGCCAGCATCACATCCTGGAACATCTCCAGCACGCTGGCGCGATTGGTGATGTCGCAACTCAAGCCAATCGCCGGCCCGCAGTTGCTGATGCCGGTTCCGGCGACGCCAATGCCCTCGCCGTATTTGGCGATGATCTCTTGCGCTGTCTCTCGCGCCGACGCTTCATCCATATCAACGCAGACGATGTGCGCGCCTTCTTTGACCAGGCGATGCGCCGTCGCCTTGCCGATGCCCGCGCCCGCGCCGATGACGACGGCAATCTGGCGGTCGAGTTCTTTTTCCGGCGGCATGCGCCGCAGCTTCGCTTCTTCCAACAACCAGTACTCGATGTCGAACGCTTCCTGCTGATCCATCGCTTCGTACTGATCAATGGCTTCCGCGCCGCGCATCACCTCAATCGCGCAGTTGTAAAACTCCGCCGTCACGCGCGACTCGCTCTTGTTCTTGCCCCAGGCGATCATCCCCAAGCCCGGAATCAGCACGACCGTCGGATTCGGATCACGCATCGCGGGCGAATCGGGATGTTTGCAGCGGTTGTAGTAAGCCTCGTAATCCAGCCGGTACTGAACCAGCCCGGCGGAGATCGCGGTCTTCAGAGTATCTAAATCACCGCTCGCCGGATTCCAATCCACGAACAACGGCTTGATCTTCGTGCGCAGGAAATGATCAGGACACGACGTGCCGAGTTCGGCCAGTCGTGGTCCATCCAGGCTGTTCACGAACCGCAGCATCTTCTCGTCGTCCTGCACCGTGCCGACGAAGCGTTTGTAGACCGAGACCTGGCCGCGCAGCCACGGAATCAGTTCTGTGATCAACCGTTGGCGAGCCTCTTCAGCCAGCGGCTGATATTTCTGTCCGCCGAAAGTCCGTTCACCTTTGTCGTGCGCTTCGATGTAGCGCGCGGCGCGATCAATGATTTCCAGCGCCGTCTCGTAACAGGTCTTGTCGTCGTTGCTCCACGACGACATCCCGTGGTGGCCGAGCACGACGCCTTTGGCCTGCGGGTGGTCTTTGATCAACTGCTCGATCTTCAAGCCGATGTCGAAGCCCGGTCGCTGCCACGGCACGTAGATCACTTCGTCGCCATAAATCTCTTTGGTGAGCCGCTCCTGGTTGACCGAAGCGGCAATGGCGATCACCGCGTTCGGATGCAGATGATCCACGTGCTGATACGGAACCAACGTGTGCAGCGGCGTGTCAATCGAGCAAGCGCGCGGATTCAGATTGAAGACGCAATGGCTGTACATCGGATGCATCGCGTCTTCGATCTCTGTCTTCGGCCCACGTTCGGGATGGTTGAGATACAACGGCTTCATCGCCCGGATTTTGTCGAGATAGAGCGACGCGAATCCATCGCGTTTGGCCGTGCGCAGATCGCCGCCCGAGCCTTTGATCCAGAGGACTTCGACTTGCTCTCCCGTGAGCGGGTCTTTCTCCATCAGCTTCGACGAAGTGTTGCCGCCGCCCGTGTTGGTCAGCGTCAGGTCATCGCCGAGCCGGTTCGAGCGGTAGACCAGCCGGTCTACGCCCGCCAGCTTCCCGGCCTCCTCATCCCGCCAGAGATATTTCACGAATTTGAATGAATCCTGTTTACTCATTTGACCTCAGTTTGACGATGGTAGTTTGTTAGGCAGCGCCTTTCTCCCCGCGTATTAGTACGGCGAAGATGAGGACATGAACGACTAACATCGCCGGAACGATGAAGGCCGGGCCGTACCAGGCTGCGCCGAGATGCTCGGCGGCGCCCAGCCGCGCGGCGGTAGCCAGGTTGAAAAGCATGTCGGCCAGGCCAATGATGTTGAACAACCAGACGGCCTTAGTCGCGAACGGCCACCCCGCTCGGAGACTGACCAGGGCGACCCAAGCGAGAACAACCGCCAGGACGTCGCCGATTGCTGTTTGGCGGGCAAAGGCCGCAGGTAGTCCGGGATCGACCACTTCGGGCACTACCAGGCTGACCCCCACATGCCGAAACAGTTGAGGTAGGAGAAGGATCGAGAGTGCTGTCCGGCGAGGCGCGCACTGAAGCCACGGCCAGACGAACCAGCCGCCAATGGCCGCGTAGGCGGCGAGGCTTAGTGTGAACTGAAGAACGAGAAGTTGGGTAGTTTGCATCTTGATGCCGTAACCGTTACCTGACCGCCAGCGGCAGCGCGGCGCCGGCCAACCCCTGAGTCACCACGAGCGGCACGTTCGTTCCCACCGGCGCGCCGGCAGGCACAACCGCATTGATTTGCCACAACCCGGCCAGCCCCGGCGTCAATCCGCTGAAGAGCACTTCGGCTTCGATCCCGCCGATGGTGACGCGCGGTTTGACTCTGGTTGTGATCAGATTCGTTGCAGGCGCAGGCGCGCCGTCTTCCGGCGTCTCGGTCAATTCGCCGTGCCCGGTGGCGAAGATGATGATCGGGTCGCCGCGTTGCACGGGGGTGTTGGCCGTGATGAGTTGGTAATTCAAGTTGGTGGCGAGGAAGACTCCCGGCCCGCCAGCGAGCGCCGTGACCTGCGCGCGCCCGACAGTCGTCCCGCCGACTTTGATCTCGGCCAGCGATTGTCCCGGCGTTTCCAACCTGTGCGAGACCTGGAAATTGATCTGCGTGGGCGAAACGTACAGCAGCGGCGCGGCTCTGCCGCCAACCACGACCTCGACGTTGCCCAGGTTCGTTGGCAGCGGGAACACAGTCGCCGTCGCCGTGCCTGCGTTGGTGAAATTGCCGAAGATGCTCGCCAGCGATCCTGGCGCGGTCGGCGCGCCGCCCACAAAGCTCGCCGAATTGACGACCACTGCGTTCGCCGTCGGCTGCATCACCCAGATTTCGGTCTCGGCAGGCAATTGATCGCGGTTGAGCGTGACAACATTCCCCTTGTAAACGATGTTCGAGTACGGCGCGGTGATGTCTTTGAAGGCCAGCGTCGCCGTCGAACCGCCCAGCGGCATCCGGTAATGACAGAGGATGGCGATGCGCGGGCGCAACTGGTCAATGAAGGCTTTGGCCTGCGGCGGCACGAGCGTCGGCGTGCTCGCGGCGATGAAGGCCACGTCAATGTTACGCAGGTCGTTCAATTGCGCTTCGGTCAAAGTGGCTTGTCCGTAATCGCCGCCTTGCAGAAAACGCAGCCCGCCCTGCGTCCACGTGATCAGCGCGTTGCGCGTCGCGCTCTGCGTATCGTGAAAACCGGGAATGATCGTGAACGTCGTGCCTGCCGCCGTCACTTCGCGCCGCTCAGTGACATTGCGACCGTCCACCATCGCTGGTGTGCCCATCACGCCGCCGACGCCGGTGTGATCGTTGTGCGTGTGGCTGATGGTGACGGCGTCGGCAGTCGTCGTGGGAAACAGGAAGCCGAAATTGGCGGCGGGCGGATCGCTGACCACCGCTGGCCCGCCTTCGGCTTGAATGTGGAAACCGGATTGCCCGATCCACGTGATGCGCACGTTCGGCGAGCTTTGCGCCCAGGCGGGAGTGGACAGAACCAACAATAACCACGCCACACAGAAACATCGGTTCATCATTGGAAACTCCTTTCTAGCCCAAAAAAGATAACATCTTGAAGGCAAGGGAATGACCGCAAGGGAATGAATGTTCCGGTCAACCATCTTCATTCCTTTGCCTCGATTCCCTTGCTTGATGGCGCCCACTGTTACAAGACCGTGAAACTTGCCGAGTTTATACTCCGCTTATCGTTTTTTTGGCAATGACTGGAAACGGCGCGGTTTGGCGCCGCGCCGTTGGCTGTCAACTCTTCGCAATGGGACGACGCGCACAGGCGGCCATCAGAAGTAAACCTTCACGGCCACCTGAATGATGCGCGGGTCGCGCGCGCCATTGTATTCACCAAAGAATGTCTCCAGCACGTTCGTGTTGCCGGCGGGCCGGATGTTGTTGGTCAACGTCAGGCCGGTGTAAGCGCCGAAGATCGCGGCGCCGGTTTGCCCCGCGCCGTTGGTGATGTTGGTCGTGCGGTTGACGCCGGAGAATTGAGTGTGGTTCAGGAAGTTGAACATCTCCAGGCGCAACTGCAATGAGCGTTTCCCCTCGCCGTCGAACGGGAAACTCTTGAGCACCGACAGGTCGTGGGTGTTGAAGCCGGGGTTGCGCAGGTAATTGCGCGGGTACGGCCCCCGGTCGTTGATCCCCGGCACGGTGAAGGCCGACAGGTTGATCTCGTTCGGCGCGTTCTGCGGATTGCCCGTCACCAACAAGCGCGGCTGCTGTCCCGAAAGATTTCCGGCGGTGTATGCGCCGAGCAGCCGATTGCCGGCGTCTTGCCCGGAGATGGTCAGCCCCAGTTCCGCGGGATTGCCGGACGCGATGGACGAGAGGCCGGAGAGCGTCCAATTGTCGAAGACCACGCGCGAGAGCCAGTGGTCGCCGATCAGCCGGCTGCCCTTTGGCAAATTCCAAACGTAGTTCGCCACAAAGTAATGCGTGCGGTCGAAACCCGCGAGTTGGTAATCGTAGCCTCTGGGATTGGAAATGTGCGTGAACGTGTTCTCGTCGCCGATGGTCGTCTCCACCCGCGAGAGCGTGTAGGCGACGCCCAGCGTGACGCTCTTGGCGAAGCGGCGCTGCAACGAGACTTGCAGCGAGTTGTAGGTCGAGTTCGCGTCGAATGACCGGTACGTGATGTCGCTGTAACCCTGATAAGGCCGCAGGAAATCCACCGGCAAGGCGAACTGGCCACTGAAACCCAGCCCGGCGGCCTGGTGCGCTGTTGGCAACCCTGGCTCCACCGTCGGGATGACGCCGCCCGAATAGCGCGTCGGGTCTTGCGCTGCCGCCCTGAAGGTCGCGCCATAAGGAATGGAATTCAGATTCCTGGTGCGTGGCAGATGGCGCGATTGCGTTCCCACGTATGCCACGTCAATGACCATGTCCCTGAACAACTCGCGCTGCACGCCGATGCTGAAACTGTAAATGGCTCCCCAATCGCCTTCGCGGTCAACACCGAAGATGGCCGAAGGCGACAGCGCGCCGCCGCCGCCGCTCTGGATGTCCGACAAATAACCGAAGTTGAGCGTTGGCTGGATCACGAACGGCGAGTTAGTCGCGCCGCTGCCGTTGACGTCGCTGCGATACCGGTCATACGCCACGCCGAAGCCGCCGCGCACCACCGTCTTCCCGTTGCCGAGCAGATCCCAGGAGAAACCCAGACGCGGTTGCGGCAACAGTCCTTTTTTATCGAGACCGCCTCCCGGATAGCCATTCGTCGTCTGCCCCAGGCCGTTGGTCAAATCGCCGGTGTTCGGCACGAGTCTCCCGACCAGGAAGCCTGCCTGTGTGTTGGCCATCGTCGGCGCGCCCGTCGTGGCCGGATCAAGCGCGCGGTATGCGGCTTGCCCAGCGGCGCAAGTCGCGGCTCCCACACAAACCGGGCGATAAATGCGCGGCGCTTTGGCCGCATCGAACAGGCTCGGATTGAAGAAGCTCTCCGGCCCGATGATGTTGTGATACGGCTCGTAGTAGGAGAAGCGCACGCCCAGATCGAGTGTCAGGCGCCGCGTGATCTTCCACGTGTCCTGCGCGAAGAACGAGATGTCCTGGTAGAAATAGCTCTGTTTCACCTTTGAACTGGCCTGCGTGTAGGTGTTGTAGACGCCCAGCAGCGCGTTCGCAAACGGATACCCCGTGTTGAGCGGATTGCTGGCGTTGTTGGAGAAATCAATGTCGCTCTGCACGCGGGCTTGCGAGTTGCTCGCGTTCGACGCGCGCTGGTAGTAAAAGCCGAAATTGTAGGTGTGCTTGCCTCTGACCTAGGTCAGGTTGTCCATGAACTGGTTGATGACGAAGCGCTGGTCGAACGTGCCGAAGACCGAAGTGTTGGCGACGGCGCCCACGCTGGCAATGCCGCCCAGGTTGATCGAGGGAATCAGATTGGCCTCGTTCGCAGTGGGATAAAGCATCGGCGTGTTGATGCCGGTCACTGTGCGCGTGGCCTTGTCGTCTTTCGGCGCGATGGTGACGCCGCCCCGGCCCGCGCCGAACGTGAACTCGTTGATCAGCGTCGCGCTGAAATTGTGGTTCAGCGTGAACGAGAGGATGTTGCCCGGCCCGTTCTTGCGGTCGGTGATCGTCAGCGGCCAGTTCCACGACGCCGTGGTCGTGCCGTAAGCGAATTGCTGGTCGTCGTAGTTGTAAGTCCAGCGCCCGCTCAATCGCGTCTTGTTGGAGATATTCCAATCCATGCGCAGGATGTTCTCGCGGCGCGGATACGAACTCGGTACCTGCGAGGTGTAGTTGTAGACATTGCCGCCCGCCGTCGTGTTCGGCGCCGGAAAGAGTTTCAGTATCGCCACACCCGGCGCGTAGAGGCGATTGGCCGGGATGGTGTTGTTCGGGAACGGCTGGTTGGTTTGCGGGTCGCGGATGCTGATGACCCGCCCCGTGCCGTCCACGGCCTGCGCGAAGTTCCCCTGGCGTTCGGCCTCAGTCGGCACGCGGATGTTCACCGAATTCAATTGCGGCACCAGTTGATCGTAATATTCCTGGTTGATGAAGAAGAAGACTCTGTCCTTGCCGACGAGGGGCACAGGCCCGCCGAAATCCCAGCCGTAAAAATTGAAACGATAGAGCGGGCGCGCCACTGCTCTGGCGTTGTTGAAGAAGTTGTTGGCGTTGAGGCTGTCGTGGCGGCGGAAGTAACGTCCTGCGCCGTGATACTCGTTCGTCCCACTGCGCGTCGTGAGCGCGATGAAGCCGCCACCCGATCTGCCGTATTCGGCCTGGTAGTTCGACGTGAGGATCTTGACCTCTTCGAGCGCATCGGGATTGACCGAGACCAAAGCGCCGGTGTTGTTGCCGAGGTTGTAATTGGTCACGCCATCCACGGTGTATTCGTGCTGCGTGTTGCGCGTGCCGTTGATGACGAAGCTGCCGGTGATGTTCGTGACGGTGGAAGCTCCGCTGCCCGAAGCCGCGCCGCCGGCAATAACGCCGGGCACGAGTTTGGCGAAGTCGGTCACGTTGCGCCCGTTCAGCCCGATTTCGCGGAGTTGTTTGCCGGTGACGAGATCGGAGCGTTCGCCCGACTCGGTCTGGATCTGCAACTGGCCGGCGTCGGCCTCGACCGTGATCGTTTCGGTCACGGCGCCGACTTCGAGCGTGAAGTCGCCGACGTTGATCTTGGACGCCACCGACAAAATGATGTTGCTCTTCTCAACGCGCTTGAACCCCGCCTTCTCGACGGTGATCGAATACGTGCCGGGCGGGAGTTGCGCGGAGACGAAAATCCCATTCTCGTTGGAGGTGACGGTCTGCGAGATGTTGCGAGCCGGATTCACAATCTTGACGACGGCGCCGGCCACCGCCGCATCGCTGGCGTCCTTAACCGTTCCCGAAATCACTCCGTTTTCGCTCTGCCCGAAAACGCTTCCGGCCAGCGCGATCACGACTGCTACAACAAACCATAATCTGATTGTTCTGGTTTTCATGTGTTTCCCCTTTGTTCTACGCTCATCTGCCGCGATTTCCGAAGATGAGCCGTAGCCGTGCCTGTTGGTTGTGGTTGTCTTGAGCCTGTTCTGGTTGCGAAACCCAGCAAAGCAGATTTGTCGATTCGTCAGTTTTGATCAGGTATGACGGGCTGTCTACGCCGCCGCCGCTGATAAGACAAGCGGAAAATTTCAACCCGCAGTGGTTCCGGGATACGGAACGGCGCGGCTTATCGTTGCAATAATTTACGATGCTTCAAGCGGATTCGATGGGCAAACTACATTCCGCGATGCGGAACTGCCTTTGTACCGCAGGCTGTCTAGCCTGCGGATGGCTCGATGAATGAGTCATTCAGTGGCCACCAAGCGGCTTGATGATGCGGATGGCTAGATGAATGAGTCATTCAGTGGCCACCAAGCGGCTTGATGATGCGGATGGCTAGATGAATGAGTCATTCAGTGGCCACCAAGCGGCTTGATAATGCGGATGGCTCGATGAATGAGTCGTTCAGTGACCACCAAGCGGCTCGACAATTAAGCCTCCGCAGGCTGGACAGCCTGCGGTACGTTTTCCGTCTGGCTTGGATAAATCAACCCGACATTCTTTGGCGTGATGAGTTCGTGTTTGACGAAGACCGAGGAAGGCACGGGCTTCTTCTGCAAAATAGCCAGCGCGAGTGGGATCAACTCCTCGCCGTAGCGTTCCGGGAAATAGGCCACCGAGCCGATCAGCCGGGTGCCCGGACACGGCGCGGCTTATCGTTGCAATAATTTACGATGCTTCAAGCGGATTCGATGGGCAAACTACATTCCGCGATGCGGAACTG
>Ga0187892_10002067_pt1 | contig 42417 bp, 48 predicted proteins | sample MA1701073metaG_FD_139345 | JGI IMG/M metagenome (GOLD analysis project Ga0187892, IMG submission 139345) | Bio-ooze microbial communities from a basaltic lava cave in the Kipuka Kanohina Cave System on the Island of Hawaii, USA - MA170107-3 metaG ... | reverse complement strand
CGAGTCGCGCGCGCTCAGCAAGGACCTGAAGAAGCGCGGCTTCCGCTTCGTCGGTCCCACCATCTGCTACGCCTTCATGCAGGCCGCCGGCCTGGTCAACGATCACGCCCGCCACTGCTTCCGCCGCCGCGAGCTGATGCTCATGAATAGTGCGGGCTGAGCCTTCTCTCTCCCCCGTCGAGGGGGAGAGGGCCAGGGTGAGGGGGCGTTCTGTGATCGCGCACCCCGCAGGGTTATCATCACGAACGTGACCGGACATACCCGAACGGAGGCCGTTGATGCCGATTACACGAATGCTCGATCTCGACGAGCTCGATCCCGCGCTGCGCGAGGCCGCGCTCAAGTGGCAGGCGCAGGGGGGCAACGTGAACATGCACCGGGTGTTCGGCCAGATGCCCGACTTCTTCGGCAAGTTCCTGGAGTTCTACGGTCCGCTCGTGAACCGCGGACGGGTCCCGGTGCGGGTCAAGGAGCTCGCGCGGATCCGCATCGCGAACCTCAACGACTGTCACTACTGACAGGTCACCCGCTACGCCTTGGCAAGGCGTGTGACGGACGAGCGCGAGCTCGCCGTGGTCGACCGCTTCGAGCACGAGGAGTTCACCCCCGCCGAGAAGGCGGTGCTCCGCTACACGGAGGCCTTCTACCGCGATCACCGGACCATCGGCGAGGACGTGTGGGAGGAACTGCGGCGCCACTACACGGAGCCCGAGATCATCGAGCTCGGGTGGACCATCGCGTCCTACATCATGCTCGGCAAGCTGATCCACGCATTCCAGATCCCTTACGGCGACGAACGCCCTGCGGAGGCTCGCCCATGAGCGATTTGCTGGAAACGTCTACGTGTTCCCTCTCCCCTTCAGGGGGAGAGGGTCAGGGTGAGGGGGTGGTGCGACTCCCCCGCCCGCGCGCCAGCCGAAGTACACGACGCCCCCCGCCATCCCCAGCATCACCACGGTCGTGCCGACCGAGGAGAGCTCGGCCAGCCACTTGAGCGTGGTGCTGGAGAGGCCGACGAAGGCGAGGCCGACCACCGGGATCACCGGCGCGCCGCAGCCCATCACGGTGCAGCCGCCGGTGGCGAGACCGAGAACGCTCGAGACCGCACCGAGCAGGCCGCCCTGGGCGCTGGCCCGCGGGGCCCAGCCGCCGGGACCGAGCCGATCCCGCCCGTAGAACCAGAGCGCGAAGTACGCGGCGACCAGGAGCGACATCAGGAGGAATCTCGCCAGATCGGCGGCCGTCACCGCGAAGCCCCACTCGACGCCGTACGGATTGTCCGCGGAGAACCAGAACAGCGCGAGGTTCCAGGTCCGCTCGAGCCGGTGGGCGAGGGTGCCGGAGCCCGACTTGAGATACTCCGGCAGCTTGCTGAGCCACGGATTGAAGGTGAAGTAGTCGACGGGCTTCCGCGTCACCGACAGGAGCAGCGGTGGGACGAAGATGTCCAGCAGGAACACGCCACCGGCGACGGCCAGGAACAGCCCGCGGCGCGCCCGCACCGCGTCTGCGATCCCCCTGATTGCCCGCGCCATGGCGCTCATCGACCCCTGGCCGGATTATAGGATCGCGCGGGCCGGAGTGCACGCCCTGGCCCGCCATGACTTGTCGCGGCATTTCACCTTGACAGGGGCACACGTAAGTGCTTAATAGTTCTGACCCCTAGCGTCCCCCTAACGTCCATTCAGTGAGGAGGAACACAATGGCGCAAGAAGTGAATCGGCGGGATTTCCTGACCAAACTTGGCGTCACGGTCGGTGCCGCCGCAGCCGGCGTGACCGCCGGGGTGCCGATACTGAGCAAGGACGAGAAGGCCTGGGCCCAGCAGGTGAGGGACGCCGGCAAGATCCCCGACAAGCCCTACAAGATCGGGCACATGACGTTCTTCACGGGCCCCGCCGCGGTCCTGGGCGAGCCGTCCTTCAAGGGGCACCAGCTCGCCGCCGAGGAGATCAACGCGCAGGGCGGGCTGCTCGGCAAGCGCAAGATCGAGACGCTCAAGGCCGACGAGGCGGCGGGCACCGACGCGAACGTGAAGGAAATGCGCCGGATGAAGCTCTCGGAGAGCATCGACCTCTTCACCGGGGTCATCTCCAGCGGCAATACCCCGGCGCTCGGGCCGGTGGCCGAGGAGCTGAAGCTCCTCACGATCTTCGTCGACGGCTGCACGGACTTCCTGTTCGACAAGGCCGTGCCGAATCCCCACTACATCTTCCGCATCACCAACATGCAGTCGGCCGACGGCGTGACCTGCGGGGTGGCGGCGGCGATGACGTGGGGCAAGCAGATCACCAAGATCGCGCACATCCATCCCGACTACTCGTACGGCCGCAACGCCTTCGACCACTTCGGCATCGTGATGAAGAAGATGGTCCCCGGCGCGAAGGTGGTGTCCGAGGGCTGGCCGAAGCTCGGCACCACGGACTTCACCTCGCACATCACCAAGGCGATCTCGGCCAAGCCGGATCTCCTGGTCTCCTCCGTGTGGGGCGGCGACTACGTCGCGATGTACAAGCAGGCGCTGCGCTACGACATGTTCAAGAAGATGAAGTTCGCCAGCATGATCGCGTTCGGGGTGGCCCCGCACGCCATCGCCCAGGACCACCCGCAGGGCGTGATCGCGGGCGTGCACTCCAACTACTACTTCAACTACCCACCGGGCGACCGCTGGCCGCTGAACAGCCAGTTCGTGAAGAAGTACCACGAGCGTTGGAAGGAGTACCCGAACTTCCAGTCGGAGGGCGCCTACTCGACGCTGTACATGCTGAAGACCGCGGTCGAGAAGGCGAACAAGCTGGTGGGCGGCTGGCCCGAGGACGACGCGATCATCAGCATGCTCGAGGGCCTGATGCATCCCGGCCCGGCCGGCTACATTTACATCCGTCCCGACAACCACCAGGGCTACAAGGACGCGATGACCGGCTTCAGCATCAACTCGCCGGACTATCCGTTCCAGGTCCTGGATGCGAACAAGATCATCACGATCCCGATCCGCAACATCACCGCGCCTCCGGGCTGGCCCAAGGGCGAGCCCACTTCCACGTACACGTGGATTGACAAGACCTGGCCGACGGTAAAGCTCTGAGCTCATCCCGAGGGTCGGGGAGGGAAGCCGCCACCGCGCGGCCGACTTCCCCGGCCCGCGTTGCTCTCCAGAGAGGTTCCTCCACGCTTCGCTCGCTGCGGCTGACCGTCCTGATGGTGATCGCCTGTCTCGGCGTGCCGACCGCGAACGCCGGGCACGAGCTGCCGTTCTATCCGTCGTACTACCCGCAGCAGATCCGGCTCGAGACGATCGCGCCGGCGGCCGCCGGGCCGCTCTTCCAGAAGACCGCGCTGCAGGCATACGTGGGCACCGACCCGCTCGCGAACCGGCGGGCGCCCGCCGAGGTCGGCACCATCGAATCCCTCGGCGCCTATCTGGTGCTGAGCTTCAACACCAGCGCGGGCGCGTTCACCGCCCGGGAGAGCCGCTGCGAGGGTGTGCTGAGGATCGCCAGGGCGCTGGCGCCGCCCCAGAATCGCTACGTCGTTCACCCGTATCCGATCACCCCGTATCACGCCGACTACCTCGGGCACTTCGATCTGGCCCAGGCCCGCAAGAAGGAGCTGGAGAGCGCCGCCCCGGCGCGCGCCGGAGCCGCGCCGAAGCTTCGGGCCAAGGGGCCGCTGGCCGAGGCGCTGGTCGGCGCGCGCAAGAGCGACGGCGCGCAGTGGGACGCGACCCTCGAAGAGGTGGAGCTTCAGGACCTGCTGGCTCCGCATCGGGCGGCCCTGACCGGTCTGGTCGGCCCGCCGTGGGTCAAGCAGGGATGGTTCCACGCGTCCCTGCTGCAGTCCTCGGCGGTGACCGATCACGCCGCCGGCCAGGCCATCGCGGCGATGCTCCGGCGCCTCACCGCGGGCGAGTACCGTGACCTTGCCGAAGGGCTCGAGCTCGAGCGCCAGCTCGTGTCGCGTCTGGGCGCCGGGTGCGAGCGCGTGGTGCTCGGCTACGTGCCACGCCGCGAGCGCTTCAGCGCCGCATTTTCCGAGGGGATCGAGAACGTCGGCTGGGACTCGCAGGCGGGATTCAACTCGCCGATCTTCGTTCGCACCGCCAAGCTCAAGGACTTCCCGTGGAACGGCTGGCTCAAGCTCGGCATCGCGAGCAAGGCCAGGGCGGCCTGGAACCCGGTCGCGGGCTTCACCGACCCGGCGGGACGGCTCGTGTGGGCGGCGCTCGGCGATCCCGCGATGTTCCCGGCGCCCTACAGCGCGGGCTGGGTGGCCAATCGCGTGACCCCGGCCGCGCTGGCCCGGGAGGCGGCCGTGGAGGTACCGGAGGACGCGGTCGTGCCCGAGCCCGGCACCGGCCTGCCGCGCGAGGTCGGCAAGGGGAAGACGGCCAGAGCCCGGATCAGGTACCGGGTCGCCGCCTCCGCATTTCACGACAACACGCGCATGACGCCGGCCGACGCCGTGTATCCGTATCTCTTCGCGGCGCGCTGGGGCAGCAAGCGACCGGGGACCACCGAGTTCGATCCGGCGGTCGAGGCCGCCACCGCGCTGCAGCGGCAGAGCCTGGTGGCGTTCAAGGTGATCAAGGTCGACAGCGAGGTGAAGAAGTACAGCGACATGACCTTCACCTATGTCGTGCCGGTGATCGAGGTGTATCTGAACGCGGCGGTCGCGGACCCGGGTGAGCTGGCGGGGATCGCGCCGCCCTGGAGCCCGGTCCCCTGGCACGTGCTGGTGCTCCTGGAGGAGGCGGTCAAGCGCGGCCTGGCGGCGTTCTCGCCGGCGGAAGCCGCCCGTCGTGGCGTGCCCTGGCTCGACCTCGTCCGGGACCCGAAGGTCCGAGAATCGCTCGCGGCGCTGGCCGACGGCTTCGCGAAGCAGACCTACGTGCCCGAGGCGCTCAAGCGCTGGGCGACCGCCGATGACGCCCAGACGCGCTGGACGGCGCTCAGGCAGTTCTTCCAGCGCCGCGGCCACTTCCTGGTCACCAACGGGCCGTACCAGCTCGGCAAGTGGTCGGAGGGCGTGGCGGTACTCGAGGTCTTCCGCGACTTCACCAACCCGATGGGCGTGGGCAGCTTCGATCGCTTCGCCAATCCGCGTCGGGCGTACGTCTCGCGCGTGGTGCCGCGCGGCAGCCGGCTGGAGGTCTCGGTGGAGGTGGAGCGCGTGGAGAAGTTCCTGCGTGACTCCCGGCTGGTCCGTGAGCCCCTGTCCGTGGCGGGTCCGGACAAGCCGGAGGTGCCGGTCTGCCGGTACGTGGTGCTGGACGGCGCCGGGGCGGTGGTCGCGGCCGGCGCCTCGGACGAGTTGCGCGGCGATCGGCTCGTCGTGGACCTGAAGGGCCGGGTCAACAAGCCCGGCAGCTACACCGTGATGCTGGCGTTGTCGCTCGGGGACAACCAGGTGAATCCCGAGATTGCGGTGACCGAGTATCGGCTTGATGCCAGCCCCTGAGTTGGGGCATCTTAGCGGCTCATGGACACCCTCCTGATCCACCTCCTCAACTCGCTGCTGTATGCCTCCGTGCTGTTCCTGATCGCCGGCGGGCTCTCGCTGATCTACGGTGTCATGCGCATCGTCAACCTGGCGCACGGCAATCTCTACGCCTTCGGCGCCTACACGACGGCCTGGGCCGTGGGGCGCATCCTGGGCGGCGCGCCCGACGCGAGCTTGGCCCTCTACGCGCTCCTCCCGGTGGGCGCGGTGGCCGCTGCCGCGCTCGGGGCGATCCTGGAGCCCACGTTGCTCCGCCCGCTCTACAAGCGTTCGGAGGAGTATCAGCTCCTGATCACGTTCGGCCTCCTGCTGATCCTCGAGGACTTGATGCGGCTCATCTGGGGGCCATATCCGCTCTCGGTGAGCGCGCTCTATGAGGGCCTCGGCAGCCTCACGATCGGCGAGTCCATCTATCCGACCTACAATCTGATCGTGATCGTGGTCGGCGCGGCCGCGGCGGCCGGGCTCTGGGCCTTCATCTATCGCACGCAGTTCGGCGTGGTGCTCCGGGCCACGTCGCAGAACATGCGCATGGCGTCGGCGTTGGGCGTGAACGTCAACCGGGTATACGTCGAGGCCTTCACCCTGGGCTGCTTCATGGCGGGTCTGGGCGGCGCCATCGTCGTCCCCCAGCAGGGCGCAGTCCTCGGTATGGGCGTGGACGCGCTCATCCTGGCCTTCGTCGTGGTCGTCATCGGCGGCCTCGGGAGCCTGGAGGGAGCGCTCATCGGAGCGCTCATGGTCGGGATCGTGCGCGAGTTCGGTATCACATTCTTCCCGGAGATCGAGCTGGCGGTGCTGTACTTGATGGCAGCCGTCGTGCTGCTGGTCCGACCCGCCGGATTGCTCGGCCGCGCATGAGCGTCAATGCCGTGTCGCCGAGCCGTTTGCTGGCGGTTGTGGCGCCGGTATTCCTCATCCTCGTCGTATTGCCCTACGTGATCGATCCTTACCAGACCGTCCTCCTGTCCTACGGGCTCATCTTCGCCATCGCGGCGCTCGGCTTCAACCTGCTGCTGGGGTACACGGGGCTCCTGTCCTTCGGGCATTCCGCCTACTTCGGCATGGGGGCCTATGCCGTCGCCTTCGTGGTCAAGTATCTGAAGATCCAGTCGATGGAGGTGTTCCTCCTGGCCGGCATTCTATGCTCGGCGCTGGTCGCCGCGCTGTTCGGGCTCGTCTGCGTCCGCTACACGCGGATCTTCTTCGGGATCCTCACGCTGGCGCTCTCTCAGGTGCTGTGGAGCCTCGTCTACAAGTTCTTCTGGGTGACCGGCGGGAGCGACGGACTGCGGGTACCGACCCCGACGCTTCTCGGAGGCACCGTCAAAATGGCGGTCGGGGCCGGGCAGGACAAGCTGGGCTTCCTGTCGCACCGCTACTACTACTACGTACTCGTGATCTTCTGCATCTGCGTGGGCGTGATGTGGCTGATCGTCCATTCCCCGTTCGGCAAGGCGCTGCAGGCGATTCGCGACAACGAGACGCGGGCGGAGTTCGTCGGCGTGCAGGTGTGGCACTATCGCTGGGTGGCGTTCCTCATCTCCGGCTCGTTCACGGGTCTGGCCGGCGCGCTCTGGGTCCCCCTCAACGGTCTCACCACGCCCGACATCCTGCACTGGACCTTTTCCGGCGAGATCGTGTTCTTCACCGTGCTGGGCGGCTTCGGCACCTTCGCCGGGCCCATTGTCGGCGCTGTCGTCTTCAACTACCTGAAGACGTTCGCCGTGGGGTACACGGTGTATTGGCAGATGCTTCTGGGCGTGGTCCTGGTGGTCCTGGTGCTCGTGCTACCCGCCGGCATCGTGGGCACCGCGAGCCGCCTCGGGCTTAGGTTCCGAAGGGCCGAGGCGACATGAGCATCCTCAAGACGGAGAAGCTCACCAAGTATTTCGGCGACACCCATGCGGTGGACCACGTGGACTTCACCGTCGCCGAGGGCGAGGTCTTGGCGCTCATCGGCTCCAACGGCGCGGGGAAGACCACCCTGGTGAACTTGATCAGCGGGCTCATCCCACCGGACTCCGGGCAGGTCATCTTCAAGGACGCGGACATCACCGCCGCTTCCATCCACAGGAAGATCGAGCTCGGGATCGCCCGAAGTTTCCAGCTCGTCAACCTCTTCGACAAGCTCACCACCCTCGACAACCTGGCGCTGGCCATCTTCTCGCGCGAAGGGAAGACGCGGCGGCTGTTCCGGGTGTCGGACGCCGACGCCGCCGTGCGGCAAGAGGCGCTCGAGGTGCTTCATCAGTTTGGCCTGGAACCGAAGGCCCGGATGATGGCCGGCGGCCTGTCGCAGGGGGAGCGGAAGCTTCTGGATGTGGCCGTCGCCTACGCGCTCCGGCCCAAGCTGCTGTTCCTCGACGAGCCGACCAGCGGGGTCAGCACCCGCGAGAAGGCTCCCATCATGGACATCATCACCTCGGTGGTCCGGTCCGGGCGCATTACGGCCGTGATCATCGAGCACGACATGGACGTGGTCTTCACCTATTGTCCGCGGATCGTGGCGATGCATCAGGGGACGATCCTGGCGGACGGGACGCCGGAGCAGATCCGCAGCAACGAGCAGGTCACGGCCAACCTGCTCGGTACCCAGACTCACCGATGACGCTGCCGGGTGCCGCGGGGACGCAGACCATGCTCGAGCTCGATCGCATCAACACGTTCCGCGGCTCCGCCCATATCCTGCAGAATGTCTCGTTGGCGGTGGGCGACCGGGAGTCGGTCGTCCTGGTCGGGCGGAACGGCGCGGGCAAGACCACGACGATCGACAGCATCATGGGCCTGCTACCGCTGCGGAGTGGGACGATCGTCTTCAAGGGCAAGGACATCAGCCGGCTGCCGACCCACACGCGGGCTCTCGGGGGCATCGGCTACTCGCCCGAGGACTCCGGGATCTTCCCCGACCTCACCGTGGCCGAGAACTTCCAGATCAGCCAGTCGCTGGCCCGCCGGGCTGGTGTCACAGCCGCGCGGACTGCCACCGATGGGATCGACGAGCGCGTGCTCTCGCTGTTCCCGGAGATCGGCGCCTTCGCTCAGCGCCGCGGCCTCTTCCTGTCGGGCGGCCAGAAGAAGATGGTGGCGATCGGGCGCGCGATGACGCTGTCGCCCTCCGTGCTCCTGCTCGACGAGCCGTTCGAGGGCCTGGCGCCGGTCGTGGTGACGCGCTTCATCGACGCCGTGAAGAAGATCAAGGAGCTGGGGATCTCGCTCCTGATCGCCGAGTCCAACCTGATGACCGCCTCGCGCGTGGCCGACCGGCTGTACGCCATCGACCGCGGCGAGATCATCTTCGAGGGCGAGCCGCAGCGTGCGTTCGAGAATCAGGAAGTGATGAAGACCATCCGCGGCTAGCGAGCGGAAACGTACCGGACGAGTCCGGCCGGCCGCTGTCGAGAATCCGCCCCGTCATGAGCGTTGCGAGCACGCTCGACCGCTGGTTCGCCGCCGACGAGGTTCGCACAGACGATCGCGGGTGGACGTACAACCTCGCGATCTTCCCGGATCGTATTCCTGGCGATGGTCGCCCTCCCGTTCGCCTTGCACGACCTGGTGCTGATCGTGCTGGCTCTGCTGGGCATCTGGACGCGATGGGCGCTCGGCCTGGCCACCGTGGTGTCGGTTCGTCACGTCACATACGACATGAACCCGTCACGACGGGCCGTGCTCGAGGAACACCTCGTTCATGTGTTTCCGATCTCGCTGATCACGGGCAACGACACCGCACGCCAATGAGCTGTCGCGTCGTGTAGTTGACAATCGGCCGCGGTTCCCGGTAGAACGGCCTCGGGAGCCCGCATGATCACGCCACTGACTCCGACGCCCAGCTCGGCGCGTGCCGCGGCCGTCCTGAGCGAGGTGTTCTCGCCGCTGCGCACGGCGCCCTTCGCGTTCCGGCTGTGGGACGGCAGCGAGGTGCGCTTCGGCGACGGCCCGCCGGTGTGCACCACGGTCATCAAGTCACCCGAAACCTTCGTGCGCCTGATCCGCAACCCATCCCCGTACGCGTTCGCCGAGGCCTACATCAACAGCGACGTCGACCTCGAAGGCGATCTCTTCGCGACCATGGAGCTGGCCAACGTCGTGGAGGAGCTGCAGCTGTCGCCCGCTCGGAAGCTGCGCATCCTGCTGTCGCTGTGGGCGCGGCGATGAGTGGGCCCCTCACCCTGCCCTCTCCCCAGAGGGGAGAGGGATCACAAGCGGGTTCCCTCTCCCCTCTGGGGAGAGGGTTGGGGTGAGGGGCCGAGGCTGACCGTGCACGACGTCATCGTCGTCGGCGGGGGGCCGGGGGGGAGCACCGCGGCGTGGCGGCTCGCTCTGGCCGGGCTGCGGCCGGTCGTCCTGGACGCCGCGGTGTTCCCGCGCGTGAAGCTCTGCGCGGGCTGGGTGACGCCGGCGGCGCTCGACGATCTGGAGATCGATCCGGACAAGTATCCGCTCACGATCCAGCCCTTCGCGGCGTGCGTGCTCGAGTTCGGGGGCGCCCGGCACACGACCGGCTGGCGGCGGCCCGCCAGCTTCGGGATCATCCGCCGTGAGTTCGACCACCATCTGCTCGAGCGCGCCGCCGCCGCGGGCGCCGACGTGCGCTGGGGCATCCGCGTCAAGCAGGTGAGCGCGGATGCGAGCGGGGTCACGCTGAGCACGGAGCAGGGGACCTTCGCGGCGCCGGTGGTGGTCGGCGCCGGCGGCCATCGCTGTCCGGTCGCGTGGGCGCTCGGCGAGGTGTCAGAGGAGGAGGAGGTCATCGCCGCTCAGGAGAGCGAGACGCGTCTGAGCCCGGCGTGGGCCGAGCGGCTCCAGCAGTTCATGCGGGCGCCCGAGATCTACGTCGAGCCGGACCTGCGCGGGTATGGCTGGTACTTTCCCAAGCAGGACTTTCTCAACATCGGCATCGGATGTACCAGCGGAAGCGACGGCAGCCTGCCGCGCCGGCGGGAGGCGCTGCTGAGCGCGCTGCGCGACTCCGGTCGGCTGCCCCCTGAGCTCACGCTCGAGCCGTTCAAGGGTCACGCCTACGTCGTCCGGCGCCGCGCGCCACGGCGGCTCGCCGGACCACGCTTCTGCCTGGTCGGTGACGCCGCGGGGCTGGCCCGCGATCTCTCCGGAGAGGGCATCGGCCCCGCCATCAAGAGCGGCCGGCTCGCCGCCGACGCGGTGATCCGGTTCGTCCGCGACGGCGGGCCGCTGGACGCATACGCGCGCGAGATCGTGGCGCGCTACGGCCCCGGGCAGCCCGGCTGGCTCGGCCGCCAGCTGTCGCGCTTCCCGGACGCGCTCGCGCGCGCGGCGGTGCGGTTCGTCATCGGCTCGGCCGCCACCCGGCGGCGCGTGGTGTTCGACTCCATCTTCGGCATGCGAGAGGTGCCATCGTGAGAGCCCGGTCGAAACAGTACGACGCGCAAGCGATCGCGCATCACTACGACGTCTCGAACGAGTTCTACGCGCTCTTCCTGGACCCGTTGATGGTGTACACGTGCGCCTACTACCGCGACCCGGAGGGCAAGCTCGAGCAGGCGCAGCAAGACAAGCTCGATCTGGTGTGCCGGAAGCTGCGGCTGCAGGCCGGCGAGACGATGCTCGACGTCGGCTGCGGCTGGGGCAGCCTGTCCATGTGGGCGGCGCAGCACCATGGCGTCCGCGCGCATGGCGTGACGCTCTCGCGCCGGCAGGCCGAGTGGGCGGCCGAGCGGATCGGGCACCTCGGGCTCGGGGATCGCTGCGTCGTCGAGTACCGCGACTGGCGCGACATCCCGGCGGACCGCCGCTACGACAAGATCGCCGCCGTCGGCATCATCGAGCACGTAGGCATCGCGAACTATCCCGCGTTCTTCGGTGGGCTCCGGGCGCGGCTGAACGACGGCGGGCTGTATCTGAACCACGGGATCCATCACGAGTTCCACTGGAAGCGGACGAGCCAGACGGATTTCCTGCTGCGGTACGTGTTCCCGAACGGGGATCTGTCCGGCTTCACCGAGACGGCCACCGAGATGGAGCGCGCGCAGTGGGAGATCGTCGACGTCGAGAACCTGCGGCTGCACTATGCGCGGACCTGCCGGCACTGGGCCGACCGGCTGCGGGCGCGCGCCGACGAGGCGCGGGCCATCGCCGGCGAGCGGATCTATCGCACGTGGCTCCTGTACCTCACGTGCTCGTCGGTCGCCTTCGAGACGGGGTCGATCGGTCTCTACCAGGTTGTCATGCGCAAGCAGTGGGATCGCGCGCCTGGCCCGGCGCCGAGCACGCGTGAAGGACTGTACGTCTGATGCGGGACCGGACGCGGGTCAGCGCCGGCCTCGTCGCACTGCTCGCGCTGCTCGCCAACGTGTCCCTGGCCACGGCGGTCGAGTATCGACTACAGGTCGTGAACCTCTGGGAAAACGGCTTCGTGTCGCTCCTGAAGCCCGGCGAGCTCGCGGACGGCGCCTCGGGCGCGGGGCTCAACTCGCTCGAGGCGGCGCTCGACCGCGGCGACCTCCCCTCCGGGTCGGCTCTGCCGGACCGCCGCGTGCAACCCGTCCGCGAGGCCATCTCGCGCGCGTACGGCGCGGCGCGCGTGGTCCCGCAGCGGGTGACGCCGGGCGGCGAGAACAAGGTCCTGTGGGACGAGATCCGCTGGGAAGGCACGCCCGGCGAGCGCAGCGTCTGGCTCGTGAAGGCCAGCAGTCTGCGCCCGCAGGAGGTCAACCGCGTGGCGCTCAAGGGCGCCGGGCCGCTGCGCCAGTACGTGCCCTACACGATGCCGGTTGGCGTCATCAAGATCCCCGCGGTCCAGTACCAGCTCGACTTCCTCTGGTTCTACGAGGAGCGCGGCACGATCTGGGAGCGGTACATCTCGCGCAGCCTGGATCTCAGCAACGACATCGGGCTCGTGGTGGGCGTGAACTTCAACCCGTCGTTCCCGGACTACGTCTACGTGATCGTGCGACACACCGCCCAGCCGACGGCCTACAAGGCCGTCATCAGCTGGCGCGAGCGCGCCTCGCAGCTCCAGGCCCCCCAGAGCCCGACCATCGTGAGGTGAGCTGACCCCGTCCCTCACCCTGCCCTCTCAGGCGCGCAGGTAGTGCGCGCGCCAGAGCTCGAAGACCAGGATGCTCCACAGCGTCTTGCGGTGGTCGCGCCGGCCGCCGACGTGCTCGTCGACGAGCCGGCCGACCATCGTCGGATCGAACACGCCGCCGGCATGCAGGCGCTCGGGGGAGAGGATCTCTCGCAGCAGTCCCGCCAGCGGCCCGCGGAACCACGTGCCGAACGGCACGCCGAAGCCCTGCTTGCCGCGGGACAGGATCTCGCGCGGCAGCCGGTCGGACAGGGCGCGCTTGAGCAGGCGCTTGAGCCGGCCGAGCCCCTGGAGCTTCAACGGCGACGGCACCCGCCCCATGAGCTCCACGAACGTGTGATCGAGAAACGGCGCGCGCAGCTCGAGGCTCGCCGCCATCGCGGCCCGATCGGTGTTGGCCAGGTTTTGGCCGGCGAGGTAGAGCTTGCAGTAGCGGTAGATGAGCCGGGCGATCGGGTCGTCGCTCTCGCAGCCGGCCAGCGTCGGCGCGATGTCGCCGTACGGATCGAAGCCCTCGGCCTCGAGCCCGGCCCGGAGATCGCGGGCGAGCAGGGCGCGGTGCCGCACGAGCGGGATGCCGCCGAGCAGGGCCTGGTTCCGCGCCTCGGGCCCGAGCGCGAGCGCCAGCGCGAACTCGCGCAACGGCTCGGGCATACCGGGCAGGCGCTCGCCCCAGCCATGGAGCGCGCGGCGGGCGGCCAGCGGGAGGCGGGCGAACAGCCCGTGCCACCAGTCGGCGGCCATCGTCGGATAGCCCGCGAACAGCTCGTCGCCGCCGTCGCCCGTGAGCGCCACGGTCACGCTCCGCCGAGCGGCGCGGGTGAGCAGGTAGAGCGGCACGAAGCTCATGTCGGCCAGCGGCTCGTCCATGAGCGCGCCGAGCTCGGGAATGAGGGCGGCGGCATCGGCTGCGGAGACGACCAGCTCCTCGTGCCGCGTGCCGCAGCGATCGGCGACGAGTCGCGCCCAGCCGCGCTCGTCGTGGCTCGCCTCGACGTAGCCGACGGAAAACGTCGGGAGCCCCGGGCGGAACCGCGCCGCCGTGGCCGTGACCGCCGTCGAGTCGATGCCGCCGCTCAGGAAGCAGCCGAGCGGCACGTCGCTGCCCATCCGGAGTCGCACGGCGTCATCGAACCGGTGCGCGATCTCCTCGCACCAGGCCCCCTCGTCCAGCCGGGGATCGGGCCGGAACGGGATGTCCCAGTACCGCTCGATCGTGATCTTCCCGTCCGCGGCGACGAGCGTATGTCCGGGCGGGAGCTTCTTGACCTCCGGGAGCATGGAGTACGGATCCGGCACGAAGTCGAAGGCCAGATAGCGCGACACCGCGCGCGGGTCGAGGTCGCGCCCGACCGCGGGATGCCGCAGCAGCGCGCGCAGCTCCGAGGCGAAGACGAGCCAACCGCCCGCGCTGCAGTAGTAGAGCGGCTTCTCGCCCATCCGGTCGCGGGCCAGACAGAGCGCTTGGCGGCGCCCATCCCACACCGCGAACGCGAACATGCCGTTCAGGTGCTCGACGCAGTGCTCGCCGTAGTCCTCCCAGGCATGCGCGATGACCTCGGTGTCCGAGCGAGTGGCGAACCGGTGCCCGCGCGCGGCGAGACTATTGCACAGCGTCTGGTGGTTGTAGATCTCGCCGTTGAGAACGACCTGGACCGATCCGTCCTCGCCCGAGACCGGCTGATCGCCCGTCTCGAGGTCGATGATGCGCAGCCGCGCCACGCCGAGCCCCACCGGGCCCTCGACATGGTAGCCGCGCGCGTCCGGACCGCGATGGTGCAGCGTGCCCACCATGGCCTCGACCAGCGCGCGATCGGCGCGCTGCCCCGGAGGCGCCACGAAGCCGGCGATGCCGCACACGGCTAACCAATCGGAGGGGGCCTCGACGGCCCCCTCCGAACCTCCCCCAGGAACCGGGTTGCGCCGGCGAAGCCGGCGCTCGAAGCGGAACACCAACCGCACGGCGCTCGGTCCGAACGCGCGACCATTCCTCGACGGGGCCCCTAAGCGTCCTGTTCGGCCGCGAGCGCCGCGGGGGCCCGGGCCGGCGTCCGCGGCTCGCGGGCGAGGAGGAATCCCAGGCCGACCCAGGCCGCTTCCCGCAGACGCCGGGCCAGACCGAACGAGAGCGCCGTGGCCGGATCGAGCCCCAGCGCCAGGAACGTCGCGACGTACCCGCCTTCGAGCGCGCCCACGTGCGCCGGGATCATGAAGCTCGCGAAGCGCACGCCCGTGCCCACCGCCTCGATCAAGATCGCGGTCAGCAGCGGCACCGGCGCGTCGAGGAAGTACAGGATCACGTAGACCTCGAAGGCGCTGAACGCCCAGCCGAGGAAGTGGCACAGCGTCGACAGGAGCAATCGCCGCGGCTCGCGCCGGTAGAAGGCGACGAGCGACTCGTCGAGTTCCCGCAGCGTCTGGGCTCCCTCGTGCGGCAGCCCGACCCCCGCGAGCGCGCGCCCGAGCCGATCCAGCATCCCGCTCACCTGCACGAGCACGAAACCGCCCACGGCCACCACTTCGATCACGAGCATCCAGTACATCACCGGTATCAGCTTCGAGTCCGCCGGCAGGAGGCTCGGCCCCGCGATGACGCCGACCACCAGGAAGAGCATCTGCGCGATCGTGATCGTGGTCTTGGCGACCACCACCGACGTCAGGCTCTCACCGACGGAGACGTGCCCCCGGAGCAGCCAGGTCTTGACGCCCTCGCCGCCGACGGAGGCGGTGGGCGTGGTCGCGTTGAACGCCTCGCCGGCCATGCGTGTGGAGAGAAGCGCCCGGAACGGCACGCGATCTCGCGAGAACGCATAGCGCCAGCCGAGCGTGTCGAACAGCGTCACCAGCACGAACGGGAACCACAGGATCAGCAGCAGGCTCCAGGACAGATGCGCGAAGGACTGCACGACCGCGCCCGGTCCGATATTGATGAGCAGGGCCGCGAACAGCACGACCCCTGAGGCCAGCAGGAGGAAGCGGACCACGCGCATGCTACGGGAGCTCCGTCGAGAACGGGAAACAATGGACGCTACTCATTCGCTGGATGATTCTCCTCGTCTGCTCTGCTCAGCTGATGCGCCCGAACAGGCGGGCGTCCGGGCGACGGCGAGCCCGGCCCGGTCCGGCGCGGTCAGACGTCTCGCACGCGTCGAGAGGTCTCCAGACCGGGCCGCGAGTTGAGGAGGGCAGGGTGAAGGGTTGGTTTGGTGACGGAGGGGCTGTGCACGCGGGGCATTGTAGACCGGGGTAGAGGTCTCAGTCAAAGTCCACCAGGGCGCGAGAGATCCGAGCGACCGCGCCATGGCTCCGATTCACTTGGGCTTGACGACGTCCAGATACGGCGCCGTTGTGGTCTCGCCTGGCCTGGCGTCCTTGGGCACGACGAACTTGACCGCGGGAATGGTCCGCAAATACGCCACGATCGCGCGCACGTCGCGATCGGTCAGCGCCGCGTAGGCCGGCCACGGCATGATGGGCGCGAGCGTGCGGCCGTCGCGGCCCTTTCCGGCGCGGATGGCCTGGACGAGCTCCTCGCCCGTCCACTTGCCGAGCCCGGTCTCCTGGTCGGGAGTGAGATTGCGCGGGTACACGACGCCCCAGGGTCCCGCGAAGCCGATGTCCGAACCCCCCAGGTGCCGCTTGGAATCCGGCTGCCCGGCGAGCGCACCCGGTGTGTGGCACCCGCCGCAGTCCATGATCTGCACGAGGTAGCGGCCGCGCACGGCCGGGTCTCTCGCTGCCCGGGCCTCCGCGTCCCGCGGTTGAGCCGGCTCGCGCCGTTGCCCCGCTGGGTCGCGCCCCATGGACTCGCGCGGCTGACCCGCCGAGTCACCCGCCCAGAGCATGCAGATTGCGAAGACCACCATCACGCCGAACCGCTGGATCATGACTTCCTCCTGTATGTCAGGTCCGCGCCTGCGCAGAACGTGCCCCCGGCGCCCCAGAGCACCGCGACCCGCGCCGTCGTGTCCGCCTCGAACGCGCGGAAGGCGTCGGCCAGGCCGCGCGCGTGCGCCCCATCGACGGCGTTCTTTCGCTCCGGGCGGTCGATGATGATCGTCGTCACCGCGTCCGCGTGCTCCGCGCGAATGCTCATGCTCTCTCTCTCTGCTTTTCGCTTGCTCCCGGGATGACGGGAACGCGGCTGATTCGAGGCCTGCGATCGGTACCCCCCGATGATACACGGCGAGGGCGGGTCGGATCGGGTGAAGGCCCCCGTCGAGTGGCACACGGGCTGCACGCCACGTCAGGAGAGAACCCTGCGAGGAGGACCGAAATGGCACTGTGTGATGTGTGTGGAAACGACTACGACAAGCCCCTGGAGATCCGCCAGAAGGGCCGGACGGGGATGTTCGACTGCTTCGAGTGCGCGATTCACGCTATGGCGCCGACCTGCGAGCACTGCGGGTGCCGCATCATCGGCCATGGCGTGGAGGGGCAGGGGCGCATCTTCTGCTGCGCGCATTGCGCACAGCAGGGGGGTGTCACGAACGTGCACGCTTGCCCCGGACTCTTCGACGAGCTCGACCAGCTCGGGATCGACCTCGACGACTTCTGGCGCAGCCAGAACAGCTGGACCACCACGCAGGTGCCCGCCACCGAAGACTGACGCCCCCTCACCCTACGCCCCCTCACCCTGCCTCTCCCCAGAGGGGAGAGGTATTTCGAAGCCGCAACCCGCGCCAGCACGTCGGCACGGACATTGCGCGCCGCCAGCTCGCGGGGTAGGCTCTGCGCGTGACCCGGGTGCGGCCCCGCCTCACGGCCAAGATCATCTTCCTGATCGTCGTCGTCCTCATCCTGGGCTTCGGCGCGTCGACCATCGTCACCATTCAGCGCGAGAGCGACCTCTTGATCGAGCAGAACAAGGCCGCCACGCGTCGCGTGATCGCCACGCTGGTGGCCGGCATCGAGACGGCCATGCTGCAGGAGCGGCCCGACATCACCCGCGGGATGATCGAGGACCTCCGGAGCGCCTCCTCGATGGGTGGTCTCACCGTCACCGTGTATCGGCGAAACGGGGTGGAGGCCTTCACCGATCTGGCCACGCTGCGCGAGGTCAGCAAGGAGGCCGAGCTGCCGAAAGGCGTGGTCGAGTCGATCGAGAAGATGCGACGCGCGCCGGGCAAGACCATGACCGGGCCACTGTTCACGCGGGCGGTCGAGACGCTCCAGCCGCAGGAGGCCCTCGAGCGGCTGGACGGCGACCCGTTCTTCACGCTGCACCAGCCGATCCCCAACCAGGAGAAGTGTCAGGGCTGCCACGGGAGCGACCACCGCGTGCGCGCGGTGGTGCGCGTGGCGACCTCGATGGCGCCGGTCCTGGCGGACGTGCGCATGCAGCGGAATCAGCAGATCGTGATCGCGCTGGTGACCATCGCCGCCGCCGCGGGCGCGCTCGCGCTGGCCATGCGGATCGTCGTGGTCCGGCCCATCCACGAGCTCTCGAACGTCGCGCGCCGGATCGGTCAAGGGGACTTCGAGGCGCGCGCGGCCGTCACGTCGGGCGACGAGGTGGCGGAGCTGGGCGCGACGCTGAACGACATGACCGCGGGTCTGTCGGAGGCGCGGCGGGAGCTCACCGCGCGCAACACCGAGCTCGCTACCGCGCTCGAGGACCTCCGCGCCTCGCGCCAGCGGCTCGAGCTGCTGGAGCAGCTCAAGGGCGAGCTCTCGAAGTTCGTGCCCGACGCGGTGAAGGAGCTGCTCGAGCACGATCCGACGGCGACCACGCTCGAGAAGCGCAACGAGGAGGTGTCGGTGCTCTTCCTCGACATCGCCGGCTACACGCGGCTGTCCGAGCAGCTCGACGGCAAGCGCCTGAACCAGCTCGTGCAGACGTACTTCTCGAGCTTCCTGGAGATCATCCGGGCGCACCACGGCGACGTGAACGAGACGGCGGGCGACGGGCTCATGGTGATCTTCCAGCGTTCGAGCCGGAGTGCCGCCGGACGCGAGCAGGACCACGCGCTGAACGCGACGCGCGCGGCCTTCGCGATCCACCGCCGGACGCAGGAGCTCAACGAGGAGTATGCGGGGATGTTCCCGGTGATCCAGCTCCACATGGGCATCAACACGGGACCGGCGCTGCTGGGCGCCACCAAGCTCGGCGGGGCCGGCTCGCAGCGCTGGACGTTCACCGCGACGGGCCCGACCACCAACCTGGCGGCGCGGTTCGCCGGCGCGGCTCAGGGGGGCGAGATCGTGGTGGGGCCGGCGACGGCCGAGCGGATCAAGGGGTACTTCGTGCTGGAAGCTCTCGGCGAGCGCACGTTCAAGAACGTCTCGCAGCCGCTCGCCGTGTACCGCGTCATCCCGCCCGGCGTCTACAGCAAGATCGAGTAACGCTCGTCACTGCCCGCTCGCGCCGCACGGGTCTGACCTTCCGTTTCGAGCACCGGCTCCGCCGGCGCAACCCGCCTTGGCGGGAGGCTTCGCAGGGGGCCGTCGAGGCCCCCTCCGAGTTCTAACCGCCGCTGCCGCCGTCGCGCCACTCGAACGACGTGACCGTGATGCGATAGCTGGCCCCGGGCGTCGTCACCGGCACGCTGAAGTACGAGCGGTTGAACACCGGGACGATCCCGACCACGTAACCGTACGAGCGACCGATCACCTGACCGGAGGCATCGAGACTCTCGACCAGCAGCCGCACGTTGTTCGCGGCGCGGCTGTAGTCGTTGTAGAGGTAGCCCTCCACGACGGGCTGCCCCTTTCTGTTCTGGGTGACGTCCCAGTCGAAGCGCAGCCGGAAGTCGATGCCGGACGGACTTGTCACCGCCTCGACCGCGGAGATGCCGCCCAGGAGCAGCGCCAGCGCCAGCCCGGTCACGAACCGTCGACTCATCGTGAACCTCCTCGCGTGAGTTGGTCTGCCGGTGAGATGCCGGCCGGCCGGGCGGAGATTCAGGGCGCCGTCTCAGGCGGAGCGCCGCACGGGCTGAGGCCCCACGGCCACGATCCGTGCTGTGATCCGTCGCGCGTGTCGGGTGACCTCGCGCAGGTGGTCGAGCATCGCGAGATACGCGCTGGACGCCTTGGGCGCGCAGACCCCGTCGAGCAGCCGCGCCTCGTGGGCCCGCGCGAAATCCGAGGCGGTGTCGTGGAAGCGCATGCTCTCGATCTCCACGTGACGGGCGAGCACCGCGTTGCCGGTGAGGGCCACGTCGCGCGCGCATTCCACGAGCTCCAGCGCCTTCTCGAACAGCTGGTCGACCTCGCGGGCCCCGTTGTCCGTGAACACCGTCCCCTCCGATTCCATGCCCCGCACGCAGCGGATCAGCCCCTCGACGGCGTCGCCGATGCGCTCCAGATGCGACGGAGCGAAGCGCAGGCCCTCGCGCTCCGGCTGGGCGGCCAGCAGCTGCTCGGTGAGGTCGTTCTCGCGCTTGTGGATGGCGCGGCCGAGCGCCGCGGCCACCTCGAGACCGGAGCCGTCGTGGCAGCAGAAGCCGGCGCGCGTGAGCGAGAGCATGGTGATCGCGTCCTGGAACATCGAGAGCAGGGCATCGCGTGACGTGCCGTCCATAAGTAACCTCTCGTGGCGCCGCGGACCCTGTCGAGCCGGCCATCCGGGCGCCGATCCGGAGTGGGACGAATCCCCCTGATTGACCGAATGCTACGCGGCCCCTCCTCCCAGTTCAAGGGGGTCAGACCCTTACAATTCTTACTTACATTCTTACAGTTGCAGCGCTCTTACAGTTTTCACCGCCCAGCCCCGCGAGCTTCAACCTGTAAACAATGCAAGGCCTGACCCCGGATTGCGGCTTGACGGAGGCCGGGGGGCATGGTGTCATGGGGATGCCGCGGGGCTGGATACTGGATACAGAATCCGGGGAGGGGCGGATGGGGAGGGTCCGTTGGTAGCGGAATCCGGAGTGACGCCGATCACGCGGCGTCGGCTCGTCGATGATGCCACGCAGAGCTTGCGGGAGGGTATCCTCGATGGGCGGTTGCAGGCGGGGGCGCGCCTTCGGCAGACGGAGCTGGCCGATCGGCTCGGGATCAGCCGGACGCCCATTCGCGAAGCGCTCACCCGGCTCCAGCACGAAGGGCTGATCGAGCTCCTGCCGCGCGGCGGGGTCCGCGTGATGCTGCTGAACCACGACGAGGCCGTCGAGCTGTACGACCTGCGCGAGATGCTCGACGGGCTCGCGGCGCGGCTGACGGCGGGCCGCCGCGATCAGCCCACGCTGGATCGGCTGGACAAGGCCTTGGCGCGCATGGCGGTGTGCGTCGAGCGCCGCGATCCGGGCCCCTGGTTCCGCGCGCACGTGTCGTTTCACGAGGAGATCGTGCGCGCCGCCGCCAACCGTCCGCTCGCGCGGCTCTCGTCGATCGTCCGGCTCTCGATCCGCCACTTCCATCCGCTGCTGCTCAAGACCGAGCACCGCCTCGCGGACGCGTACCGCGAGCACCGCGCCATCTTCGAGGTCATCGTCGCCCGCGATCCGGAGGCGGCGGAGCGGCTGGCGCGCGCGCACATCACGAACGCGAAGGAGATCGTGCTGAAGTCCATGACCCGCGAGGATCTGGATGCCGCTGTTCAAGACTGAGAAGAAGCCGTCGCGGGGGCCGGCCGGCAAGTGGGACGTCGTGATCGGCGAGGACATGTGCAAGGCCTGCGGCTTCTGCCTGGCCGTCTGCCCGGTGGACGTCTTCGCCTGGCGGACGCAGGCCAACAAGCTCGGCTGGTTCCCGATGTTCACGGCCAAGGAGGAGAACTGCATCGGCTGCATGCTCTGCTACCAGATCTGCCCCGACTTCTGCATCGATGTCGCCCTCAAGCCCGAGTTCGCGCCCACGGGAGACTGAGCCCATGTCGACGCTGGACCTGCAGACGAACGAGATTTTGGTGGCGCCCTGGTCGGACTGGGAGCGCCGCGCCGTCAAGGGCCGGCGGCTCCTCGAGGCCGGCACCTACGCGCTGACCGAAGGCGCGATCGCCGCGGGCTGCCGCGTCTTCGCCGGCTATCCGATCACGCCCGCCACCGACATCGCCGAGTACATGTCCAAGCGCCTCCCGCAGGTGGGCGGCTATTACGTCCAGTGCGAGGACGAGCTGGCCGGCATGCACGCGTGCGCCGGCGCGAGCCTCGGCGGGCTCAAGGCCATGACGGCGACCTCGGGACCGGGCTACACGCTGATGCACGACGCTTACGGCTGGTCGATCACCAACGAGATCCCGCTGGTCGTGGTGGACGCGATGCGCGTGGGCCCGATCAGCGGCATCACGGGGGCGCCGGGGCAGGGGGAGTTCTACATCGCGCGCTACTGCACGCACGGCGGCAACTTCGAGACGATCGTGCTCTCGCCCTCGTCCGTCCAGGAGGCGTTCTGGCTCACGATCGACGCCTTCAACCTCTCGGAGCGCTTCCGCACGCCGGTGACGATCCTCACCGATCAGGTCGTCTCCGACATGTGGGAGGACCTCTTCCTTCCCGACGACTACGACGCGCTCGACTTCGTGATCCCGCGGACGAACAACATGTCGATGCCGTTCTATCCGGTCGGAAGCGCCGAGCTCGACGTGGCGCCCAACATCATCGGCCAGGGCACGGGCGTCTGCGTGTCGGCCTACACCCATACCCCCGAGGGCTACGACATCGAGGAGATGGAGGCCCAGTGGGCGCAGACCTACCGCCTCGTCAACAAGATCCGCCACCACCGGCCCGAGCTGACGCGCTACGAGACGGTCGGCCTGGACGACGCCGAGGTGGTCGCCGTCGCCTACGGCGCCAACGCGCGCACCGTCAAGACCGGCGTGCTCGAGGCACGGCGGCGCGGCGTGCGCGCCGGCTTCATTCGCCCGATCACGCTCTGGCCGTTCCTCGACGGGCTCTTCGCCGTGGACCGGCACTATGTCGTCTGCGAGCTCAACTACGACGGCCAGCTCGTGCGCGAGGTCATGCGCGCCGCGCCCGACAAGGCCAAGGTGCACTTCATGGGGAAGTCGGCCGAGCTCCACACCGTGGCCGAGGTCGTGGCCGGCCTCGACGGCGTCGCCCGCGCCGGCCGCATCCCCGAGCTGCCTTATATCTGGACGGAGGTGAGATAGCGATGAACAAGCTCGCCCAGAAGTACCTGCGCCCGAGCCAGATCCCGACCAAGGCGTGTCACGGCTGCGGGATCGGCATGATCGAGAACTGGCTGCTCCAGGCGATCGACGAGCTCTCGCTCGACCAGGACGACGTGATCTTCGGCACCGGCATCGGCTGCGTCGGACGGCAGACCTACGCCACCTGGGGCGGCGACAATTTCGGCGCGACGCACGGCCGCGCCCTGGCCGTGGCCACCGGGCTCAAGCTCGCCCAGCCCGACAAGAAGTACCTGATCGTGGTCGGCGACGGCGACGCGGCCTCGATCGGCACCTCGCACCTGATTCACGCCGCGCGCCGCAATCTCGGCGTGGTGGTGATCTGCGAGGACAACATGGGCTACGAGTCGACGGGCGGGCAGTTCTCGCCGACCACGCCGGCCGGCTACGTCACCAACTCGAGCCCGTACGGCATGGCCGAGCCCTCGTTCGATCCGTGCGACGTCGTGAAGGCCGCCGGGGCCACCTTCGTGGCCGAGACGACCGCCACCCAGTGGCACCAGACCGTGAAGGTCGTGAAGAAGGCGCTGCAGAACGATGGCTTCTCGTTCGTGCACGTGCGCTTCCCGTGCAACGAGAACTTCGGCGCCTACGCGCTCGGCACCCGCGACACGCTGAAGAACTTGGAGTGGATCTACGAGCACACGCAGGGCCGGAAAGCCGATGGCAGCGAGACCGATTTCACCTGGGAGACCGGGATCAAGCACGACGCCTCCAACAGCCGCCCGGAGTTCTCGAAGATCATGCGCGACATGAACGTGCGCGTGCGGGAGGAGATGGAGGCCAAGCGCCGCGGCGCCCTGGCCGAGGCCTGATGGCGGCCGCCGCGCCGGTCAAGACTCGCACCGAGATCCTGATCTCGGGGTTCGGCGGGCAGGGCGTGATCCGCATGGGGCAGATCCTCGGCCTGTGCGCGATCAAACAGGGGCATCGCGTCACGATGCTCAAGAGCCACGGCACCGAGACCCGCGGCGGCTACGTGCGGGCGCAGCTCGTGATCTCGCCCACCTACGTGGACAGCCCCGTCGTCGAGAACGCCGACGTGTTCGTGGCCTTCTCGGCGCCCGCGTACAAGAGGTTCTTCGACCTCTGCCACGGCAAGGTGCTCTACGACCCCGAGATGGTGGAATCGATCCGCGCGGACGCGCCCGAACGCCACGTGGCGGTGCCCGCCACCGCGCTCGCGAAGGAGCGCTTCAACAACGTGCTGTTCGCCAACATGGTCATGCTGGGCGCGCTCACCCGGCTGGCCGGCATGGACTACGAGGCGATGAAGCCGACCATGCTCGAGGTGATCCCACGCTTCCACGAGCAGAATCTCGCGGCGCTCGATGTCGGCTACAACCTCCCGTCCCTCAGCGCCGTCGCCTGACGCGGGCGCCGGCCGCGAGCGGCCGTGGCACGCGGCGTGGCCCGCTCACGTCCCGCGCTGCCTCGAGTACCCGTCGGTGCCGGCCTGGTGGCTCCTCGAGCGGAACGTGGCGGACTGGGGCACCCGCATCGCCATCCGCGATCTCGACCACGGGCTGAGCGAGCGGCGCCAGCTCACGTACGAGACGCTCTTCCGCGCGGTGCGCGGCACGGCCACGGGGCTCCAGAAGCACGGGGTCACCCCGGGCACGCGCGTCGGGTTCTGCCTGCCGAACGGCAGCGAGCTGGTCATCGGCTACTACGCCACCTGGTACTGTGGCGGCATCGTGGTGCCGGGCAACCCGCAGGCGCGTGAGAGCGAGCTCGAGCAGCAGCTCGACGACGCCGGCATCTCCGTGCTCGTGGGGCCGGCGGGCAGCACGGCCGAGCGCCTCGCCGAGCGGCGCGGCCGGACCTTCCTGAGCGCGGGCGAGTTCGGGGCCATGCAGTCGCTGCCGCCCGCCTCGCCGGCCGCGGGCGCGCCGGACGACGTGGCCGTGCTGCTCTACACCGGAGGCACCACCGGCGCGCCCAAGGGCGCGATGCTCACCCACCGCAACATCGTCACCAACACCATCCAGTTCGGCCGCTGGTACGCGTTCGAGCCCGGGGGCGAGACCGCTGTGTGCGCGATCCCCATGTACCACTCGGGCGGCATGTCGGGCGTGATGAACGTGCCGCTCAGCGCCGCGGCCACGCTGCTGGTGTTCCCGCGCTTTCACGCCGCGTCGATCGCGACCGCGGTCGGCCGCTATCGCGTGACGCGGCTGTTCGGCGTCCCGACGATGTTCATCGCGCTCCTCGAGGACGAGGCGGGGCGCGGCGCGGACTACACGTCGCTCCGCGCCTGCCGTACCAACGCGGCGCCGCTGCCGCCGGCGGTGAAGGCGGCCTTCGACGGGCTCGTCGGGCGCGAGGTCCTGGTGGAGGGGTACGGGCTCACCGAGACGAGCCCGCTCACTCACGCCAATCCGATCACCCGGGCGAAGCCGGGTTCCATCGGCGTGCCGCTGTGCGATACGGACGCGCGCATCGTCGATCTCGAGACCGGCCGCGACGTGGCGGCGGGCGCGCCGGGCGAGCTCCTGATCCGCGGCCCGCAGGTGATGAAGGGCTATTGGCAGCGACCGGAGGCCACGAGCCAGGCGATCAGCGACGGCTGGTTCCGCACGGGCGACGTCGCCACGATGGACGGGGACGGCTACTTCGCGATCGTGGATCGCAAGAAGGACGTCATCAACACCGCCGGCTTCAAGGTCTGGCCGCGCGAGGTCGAAGAGACCCTCTACTGCCACCCCGCCGTGAAGCTGGCCGCGGTGGTCGGCGTACCCGATTCGTACCGCGGCGAGGCGGTCAAGGCCTACGTGGTCCTGAAGGACGAGCACCGCGGCCGCCTCAGCGAGCGCGATGTGATCGAGTTCTGCCGCGAGCGCCTCACCGCCTACAAGGCCCCCCGCATCGTCGACTTCCGCGACGAGCTCCCGGTGAGCGGCGCCGGGAAGATGCTGCGGCGCTTGCTCCGCGAGGGCGAGGGGGCGGAGACCCAGCCGCGTGCGTGAATACAATGCCACCCTCACCCTGTCCCTCTCCCTCCCCGAGGCAGAGGGAACGCAACCCAGATTCCTCTCCCCCTCTGGGGGAAGGGTGAGGGGGCGAACTCGCCCATGACCCGCGCGTGGCGTAGCGGGTTGCCCGCGTTGACCGCGGCGCTGGTCATCCTGCTCGTGTGGGCGCTGCTGTCACGTGTCATGCACAACACGACGCTGCTGCCCGGGCCCCAGGCGGTACTGGAGACGCTGTGGCGCCTGCTCAGCTCGGGAGACCTGTTCAAGCACACGGGCGCCAGCCTCGGGCGCATCTTCCTGGCCTGGGCGCTGGCGGTGGCGGTGGCGATCCCGCTCGGCATCGCGATGGGGCGCAGCGAGCGGCTGGACCGCTACGTGCGGCCCTTCGTGGAGCTGTTCCGCCCCATCTCGCCGCTGGCCTGGATCCCCCTCGCGATCCTCTGGTTCGGCATCGGCCTGAGCGGCAAGGTGTTCATCATCGTGATCGGCAGCTTTTTCCCCGTGCTCCTGAACACGATCGCCGGCGTCAAGGGCGTCCCGCCGATCTTCATCACGGCGGCGAGGACGTTCGGCTGCACGCCCGTGCAGCTCACGACGCGCGTGTGCATTCCCGCCGCGCTGCCCACCATCGCCACCGGGCTCCGCATCTCGTTCGGCACGGCGTGGATGACGATCATCGCGGCCGAGATGGTCGCGTCCAAGTCCGGCCTGGGCTACATGATCGTGGACGGCATGGAGATCCTGCGCTCCGACGTGGTCATCGTGGGCATGGCGGTGATCGGGGTCCTGGGATTCGCCTTCGACTCGGTCTTCCGTGGCGTCGAGGAGTGGCTGCGCGACCGGTAGTCGGCGGCGACGCGGCCCAGCGAGAGGAGGAGCCATGAAGCGACTTCGGACAGCAGTGGGTGCGATGACGGCCCTCGCCGTGATCACGGCGATCGTGGTGGCGGCGCTCGCGAGTGGCGCCGGCGCCCAGACGCCGGCGCCGCCGGTGATCCGATTCGGGGTCCAGCCCTCGACGCAGCCGCCCTACATCGGGCGCGAGGCGGGATTCTTCAAGGAGGTGGAGGACCGCTTCAAGACCAAGATCGAGTTCTACACGTTCCCCTTCGGCGGGCCGCAGAACGCGGCGTTCGCCGCCGGGGAGCTCGACTTCTCGCAGAAGGGCATGGCGCCGTGCGCGGTCGCCATGCAGCGGGGCAAGGGCAAGCTCCTGCTGATCAACATCCTCGAGCAGACCGCGATCATCTCGCTGCCGGACGTGAAGTCGGTCGCCGACCTCAAGGGCAAGAAGGTGGCGCACCCGGGCAAGGGCTCCCAGCAGTACCCGCTCATCATGCTGGCGCTCGAGCGGGCCGGGCTCAAGGCGGACGACGTGGAGCTGATCCGGATGGACGCGGTCAACATGGCGACGGCGCTCCAGAAGAAAGAGGTCGCGGCCTACATCGCGTGGGACCCGCACACGACGAAGAGCGTGGTCGCGGGCGTCGGCAAGGTGCTGGTACGCGTGGAGACGCTGATGCCGCTCAAGGCCGGGCACTACCTCGGGGAGGGCGTCGTGGTGCGCGAGGAGTTCGCGGCCAAGCACCCGGACCTGACGCGGGCCGTCGTGCAGGCGCTGGTCAAGGCCAATGCGCTGATCGTCGACAAGCCCGACACCGCCGTCCGCATGTGGTCGAAGGCGCTCGGGCTCGACGAGAAGATCATCGACTACTCGCTCAAGAACAAGATGGCGGTCTACGTGAAGGACCTCTCACCGGACCGGGCGGCGCTGAAGCCCTACTTCGAGTTCCTGAACAAGTACGAGATCACGAGCGTGCCGGACATCGACGAGTTCCTGAAGGTGAAGGTCGATCCGTCGTATCTCTGAGCAGGCCTCGTGCGTGGAAGAACGCCGGGTTCCCTCTCCCCGGGAGGGGGAGAGGGTCAGGGTGAGGGGGTGAGCTCGAGCGGGCGCGCGGGCCACGTCCGCATCGAGGACCTCGGCTTCACGTACGTCACGCCCAAGGGTGAGTCGGTCATCGCGCTCGCGCAGGTGGACCTCGAGGTGAGCGCGGGGGAGTTCGTGTGCCTGCTCGGTCCGTCGGGATGCGGCAAGAGCACGCTGCTCTTCATCCTGGCCGGCCTGCTCCAGCCCACGCGCGGCAAGGTGTTCCTCGACCGGACCGCCCTGCACGAGCTCGGCGATCTCTACGAGCGGATCAGCGTGGTGTTCCAGGAATACGCGCTGTTCCCGTGGCTCAGCGTGCGCGCCAACATCGAGTTCCCGATGAAGATCCGGGGCTGGCCTGCGGCGCGGCGGGCGACCCAGGTGGCGCGCTTCGTCGAGATGGTCCACCTGACGTCCTGGGCCGACAAGAAGCCGTCGCAGCTCTCCGGCGGGATGAAGCAGCGCGTCGGGATCGCGCGCGCGCTCGCCCTCGACCCCGAGCTGTTGCTGATGGACGAGCCGTTCGGCGCGCTCGACGCGCAGACGCGCTCCGTGATGCAGGAAGAGCTGCTCGCGATCTGGTCGCGCGAGGAGAAGACCGTGGTCTTCGTCACCCACTCGATCCCCGAGGCGATCTACCTCGCCGACCGGGTCGTGGTGATGACGTCTCATCCGGGGCGGGTGAAGGCGGTGATCCCGGTGCCGGAGCCCCGCCCGCGCGACGTCACCAGCGCCGGCTTCAACCGGATCCAGCGCGAGGTGCTGGATCTGCTCCGTCCCGAGATCCAGAAGGCGGGAGTCTGACCGTCAAGGAGGACATCACATGAGAGTTTCGACACTCCGCCTCACCGCGCTGACCCTCGTGGCGCTGCTGGCCGTCGTGATCGCGGTGCCGCTCGGCGCCCAGGACAAGTACCCGAACCGCCCGATCGACTTCATCGTGCCGTGGGGCACCGGCGGCGGCGCCGACTCGATGGCGCGACAGCTCGCCACGCTGAGCCAGCCGTCTCTCGGCGTGCCGCTGCCCATCTCGAACGTGGCGGGCGCCTCCGGCAATACCGGGCTGGCCCAGATCCTGAACGGCAAGGCCGATGGCCACGCGATCGCCGTCTACATCGCCGACACGCTGGCGACGATTCCCACCGGGCTCGCTCGGCACAAGGTGGAGGATCTCGAGTGGATCGCGCGCACGCAGGTGGCCGACTCGTTCCTGTTCGTGAAGGCGGACAGCCCGTTCCGGACGATCCAGGAGCTGCTCCAGCACGCCCAGCAGAACCCCGGCAAGCTCCGCGTGGCCGCGACGGGATTCGGCTCCGTCGACGATCTCACCGTCCGCTACCTGGAGAAGAAGGGTTACAAGATGACCACGGTGCCGTATCCCAAGCCGGGCGAGCGGTACGCGGCGACGCTCGGTGGGCACGCCGAGGTGCTGTACGAGCAGGCGGGCGACGTGCAGCAGTACCTCAAGGCCGCCCAGCTGAAGCCGCTCATCATCTTCGCGAGCGAGCGGCACCCGGCCTTCCCGGACGTGCCGGCCTCGAAGGAGCTCGGCCTCGAGATCTATCTGCCCCAGTTCCGCGGGGTGGTGGCCAAGAAAGGCACGCCGCGCGAGGCGATCCAGACGCTCGCGCAGGCATTCGGCAAGGGGACCGACACCCCTGCGTGGAAGAAGTTCGCCGAGGAGTGGTACATGCGCCCGGACAGCTACATGGGACCGGACAAGTTCACGCCGTGGGTGGCCGCGGAGGCCGCCACGCTCGACCGCTTCGTCAAAGAGTTCGGGCTGAAGAAGTAGATGCGCTGGCTGCCGGCCGTCGCGCCGCTGCTCGGCCTCGCCGGCGCAGCGGTGCTCTACTGGCAGGCGCGCGGGCTCGACCAGGTCGTCTCGGGCGCCCAGCTCGGCCCCGGCTTCTGGCCTCGCCTGGCGCTGATCGGGCTCGCCCTGGCCTGCGTGGCCAAGCTGGGGAGCGTCGCGGCCAGCCCCGACGCTCCCGTGCGCGCCGGGTCCCCTCACGTGCCACCGATCGAGGCGGAGGCGCCGCTCGCCATCTCGGGCGCGCGGCTCACGGCCGCGATCGCCGCCATCCTGCTCTACGTACTCGCTGCGCCCGCCCTCGGCTTTCCCCTCGCCACGGCGGCGTTCATCGCCGCGTTCCTGTGGCTCTGCGGGATGCGCTCCGTCCGCGCCATCTCGGCCATCGCGCTCGTCGGCACCGTCTCGTTGCTGTACCTCTTCGTCAAGCTCGTCTACCTCCCGCTCCCCAAGGGCGACGGCCCCTTCGAACCCCTCACCCTCGCCCTCTACCGCTTCCTCCGCATCTTCTGAGCCCCGGGGGTCAGGCTTTGACTTCTGAACATTTTCCACCAACGGCCGCAATTGTTAAGAAGTCAAAGCCTGACCCCCGATGAGCTGACCCCCGATGAGCGAGATTCTGGGGCACTTGGCGGGGGGGCTGGTCAATGCGGTGCAGCCCCTGAACTTCGTGATGATCGTGGCGGGGCTCACGATCGGGATCGTGGCGGGGGCGCTTCCCGGTATCACGATGCTGAACGCGATCGTGCTGGTGCTGCCGTTCACGTACCTGATGGGGATCGTCCCCGCGCTGCTGCTCATGATCGGGGTCTACTGCGGCGGCGTCTTCGGGGGGTCGATCACCGGGATCCTGTTCAACATTCCCGGCGACCCGATGAACGTGCCCACCACCTGGGAGGGCTACCGGCTCAACCGCAAGGGCCAGGGGCGCTACGCGCTCGGGCTGGCGATCATGAGCTCGGCCTTCGGCGGGCTGGTGAGCGCGCTGTTCCTGGCGTTCTTGGCGCCGCCGTTCGCCAGGTTCGCGCTGTCGTTCTCGACCGTCGAGTTCTTCTCGATCGTGATCTTCGGGCTGGCCAGCGTCTCGGTCCTGGGCCAGTCCTCCATGGTGGCCGCGCTGATCTCGCTGTTCGCGGGCATGTTCCTCGGCACCGTCGGCACCGAGGCGCAGTACGGCGTCGAGCGCTTCGCGTTCAACGTGCCGTTCCTCAAGACCGGGATCGACTTCGTCACCGTGCTGATCGGGCTGTTCGCGATCGGCGAGGTGCTGGACCAGCTCGCGGCGTCGAGCCCCGCGCCGGCCCCGGTTTCGAAGAGCTCCGCCCTGCCGCGGCTGCCGCTGCTCGGGCTCTGGCCGCTGCGCTGGCCGCTCCTGCGCGGCACGGCCGTGGGCATCGCGGTGGGCGGGCTCGCGGGCGCCGGCGCCACGGTCTCCTCGTTCGTCTCCTACGGCCTCGAGAAGCAGATGTCGAAGCAGCCCGAGCTGTTCGGCACCGGGCACGCCGGCGGCCTCGTCGCCTCGGAGAGCTCGGTGAACGGCTCGACCGGCGGCGCCATGATCCATCTGCTCACGCTCGGCATCCCCGGCAGCGCCGCCACGGCCGTGATGATGGGCGCCTTCCTGATCCACGGCATCCAGCCGGGCCCGCTGCTGTTCACCAAGCAGCCGGTCGAGGTGTACACGATCATCTCCGGCATGATCCTGGCCAACCTCCTCATGATCGCGCTCGGCTTCGTGGCCGCGCTCTCCTTCGCGGCGCTCATGAAGGTCCCGGCGCCGATCCTCAACACGTTCATCGTCGTGTTCTGCTTCCTGGGGGCGTACGCGCTCCGGAACGACCTCGCCGATGTCTGGCTCACGATGCTGTTCGGCGTACTCGGCTTCTTCATGCGCCGCTACGACCTGCCGATCCCACCGCTCGTCATGGGCATCATCCTGGGGCCGATGGCCGAGCAGTACTTCCTGACCAGCATGGTGGCCAACCAGAACGATCTGACGGTCTTCGTGACCCGGCCCGTGAGCGCCGTCGTGCTGCTGCTCTCGGCGGTGATGGTGCTCTGGCCCGTGGTCACGACCTGGCGCGTGCGGCGCGGGGCCGCGCGCGTGGCCTGAGGCGGCGTCGTCCGGCGCTTCCGCGAAGTTGACGCGGGTCGGCGTGATCGCTTAGCATCCTCGGAGCAGGCGGAAACCCTTCAGTCTCAACGACGAGAGGAGCCACGTGGCCGACGCGCCCGTCACGCTGTCCGAGCACCTGGCCGGTCAGCACAGCCCGCTCTCGCGCGAGCACGCGGCCGCCGTCGCCACCGTGGTGGCGGCGATCGGCCGGATGGCCGGGGTGATCGAGCAGGAGCTGGCGCACGCGGCGCTCCGCGGCCGCCTCGGCTACGTCGGCGGCACCAACGTCACCGGGGATCGCGTCAAGAAGCTCGACGTGTGGGGCCACGACACGATGCTGGATGCGCTGCGGGCGACCGGCGTCTGCGCGGCCGTGATCTCGGAGGAAGCGCCCGAGCCGATCGAGATCCGCGACGCGGGCGGGCCTCGCACGGTGATCGCTTGCTGCGATCCGGTGGACGGCTCGTCGAACCTCGACGTCAACGGCACCGTCGGCACCATCTTCTCGCTGCGCCCCAGCCACGGGGCCGTGCCCGCGGCCCCTGCCGCGCTGGGCGCCGGCACGGATCAGATCGCGGCCGGCTACGTGATGTACGGCCCCGCCACCGCCCTCGTCTACACGGTCGGCGAGGGCATCCACGGCTTCACCCTCGAGCGCGAGAGCGGTGAGTTCCTGCTCACCCATCCCAGCATCCGCATCCCACGGCGCGGCAAGGTCTACGGCATCAACGAGGGCAACCTCCACTCGTGGCATCCGGCCCAGCGCGCGTTCGTCGAGTACCTGAAGACGCCCGACAAGGCGACGGGGCGGCCCTACTCGCTTCGCTACTCGGGCGCGATGGTCGCGGACGTGCACCGGACGCTGCTCGACGGCGGGCTGTTCATGTACCCGGCCGACTACTCGGATCCGGCCAAGCCGAAGGCCAAGCTCCGGCTGCTGTACGAGGTGGCGCCGATGGCGTTCATCGTGGAGCAGGCGGGCGGGCGCGCCAGCACCGGACAGGGGCGGGTGATGAGCGTGCGCGCGGCAGAATATCATCAACGGGCGCCGGTGATCCTGGGCAGCCCCGACGACGTGGCCCTCGCCGAAGAGTTCCACGGCCGGTTCGCCTCGTAACCTCGGGCCCGGGGAACGATCCCTCGGCCAAGAAAGGACCAGACGATGGGAGCGCGCGTGAAGGAAATCTTGAGCTGGTATGCGAGCGACAGCCCGGGCACCCGGACCAACCTGGCGCGGATGCTCAATCACGGCCGGCTGGCCGGCACCGGGCGGATGGTGATCCTGCCGGTGGATCAAGGCTTCGAGCACGGCCCGGCGCGGAGCTTCGCCGTCAATCCGCCGGCCTACGACCCGCTCTACCATTTCCAGCTCGCGATCGACGCCGGCTGCAACGCCTACGCGGCGCCGCTCGGCTTCCTCGAGGCAGGGGCGGCGGAGTTCGCCGGCGAGATTCCGTTGATCCTGAAGATGAACAATCACGACGTGCTCCACGACGAGAAGGATCCGCTCTCGGCGGTGACGGCGTCGGTCGACGACGCGCTCCGGCTCGGCTGCGTCGCGGCCGGCTTCACGATCTACCCGGGATCGGCCAACGCGCAGGCCATGTACCAGCAGTGCCGCGCCATGATCCACAAGGCCAAGCAATGCGGCCTGGTGGCGGTGGTCTGGTCTTACCCACGCGGCTCCTCGCTCAGCAAGGAAGGCGAGACGGCACTCGATGTGGTGGCGTACGCGGCGCAGATCGCGGCCCAGCTCGGCGCGCATATCATCAAGGTGAAGCCGCCCGCGGGGTACATCGAGCAGCCCGAGGCCAAGAAGGTGTACGAGAAGCAGAACGTCCCGCTCTCCACGCTGTCCGAACGGGTGCGGCACGTCGTGCAGTCCGCCTTCAACGGCAAGCGCGTCGTGATTTTCTCCGGCGGCGCCACCAAGGAGAACGACGAGGCCATCTTCGACGAGTGCCGCGCGATCCGCGACGGGGGCGGCTTCGGCTCCATCATCGGCCGCAACTCCTTCCAGCGCCCCCGCGAGCACGCCCTCAAGTTCCTGGACAGCGTCATGAAGATCTACTCCGGAGAGCTGAAGTAACGGCGCCCGCGCGGGTGTCCGCGACCAGATTCCCTCTCCCCTCTGGGGAGAGGGCAGGGTGAGGGGCGAGCGGGGGGGCTGCCCCATGCCCACCACCGCCCCCACTGAAACCGAGGTCAAGGACTATCTCCGGTCGCTCTCGAACTGGGGGCGCTGGGGCGCCGACGACCAGCTCGGCACCATCAACCTGATCACCCCCGCCAAGCGCGCCGCCGCGGCCCGCCTCGTCCGCGACGGGGTGAGCGTCACCTGCGCGCGACCGATCGTCACCGAGATCACGGCCGACACCTCGTTCCAGCCGCTCCGCTTCATGGTGGACTCGGGCGAAGGACGCGACCACGACACCACGGAGCGGCTGCTCCAGCGCCGCGGCGCGTCGGAGTTCATCGGCATGGTGTTTCACGGATACACGATCACCCACGTGGACACGCCGGCCCACTACTTCTGGGACGGCAAGATCTACAACGGGCGCTCGTGTAACCTGATCACCTCGCGCGAGGGCGCCACCGTCGAATCCGTGGAGCTGCTCCACGACGGCGTCGTCAGCCGCGGGGTGTTGCTGGACGTGGCGCGCACGCGCGGGGTCAAGTGGCTGGAGCCCGGGCAGGGGGTGATGCCCGAGGACCTCGAGGCCGCCGAGGAGGCGGCCGGCGTGCGGGTGGAGCCGGGCGACATCCTCCTGGTGCGCACGGGCTACTATGCGCGGCGCCTGGTGGAGGGGCCGGTGCACCCGTTGCGGGCGGGCTCGCCCGCGCTGCACGTCGCGTGCTGTCCGTGGCTCCGCGAGCGTGGCGTGGCCATGATCGGCACCGACACGCACAACGATGTCAGCCCGCCGCCGTACCCGTCGATGGGTAACGCCTTCCACGTGGTCTCGCTCGTCGCCATGGGCTTGTGGCTGATCGACAACGCGAATCTGGAGAACGTGGGCCGCGCCTGCGTCGAGCGCAAGCGCTGGGAGTTCATGCTGACGGTCGCGCCGCTTCGCCTGGTGGGCGTGACCGGCTCTCCGGTCAATCCGATCGCGCTGTTCTGATTCACCCCGGGGCGGCGATGCTCGATGTCGCCTCAGCCCCGGGCGCCCCTCGCCGCGCGCTCCATCAGATCCTTGGCGCCGGCCTGGATCCACGGGAAGAAGCTGGTCATGATGCAGCGGACGCCCATCCGCGTGTAGCGCTCCACGTTCGCGGCATTGACCAGCGTCCCGGCGGTCCGGCCGGACTGGACGATCTGCGCGATCGCCGCCTCGATGGTCTGCTGGACCTCCGGCTGGGCCATGTCGCCGATGTGGCCCATCGAGGTCGCCAGGTCGCTCGGCGCCACGAAGAAGACGTCGATGTGGTCGACCTCGAGGATCGCGTCGAGGTTCGGCACGGCGGCAATGTCCTCGATCAAGACGATCAGCAGGCTCTGGTCGTTCGCCGTCTTGAAGTAGTCGGCCACGCCGAAGCCCTGACGGCTGGTGAACATCCCGCGCTTGCCCAGGGGCGCGAACTTGGCGGCCTCGACCACCGCCTCGGCCTCCGCGCGCGTGTTGACGTGCGGCACCACGATGCCCTGGGCGCCCCGATCGAGCGTGCGGTAGATCGTGGCGTAGTCGTTGTCCATCACGCGGACGACGGAGGTCATGCCCCAGAGGTCGCAGGCGCGCGTCAGGTTGCCGAGATCGGCGTAGTCGACACCGCCGTGCTCGCCCTCCAGCCAGATCCCGTCCGGACCGACCGGGCCGAGCTGATCGATCAGGTCGGGATCGTTGGTGCCGGACAGGATGGTCGCCACCTGGCCGGCCGCCAGCCGCTGCTTGACACGGTTCGATCGGATGCTCATGCGGTCTCCTTTGCCATCGTCTCTCACTCGATCGGGGCGAGCTGACGCGGGTCCATCTCCAGGCACACCTTCGCGTCGACCTCGAAGACTTCGTGGGGACGGGCGGTCACGCGCAAGGCGAGGGCGCTGCCCTGCGGGCGGACGAGATAGTCCCAGTCCTCGCCGAGGTACGCGCGGTGGGTGATGGTACCCGCCATCAGCGCTAGTGGCTGGGGTCCGCCGAGCTGAACACCGAGGTCTGCGCGATGCCCGCCTTCTGGTCCTGGGCGACTCGCTGGTACGCGACCTGCGCGGTGGTGCGGACGTAATTGCACTTGGGGCCGGCGTATTTCTTCTCGAAGCCATTGCACAACGCCGCCGCGGTCGCGGAATCGTAGTGGGTGGTGTACCAGGTGAACTCCTTTTCCTTCTTCGCCGCCTCGTGGAGCGGCTTCTCGCCCTCGAGGGCGCCGGCCGGCGCACCGAGAACCGCCACGACCGCGCACACCGTCAGGAGCAGGACTCGTATGATCATCGCGATGGATCCTCCCGTGGGGTAGTGGCTCATCCCGGAGCTCGCGCCGAGCAGGATCATCCCTGCCGGCGCGCCTGGGAGGACAGCGTCGCCAGGAACGCGCGGACCCGCCGGGCATTGACGCCCAGATCACTCAGGCCCACGCGGGACGCGGAGCGCACGTCGACACGGCTGCCGTCGGCGGCCGGGACGATACGAACCACGATGTCGTCCTTGAAGCCGAACCACCGGGTGGTATCCGTCGCCTCCAGCCGGCCCTCGCGCGCGTCGGCGGCGGCGATCTGCCAGCCGAGCTCACGGGCCGCCGCTTCCGCCGCCGCGAAGACTCGCGGGGGTGGAAGCGGGATCAGCAGCGGGGCGAGATCCGGATAGCCGCTCCGCTGCTTCGCCGCCACCTCGGGGCCGCCGTAAGCGGCGCGGTTCGGCGTGCGCTCGCGTACGGCGCGCAGGCTCACGAACTCCGGCGGGTGCTCGAGATCGGTGGTGATGTCATGGATGAACGGCACGGACTGCGCGGCGAGCTTCATCGCGATCGGGATCGCTCCCGTTCCGGCGGCCACGACCGCGGCCAGCAGGGCGCCGGCGATGCTCGACCAGGATCGAGCCCGCCCGGCCGCGACCAGCGCGGCCACCGCGACGATCGCCGTCACCCCGGCCAGGTACACGGCGGATCGCATGATCGTGAAGGCCGTCTCGACGTTCCACCAGCCGAGCCGGTAGCCGAGACCCGCCGAGGCGAGCTTGACCAGGCTGGCCGCGGCCAGCCCGAGGGCGGCGGCCGTGATCCACTTGGCGATACGTTCCCGCTGCCCCCGCTCTCTGTTCAACTCCGGCACCTGATGGCCCTCCACCTGGCCGGCGCTCGAGTCCCGCCCGACCTGACCCAGTACGGAAGCATACCGCGACTTGACAGGGCAGGGGGGCGCGCCTAGAGTCGCCTCACATGAGGCCGATCGTGCACGGCCCCCGCCGGGCATGAGCTGAGCCTGGATCGCCCGACCTCCGTGATCACTCCCGCCGAGCTCCGCGCCGTTCCCACGGTCCAGATCGATGACGCCGTCGTCCGTGTCACCGAGTGGCGCTTCGCGCCGGGGGCGAGCGTCGGCTGGCACCGGCACGACTATCCGTACGTCGTCGTGCCGATCACGACCGGACGACTGGGATCACGGGGGCCGACGGGGAGACGAGCGCGGAGCTCGTCGCCGGGCGATCCTACGCGCGGCCCGCCGGCGTCGAGCACGACGTGCGGAACGACAGCGATGGTGAGTTCGTCTTCATCGAGATCGAGATCAAGGCCCGCGCATGAGCGTGGGCCGGATCGCGCTGTCCCGCATCGTCCGCGTCTTCGCCTGGACCGGGCTCACCAGCGTGGGCGGCGGCCGGTACGCGTTCTTCTACGAGGCGGTCGTGGTCCGACGGCCCTGGGTGAAGACCGACCAGTTCGTCCAGGACCTGACGCTCTCGCAGCTCTTGCCCGGGCCCAACTTCTCGAACCTCGCGGTCGCGCTCGGCTTCCGGCTCGGCGGCTGGCGCGGGGCGCTGTGGGGCGCGATCGCGCTGGTCCTGCCCGGCGCGCTGATCCTGCTCGCGCTCGCCGCGCTCTACTTCCGCGTCGGGCTCGCGCCCACCGTGGTCCATGCGATGCACGGAATGGGCGCCGCCGTCGTGGGCCTGGTGTTCATCGCCACCGTCAGCGTCGTGCCCGCTTCGCTGCGCGGCGGGCGCGCCATCGTGATCGCGGTGGTGGTGTTCCTCCTCGTCGGGCCATCGGGCGCGTGGTCAGCCGCGGCCGCGAGCGCGCGATCGCGGTGAGCTCGGCGGGTCAGTTCATCTGCCAGCTCGCGAGCACCACCGCGTGATAGCCGGAGGCCTCCACGCGGGCGAGGAGATCCGCGGCCCACGTCCGATCGCCGTGGTGATAGAGCTGGAACATCTTGGGGCCGGCGTTGGCCTTCGCGACCTCCTCGACCGACCAGCCCGCCGCCCCCGACAGGAACTGGAGCGTGTCGCCCCGCGCCGCCCCGCGCGCCATCTCGAGATCACCCTGCGGGTGGAACAGGATCAGTCCGCCCATGGGGGCGATCGCTACCGGCCAGGAGAGGGGAACGCCGAGCAGCTGCGTGCCGAGATCGATCTCGCGGACATCGACCAGGATGTCCTGCCGGATCGCGAACCGGTCGATGGCCCGGCGGTTCCGCCGCCGCGTGGTCTCGCTCTCCGCGCCGCCGTCGCCGAAGTTCCACACGTCGCGCGGCAACACCTTCTTCGCGAACCGCCGGATCTCCGGCAGCGTCACGAACCTGTCCGTCATGGCCCCGTACGATACAGGGGTCAGGCTTTGACTTCTATACAGTTTCGTGGATGATCGGATGCCGTCGGCAAAACTGTTAAGAAGTCAAAGCCTGACCCCACAAAATGACCCCAAAAAGGAGATGCGCGCGATGATGTACGAGCTGCGGACTTACCACGCGATGCCCGGGCGGATGCCCGATCTGAACCGCCGCTTCGCCGAGATCACGCTCGGGTACTTCCAGAAGTACGACATCCGGGTCGTCGGCTTCTGGACCAACGAGCTCGGCGGCTCGTCCGACCAGCTCCTCTATATCCTGGCCTACGACAGCCTCGCGGACCGGGAGAAGAAGTGGAACGCCTTCATCTCGGACAAGGAGCGGCTCGCCAAGTTCGCCGAGACGGAGAAGAACGGTCCGCTCGTGCGCAAGCTGACCGCGCAGATGCTGAAGCCGACGGCCTACTCCCCGATGCAGTAGCAGGCGTCCCGGTCACCGCGCGGTCGGGCGCGAGGGTAGCAGGTAGCCGAGCAGCAGCACGTTCAGATGCACCAGCAGGAGCTTGTTCCAGGCGACGGCGGCTGCGAGGGCCTCGCGCGCGCCGAGCTCGGCCTGGAAGACGGCGGCCAGTGCCGTCTGGGTCAGGCTCATGGCGCCGACCATGAGCTGCGGCGGCACCTTGCCACCCGGCCCGTACTCGCGGTGGCTGTGGGAGAGCGCGACGCCGAGCAGGTAGTAGACGAAGCCGTTGTCGATCGCGACCTCGGCCGTCTCTCCGAGCCAGCGGCCGAGGCTGTGCTGGCGCCGCTCGAGGCGCTTGCGATCCGGCGAGCCGTCCTCCGATTGGAAGAAGCGCGCGCTCGCCGGGAAGGTCAAGAAGTGCTCGTACAGCGCGGCCGTGAGCGCGGCCTCGTGGCGCAGGACGATCGGCGCGGTCTCGCGGATCAGCGCGACGTCCGCGTCGCCGAGACCGATGAAGGCGATCTGCTCCCGCACGAAGCGCTCCATGTCCGCGCCCGGATGCACGCGCTCGGTGTCGCTCATGGCCGGCTCACGGCTGGAGCCTCGTGCCCCGCCACGGGCTGCCGGCGAATCCGCCGTCGCTCGGCGTGAGCGAGCGCGTCCACGTGGCGCGGTCATGGACGCGCGCGGGCTGGCTCACCCAGAGCTCGACGGTGTCGGCCCAGACGCGATAGCCGACCCAGCGCTCGGGACGCGGTGGGTCGGCGCCGAAGCGGCGGGTGGCCGCCTCCACGCGTTCCAGCAACCGGGCGCGGCTCTCGATCGGCCGGCTCTGCTCGCTCGCGATCGCCGCGATGCGCGCATCCGCCGGCCGGCCGTTCCAGTACGCATCCACCTGCGCGTCGGGCGCCGCCGTCACCGGCCCCTCGATCCGGATCTGCCGCTCGAGGGCCTCCCAGTGGAAGACGAGCGCCGCGCGCGGGTGCGCCTCGAGGGCGCGTCCCTTGCGGCTGACGCGATCGGAATAGAAGACCAGCCAGCCTGCGTCGGCGTCGAAGCCGCGGCAGATCACCATTCGCGCCGATGGTCGGCCGTCCGGGTCCACGGTGGCGAGCGTCATCGCCGTCGCGCTGCGGATCACCTGGCTCGCCTCCGCGAGCCAGCCGTCCACGAGGGCGAGCGGACTGTCGGGGAGCGGTTCGGGAAGGGGCGGCTTCACGGCACGACCTCCTCATGGGTCCTCACGCGTGACATGCGAGCCTCCAGACACTGATGAGAGTCGACGCCGGTATAATGACAGGGCCATGGCCTACCAGTACATCTTCGTGATGAAGGATCTGCGCAAGGTCGTCCCACCGAAGCGAGAGATCTTGAAGGGCATCTGGCTCTCGTTCTTCCCGGGGGCCAAGATCGGGGTGATCGGCCCGAACGGGGCCGGCAAGAGCAGCCTGCTCCGCATCATGGCCGGAGTGGACCAGGACTTCCTCGGCGACGCGCGCCCGGCCGACGGCGTGCGGATCGGACATCTCCCGCAGGAGCCGCGGCTCGATCCCGCCAAGGACGTGCGCGGCAACGTGGAAGAGGGCGTGGCCGAAACCCGAGGCCTCCTCACGCGCTTCGACGAGATCAACGCCCGGCTGAGCGAGCCCCTCGAGCCCGACGAGATGGACAAGCTCCTCGAGGAGCAGGCGCGCGTGCAGGATGCCATCGAGGCTGCGAACGGCTGGGATCTCGACCGCACCGTGGAGATCGCGATGGACGCGCTCCGCGTGCCGCCGGGCGAGGCGGACGTCACGACGCTGTCCGGCGGCGAGGTGCGCCGGGTCGCGCTCTGCCGCCTGCTGTTGCAGAAGCCGGACCTGCTGCTGCTGGACGAGCCCACCAACCATCTCGATGCGGAGTCGGTGGCGTGGCTCGAGCGCTTTCTCATCGAGTACCCGAGCACCGTGGTCGCGATCACGCACGACCGCTACTTCCTCGACAACGCCGCGGGCTGGATCCTCGAGCTCGACCGTGGCGCCGGCATCCCGTGGGAAGGGAACTACTCCTCGTGGCTCGACCAGAAGAAGCAGCGCCTGGCCACGGAGGACAAGCAGGATCTGGCGCGGCAGCGGACGCTGGAGCGCGAGCTCGAGTGGGTGCGGATGTCACCGCGCGCGCGGCAGGCCAAGTCCAAGGCGCGCCTGCAGTCCTACGAGGAACTCCTGGCCGAGGGCGGGCGCCAGCGCGACGGCACGGCGGAGATCGTGATCCCGGCCGGGGCGCGGCTCGGCGACCTCGTGGTCGAGGCGGAGCACCTGTACAAGGGCTACGGCGACCGGCTCCTGATCGAGGACCTGTCCTTCAACTTGCCGCGCGGCGGCATCGTGGGCGTGATCGGTCCGAACGGCGCGGGCAAGACGACGCTGTTCCGGATGATCACGGGACAGGAGAAGCCGGACCGCGGCGGCCTCCGGCTCGGCGACTCGGTCCAGCTCGCCTACGTCGATCAGAGCCGCGACGCGCTCGACCCGGCCAAGACCGTCTGGCAGGAGATCTCCGGCAGCGCCGAGCAGCTACAGCTCGGCAGCCGCCAGATCGCCTCGCGCGCCTACGTCGCGTCGTTCAACTTCAAGGGCTCCGATCAGCAGAAGCGCGTCGGCGAGCTCTCGGGCGGCGAGCGGAACCGCGTCCACCTGGCCACGATGCTCCGCCGGGGCGGCAACCTCCTGCTGCTCGACGAGCCCACCAACGATCTCGATGTCGACACCCTGCGGGCGCTGGAAGACGCGCTGCTGGCCTTCGCCGGCTGTGCGGTGGTGATCAGCCACGACCGCTGGTTCCTCGACCGCATCGCCACGCACATGCTCGCCTTCGAGGGCGAGAGCAAGGTGGTCTGGTTCGAGGGCAACTACCAGGACTACGAGGCCGACCGCAAGAAGCGCCTCGGGGCCGCCGCCGACACCCCCCACCGTATCCGCTACAAACCGCTCAGCCGCGGCTAGGGGCGAGCCTCCTGCCGATCACGCTCCAGGCCCGAGCGGGGAGCAAGCCCAACGCCGCGATCTACCAGACCGCGTCGACGAGCCTCGAGAGCGCAAAGGGCTTGACGATGAACGGAGCCCCGGCCGGGATCCCATAGTCGCGGACCGCCTCCGTGGTGAAACCGGACATGTAGACGATTCTCATGCTCGGACGCCAACGCGATAATCGTACGGCCAGCTCGCGCCCATTCAGCCCGGGTATAGCGAGGTCGGTCAGCAGCAGATGGATGGGTCCAGCGTGTTCCTCGTCGATCCTCAGCGCTTCCTCGGCATCGAGGGCCACGAGAACGCGATACCCAGCCTGCTCCAAGCCTCACGAACCACGGCGGTGATACCTGACTCGTCATCAACGACCAGAATCGTCTCTTGCATAGGCCGCTACAGTCTAGCCCAAGCGCATGGGAAAGAGCGCATGGGCAAGAGAAAGGCCGCCGAGTGGGCTTCCGGGATCTGGTCTCATCGGGCAACCCGCGATCGTGTTCGGGCCCGAGTTACCCCGTCACTGCGGGTTGTGGTCGGGTCGTCCTCACTGAGGCCTCGACCGCCGTCCCACCGGAGTCGGGAGATTCGGCGGCTGGTGGTGAGAGCCTACCGCAGCTGCATGCGGATCGCGCCGTCGAGGCGGATCGTCTCGCCGTTCAGCATCCGGTCTGGTCTACGGTGCTGGTCACTCGGCCATTACGGGCTTGAGGTTCCGCTTCGAGCGCCGGCTTCGCCGG
>Ga0187892_10002066_pt1 | contig 42450 bp, 50 predicted proteins | sample MA1701073metaG_FD_139345 | JGI IMG/M metagenome (GOLD analysis project Ga0187892, IMG submission 139345) | Bio-ooze microbial communities from a basaltic lava cave in the Kipuka Kanohina Cave System on the Island of Hawaii, USA - MA170107-3 metaG ... | reverse complement strand
ATGAACCCCAATATTGATAGGGCTTTCACCCAAACAGTCCACGATGTCGTGAGACCTTTTGCCAATTAAGGAGTCCACGATGTCGTGAGACTTTTTAGTCCACGATGTCGTGAGACCTGACAGCTATTCACTATTCAGGCTTCCATTCGGAAGCGCGAAGCCGGAACCGCTCCACCGCTGCAAAATGCCTCTTCGCAAAAGCTCGGCCTTGGCCCGCATCGTGATGTCGCTCTGCAAACGCGGCTCGAAGCGGTGGTCATAAACATACGCTTTCACCCGGACAACCAGATACGGCGCGTGCAGAAAATGATCCTGCAACAGCACGACCACCGGTTTGGCCAGCAGCAGATAAGGTGAGCTGAAGGCCGCTTCGTAACCGATCTCCAACGCCTCGGTCGGATCGGTGTCGTGCGGCACGAACAGATCGGTGACGACCTGACAATCGGGGACGCCGGAGTTGGCGTTCCAGGCCTTACCACTGAGGATGTCGCTGTTGGGAATAGTCACGCGCGTGTCGTCGGGTGTCGTCAGCTTGGTGCTGCGCAATCCGATGTGATCAATCTCGCCGTAAGCGTCGCCGATCTTGACGCGGTCGCCCAGTTGATAGGGGCGATCCACCAGAATCACCAGACCGCCGATGATGTTTTTGACCAGGTCCTGCGCGCCCAATCCGAGCGCGATGCCGACCGAAGCCAGCACCGCCAGCAGCGTGTCGCGCGAGGGCGAAAAGATCGAAAGCACAAGTACTGTGCCCAACAACCAGAAGCCGAAGCGCAACGCCGGCGCGAGCAGCTTGAAAAAGAAGCGCGCTCGTGGCGCTTGCCGCGAGAGCGTTTCCAAAAAGGCGTTGCTCAACCGCACCAGCAACCAGGTTGCGGCGATTGCCAGCGCGGCGTAAAGGATATTGCGGCCTGTAAAGCGGGTCAGAATCTCAATCGGATTCTCTGGCGCCTGAAAAATCAGCAGGAGTGTCTTCATACGCTTTGTCTCGTGGAGTTAAAGCAGATTACGCCGGTAGAGCGCCTCCTTGACGACGCGCAGCGCTTCGGGGCGGACGCGGAAGCCGATCCGGTTGGGGTCCGGTTCGATGATTTCCCGGGCCAGCAACTCGTCAATCTGCGCCTGGCTAACGGCCAGGTTTTTCTGAAAAATTGTGGCGTGCTCTTCCGGCGTCAGGCTGCCGTGCTGCAGCACCGACACGAGCGTGAACAGGTCATCCGTGTCGAGCGCCGCAATCACCGGCATCAGGTCGGGCGCGGCCAGAGGCTTCATCAGGAGCGCGCCGGCTTGCGCCGACTCAATCTGGCCGAGCCAGATTTCAAAGGCCGTGCGAAAGACTCCGGCGGATTCCCGCGCCAGTTGATCGAAGAACACCTGTTCGGGGTCGGCCTGACCGCGCAGCCGGTTTTTGATCCGGTTGATGATCGTTTGCTCTTCAGGCGGCAGCGAGAATTGCAACCGCAAGCCCGACAGGTTATGCCGCAACAGGATGGCGTCGCGCAACGCGTCGGGCGCGGCGCTGGCGGCGTTGATGCGATGCGAGAAGCTCTGTCCGAGCGACACCGCCGCGTCGAGAAAACGAAATGCGATCTGGTTGGTCACCACGATCCAGAGCGTGTGGCGGCAAGTCGCGGCGATCAGCCGCTGCAATTCGCGCATCGCGTCGTAATGCCCGATCTGGCGCAGAAAGGAGCGTTCCAGTTCTTCCAGGATCAAGACGCGCCGCCGCCCATTCAGCGCCGGTTGAAGCTGCGCCGGATCGTCGAGGCCGAGCATTCTGGTCAGAAACTCGCGCAGTTGCGCGGCGTTCGACAATCGCTCGCTGAATTCGCCGCGAACGATCTCCAGCCCTTCCAGCGGGCGCTTCACCGCGCAATTGATCAGGCTGGTCTTGCCGCTGCCGCGTTCGCCGATAATCAGCACGGCGACCGGGCGTCCCGCTTCCCACATCGCGCGCGCTTCGGCAATCGCCTCCATCTCGCGCTCGCGTCCGACCAGGAAGCGCGGGTCCTCGACGGCCTCAAAGCGGAAAAGGCGGCGGTAAATCGCGGGCAACTCCTTCGCGCTCAGATCGGCGGTGAACTCCGACGGCAGGAATGGCCGTTTGACGACTTCGGAAACTCCCGCAGCCTTCTCCGGCAGCCAGCCGATATAAACGAGAAACTTTCGAGCCTGCTCCTGCAGCGTGTTCAACGTCAGGTTGATTCCGCGCTTCGCCGCGTCAGTCGCATTGCGCGTGAGGGTCGCCGCAACCTGCCGCGAGCTTTGCTGGCCGAGGTAGGCGAGCGCCCCGAGCCGGTTGCGGTTGAGAATCAATCTGTTCTCCGCAAAAACCCTGGCCATTGTTCGAGCGAAATGTCCATCGGCTTCATTCAATTCATCGGCTGTTTCGCGGCGATGGAATTCGAGCAGCGAGAGCGCATTCTGCAAAGCCTCTTGCGCGACTTGCGGATCGCGGTTCCGCTCTTCTTCATCCGCGCTGAGGCCGAAGGCGACGACTTCGCGCGCCCGTTCGATCTCCCGCACAGTCCGGTGATGCTCTGCTTCGACGGTTTGTAGAATGCCCGTGATCTCATCGCGCCCGCTGCGCTCGAAAGCTTCATAAGCCGTCTCTGCCGGATGCAACTCCCTCGCTTTCATCCGGCGGCGCGGCAGCGCGGAAAACTTCGTCAGAATCCGCGCCTCCGGTGGCAGCGTTTGCAGCGCGCCTTTCAATCCGGCATCGAATTCCGCCAGCCGGCTCGCCGCCGGAACGACGACGATTTTCGGCGGCGGAACATCCGCTTGCTCGCCGCCCGCCAGACGCCGGCGCAGCCAGCCGGCGAACTCATCGAGTTCGGCCAGCAGATTCGCGCGCTCCTCGGCCAAGCTCGCCAGACTGCGCTCGGCCAAAATCAAGGCGCTGTCTTCGCCGCGTTCCAGCGCGCGTTCCAGGCCGATTTCTGATTCGAGCGAACGCAATTGTTCGCCCCAGTGTTTGAGACAGGCTGTGCGCTCATCGCTGGAAGGCAGAGCTTTGACTTTGCGCCGCCAAGCCACGCCGTTGAGAATGCGCCGGGCCAGGCTTTGCGTGGTAACTTCGGGCCATTGGCGCCACGCCGCCAAAGCGTTTTCCGCCTGATTGACGATTTCGGCGAGGCTCTGCGCTTCACGTTTCAGGGCTTCGGCTTCCTGCTTCTGCGACGGCTCTCCCTGCGCCGCCGTATCGAAGGCCTCGCGTCGCGCTTCCCAATTCCGGCGCAACTGTTGAACGGCCTCGGCCAGCGCGAATAAGTATTCGCCTTCGGTCTCCGCGCGCCGCCGCGCCAGCCGCCTGACCTCATCAGCCACAATCGCCCGGAGCGGCAAGGGACGTTCTTTGCCTCGCAGCCGCGCCAATCGCCGCGCGGCCCCTTTGGGAACCAACTGTCCCAACAGCGCGAGCGCTTGCGGCCCGTTCGCTTCGACCGATTCGGGCAACGACCTGGCCAATTCTTCCAGACTGCGGTCGTAGCTCTCGATCGCCATCATCGCCCGCTTGTAAGGCCGGCGGCGTTCCCATTGCGCGAGCGGCTCGGCGAGCAGGCCGCGCGCCGCTTCGGCGCGAGCTTTCCGAAACGCTTCGAGTCCCTCCGCTTCAAGCGTGGCGGGAACCGTGGCGTTGAGATTGGCAGTCTGGCTTTCCAGCAGGCTTTGCAGATCGCGCCAGCAGCCCTCCATCTCAGCCATCAAACGGTCGTTTGCCGAGTCGAGACGTTCCGTGAGCTTCGACCATTGTTTTGCCAGTTCTGAGTCTGTCGTCATTCGATCACGTTCTCCATCAGCAGCGTGTTCGGGAAGGTGATTTCGCGCCCTTCGCTTTCGACGGTCGTTCCCACGGCGCCGATCGAAACGATCCGGCCGCTGACTCCCTGCACCTGAATCTCGCGCCCGGCCGGGAAGTGTTCGCGGATGAAAGCTCCGGCCAGGATGTTGGTGACGACCGCGCGGCTGCCCAGACCCAGCGCCAGCGCCAGCGCCAGGCCGAGCGAGATGATCAGCACCGTGAAAATATTGGTCAGAATGTCGGTTCGCACTCCCAACTGGGCCAGCGACAAAATGATCACGATCAGGTTCAGAAAATATTTGACGAAACTCCCGATGGCCGGAGCGTATTCGAGTCCCGCGTTTTTCGCCGCCGCTCCCACCGACCCGGCCAGCAGCCGCGCCACCGCCAGACCGATCAGGAAAATGACCGCCGCGCCGATCAGGTTCGGCAGGTAAGCGACGAACCGTCCGACGAGTTGCGACACATAAACGAGCCGCAGCGTTTCCAGCGTCGGCACGAGAAACAAAATCAGAATCACCCAGTAGACCACGCGGCTGATGAGCGCCGATGGCGAACGCCTGATGCCTAGCTCGGTGAGCGTCCCGACAACGCCCCGTCGCGCGGCGACCTGATTGACGCGCAGCGCTTCCAGCAGCTTACCGAGCAGCTTTTCCGCGACCTTCGCCGCAATCCAGCCGATCAGCAGAATCAGCAACGCGCTCACCAGATTCGGCAGAAAATCCGCCGCCTTGCGAATGATGTCGCCGAGCGCGGTGTTCAAGGCGTTGGAGATGGTTTGGTAGATTCTATTCATCGGACTTCCTCTCAGGTGAATTATTTGTGTCAGGTTCGCTTTCAGAATCCGGAGCGGCGGCATGACCCTGACGCTCTCTCGATGGGCGCGTCAGGAAGATTCGCAGGAAAGCGTCCAGAATGGTCCAGAAGGCGAAGGCCTGACGCTCGATCAAATCCCGCCCCAGTTGCAGGACGCCCAATCGCCGCCGCAAACGAGTCAGCGTGTTGGCCGGCGCGTCCGCTTTGAGCTGGCGCAACCCGGTCAGTTCATCGTTTTCTTCATCAATCATCTTCATTGCTTCTCCGCCGTCACGCAGGTCTGCTCCACGTGCAGCCGGCGGAATTCCTCGCGCGCCCGCAGCAATCGCATCTTCACCGCGCCCACCGTCAATTCCAGAACCTGCGCGATCTCGGTCAGCTCCAGCTCCAGCACGTATTTCAGGATCAGGATCGAACGCTGCTCCTCGCTCAATTGATTCAACACCTGCTGCATGCTCTCGGAGAATTTCTCTGGCGACGGCTCCTGGCGCCGCATCTCCTGCTCCTCGGCATACGCGCTTATCCCCGCCGCTTCGCGCTTTCGTTTATCCAGATAATTGAGGCAGTGGTTGTATGCGATGCGATAGAGCCAACTGGAAAACGCCGACCGTTCCTCGAAGCTCTTCAGGTTGAGAAACACCTTGGTGAAGACCTCCTGGGTCAAGTCTTCCGCCGCCGCCGCGTCGCCGACCAGGCGGTAGCAAAGGGTGTAGACCTGATTCTGGCGCCGCGTCACAAGCCGCTCGAAAGCAGCGTGCTGATGGGGCAGCTCGCGCTTGCATCGTGACACCAGTTCTGCGTCATCGGCGACGTTCTTCATCCGGGGAGGTCTCGGTTGTTACTGCCGTTGGGAATTCCTCAAGAAGAGCCGCCATTCTGTCACAACCGTCGCAAGCCGGTAAATCTCCGGCGATGTCCGTTCCTGAGACCGAATCCGAAAGTGAGAAGTCACGGTGTGAAAAAAAATCTTTTGCTCGGATGAACGTGACCTCGGCGCCATCCAGCCGGTCTTAAGTGTGGAAAGTAATTCAGATGAACTTCAATTTATGGAGGCAAAACAAATCATGTCGAATAACAAAGCAAACAAAATTTTCCTGGCTGCCGCGCTGACGCTGCCGCTGGCGTTCGGCAGCTTGCTGATGGCGCAAGCGCCCGTCGTCGTGCAGCGCGCGGATCTGTCAATTCCGTTCGGAACCGTTTCGGGCAAGCTGGTGGTTGTGGCCGATCAACTGGTCTTCATTGACAACGACCGGCAGGAGGATTCCTTCGCCATTGCCAGAAGTGAAATCCGGGAGATGAAGACCGAGGGCGACGTGGTGATGATCACGACGCGCCGTCCGCTGCGCGCGCGCGGCGAAGAGAAGTCGCAATTCAACTTTCGCCTGCGCGAAGGATCGAGTGAGTCATTAACGTTGTGGGCAAGCGTGAAATCAACCGCTCCGGCCACGACAACGGCGACGGTAGCGACGCCTGCAACACCGGCTGCGAGCAAGGACGAAGAGGGCGAGCGCTGGGTCTACAACGCCCGGCATCCGCACAAAGTCGCGCTCGTGCCTTCGGGAAACTGCACCGGGAAATTGATCATCACCCGCGACCGGGTGGTGTACGAGTCGCTGGAGGTGAGAGAGCACACACAGCAATGGCCGCTGGTTGACATCAAAAAGATCAAACGTAAGAATCCCTACCAGATTGAGATCGAGCCGTTCAATCGGGAAAAGTACACGCTCGAAATCGAAGGCCAGGGAATTGACATCGGCGTTCACAAGAAGCTGATGAACTGGATTTCCCTCGCCCGGCAGAAATAGCCGAGGCTGACGACACAGGTCATAACCATGCGCTTGCTACTGCCCTGTTCCAAGGCAATGTCGAGCCAGGGCAGCAGCAAGCAAAGAAGCGGAGATATGGAAAGTGGAAGCTATGCTATCAGGGAAAGTTAAATTGAAAAGAACCTCTCAACGGAGGGACTCAGATAAAAACGCTGAGCACTTCTTCGAGCAATGGCTGTGGTCGGAAATTTCAAGAAACAGACGCAGAATTACCGGCGGCGCTTTTCTGCTGGCGGCGCTGATCGCTATTGTCTTGTACTTTCAGTCATAACTTGCAGATCGAAGACTCAAGTCCAGAGACTGTCGGCAACAGAGTGCAACGAAAGGAGATTTCATGCCGGAAAAAGATATGTTTACTCAACGGAAGACAGGGCTGGAAGAAGAATACTTCCGCAAAAAGGAACAGGAACTGCTCGAACAAATCCGCCGTCGCACAGCATTACAAACCGAGCGCCAGGAATTGGCCTCCGTCACCGGAATTGCGGATGAGGAGATCCTGGCTACATTGCAGGAACTGGGCTATACCCGGGAGACGATAGGTTTATTGCATCTGGTTCCGCTGGCGCAGATCGCCTGGGCCAGCGGCAGCGTCACGCCTCAGGAGCGTAAACTGGTATTGCAGTTGTCTGAGTGGCGCGGCGTGGAGAAAGGCAGCCCGGCCTGGGAACTTTTGAATCGCTGGCTCGACGAGCGCCCAACGGACGAATTCTTCCTGACGACGCTGCGGATCATCCGTCACATCCTCGACTCCGAGGCGGTGAAAAATCGTGTCGCAAGCAGGACCGACCTGATCAGTTTCTGCATCCGCATCGCCACCGCCTCCGGCGGCTTCCTGGGCGTGAGCGGCAAAATTTCCGAAGGCGAGCAGATGGCGCTCGATCAGATCGTCGAAGAACTGACCAGGAGAAACCCGGAAGCGGTTCGCCAGGTGATCGAGCCGCATTGCGATTAGGTTCTGTTTTCGTCCCATGAACGATAAGACCGCAAGAGAACCGCATTTGTTGCGCGGAGACAAAGCCGGAAAGCCGGTCAGGGCGTTTTGCCGGTGGGTGTTGGCAGTGTGCCTGGCGACGTTTTTCTGCTCACAGGCCGCCGCTGTTTTTTCCTGCGCGACAATCAGGGAGCGCGGCTGGGAGTGACCGGACTGGCGGCGCATGCGGCGGGGCGAAACAGCGCGGCGTTCAACCTGACAAGGAAAAAACCATGGCACTTTCACGCAAAACAAGTTTATTGATCGTTGCAGTTTTATTGTTGGCCGCTTTCCTCGGCGGCTATGTCCCGCAGTCTCTGAAGAACCGGGAACTCACAACCCGGATGCAACAAACGCAGGAGCGGCTGCGTCTGGCAACGTTGCAGAACGATCTGGGAATGATTTTGGTCGAAGTGGAGCAGAACAACTTCGGAGCCGCCAAAGAGCGTTCGACCGGATTCTTCGACGATCTCCGTCAAACCATCGCCGCCACGCGCGATGACGGGCGGAAGCAGCGTTTGACCGGCTTACTCAATCATCGCGACGAGGTCACTTCAGACCTGACTTCGCTGAATGCGGAGACCGCCGCCAAACTCCGGTCGCTCTACCTGGAATTCTTTCAGGGAGCCGCCGCCGTTCAACCGCCGCGATAACCGCTCCACCCGGAAGAAACCATGGTCATGGCTTATAACGAAATGCTGGAGACGCGGCGGCGGCGCGCCAAAATGCAAAACCTGCGCGCCGCCGCGTTCTTCAACGCCAACGAGAAAGTTGCCCGAACCTACCTCGGGCGTGGCATTTTCCCATAACTTCAAGGAGATCAAGTATGAAATCCGCCAATCAACTGCTGGATGAACTGGCTTCATTCAAACCCACAACTTTTCCGGTCATCAGTCTTTATCTCGACGCGCGGTCCGGCGAACATGGGCGCGATAATTTCGATGGCTTTGTGCGCAAACAGTTCAAGGCCGTGGCGCGGACTTATCCCGAAGGCTCGCCGGAACGAGAGAGCATCGAAAGCGATCTCAAACGCATTGGCGAATTTCTGGTCCGGGAAATCAAGCCATCAACCAATGGAGTGGCGGTTTTCGCCTGCGCGGCGGAGAACGGCTTCTTCGAGGCGATTCAGCTTGAGACGCCGTTTGATGGGCACAAGCTGTATGTCTACCACCAACCGCATCTTTTCCTGCTCTCTCGCCTGGCCGATCAGTACCGGCGCTACGCCGCGCTGGTCGCCGACACGAATTCGGCGCGGCTGTTTGTCTTTGCGCTGGGCGCGGCGCAGAGAAGCGAAACCATCGAGGGTGAAAAAGTCAGCCGCACTTCGAGCGGCGGCTGGTCGCAAGCGCGTTATCAACGTCACGCGGAAAATTATCACCTGCATCATGCCAAAGAGATCGTCGAAAGGCTGGACGAGATTGTCAGCGCGGAGCAGGTTGAGCGCATCGTCATTGCCGGAGATGCCGTGATTGTGCCGGTGTTGAAAGCGCAATTGCCGAAGCATCTCGCGGAAAAAGTGATTGAGGTTTTAAGCCTGGATATTCGCACGCCGGAACACGACATCCTTAAAGCCACTCTGGAAACGACCCGCGAGCGCGACCTCAAAGACGATGCTGAGAAAGTTCAACGCCTGCTCGACGAATACCGCGCAGGCGGGCTGGCCGTCATCGGCCCGCACGATGCGCTCGTGGCTCTGACCAATGGACAGGGCGATGAGTTGATCATCGGCGCCGGCATTGAGGAGTTTCATCCCGCAGAAGAGGAAGTCAGTCACGTGATGGCGCCGCACGCTCCCTTGCCGGAGGACGCGAACAGCGCAGACCGCCGCCGCGTGCTGATGGCTGATGCGCTGGTAACGCGCGCTCGTCAGACTGGCGCGCGCATCAGCTTCATTGAAGATCAATCGCTGTTGACCCCGGCCGGCGGCGTGGGAGTACTACTGCGTTATCGAGTCTAACGGGAGCGCGCACCGGGAAACCGTGATTCGATAAATTTGCAATTTCCGTATAGGGCAGAACGTTGACGGTGGTGCGCCACGATCAGCAACACTTTTCCGTCCGACGAATGGAGAGGAGATGACCGAAATGTCGCAGAAGACCGAAAAATGCCAACACAAACCTTGCAAGTGCCGGGCGCGCAGAGGCATGGGCTTTTGCAGCGAAGCTTGCAAACGCTCCAAAACCAAACGGACAATCGGCGGTTGCCGCTGCCGGCATGTGCTGTGCAAAGGAAAAGCGAGTTGATCCGTAAACATTCGCACAAACTCGCGCTCGCGCCATCGGGCAGTTGCAGCGGCAACCTGATCCTGACCAAAGACCGGCTGACCTATGAATCAGTCGAAGAGCGCGACCATACACGGCAATGGTTGTTCAAGGACATGCTGCGCACCAAACGCCGCGGTTCAGCGTGTGATTGAAGGAAATTGAAGGCGCGCGCCCCTGATTGCGTGCGCGGAAAGGAATCGCCCATGAAAAGAAAAGTAGACCGATTTACCACTCTGGCCAATGAATTGTTCCAGATGCTGGACGATAAGGAAGATCGGATTCGCGCGCTGGAAGTCGCCCTGAAGACTCGGCGGACAGACCCGGAATCGGAGTGGACGCAGCCGAAGGTCTTCAAGCGCAACCAGAATCGGTTGCCTGTCCCGAGGCTGGAAATCCGATGCCATAACAAAGGCGACTGGTCTCACTACACCTGGGTCTACGGGCTGTTCTACAAGCATTTTGAAGGTCATTATCTGTTGTTGCCTCTGTGGATGAGCAAGGTCAGCAGCGGCGGCGGGATGCCTGTCCGCAATGGCCGGCCACAACCGCCCCGCAACGCGGAAAAGCTGATCCGATATGACATGGAGCATTTCGGTTTACCCGGATTCGTCGTCGTGGACGATCTGGTCGAGGAGTTTTCGCCGGAAACGGGCCGTCAGCACAGCGGCGTTAATCGGAAGGCGAACAAACCTGAAGCTAGGCGACAATGACGGAGAGAAATGCATTCCAGACCGAGCGCGAGGAATTGGCCGCCGTCATGGGCATTGCGGATGAGGAGATCCTGGCGACCTTGCAGGAGTTGGGCTACACGCGTGAGACCGTCAGGCTGCTGTATCTGGTTCCGTTGGTCCAGGTCGCCTGGGCCAGCGGCAGCGTCACCGAACGCGAGCGCGAAATGGCGCTGGAAGCCGCCGGTTTGTGCGGCATCGTCGAAGGCAGCCGCGCGCATCAGCAATTGACCGTCTGGCTCGGCGAGCGCCCGGAGCAGGAGTTCTTCGATCAGACGCTGCGCGTTATCCGCGACATCACGGCAATGCTTCCGCCGGAGAAGCGCGAGGCCGGCAGGAAGAGTCTGGTCACTTTCTGCGCCAACATCGCTGCTGCGTCCGGCGGGATTCTGGGCTTCGGCAATAAGATTTCCGAAGCCGAGCAGGCGGTGATCGAGCGTATTGCCGCTGAGTTGGAACAAGGACATCAGGACGCCGCCAGACAGCTAATCGAAGGAAATTGAATAACTCGAGTGACCCCGATGCAGGCAAGTTTTTTAGCTTTCGCAGAGCCAGTCGCCTCGCCCGGAGGCGAGGCCCATTTTTCGATCACCGTGCTGATCGCGCTGTTGCTGGTCGCTTCGGGCGTGGCGATGGCGACGAAGTGGGTGCGTTTGCCATACACGCTGGCGCTGGTCATCGTCGGTCTGGTCATCAGCCCGATGCACTTCCTGCCGGTCGTGCACGTCTCGCCGGAGCTGATTCTGCTGATCTTCCTGCCAGCCCTGCTGTTTGAAGCGGCGTGGAACCTGAAGCTCGATCACTTGCGCGAAAACCTGTTGCCGATTCTGACGCTGGCAACTGTCGGCGTTGGACTTTCGGTCGGCATCATCGGCGCGATTCTGCATTTCGGCATCGGGCTGAAATGGGGATCGGCGCTGCTGTTCGGCGCGATCATTTCGGCCACCGACCCGGTCTCGGTGCTGGCGCTCTTCAAGAAACTCGGCGCGCCCAAACGCCTGACGATCATCGTCGAAGGCGAGAGCCTGTTCAACGACGGCACGGCGGTCGTGGTCTTCCGTATCCTGCTCGGGATCGTCGCTGGCTCAACGACCTTTGATTCGACCGGCCAACTTATTTTCAGCTCGATCCGTGACTTCAGCGTCGTGGTCTTCGGGGGCATCGCCGTCGGCGCGATCATCGGCATCATCGCTTCGACGCTGACCTCGTACTTCGACGACCATCTGCTCGAAATCACGCTGACGACGATTGTCGCCTATGGCTCGTTTCTGCTGGCCGAAGAGATGCACGTCTCGCCGGTGATCGCGGTGCTCGTCGCCGGGTTGATACTGGGAAATTATGGCCGGCAGAAAGGCATGTCGCCGACCACGCAGGTGGCGGTCAACTCGTTCTGGGAATACGCGGCTTTCGTCGTCAACTCGCTCGTCTTTCTGCTGATCGGCATAGAGATACAGGTCGGCACGCTGACGGAAAACATCGTGGCCATCGCGTGGGCGGTCGGGGCGATGCTAATCGCGCGCGTCATTTGTGTTTATGGCTTAATTGGACTGACGAATCTACGGGCTGAACCATTGCCGTTCAAATGGCGGCACATCCTGTTCTGGGGCGGATTGCGCGGATCGCTCTCGATTGCGTTGGTGCTGAGCCTGCCGACAACGCTGCCGGGGCGGCAGATCCTGGTGGCGATGATCTTCGGCGCGGTGATTTTCAGCCTGCTGGCGCAGGGGCTGACGATTTCGCCGCTGCTGCGCTGGCTGAATATCTCCACGCCGCAACCTGGGATCAAGGCCTACGAGATCGCGCGCGGAAAGCTGCTGGCCGAGACGGCGGCGCTGGCCGAACTCGACCAGTTGCGCAATCAGGGAATGGTTACGGAGCGAGTGTACAATGCGCTACGACCCGCGCTGGCGCGCTCGCAGGAAGAGCTGAGCCACTTGCTGTCTGAGCTGGACGTGACGGATCAGGACGCCGACCGGCAGTTGAAGACCAGGATGCTGTACCACCTGATCGCCGTAAAGAAAGCGCGCTCGGCCACGCTGCTGCGCGAAGGGTTGCTGTCGGAAGAGACCTGGCGCGAATTGAACGAGGCCATGGATGAAGAGCTTGCAGATTTGCAGGACGAGGCTACGTCACCGGAAAGGCGAAAGGAAGCAGTGGAATCGGCCTGAGACATTCCCACGATAAATCAAGCGAAAGGAGAACTCTCAATAAGCCAGGGACGTGATGAGTTCTCCGGTTGTGACCATAGGCGCGGACGACTCAATTGACAAGGTCGTTCAGATTATGGCTTCCCATCACTTCACCCGCATCCCGGTTGTGCGCGGCAAAGCGCCGGTCGGAATGATCGCCCGGAATGACCTCTTGAAGCTGATGGCGCGCAAGCTGGCGCAGCAGGAGCAAATCAGTGACGCCGCTGAAGAACGCGATTCCGGTGAATAAAAGCCGACTGAGTCGCGCGCTCTGCGCATCCAGTCGCGCAGCCTACTCTCGCGCGGTAGCAGGATGATCTGACAAGGGAGCTTGCATGAACAAAAAAGACGCATTTACGCAACGGAAGACCGGTCTGGAAGAAGAATACTTCCGTAAAAAGGAGCAGGAACTGGTCGAACAAATCCGCCGCCGCAACGCGAAACAGGAAGAGCGTCAGGGACTGGCCGAAGCCGTAGGCGTGGCGGACGAAGAGATCCTGGCGACGCTCGAAGAGCTAGGCTACACGCGCGAAACGGTGAAGCTGTTACATCTGGTTCCGCTGACGCAGATCGCCTGGGCCAGCGGCAGTGTCACGCCGCGCGAACGCGAGATGGTGTTGCGCCTGTGTGAATGGCGGGGCGTGGAGAAAGACAGCCCGGCCTGGGAGCAGTTGAACAAGTGGCTGGACGAGCGCCCTTCAGACGACTTCTTCCTGAAGACGTTGCGGATCATCCGTCACTTGCTGGATGTTCAACCGGATAAAGAGCGAGTCGCGGGCAGGACTGATTTGATCAGTTTCTGCATCCGCATCGCCAAAGCTTCCGGCGGGTTCCTGGGCGTCGGGAGCAAAATTTCCGCCGAGGAACAAATGGCGCTTGATCAAATCGTCGAAGAACTGACCAGGAAAAATCCCGAAGCGGTCCGCCAGGTGGTTGAAGGGAGTTAAAGGTCAGCAATCCGTGAATTGGCGTTGCAGAGGGGATGGCCTTCATTCGGGTGTTCTCTGGCTCAGTGATCATCGCCGCCGCCTTCTCAGCCATCATTATGATCGGCGCGTTCGGGTGGCCGGTAATGTGAGTCGGGAAGACGGAAGCGTCTGCCACACGCAGCCCTTCGACGCCATGCGCCCGCAACTGAGGATCAACCACCGCCATTCGATCATTGCACATCTTGCACGTTCCCACCGGGTGATAGCAGGATTCGAGCGTGCGGCGGATGAAAGCCGTCATTTCTTCATCACTATCCGCCTCCGGGGCGGGCCACAACTCCTGGCCGCGATACGGCGCGAGGGCATTGGCCTGCGCGATCTGGCGCGCCAGCTTGAGTCCTGCGAGGATCACCGTAAGATCGCTTTCACGGCTGAGATAGTTGGGCTGAATCGCCGGCGCCGCCGTTGGGTCATTCGACCGCAGGCTGATCTGTCCGTGACTTTCGGGATGTTCGAGCACGATCCCGATGGCAAAGCCATGACCGGCGGGATTGTCGAAACCGTGAGCCATGTAAAAAACCGGCGCGAACATGAACTCGATGTCGGGAGCGTCCAAGTCTGCCCTGGTCTTGATGAAAGCGCCCGCCTCGGGGATGTTGGAGCTGAGCGGGCCGCGCTTCAGGAGCAGATAGTTGACTATATTCCGGAACTTCTCCGCATCGGCCAGGCTGATGGGTTGCGCACATTCGTAGTTCACGGCCACCAGATGATGATCTTGCAGGTTTTGCCCGACACGGGGATCACTTCACGACCAACGCGGGCTTGCTCCTGTTTGCCCTCCCGCACATAAGCTACGCCCGCGACGCGATGACGGTCGAACAACAACCGCGCGACGCGCGCATTTGTCTGCACGGTTAAATTGCGCCGCTGCAAGGCCGGCTTCAAGTAAGCGGTGGCGGCGCTGCATCGCTTGCCATTCTTTTGCGTGACTTGAAAGATTCCGGCGCCTTCCTGGCTCACGCCGTTGAAATCTTCGTTCAGCGGCAATCCTGCTTCTTGCGCGGCTTCGACAAATGCGCGGGAAAGCGGATTGACATAACGCAGATCGGAAACATAGAGCGGGCCGTCCACCCCGTGGAACCCAGACTCGCCGCGCTCATTGCGCTCAGCCATCCGATAGAAGGGCAACACATCTTCATAACCCCAGCCTTCGTTGCCCAGACTCAGCCAGCGGTCGTGGTCGCTCCGAGCGGCGCGGCTGTTGGTTATTCTCTTCAACGGTTGCGCGACATCCTGAAATGAGAGCAGCGTCGACTAATTGAGCATGGTCAGGAGCAGTTCGACCGGGCGATTGCCGCCGATTCGCCCCAGGGATATAGCGGCGGAGACACGCACCTGATAACTTTCATCTTTCAACGCCTGACTCAGCGCCTCAACCGCCTTCTCGTCCTTGATGTAGCCCAGAGCGGAGGCGGCGCTCTCTCGTTCTTCGGTAGAGGGGGACTTGAGAATAGCTATAAGCGCCTCGCGCGCCTTTTCGCCTCCGACTCCACCCAGCGCGATGATGGCGATCCGGCGGTCGCGGGCGTCGGCGCTCCGCCGCAGTCTGATGAGCGATTCCGCGGCTTTGACGTAACCGCGCTCTCCCAGAGCCAGAGCCGCGTCACGGCGGATCTCCTGGGCCGGATCGTCGAGCGCGGAGATCAACAGGTCGCTGCTGGCCGCGTCATTGCGCTGAATGAGCGCCTCGACTGCAGCCTGCCTCACCGCCACATCTCCATCCTTGAGCTGTGCGGCGAGCTTCGCCAGATCGACCGGTTCCTGCGCCACAAGCGGGGATTTCAGCAGGGCGCAGCAACAGATGACAATCCCCGCCGCCAGCGCAGGTTTTAAGAAACGTTCGAGCGGCATAAAGACGCCTCCAATCAGCGGCAACTCACCACGCAACTTTCAGGGTTGCGGCAATACTCCGGTCATGGTTTCACTCCGCCGCCCAGATAAACGAAATCGGCGCGACGATCGTGCGCCCAGGAAGGAGTGATGTTGGGCGACCCTTCAGACCTGCCCTGCGCCTTTTCCAACCCGTAGCTGACGGTCTCGATGCGATGCGCTTCGACGCCGAGGCTGATCAGGAAGTCCCTCGCCGCGCGGGCGCGACTGGCGCCCAGACCCATGTTGTATTCGGCTGTGCCGCGCGGATCGCAATTGCCCTCGATGCGGAAGGTGATCAGGCGGTTTCGCTCTTGAAGCAGCCAGTCTGCGGCGCGACGCAGATTCTCCTGCTCAGAGGGACCGAGAGTGGATTTATCGAAATCAAAGAAGACAGACACTACCGCTTTGGCGAACAACTCCTCGATTGACGGTTCGCCGGCGCGCAGGCTTTCTGCCGGCTCCGGTGAAGGAATTGATGGGGACGCTGGCTCGGTTACGGTCACTCGCGCGCTGGCCGTGGCTGTCCCGCCGTCGCCCTGCGCTTCAGCGGTGTAAGTCGTGGATTCACGCGGGCTGACTTCGCGTTCGCCGGAGGTCGGAACTTCGCCGAGGCCGGAGATGTTGACCGTCTTCGCGTTCTCCGCAGACCAGCGCACCGTGGCGGTTTGCCCCGCTTCAATAGCGCCCGGCTCGGCTGTAAGCGTAATCGCCGGCGCGGGCGCAGTGACGGTGATGACGTTGACCGTCGCGCTGTCGCGGGTCTGCTTCTTGCCGCGTCTGGCGACAAGCTCGTAAGTCGTGGTTTGCTCCGGGGTCACGGTCTGCGCCCCGATCTTCTCGACCGTCTGGCCGTTGAGTCCGACTGTTTTGGCTTTCTTCGATTCCCAACTGACGGTGACCGGATCGCCTTTGTTGACCTCGTCGCGCGAGACCTTGAGCTTCGCCGTCGGCGGCGCGCAGCCCCAGCTTAATCCTACCGCCGCCATTATTATGATGAGCAATGCCAGCCTGATCGCTGTTACCTTCATAATTTACTCCCTCCTGGAGCGGCGAGCGGCAGCCTCAAGGGCGCAGCCGCCGCAAGCCGCTTTCCTGACTGTTTCAGTGTCCGGACATTAAAACGCGATTCTTGAGAAGGCGGTGTGACAGTTTGGATGTGGCTTTTTGTGCGGAGTGTGGCTTTTGGGAATCCTCGTGGCCTTCCACCGCGCGTACAATTGTTGCCTAACTCATCCTTGTTCGAGGCGATTCTGGCAAAGACGTCACCGGACGAGCTTCGCCAGCAATGCCCCAGTTGGAGATGTGTGACTTTGCCGGTGTGATCAACCGCATAGAGTGTGTAACTGGTTGTGGCACCAGTCAGCCCTGAAATCTCCACTTGAATCGCCGTTTCTTCGCCGCTGCGCGTAACTTTGGCCGTTCCTTTAGCCTCGGGCATCGCGTCGGTAGGCGTTAAGTCAACGACCTTCTGGAAAAATCTTCTTTGAATACTAGACAAGGTTGATGGAGAAACGATTGGCGTGACGGCGCGGCGCGCGCCTGAGAGAGCCTCCACTGGAAGAGAAAACACCCTCTCAGGCCACGCGCCGTTTGCGTCCTCATCCAAAATGCAGACGATCGAAGCATAGCGAGGTTTACCCTCCCCTCGGCATAAACCTCTTATGCTTGTCAGATCTGCGCCGCTTGTTTGGCAAAGTTCGTGCCGCAGCCCCGGCGGGTAAGCGCATAGCGGGTTCACTCACTCAGGGACTTCCGCTCGTCCGCCTGCAGGTTGTGCTTTTTGATCTTGGAGTGAAGAGTGGTTGGTTAAGTAAAACACGCGCGGAGAAGACGCGGCAGGAGCTAAGATTGCCACGCCTCTCCACGCGCCTTGAGTGAAAGAAAGGACGGACCCGTGTTAATGCCTGCTCGAAAAATGACAGCAATGTTTGTGCCAGGAAGGCAAACGAAAGCTCGCTTCTCTTGAGCATGATGGCCTTCTGCTGCAAAAATGGCCATTGGCTAACCTGGAACAAAAGATGCCTGTGACAACCAGGTAACTTCTTCATTGCGATTTGGTGTAGACACGGCTAGACGCCGATTGAGAGAACTATGACCAGCCGAAAGAACACTCTGACGCAATACGGCGCATCCGTATTGGCCTTCGGAGCAGCATTGCTGTTGACCCACCTCCTCTGGCCGCTGATCGAACCGGCCTCGACCCCGTTCTTCTTTGCCGCAGTGATGCTGGCGGCTTTCTATGGTGGTTTGCGGCCGGCCATTCTGGTGACGGCTCTGTCCACCTGGGCGATTGATTACTTCTTCATTCCGCCGCCACACACGCTGGAATTCACTGTCGCCAACCTGGTGCGCGCGGGCGTGTTTATGTTCGTGGCGATCTCCGTCAGTTGGCTCAATGCGGCGCGGAAGAAATTGATGGACGATCTGAGCGAGCGGAACAGGGAACGTGAAGCCTTGATGGCGCAGATCAGCGGGTTCAATGAAGAACTGCGCCAGAAGGTGGAGGAGGCGACGCAGGCGCTGTCATCGGCCAACCACACTTTGTTCGAGACGCAGCAACGGCTGATTCGTTCGGAGCGGATGGCGGTCGCGGGACAGATGGCGGCGGCGCTGGCGCACGAGATCGGCACGCCTTTGAACGCCATCTCCGGCCACCTGCAACTGCTCGCGCGCGATCATCCGCAACACTCCGTCACGCAGCGCCGCGTCCAGATCATCAATCAACAGCTCGAATTCATTGTGAAGATCGTCAAAAGCCTGTTGACCTGGACGCACAAGCGGCAGGCCGAATTACTGCCTGCTGATCTCAACGCGCTGGTGCGGGAGCTGCTCTGGCTGGTGTCGCCATCGCTCGAGCAGCGGGCGATCACCGTCAACGTGGCGCTCGATCCGGACCTGCCGCTGATCGCCGCCCATCGCGACGGGCTGCGGCAGGTCTTTCTCAATCTCATCAACAACAGCGTAGACGCGATGCCGGAAGGCGGACAGTTGGAGATCACCACCCGCTTCGACCACCAGGAGCGGATGGTTGAACTGGTATTTCGTGATACGGGAGTGGGCCTTGATCCGGGCGCGCTCGACCATCTTTTCGAGCCGATGTGGACGACTAAAGATTCGGGCAGTGGATTCGGCCTGGCCATCGCGCGTGAAATCATGACCGAGCATAGTGGGCGGATCGAAGTCGTCAACGGACACGGGAAAGGCGCCGCTTTTCGTCTCACGCTGCCGCTGGCGGGAACTGGCGCAGCCTCCGCTATCACGGAAGAGGTGATGACCAATGCCGCGTGAACTGCCCCACATCCTGATCGTGGATGACGACCCGGTGACGTGCGAGTTGCTGTGCGAAGTCTTTGAACGCGAGGGCTTCGCAGCGCGCTTTGCGCAGAGCGGAGAGTCGGCGCTCGAGACGCTGAGCGATGAACGACCCGACGTGCTCATCAGCGACATCCGCATGAAAACCAGGCTCGACGGCCTGGCCCTGCTCGATCAGGCGCGGCGCGATCATCCGGAGCTGCCAGTCATTCTGATGACCGCCTTCGGTTCCATCGAGACGGCGATCCGCGCGGTCAAAGAGGGCGCTTTCGATTACATCAGCAAGCCCTTCGATATTGAAACGATGCTGGCGACCGTGCACCGCGCATTGACGGCGCAGTTATTGAAGCAATCGCCGATTCCGGATCGCGAAGCCGAAGATGAGGCGCTCGCCTCGGGGCTGATCGGACGCAATCCCGCCATGCTGGAAATTTACAAGCTGATTGCGCGCGTCTCGGACTCTCGCGCAGTGGTTTTGATCACCGGCGAATCCGGCGCCGGCAAAGAATTAGTAGCCCGCGCCATCCACACTCACGGCTTGCGCCAGAGCGCCCCATTCGTCGCCGTCAACTGCGGAGCGTTGACCGAGACGCTGCTTGAATCCGAGTTGTTCGGTCACGTCAAAGGCGCTTTCACCGGGGCCATCGCCAACAAACGCGGCATCTTCGAGCAGGCCGGCGAAGGCACGGTTTTTCTGGACGAAATCAGCGAGACCAGCCCGGCTCTGCAGGTCAAACTGCTGCGCGTGCTGCAAGAACGTGAGGTCATGCCCGTCGGCGGCGCGGCGCCAGTGAAAGTGCGAGCGCGTGTGATCGCGGCCAGCAACAGCTATTTGGAAAAGCTGTGCGATGAAGGCCACTTTCGCCGCGATCTGCTTTACCGCCTGAACGTCATCAACATCCACATCCCACCGCTACGCGAGCGCCGCGACGACATCCCGCTGCTGATTGCGCATCTGCTGCGCAAACACACGCCGGATGGACAAGCTCCGCCGCTCGTGGATGAGCGGGCTATGTACAGCCTGATTTCATACTCCTGGTCGGGCAACGTGCGGGAGTTGGAAAACGTCATCGAGCGGGCGATCACGCTGAACCGGAGCGGACAGATTACACTCGACGATCTGCCTCCCAGAGTCAGTGGGCAAAGTCTTGAAAACGCCGCGGCAAAATCCGCGACCGACGACCTGAATATGCTTTTCGCGGGGTTTCCGACAATTGATGAAATCGAGCGGCGGTATTTGCTTTACGTGCTCGAAGCGACGGGCGGTAATCGCAAACGCACGGCGGAGATTCTCGGCATCAACCGCCGGACGCTTTACCGGATGGCGGAACGATTTCAAATTGAACTTTGATAACGAATATAACCACCGCATTTCTTCAGCAACTCCCTCCGCCCAGGAAAAATCCCGAAGCGGTCCGCCAGGTGGTTGAAGAGAGTTGAGAGTCCGGAATCCGTGAATTGGCGCCGCTGGCCACCAGCAGGAGAAGACTGTTTGATAATGATTTGGCTTCAATTTTTGGTTTGCACGGCGGCCATCGTTTTTGCGGGCGCAAAACTTTCAGAATACGGGGATGTCATTGCCGAAAAGACCGGTCTGGGACGAACCTGGATCGGCGTCGTGCTGATGGCTTCGGTGACCTCGTTGCCGGAATTGATGACCGGAGTCAGTTCGGTCGCCATCTTCGATCTGCCGAATATCGCGGCGGGCGATGCGCTCGGCAGTTGCATGTTCAATCTGTTGATCATCGCCCTGCTTGATGTGGTTGTACTTCAAGGGGCCGCTGCTCACACACATCAGCGCGAGCCATCTTGTCTCGACTTGCGCGGCGATGGCGATGACGGGTGTCGCGATCATCGGCCTAACCTACCGCGCCAGCAAAAAGAGACTGCTCTGGGCCTGGGATTCCGTCGGGATTATTTCGATATACGCGCTTGCGACTGACCTGCTTTACCGCCTGAGGTAATGGGCAAGCCACTAGCGACTGACATTTCTGCGAAGAGAAGGGGTCAGCCAAGTCAATTCCACGCCCTGCGCTGATCAATCGCCCGCGACCCAGTTCCGGGCTTCATCAGCCTGGCTCTGGTCGAAGTAGCGAATCGCGGCGCTGGTGAATGGCTTGCAAAACGCCGCCATCCACTCTTCCCATTTCTTCTCGCCGACCATCGCCAATCGTTCGATGTCAGCGAAATGCTTGAGATCGAATTTGATGTCCTCCCACAACGCGCCCGCCTCCCAGCCGTGGAAATCGCTCATCACAAACAGCAAGCGCATCTTGCCTTGCTCTTTGATCAGGCGTTCCACTGCGGGGACGAAACGCCCGTAATCCTCTTTGGACAATTTGCCGCTGGCACGGACCGCAAGGACTTTGTGGCCAGTTTTTTCTTCCAGGTTCAGTTCCACTGCCATATTCAGTCTCCTTTCTGATTTCAGATGACAATAAGCTATTCGGCGTCAGGGAGCTACTGATGATGCTTCGAGTGATCATCACCTGGCTTCTTCTTCACCCCTTGTTCTCCCATCATCCCTTTCATCATCGGGCACTGCGACATTGGCTCCATGCCCGCCTGCATGTGCCCCGTTATATGCTGCGTCATGCGCATCTGCATAACCTGCGTCTTTTCGCGCATTGCCTTGCGCTGCTCCGCCATTTTGGCGATGACCGCAGCCACCGCATCAACCTTTTTACCCTCCGGCGCGCCATTCATCTCCAAGACAAGCTTGTCCAGCTCGTCGTCCGTGTTTCAAAACGAAGCAGGTTGGCTAGAAGCCGCTTCACGCCGAGAAGCCCCTAATCTTCTTCAAGACAATCTTCTCTTCTCGTCATTCCTTCACGGATGCGCCGCAATCTTCCCTTGCCCCGATTGAAGTCCGCGACTTCGTTTACAACGGCCTCATCCGGGCAGAGATTTTAAAATGGGTTGACAGCCCGATTGAGATGGAAGCTATCGCTGGCCGAGCTTCTCAGTGCCACGCAACGCAGAGCATCAAGTGGCGTTCACTTGATGTTAACTTTGACCGTCTTCGCCGCCTTGCCGTCCACTGCCATCACGACATCAACTTCGCCGCGCCCAGCCAGACTGCGCGGCAATCGCACGTTGCTTTAATCGAGTCCGGCGAAGCCCGGCGTATCCCCGGCGAATAACACTTCAACATCCGCGCCGCCGATCTTGCACGCCACTGCCGTGAGCGCGCTGCGATTGCCGCAACCCAGTGCCGTAAAGAATCAGAAAGACCTGATCATTCGCTGGACCGAGATCAATCGGTTTGGCGACGAACCGGTTCTGCGCTTGATTGAACTCCGCAATCGGCTCGTAACTCTGCGTACCATCGGCCTTCACTCTCAACGCCACGCCTGCCGCCACGCCCTGCCCGCTCGCGTTAGCCGAAAACAGCCCTGGCGCGACCGCCGCAATCTGCACGACGCCGGTTGAGACTTTGCCGTCGCCGCTCGTGATCGGCGCCGTCGCCGCGCCCGCAGCCGTCCCCGCCGGAACCAGGTAGTTGACCTGCGTCGGCGCGACGAAGAACAGCGGCGCATCGCGCGTCACGCCCGCCCTGTCGCGCACTTTCACCGTAGTCCCAGCCAACGTCGTCGGCAACGGCAACGAAGTCGCCGCCTGTGTCGTCGTCGCTAGCCCTGCGCCGAAGGCGGCCACGATGGATTCGCTCGCCAACTCCGCGCCGCCGTGAGCTTTGCCGCCGAGACGCTCGCCACCGCCGCCGTCTGCGTGATCGGCGCCGTCTGCCCCGCGACGCTGATTGTCCCGCTGCGCCCCTGCGCGCTCGTGTTCGGCGCGACGTTGAAAGCCGCGCTGCCTGTGCCCGTCCCGCTCGCGCCCGCCGTGAGTGTGATCCAAGGCGCCTGGCTCGGAGCCGTCCACTCGCAGCCGTCGGCGCAACTCACCGTCACGCTGCCGCTCCCGCCTGCCGCCTCATAACGCGGCGGATTGAGCGGCGCGACCGCGTAACTGCACGTCGTCACGCCGGAGGCGCAGCGTGTAATCGCCCGCGCTCATCGGCTCGAACGAAGTGACTTCAATCGTGTAGACGCCGCTCGCGCGCGAGCCGGAAGAAACCGCTGCCCGCCGGGATGCGCGCGCTCCGGCGCGTCGCCGCCATCGTCATCTTCGGGGGAGCGCCGCGCCGTCCGGCCCGATCAGGTAGAGGTAGGGGGCAATGGCAGATTGCTGTTCCAAACTGGCAGAGATTTGGTTTTAGCGTAGATGTTGCCCAAACACGTCCCCGGTCGCGTCAATTCCGCCACCCGCTCATCCGCCTGCGCCAGCGTGTGAAAATCAAGCTGCCGCAACTGGCCGAGCAAACCATTACTGCGGCAAATCTCAACCAGGCTCTGCTCCCGCACGTTGCCGCAGCGAAACTCGCGCTCGGTCAGCACGTGACACGGGAAGACATCGCCGTTCGGCATGATGTTGAGAAACGAGCCGACGCCGCAATTCGATTGCGCTTCAGGTTCCTCCGGCTCCGGCGGCGCAACCCTGTCCGGGTAACAACGCGCCCACGCCCGCCGCACAGCCTCGCGCACCTCTTCCGTGTTCGCTCTCCACTCCCAATGCCCCGCGCCGCGCCCGATGGGACGAAAGCCGTTGAGGTTGATGCGCGTGATCTTCCGCTCGATGAGCAGGCAGAGCAGTTCCTCCAAATCCGGCAAACTCGTCGCGGTGATCGTGACCAGCGCCTTCGGCTCGAAGCCGACCGAGTAGAAGCATTCCAGCGCGCGCATCGCCTGCTCAAAATTCCCCGCGCCACGCAGCGCATCGTTGCGGCTGCTGAGCGCATCCACACTCACGCGAGCCTCATCCGCCAGCCCGACCAGCGCCCGCGCCAACTCCGGCGTGACCAGATGCCCGTTCGTGTTCAGACAGCGCAAGACGTAATGCACCGGGTCAGCCGCGCGCAAGCCGCCGAGCAATTCCAGAATGTCCGACCTCAGCAACGGCTCGCCGCCGGTGAAGACCACTTTCTCCGGGCGCAACGCCACCATCTCCGGCCACAAGCGGTCAAACTCTGCGGTAGTCATTTCATCAGGCAGCGGCTGGCTGGCGGAGAAGTAGCAGTAGGCGCAGCGCAGATTGCAGGCTTTGGTCACGTGCAGGAAGACATTTTTCAGCGCAATCGTTTCCATCGGCGCAATGCTTGAATTCAGCTTGGGAAGAGAAGCCATCGCCATCGTCGTCGTTAGTTCTCGCCGCCACTACCTGACGACCTCCAAAACAGCGCCATCGGCCAAGCGATAAATGTAAAAGTCGCTGTCCAGAGTGAAAATCTGGCGCAGTCCAAGTCCCTCCGCCGTAACGACGAGTGAGGCATCCGCCAAATCCATCGGCGTGTCGGAGTACTGCGTCATCAACTCACGCATTCGGTGACAGTCGGCTTCCCTCAGATCGTGCAGCCGCACCAAGCCGTCAACGACATAGCCCCAAGCTACGTCCTGAGCAACCTGCCCGCCGGCTCGATGCAGCAGATACATCGCTTCAGTGAGACAAGGCCAGGTGGTAAGCAGCGGACGTTTGGGTAGGCGGCGCAAAGCGGCCTGCGCCTGCGCATGCGACGGGTCGTTGGCGTTGATGAGCGCCACCAACGGTCCGGTGTCGGTGAGATTGAAAGGCGGCGAGGGTATTTTCTGGCTCATAGTTGGCCTGCTTGATGCTTCTCGGCAACGTATTCCGCAAACCGTTCACCGCAGTCTTGCGAAAAGGCTTCGCTAGCGCCTTGAATCAACCCAATCCGCCCGGCAAACAGATCGGCTGCCGAGCCTTCATCCGCATCATCCATCTCTGACTTCAATGCTGGCGTTAAATGCTCGCGCAGGGTTTCTAGCGCCAGTTGTTCTAGCGTCTTTCCTTGCCGACTGGCAAGGATGGCGAGCATCGTTTCAATTTCGGATGTTAAAGTAATGGTCATAATCTTTTCCGTATGTTGCAAATTGGCATCGCACGCCAAATGTAGCACGAAACACCGGTTTGGCCGCTTAACGAAGCCGAGCGCGCCCACTCACAGGCTGCGGCTCAAGCAGCCTTTTGCTTGCGCTTGCGTGATTGCGGATGCTGCCGGACTCGCTCAGCGATGGCGGCAATGAACTGCGGGTCGTCGAGCAAGGCGGCATAGTCAACGACGGCTTTCCCCGCCTGCGCGCCCTTTGCGCCTCGCGCCGTAGATTTGTCCGTCACCTCCCGTTCCATCAGCGCGCGCAATTCGTTGTTGATCTGCGTTTGGTAAGGCGCCGCATTCGGTTTCTCCGCCCGCGCGCGAAACCAGGCCAGCACATCGGCATCGAGATAGATCGAAATCCGCACCTTCGCCGTCTTTGGGTCATAGTCCGGGTGCATCTTCTTGAACAACCCACGCACGAACTTGTGGCGTCCCGGTTCGAGCAAGGCATCCTCGTCAATGCCTTCCGCCTGCATCGCCTGGTATTGTTCTTCTGTCACGTCAATATAAACTTCGTCCGACAACTTCTTAGGCTTCATAGTATCTTTCCTTCTCGTGCGGCTTAACTTCACGCGCCGAGATGATCCAAGTCACATCTCCTTCTCGCTCTGTATAAACCACGAACAACAGCCGCTGGCTCGACGCCCCGATAATGCGGTAGCGCTGCTCGCCAATCGAGTGCGCGACATCCACTTCGACCACCGCGTAATCGTCATCGAAGACTTCGCACGCTTCCTCGAACGTCACGCCATTGTGCTTTCGGACGTTGGCATCGGCTTTGTCCAGGTTCCAGTCGAACTTCATTCTGTATGCCTAAGTATGTATTTGTCAATACAGCAATGGTTTGGCGAGGAAATCCGCCGCCATTTCAGGCCGCGCCAGTTGGTCTTTGAAAAAACTGTCGTGGGGTGGCTATCTCTGACATCACTATTCATCCAGTTGCATTCGTCTCCGCATACTTTCGCTTTAAGCTTCCAGTCCGCGCCGAATCAATTCCTGCCGCGCGAGTTGCCTTAGCAAGGAGCAATCAACTGGCTCCTCACCGTTTATTACCACAAAAGCACAACTCCATCCGTATGTGAACCGGGCAACATCTTGCATACCTGCGATATATCGTATGACTTCCAGTGAGACTCCATCCAGGGAGCGCTCAAGTATGCGGCCCAAATTGCCAATAACCTGCTTTGCCATATGTTTATTTTCAAGGGCAAACATAAGTAGCGGTTCTACCGCTTGCTCATCGCCTATCTCTCCAAGTACTTTCAAAGCAGCTTGGCTCACCCTCATCCTCCCGCCGCCATGTACTTCGAAATTCTCGAAGTGGTGACCTACGATGACGTGCTCCTTGAGAGCTATTATGGGAGGATCTATGGCACGTACACCTCCAATCATTCCTAACGCCTCTATAACTGCCACCCGTATGTCATAGTCTGGCTCCGCTTTAAGCCTCGCCACCAGCGGCTCTACAGTACGCACGTCTTTTGAGTCGCCCAACATTTTGACTGCTTGCTTCCGCTTCTTAGCGTTTGTTGATTTGAGTTGTCGCAATGTCCACCAAAGCATAATGTTCGCCTTTCGGTTCACTCACTCGCTTGCCAGCGCAAACCAATGCGTCAGTGTCTCAATCGCTATGCGAGACTTGGTCAGCCAATCCTTACCAAGGTTATCCACCGACACATAACGCGGATGGCCGCTCCACACGCGAGCGCACAATCTGTCAATCTCCGCCGCCTGCTCAATCGTTTCAGGCCGATGCGCGTCAGGCCAGCGGCGATAGCAACCTTCAGCCCCTATCGCCACACTCTGCAAATGAATCACGCCCAGGTAGCGCCGGTAATGCTCTTCCCGACTCATCCCGGTCGCCGCGAAGAATTCGCCTTCATCCCAGCCATTGCGCATCCAGTAGGCCAGCGCATCCAGCGTCCCGCGATGGCAAAGCAACACCTGCTGCGGATGAGCGGCTGCCGCACAACTCTGTTCCAGCGCAATCTGCAGCTTCACTACCGCCTGCTGAAAGTTCTGCCGGCGGCCATCCAATCCGGCTTGAAACAGGGGCGGCGCGGCTTCGGGAACCAGCAGCCATCGCTCGCCGTGCGGGTCGGCGGCGCGCAGTTCGCGCAGCAAAGTCGTCTTGCCGCCACACGGCCCGCCGGTCAACACGATGCGTGGGTTGTCGGCCATTTGCTCGTTGTCCGGTTATTCAGGCGAATTCGAGGAAGTTTGGCGGCGCATAAAAGCCGCGCTTGCGTAGCGGCTCCGGCGACTCGGTCTCACACAATTCGCGCAGCCGTTTCATGTTCGCCGCGGCTTTAAGCAGGTAAATCGGCTCCGGCAATGCGCCGACATCTTTTGTCCACTGCGGCGGCGTCTGGCCGAGACGCAGCGCAAACAGTTCCACCAGCGAGGCGGCGGCTGCCAGGAGCCGTGAATCATTCGTTTGCGGCTTCGGGCATTCGCTCAAGCTCGGATGCTCACGCAGCAAATCTTGCGTCAAGCTACGAAGCAACAAACTCTCGCCGTTGAGCGCGGCCTCAGCCAGTTGTTCAATTGTCACCATAAAGCGCCTCCCATAAATCTGCGAAAGCGTACTGAGCTTTCAATTCATCGCCTGGAACCAGATATGGCTCGACTGCTTGCCAGATTTCATCGCGGCTACCAGACATCTCTTGCAGCAAGCGGCGCGCATCGGCGATGTCAACGTCGTCACGCCACGCTGACAACTTCATCGCCAGCAGTTGCCCTGTCGCCGGGCTGCGTACTTCAATACCAGGAGCCGAGAACACGACAGGGCCGGTACTGAGTCCGATCAGAAAACCTTTCGCGCCATCATTCAGCCAATCATCTGGCCAGCCGCGCTCATCTGCGACGACTTGCGCCAAGTCTCGCACCGTATCGGCTTCACGCGGCGCAAGGATGATGGCATCTACGTCGCGTGTAGATTCGCGCGCCTCGTAGACCAACACCATCAAGGCTCCGCCGACCAATGCCAGTTCGACCCTGATTCCTCGCGCGACCGCGAGCTGGCCTAGTCGCTCCAATGCTTCAACAATTTCCTGCCGGGTGATAGTCGCCATACTTTTGCATCGGCTCTTGCCCGATTAGCCGGAAGTATATGCCTGCCCTGACTGAGCGGCAATCAGCCGTTGTACTGCGCCGCCGAAGTAGCTCGCGCCGTCGGGATAGGGCAGGCCGTGATAGAACTGCGCCACCGCGTGGCCGTTGTTGAGTGGCGTCCACGCGACGGCGCTGTTGGCCGGATTGCACGGGCCGGTCGCGCCGATGGCTGTGGCCGCGCGCGCATTGTTCGTGCGGAAGACGCCGCCGTCGGTGGCGACGAAGAGCGTCTGATTGCTCGCGCCGTTGTATTGAGGGTGAAAGACCAGCGCGTGATGATCGGCGTGGGCGCAACGGCGGCGCGCTCTTGTCCCCCCACCAGTGCGAGGCCAGGCCCCAATTGACGCCGCCGTCATCGGAACGAAACAGATCAATGCCGCCGACGAAGACTATGTTCGGATTGGTCGGGTCAACTCTGAAGGGCGCGATGGCGTTGTCGTACCAGCCTTGATTGGCGAAGAAGCTGCTCGCATCTTCTCGCCTTGGGCCGCATTCGGCGAGGAAGGCGGCGAACGGGTTGGAGAAGAGCACGGTGTTGAGCCTGGTCAGATTGGCGTTGCGTACCTGTCCCGTCCACGTGCCCGCGTCGCCGCTGCTGGTCGAGCGGAAGACCGCGTGCAGTCCATCCTGGAAATCGCCTTTGGCAATGCTCGCGGATGAGGCGTAGACGACGCTCTGGTCGGAGGGCGCGATGGCCAGGCTGGCGCCCCCCATTCCGCTCTCGCTCAGCACGGGCGACCACGCGCTTGAGCTGGCGGCGTTGGTGTTCCGGTAGACCGTCGCCTGGTCAATGATCGTGCCGCACGAGGCGAAGAGGTAATCGCTCGCTTTGTCGGTGCGGATGGCTAAATCGAGACAGCCGCCAGTGACGGCGGTCGCGCTTGAAGGTTTGGTCGGATTGAGGATGCGCGTCCAACTCGCGCCGCCGTCGAGCGAGCGAAAGACGCCGGCGCCCGTCGCGGCGTAGAGGCGTTGGCTGTTCGTGGGGCTGACGACGATGTCGTTGACGTAGTAGAAGTCTCCGGTCGTCGTGCTTGCCAGCCGCGTCCACGTCGCGCCGCCGTCGGTCGTCTTGAAGATGCCTGCGCCCCTTCTGCCAGAGAAGCCGTCGTCAATATTGAAATAGCCTTCGCCTGTGCCGGCGTAAATGACGTTGGGATTTTTCGGGTCCATCGCCAGCGAATTGACAGCGATGTTGGCCATCAAATCGGCCAGCGGCGTCCGGAGCGCGCCGCCGTTGGTCGTCTTCCACACGCCGCCCGACACGCCTGCGGCGTACATCACGCCGGGGTTGGTCGGATGGATGAGCAGCGCGCGGGCGCGCCCGCCGACGTTGTTCGGGCCGAGCCCGGTCCAGGCGGGCAGCGCTTCGAGGTCTTGTTTCCTCATCGCGGCGCGCGCGGGCAGCATTCGGTCTTCAGCGGTCGGGTATTGCGGCATGAGTCGCATCTGCTCCTGCGCCTCGAAGTATTTTTCAACCGGCGCCTCGGTTGCGCCTTCGGGCAGGCGTTTGAGGCGGAAGAACTCTGCGGCTTCGCGCGGCGAGTCGTAACGCTCGGGTAATTGCGGGCGGCGAACTACGAGCGGTGGAGTGGAGAGTCGAGCCTGCTCTGGCGCGGCGGCGCGCGGCGCTGGTTTGGCAGGACGTTTGGCGCGAGCGCGCTTGGCGGCGGCAGCTTTTGATTTGGCGGAGGCTTGTCTGGCTGGGCGATGCCTGACGCTGCCGGCAAAAACCAAAGCCAGACAACCGAACACTATGATTCCCAGAATCGGGCTAACGACAAAGGTGGAACGACGAGCCGAAGTCTTGATAGGGCCACTCCTTATCCGAATCAATGCCAGTGGTAAATCAGTGTCGTCTGAAAGCTGATGAATGACGGCGTGATCCTACCGCATCACGGAGTAAATGGCGATGGTCGAAAGCCTGCTTGAATCCGAACTGTTCGCACACGAGAAGGGGGTGTTCACTGGCGCACATGCGATGAAGAAGGGATTATGGGAAGAGGCGGCAAACGGCACACTTTTTCTCGACGAGATTACGGAAGCTTCGCCGCTTATTCAGGCCAAGCTGCTTCGAGTCTTGCAGGAAGGGACGTTCCGGCGCGTAGGCTCAAACCAGGAGATCAAAGCCACCGCGCGCATTATCGCCGCGTCCAATCGCAACATTGAAAAAGCCATCCAAACGGTAAGCTCGATTCTGCGGAAAGAGAAACTGTTCCCGCAGGAATTGCGCGATGACGCCGGCATGCCGTTGTTTCCGGGTGACGACGCCAACCAAATGAAGCCGCCTGTCGAATAGCCTTTCTTCCCGCCGCATCGAGCCGCTCCCAAAGCAAAGAGAAACAAGCTGCCAGCAGCTAACGCAAACGCGAAGTCGCTTTGACGCTTCGCACACTTTTCGCTGAGGGAGGGTTCTGGCTGTGTCAGCAAATGCAACTGCGGAGATTATTGCGACTGATTTTCGGTTTGAAGCCGCTGACGCTTTGTCCGGCTTGGGAGGATCAGCGTCACGCTTCAAACATAATCTTTCGGCAATCAAGCTCCTCAAGAAGCTGGAAGTGGATAAGCGAGGGAGCAACTCGCTGACTTCCGAAGAGCAGCAGATTCTTGCCAGGTATACCGGCTGGGGCGATTCCGAAGTCCTCAATCGCGCGTTCCCGAATGGAACTTATTCTTGGGCGCGTCCCTGCGCTGAGCTGGAAGAGCTTCTCACGCCAGACGAAATCAAGGATCTGCTCGCCAGTTCGCTAAACGCTCATTACACGAGCCTGCCTGTCATCCGCGCCATCTATGCCGCGCTCGATCATTTCGGCGTCGCTCCAAAGTCCGGAGGCAGGGTCCTTGAATTGGATTCCGGCCGGTCGGCGTCACTCAGCTCATCCGGACAGAGGAAACTTCGGATTCTTGAGCCTGCCGCTGGCGTTGGCCATTTTCTAGGCGCAATGCCACAGTCGCTAAAGGCGAATTCCGACCGAGTCGCCATCGAGATCGATTCGCTCACGGGCCGCATCCTCACGCAGCTTTATCCGCAGACCAAAGTCTTCATCCAGTCGTTTGAAGAAACGCCGTTGCCCGAGAACTACTTCGACCTGATCGTCTCGAATGTTCCGTTCGGAAACTATGCCGTAGCCGACGCGGGCGTCAAAGAGAGCTTCCTCAAAGCCTCGATCCATGACTACTACTTCGCCAGATCGCTGCGGCTCGTCAAGCCCGGCGGCGTCATCGCCTTCATCACTTCCCGGTACACGCTCGACAAGAAATCGCCGAAGGTTCGGCAATACCTGGTGACTCACGCCGAACTGCTCGCGGCGGCGCGATTGCCGCGCAACGCATTCCGCACAAATGCCGGAACCGAAGTGATCACCGATGTGTTGATTCTGCGCAAACGATTGCATCCGACGCGAGAGTCGCAGGCCGAGTGGACGGAAGTCGGAGGCGTCACACTTGACGATGAAGAAGGCGAAGAGCGTGAACTCTGTGTCAACAATCTCTACATCACACATCCTGAGCGGATGCTCGGACGCCCTGCGTTCGGACGCGGGATGTATGAGGCCGAGGAATTTCTGCTTTACGGCGACGGGCGGAATCTCGCCGAAAGCCTGGCCGAAACGCTGATCACTCAACTTCCAGCCAATGGCTACCGCGCTTTCACGGAGTCTCCTATGGTTGAGGCGATCAGCGCCGTTTCGGACCGCGACGACTTCCTCGCCGCCGCGAATTCCGGCTCGCTTTCGGAGCGCGACCGCGACTGCGTCAATCAACTGCTCGAAATCTACCTCGCGGCCAAAGAGGTCATCAGGATGCAACTGCGCGACGCTTCGGACGAAGAGCTGAAAGCGAAGCAGCAGGAACTGTCCGACCTCTACTCCGGGTTCAAGCTGCGGTTCGGCCCGATCAACGGGAACGTCAGGAAGCTCGATCCGCGCAGCCCCGTCGTTCCGTTCCTCAAAGCGTTGGAGATTCCCGCCGGCAAGAACCTTTACAATCGCGCCCCGATCTTTTCCGAGCGCACGATTCGACCGGCGCGCCGGCGCCCCGGCAGATGTGAGCCGAAGGAAGCCTTGCTCATCTCGCTTAACGACAAGGGCCGGGTTGATCCGGGCTACATCGTCAGGTTGTGCGAGCGGGCGCGCGATGAAGTTTTGTCCGAGCTTGAAGGACTGGTTTATGAAACGCCCTGCGGGGAATATGTCACGGCTGAAGAGTATCTGTCGGGCGACGTGAGACAGAAATTGCGCGAAGCCGAACTCGCGGCCGGGTTCAATCCGGCCTTCGCCAGAAATGTCGAGGCGTTGAGAGCCGTTCAGCCCGCCAATCTCGGGCGCGATGAAATCATCGTCAGGCTCGGCTCCGGATGGGTTCCGGAAGCGTTCATCAGAGATTTCGTCTCTTCGCTCGTTCCTTCATTCAGCGGAGCGGTCAGACACATTCCGGCGTTGGCCGTCTGGAAGATCGAGGACATCGGCGCCTGGTCACGCTCCTCGGTTGAAGCCACGCAGACCTGGGGCACATCGCGGGTGAACGCCTTCGAGTTGATCGAGGACATCCTCAATCTGCGCACGACGACCGTCACCGACGAAGTCCGAGACCACGACGGCGGCCTGCGCCGCGTGGTCAACGACAACGAGACCATCGCCGCACAGGCCAAGCAGCTTGAGATCAAACAGAAGTTCGTGGAGTGGATCTGGCTGGATGAATCGCGCGCGGCTACGCTCATCCGCGTCTACAACGAGCGCTTCAACGCCTTCCGCAAGCGGGAGTACGACGGCGGCCATCTTTCGCTGCCCGGTATGTCCGCCGGCGTCACGCTCTACCGGCATCAGACGAACGCGATCTGGCGGTGTCTTCAGGAGAAAGCGGTTCTGCTGGCTCACTGCGTCGGCGCGGGCAAGACGTTCACGATGATCGCGGCGGCGATGGAATTGAAGAGGCTCGGCCTCTGCCACAAGTCGCTGATCGTCGTTCCCAACCATCTGCCCGCGCAGTGGGCAGCCGAAGCCATCCGCCTTTATCCGAACATTCGATTGCTCGCGCCGGAGAAAGAACACCTCAGTTCATCCCAGCGCGGAGAACTGCTCAGCCGCATCGCCACTTCGGATTACGACGCGATCATCATCCCGCAAACGGCCTTCAAGATGTTGCCGCTCAATCCGGAGATGGTCAGGGATTACATCCAACGCGAGATTGACACGCTCACCGAGTACCTGGAGGAATTTGAATCGGCCGGTGGCAAAAACAAACGCAGCGTCGGCGCGCCTGTCGCGTCTTTATACGGTTTGGCGCAACGGCCGCCGCAACCTGAAATGGGAGCTTGAATCGTTGCCGGGCAGAATCAGCGAAGCCGGCAAACGCGTCGCCGGTCACGAGCAGGCGCTGGCGGTCCGCGATCAGAATTCGTTCTCCGAAGGCGCATTCGTGATCAAACTCAAGCGATCAATGGACCGCGACGAATGGCTCGATTTTGATCAGCGCGTGCAGGCCGGAGAGCATCTCGACCAACTTCGCCGCGAGGTCGGGATGCGGCTCGATTTCGAATACTGCTTGATCGGCGTCTATCGTGGCTTTCAAATTCTGGCGAAACGGCAGCGGGGCTTTGGCGAAACATTCCTGACGCCGGTCGAAGGATTCCTGTGCGCGCCGGAAAGCAAGCTGCTTTACCCGTTCAACTTCGGCGAATCGGCGCAAGGGACGATCCAATCCCTCGATGCGCAGCTCAAGGCGATTGATACCCACCATCAACGCGCCCTGAAAGATCAGGCGGACCTCAAACACAAGCAGCGGATGATCGAGCAAGAGTTGGCCAGAGGCTGGGACTACGCGCCAAAGTACGAAGAGCTTCAAGCGCAGCTTCAGCGCGTCAATCAACTGCTCAAAGAAGATGGTTCGCAGATTGACGACCAGCAGGAGGTTGTCGCGCTCGACCAGGAGGCCTTTCAGAACTGCGAGCCGCGTGTCGAGGTTTCCGTCGGGCCGCCCGAAGAGACGCTGATCACTCATGAGGCAGGCTCCGCTCCGATCACCTTGCCTAATCCGGGGGGCAATAAGGCGGAGCCGGACTCGCCAAAAGTGAAAGAACCTCAACAGCAACCGGCAATCGTTGTGGAGCAAACCCGTATTCAAATCACGCTCGACGATTTGCTCAATCAGGAACCGCGAAAGAACAGACGCAAACCTTCCACCTCTCCTCGCAGCGGTCAGTCAGCTCAAATGAGTCTATGGCAGTGAACCTGAAGAAAAGAAGCTGCCGGCAATTTCTGAACAGAGCTTCGCTCACACCAATCACGGACAAGGAGAATCCCATGAGCGCCAATGTGCTTCCATTCACCCAGGTACAATTTCCGCAGGAGCCGATCATTGTTTCCAACGGCGCCCATCACGCCGCCGTCGCCGCCGTCGCCACTCGAACAGATCGCCGCGCTGAAGAGATTGAACGCCTGCCATTCGATCTCTCGGCTCTGGAAGAAGAAGGCGTTTTCATCAACGTTGACGCGACCGGCTTCGGCATCCTCGACCGCAGGCTTGATTGGCAGGCGCTGGGCGTCGAGCTTCCTGAAAACACCGATGTCGCCTTCACGCCGCCACGCTGTGGATTGCTGCCGAATCGGTTCCGGCGTCCGCTGCTCGCGCCCGTTTCGCAGGCGCACAACGCGCTGCACAAATACAGCTTTCACTTCCGCCTGACCGAGACGCTCTTTGAGACGCCAGCATTATGAGGCGAGGCAGAAAGTCCTCAATCAACATGATCGGATTCGTGATGAAGTGATCGTCACGTTCCGGCAGGTCGCCGCCGATTCCGTGCAGCGGCTCGAAGCCACCGGCGCGGTCGTCCCTGTGGACTTCGAGGACCGTGTGATCAGCAGCGTGCTTGTAGCCTTTCCCACAGAAGACGAGCTTCGGCAAAAGCTCCGACTGCGATTCCAGGTGGGGGTAATTCTCCTGGGAAGCGAAATGCTCCGCGAGCAGCGGCTGGCTGCTGAAGAACGACATCACCTTGAACAGGTTCAGTCCGAACACAGGATCGAACGGTTGCGCGTGAACGCCACCGAGCACGCGATCCAGCAGCAGATGTGGGCCGAGCAGGAGAGCGCCAGGCTGCGGCTCGCGGCGGAGAGCGAAGAACGAGAGCGCGAGGCTGAGGTCAAAGAGCGTCTTCGCCAGATGAAGCTCGACGCCGCGCGAGAGAAGCTGCAAGAAACCCTCAGCCCGTTGCAGGAGGGCGCGGCTCAGTTGCGCGCGCAGATTTACGAATCGGCCGTGGCGATGCAGGAGGCTTTGAAGAAGCACGATTTCCTGCCCGGCGCGACGGCGAAGAAAGCGCGCAACCTGACCCGTTGGTTCCGGCTGATGAACTTCCAGACCGATGCGGAGCTGGAACAACTTCTCGGCGACCTCGAAAGACTCGCCGCCAAGCCGAACGGAAAGAGCAAGCGGCGGACAAGCAACGCGGCGGTCAAAGCGGTGCTGGACGACATCGTCGAGCTTTGTTACCGCGACGCTCACGAAATCGGTCAGCCGAATCGTCTGGCTGCGCTGGAATTGTAATCATTTCAATCCGAGAGGCGACAATGTCACAGGAAACCTTGGAGAAGATCGTCACCGAACTCGACGTGCTGATCCGCGCCCGCTATCCGCTGATCGCGGTCAACACGCCGGAGGAAGCGCGCTTTCATCGCATCATGCGCGCGGTCGCGCAGCTCAAATGTCATCGCGAGAAAGAGAAAGGGCTTTTCGTTTGGAGCCGCACGACGGGATTGCGGCAGGTGCTCGGTTCTGAATTGAAAGGCAAAGATGAGTTGCTCGTTCCCGACACGCAGGACGCGGTGAGCGCGCTGGAATACATCGCGCAGCAGAAGAAGGGATTGTTCGTGCTGTGCGACTACAGCCCATATCTCGCGCCTTACGGACAGGAGGATGCGCCGCTGGTTCGTCGTCTGCGCGAACTCGCCTGGGAGATCAAGGGGCGGCACATCAATGTGCTCTTTGTCGAGAGGAACTTTCCCGACCTGCACGCGCTCGAAAAGGAGATCAAGGTTATCGAGCTGCCGCTGCCCAACGAGCGCGAAGTCGCGGCGATGCTCGGCGCGCAGATGCAGAGCCTGAGGGATGGCGAAGTGCGCGTCGAGGTTGACGAGCGTGCCGAGGAGCAGCTCGTGCAGGCATTGCTTGGCCTGACCGAGACCGACATCGAGAACGTCCTGGCGAAAGCCATCATCAGCGGCAACGGCCTGACGGCGGGAGCCTTGCCGGTGATCCTCGACGAGAAAAAGTCGGTCATCAAGGGGACGGGCGCATTGACCTACACGCATGCTGAACCAGCGGATCACCTCGGCGGCTATCACAATCTGCGCCGCATCCTCACCGAAGCCGCGGCTACTTTCACTCCTGCAGCGCGGGCTTACGGCGTCGAGCCGATGAAGGGACTGCTGATGGTCGGCCTGCCTGGTTGCGGCAAAGACCTGACCAAGAAGATCGCTTCGTCCGTGCTGGGCAAATCGCTGCTCGACCTCGATTTCGGCAGCGTGATGGGCGAAGGCGGCGGCGTGATCGGCTCGTCGGCGATGACCATCAAACGCGCGCTTTCGATCGCCACCACGCTCAAAGGCATCCTCGGCATCAGCGAGTTCGAGAAAGCCGTCGGCGGGCTTGAGTCATCGGCCAAAACTGATGGCGGAGAGACGGCGCGCACCATCGCGTATCTGCTCAACTGGATGCAGGAGCAATCGGATGTCTTCGTGATCGGCACGGCCAACGACGTGCGTGGGCTGGCGGCGGAACAGACCCGGCAGGGGCGGTTCTCGCACATCGTCTTCGTTGATCTGCCCACGCTGGAGGACAGGCGTGAAATCTTCGTCGTGCATCTGCGCAAACGTGAGCGCGATCCTGGCGGCTTTGACCTGGACGAGTTGGCCGAGATCACCGAGGGCTTTTCCGGCGCGGAGATCGAGGCGGCGGTCAAAGCGGGACTGCTGGGCGCGTTTATGGACGGCGAGCGCGAGGTGACCACGGCAGACATCGTCGAACGCGCCCGGCAGATTCAGCCCACGAGCGTCATCAAACGCGAGCAAGTGGAGGGGCTGCGATGTTGGGCGAAAGATCACATGGCGATCAATGCTGGGGGCGTTGGCGTCACTCAGGCGAGCGAGCGTGTGCAGTGGCCGCGCGCGCTGGAGATGTGACTCTGCAATTCATCAACCGAAGGAGACAGCAGCAATGAGCAAGTACATGACCTTCACCGAAGCCGTCTTCAAAGACGGCGATCTTCTCATCGCCGCGCTTGAAGGCATTGGCTGCAAGGAGATCCGGCGGGGCGAGAGTCTTGCGATGGGGCGTTACTACTCGGAGCAGCGCGAGCAGCGCGCCGACATCATTATCCCTCTTAACACGATTGGAAACAGTTTCGGCGACGTCGGCTTCCAGCGTTCCGAAAGCGGCGAATACACGCCCGTCATTGACGATCTCGATGGCCGACGCGTTCTCAACGGCCAGTTAATCCCACGTCTGCGCGCCGCCTACAACGAACGCGTCGTCAACAAGGTCGCGGCTCGACTGCGCGGATCAGTTCATCGCGCGGTCGAGGGCGGCTTAGTGAAGATCAAGGTCCGTTACTGAAGAAGGAGTGAAGCCATGCCCGAAATCAACTTCACAATTGATGAACAGACCGGCGAGATGGAGATGAAGGTGGTAGGCGTCCAGGGGCCGCAGTGCGCTGATGTCGCCAAGATCGTCACTGAACTGACCGGCGCGCCGGAACACGAAGAGAACACCAAAGAATTTTATGCGCGCCCGCAGGTCAGGCCGCAAATTCAGAACAAGAAAGCGTGAAACCGATGAAGGAGACGACGTGGATCATTGATTCGCAATCCGGCGCGCTGACCGTTGAAGGATTGCAACAATCAGACTTGATGCGATTGGCCGCTGACCTTTTGCCATCAGGTAAGTCCGTCAACTGTGCGCGTCCGATCAATATCGAACCGTTTCGCCGTTCGTCGGCTCACCTTATTGTTGATGAGCCTTCGTTGCGAGTCTTTCGCATCTACCACAACTCGGTGGTCGAAGGGCCAGGCAGGCGTAGTGTGCTCCAGGCAGCAGGCTGTTTACAGCGATGTCCCGGCTGCTTCGTGCCAGAGACTCATTCGATCCACGGCAGCGTTGAAATGAAGGTCAGCGAAATCGTCGAGCTATTGCTTGCGCCTGAAGGCGAACCGCGCGATGGCGTGACGATCCTCGGCGGTGAGCCGTTCCTTCAACCGGATGGCCTGGCTTCATTGATGCGCGCTCTGAAACAGCGTGGTCAGCACATCACGCTTTACACCGGATACACACTGGAACAGTTGATGGCGCGTTCGGAAGCCGCCATCAGACAGACTCTTGAACTCGCCGACATTCTGATTGACGGGCCATTCGTCAAAGAGCTTTCGGACAACGCCGGTGAATGGCGCGGCTCGACCAATCAGCGCGTCATTCACCCAGCCCTCTCTCTTTCGCTCTAATTCCAGGCGAAGCTCCAAACACGCAGCCCACAACCACGTCGAACTTGATAAGGAGGCGGGAAACAGGTTGTGAATCAACCGTAACATCCGACTCCAACGGGAGAAGTGTCTATGAATAGCAACAATCATCACCACGCCCTGAGCGCCGTGCCAGCAACTGTAGTCGAGCGCGTAAATGGCGCGGCAGCGACTGAACGGCTTTCTCAACCTGAAAGCGATTTCCCGGCGCTGCTCAAACGGCTCCGCGAAGGTATCAGCCGGAAAGAGATCAAACAGCGCGAAGGCTGGCGCGACCGCAACGGGCAGACGCATTACGTGGAATACGTCGAGTGGCACGTTGTCGCCGACCTGCTCGACCGGCTCGTTCCCGATTGGTCACACGCTGTCCGCAACATCGTTCAGATTGGGGACTTCGTCGCAGCCACCGCCGCAATCACGATCAGCGGCGTGACGCGCGAAGGCGTAGGCACTGGCGCAGCCGACAGCGAGACCGGCATCAAGAAGGCCGAACACGATGCGCTCAAACGAGCGGCGGTCAAATTCGGCGTCGCGCGAGAACTCTATCGTGATGAAGACGGAACGAATGAATCATCGAAGCGAGCAGGAAACTACATCCAGGCCGCGCCTCCGCGAGACCCGATCGCCAAGAACCTGGCAAGCCTGATCACGCCCAACCAACTCGCGCTCATCAACAAGCTGGCAAAGAGATTGAAGCTCGATCCCGAAGTCACTTGCCAGGAGATGTACAAGGCCAACCTGAACGAGATTTCGCGCAGAGCCGCGTCGGCGCTGATCGAACACCTGAACGCAACGCTGCAAGATCAATGATTTTCACGCCGAGGAAGGAATCAGAGATGAGCGCAATTGAACAAGCGATCAGGGCGCTCGGTTCGGCGGCCAGCTTCGCCGACCAAGTGGCCGAGGTTTCCGGCGATGAAGACGCAATCAGTGTGCATCGCCGATGTCTGGAAGCAATTTCGGTTCTCAAAGAGGCAAGCCGCCAGCAACAGTCAGAAGCGGAGGAAGCAGTATGCATGACAGTATGAAAGTCAGGATGGCCGACAAGACTCAGGTTTTATTCGCCCAGGTAGCTGGTGGAGTTGGAAGGACTATCAAAATTCAAATCGGTCGCAACGACTTTTTGGCTGAACTCGGTCTGTTGGCGGAGATCGTTGAGCCGAAAAGTCTGCTGCCAGCTTTCAATTACTTGTTGATCGAAGCCACTGGCGACCGGGTGATCCTCAGAGCCGCCAGTTTGAATAACACACTGCAATGCGAGGTTGAGGCGGATGTGCTTGAACAGGGCAGCGTCTGCCTGCCCGCGCGAAAGCTCTATGAGATCGTCAGACAATTGCCCTCGGAGACGATCCTCATCAGCGGAGATGAAAGCTCGGTCACTCTGAAATGCGGCGGCAGCCGTTTCAAACTCAACGCGATTTCGCCGGATGAATATCCCGATGCGCCGGCAGCCACCGATTCGTTCGCGACAATCCCGTGCGACATTTTGTTGAGGCTGATTCAATCATCTCTCTTCGCCGCGCAAAAGAACGGAGATTCAAGCCGTTACGCGCTCGACAGCGCGCAGTTGACCATTGGCCCTCAAGGCGCGCGAATCATCGCTACAAACGGCCATCGTCTGATTTCTGTTGAGAGATTGGATGTCACACAGGACGAACCGATCACGCTACTCATCCCACGAGCCGGCCTGGGCGCCATCGCCAAAGTGTTCGGCTCATCAGAAGGCGAAGTGAGCATCGGTCTCGACTCAAACCGGTTGTTCTTCAGCCTCGGCGCGCGGCGTCTTTCGTGTGTGTTGCTCAGCGGGGCGTATCCCGATTTCGAGCCATTGCTGACAAAAAGCTTTGGACGCCAACTGACGCTCGATTGCCAGGCGTTCAAAGAAGCGGTCAATCGTATGGCGGTCTTCGGAGCCGACGGCGGCGAGCACGCATTCGGAATGATCAGGTTCCACTTCGCGCCGAATACGAACGAACTGCTCAGCATTGACACCCAGGGGAGCGAGGGCAATGAGGAAATTATTCCGCTCTCTTCCACTACTGACGGAGAAACGACCATCAGTTTCAACGGGCGCTACATTCAGGATTTCGCCCGCACGCTGTCCGGTTCGGCGCTGACAATCAAATACGACGACGAAAACTCGTTAGTCGAACTGTGTCCAACCACTGATGACGGGTACGTCACACGCTACATCCTGATGCCTTGCCGGACATAACCGCACGGAAGGACGGTGAAATATGACGACCAACCAGCGCGAAGACCAAGACGAGTCGCCGGATGAATCAATCGCCCGCGATGGTGACGCATCCGACCTCGATTTGCGCCCCACCTTTGCGGAAGAGACGCAGGCGATAAATTGCAGGCTGGTGCTTTTGATTGAAAGGGAAAATGAAGAACGGCAGACGCTCGCAGAACAATTCGACGAGGAACTCGATGCGCTCCTTTCTCTGCTAACACCTACTGATCGTAAGTCCGAAGAAGAGGATATTGGCCCCGACCCGCCAGACTGGCCTGCCTTCTAGTCAAACATTTCCTCTATTTGGCCTTCTCTGCCCTCCAATCGCTTTCATCACACTTCCACAACAACCATCGCAGCCAATCCGATAAACAACCCAGCGGCCAGAAGAGCGCGTGTGGCTCAAAGCGTGATACGGCATTTGATGACACAATCGAGAACTGACGCTTTTACGCAATGCTGAAGGATCATCCTGATAACGAAATGATCTGGTACCTGGTCTCCAACGCTCCTGCAACCAACGCCAAAGGATGCACAACCACGCCAAGAAAAATCGAGCGGCCAGCAATACAGGCACGAACTGATGAGCCTCTTCCCGCGGCCATCAGCGGCTGTGCGGCTTTTTAAGACCAACCTGCATTCACCAGCGACAAGGAGAGTCACATGGAAGTGTTTAATCTTCAATTTTTGTACGACTTGCTGTATGCGATTGGCGAGATTCTGACGATTACTTGGGGAGGCCGCGTCGTTCTCGGCATCGCGATTGGCTGTTTGATTTCCCGACTGGCAAGAACGTAGGGGAGATGCGTTAGAAAGGTTCAACAGCAATCGATTACAGGAATAATTTGCCCCTGCCTACAAAATGATGTGAATCGCCAAGCGTCAAAGAGAACGATCACGCAACAATGCAACAGCGTAGTCATTATCGGATGGAACTCAATTCCTGTTTTGCATCCATCTGAAAAGTTTCGGTGGGTAAAAAGGCTCTGTTTGAAAACCAACGCTCTTGGCAGGAAAGCCAGCACAGCAAACAAAGGGTCAAATTCATAGAATGCAGCGGTCTGATTCCAGCACCACCCAATGCTGCTCGGCGGAGATGTCGAAGCAAAATTGTGGCATCAAGCCAACCCATGTCTTGAATCTTTGGATTCATTACCAGCTTTTCTAAGAATGGCAGGTTGCGAACTAGGCCTAGATAAAAAACCTCATTGAAATGCCCTTTTCGTAAACGGGTACGAATTGATTCTGGGAGCAAACCGCGTGTAGCCTCTGCTAATAATGGTTTAAGCTGATTCGGATTTGGTTCTATTTTTTCCAGTATTCCTAATCCGAAACACATGACACGCAAATCTAAAAACGGATGGGCGATAGCTAACTCTTTGGGGGATGCTAAGGACCAACGAGCAACATCACCTACTCGGCTAGATATTGAATCGAGCGCGAAAGATAAACGCGTTGCTCCAAATTCTTCATGGCGATGACGATCATACCGAAGCATACGCTCCTGCATGTTATATCGCCGCGCAAAATCCGGTCGAATCCATTGAGCAATAGCAACGCGATCAGGGTTTTCAAGAGGCACTGGGGTACGCGATGGCACGAGCCAGCGAATGAACGTGGGTAATCGCCGCCTCAAGGCTGCATCAAGTGCAAATTGTTCTAAAACCTGCCAGGGACTGGTGAAGTCTGCCTCTGCCCATTTGCTGACAGTGTTCCATGCCTCCTTCAGTCGTCCTGACATGATTAAATCAACTATAGAGGCGCTACAGCAAGATGTGGATTTTGCGCCTCCTCGGTATACTACCCGGAAATAACACGAAAGGATATTGATGAACAGACGTGCTGAGTGAGGAAGATTACCTGGAAGCAGT
>Ga0187892_10002065_pt1 | contig 42480 bp, 41 predicted proteins | sample MA1701073metaG_FD_139345 | JGI IMG/M metagenome (GOLD analysis project Ga0187892, IMG submission 139345) | Bio-ooze microbial communities from a basaltic lava cave in the Kipuka Kanohina Cave System on the Island of Hawaii, USA - MA170107-3 metaG ... | reverse complement strand
TTGGGGGACTGTTGCGCAATAGAACGATGTTCCCGGTTCGATTCTGGTGCGTTCTCTCTCCGATTCCGGGACGTCCCGTGAACGTCGGAATTGCGCAACAGTCCCCTTGGGGGAGAGCACGCGCGCCAGTTGGCGCGCGGTGAGGGGTCAACGGCGGCGAAGATGCGAAGCGTGAAGCCGCATCAAAACAATTACCCTCACCCTTCCCGCCCTTCGTCGCGCTTCGCGCGCCGGGCGGGAAAGCCCTCTCCCCGAGGGGAGAGGGGAAAGGAGGTCGCCCCCATGCCAGAGGAAGCATGGTCAAGGCGGCGAAATTCATTTACGTCTCTGCCGCGAAGGGGAGGGACCATGAGGGCCCGTGAGGGAGCATGATCAGGCGCATCGCCACGGTCGGCGGGCTCACCCTCGTCTCGCGCCTCACGGGCTTCATCCGCGACGTGGTCATGGCCGCGATCCTCGGCGCAGGGCCGATCGCCGACGCCTTCTTCGTCGCCTTCCGCCTTCCCAACCATTTCCGTGCCATCTTCGCCGAGGGCGCGTTCGCCGCAGCCTTCGTGCCGGCCTATGCGCGCACGCTCGAAGAAGCGGGGCTGCCCGCCGCCAAGCTCTTCGCCGATCAGATCGCAGCCGCGCTCATAACCATCAATCTCGTGCTGCTCGGGCTTGCGCTCTTCTTCACGCCGTGGGTCGTCAGCGTGCTCGCTCCGGGTCTCGATCCGGACCGGTTCGAGCTTGCCGTGGCGCTCACGCGCATCACCTTTCCGTATCTTGCGCTCGTGTCGGTGGAGACGCTGTTCGCAGGCATCCTCAACGCCAATAATCGCTTCGCGTCCGCTGCCGGCGCCCCCATCCTTCTCAATCTGTCGGTGGTCGCGACGCTTCTTCTTGCGCCGCTCTTCTCCGATGCCGGCCACGCAGCGGCCTGGGGCGTGCTGATCGCGGGCGTGGCCCAGGTGCTGCTTGTCGGCATCGACGCCGAGCGTCACGGCTACGGCGTCCGCCTCCGCCTGCCGCGGATGTCGGAGCCCACGCGCCGGTTCCTCAAGGCGCTGGGTCCCGCCATCATCGGCGCGGGCGGCGTGCAGCTTGCGCTCTTCGCCGACACGCTGATCGCCTCGTTTCTGCCCGCCGGCGCGCTGTCGGCGCTCTATTACGCCGACCGCATCAACCAGCTCCCCATCGGCGTGGTCGGCATCGCCGTCGGCACCGTGCTCTTGCCCGAGATGTCGCGCCGGCTCGCCGCGGGCGACGAGAAGGGCGCGGCCTCGGCCCAGGCTCGCGGCGTTCAGCTTGCGCTCCTCCTCACCATTCCGTGCGCCGCCGCCGCCGTCACCATCCCCGAACTCATCATGCGCGCGCTGTTCGCCCGCGGCGCCTTCACAGCCTCCGACGCCGCAGCGGCAGGGGCGACGCTTGCCGCCTATTCGATCGGATTGCTTCCCTTCGTTCTGATGCGAAGCTTCACCGCGCCGTTCTACGCGCGCGGCGATACCGCAACGCCGGTCAAGGCGGCGCTCTTGGCGGCTGCCATCAACATCGCCTTGAAGATCGTGCTGATGGGGCCGCTCGCGCAAGTCGGGCTCGCGCTTGCGACGAGCGCGGGCGCTTGGATCAACCTCAGCCTGCTCGCCGTCTTCGCACGGCGGCAGGGCTTCGCTGTGTCGGGCGCCGCCATCGGCAAGCCCGTGGCGAAGCTCATCGTCGCCGGTGTCGTGCTGGCGGCGGCGCTTGTCGCCGGCACCTATGGGCTCGAGCGCGCGCTCGCGGGCATGAGCTTGTTCCGTGACGAGACGGAGCTCGCTCTCCTCATCGTCTTGGGCGCGGTGGTTTACAGCGTGACGGTCTTTTTGCTTCTCGGACGCTTATGGTTGCGGGGCCTGTTGCGCGAAGTCACGGTCGCCGCAGAGACGAAGGCGCCGCCCGATCTCGAGCAGACGGACCCGACCGACGATTCCGCCGCATTGCCGGACAACGAGCCTCCGCCCAAGGCTTAAGCAAACGTGTGGAGATCGACGAGCGTGACCGAAGCGGGGTCGATCGCGCGCCCGAGAAAGATCGCGCCGACTCGGGCGAAGCGTTCGGGCGAATCGGTGGCGAAGAAGCGCACAGTCCCGGCATCGCGCGCTCCGGCATTGCTGGCGAGCCCTGCGCCGGAAAGCGCCTCGGCCACGGCGCCTGCCGTGGTCTCGGCCGAATCGACCACAGCCACGCGCCCGCCGATGACCGCCCTGATGGCGCCCGCCAGGACCGGGAAGTGGGTGCATCCAAGCACCAGCGTGTCAGGCGCCGCGGGGCTCGCGAAAAGCGTCGCGAGATAGTGCTCCGCCGCGGCGCGTGTCGCAGGAGAATCGGCCCATCCCTCCTCGGCCAGCGCCACGAACACCTGGCACGGCTGCTGCACCACTTCCGCGTCGCTCATCAGCGTCCGAATGGCGCGGGCATAGGCCCCGCCCCTGACCGTGCCCTCGGTCGCGATCACGGCGATGCGGCGATTGGCGGTTGCGGCGACCCCGGCCCGCGCTCCCGGCTCGATCACGCCGATCACCGGGACCGGCGCGAAAGCCTGTTGCAGCAGGTCAACCGCAACGGCCGAGGCCGTGTTGCAGGCAATCACCAGCATCTTCACGCCCTGGTCGAGCAGGAGCCGCGTGGCCTGGAGCGCGTAAGCCTTGACCGTGTCGGCGCTCTTTGTGCCGTAGGGAAGGCGCGCGGTATCGCCAAGATAGACGAAGCGCTCGTTGGGGAGGCGCGCCGCAAGAGCCCTGAGCACGGTGAGGCCGCCCATGCCGGAGTCGAACACCCCGATCGGCCGGGGATCACCCGGCATCCGCGCCTCCGAACGTCTCGAAATAAAGCGAGATGAAGCGGCGGTAGACGGCGGTTAGTTGCTCGAGGTCGGCGAGAGCCGCGTTTTCGTCGGCCTTGTGGATGGTCGACGTCAGGAGCCCGAATTCGACGACGGGGCAATAGGCCTTGATGAAGCGGGCATCGGAGGTTCCGCCGTCGGTCGAGAGCGACGGCGTAAGCCCGGTGACCTCGTTCACCGCCTCGCTCAGCAACGCATCGAGCGGGCCGGGGTCGGTGAGGAAGGAGACGCTCGGCGGCTCGAACTCGAGGCTCATGGAAAGATCGGTGCCTGACAGCGCGAGCGCCGCCTGCTCGCGGAGCTGCGCCTTCAGCAATCCGGCTGTGTGCCGGTCGTTGAAGCGTACGTTGAAGCGCGCCTCGGCCAGCGGCGGAATGATATTGGTGGTGGGGTTGCCGACATCGATGCTGGTCACTTCGAGATTCGATGGGGAGAAATGTGCGCTGCCGTAATCGAGCGGCGTCTCGTGAAACCGGGTGAGGATCTTCAACAGGCCTTTGACCGGATTGTTGGCGAGATGCGGATAGGCGACATGGCCCTGCACGCCTGTCACTTTCAGGAGTCCGTTCAAACTGCCGCGGCGGCCGATCTTGATCGCATCTCCGATGCGCTTGGCGTTGGTGGGCTCGCCTACCAGGCAATGGTCGGGTTGCTCGCCTTGCTCTTTCATCCAGTCGAGCACCTTGCGTGTACCGTTGATCGCCGGGCCTTCTTCGTCGCCGGTGATGAGCAGGCTGATCGAGCCGTCGAGCTCGTAGCTGCGCGACTTGACGTAATCGAGCGCCGCGGCGGTGAAGCAGGCGATCGCGCCCTTCATGTCCGATGCGCCTCTGCCATAGAGGACACCGTCTTCGATCTCGGCCGCGAAGGGCGGGTGGCTCCACAACGCGGAATCGCCAGGCGGGACGACATCGACATGCCCGGCGAAGCAAAGATGCGGCGGCCCTTCGCCGATGCGGGCATAGAGATTGTCGACCGGCGGGGTGTCTTCGTCCTTGAAATTAAGACGCCAGAAGGTGGCACGCGCAGGCTTAAGCGCCGAAACGAGAACGTCGAGCGCGCCTGCGTCGGCTGGCGTCACGCTTTCGCAGCGGATCAGGCTCTGCGCCAGTTGAACGGCCTTATCGCCGAGTGTGGTCATGGGCCGATCACCATGACCATCGCCGAGCCGCATGGCAAGCGGGCTTGTTGATCGAGCCGATGCTCTTCTCGCGCCGAACGCGATACACCGCTTGAGCGCAAGCTTTAGCGCACGGCAGCCAAGGGATCGCCGCCGAAGCGGTTAGGCCCGGGCGTGCCTCTGAGGATGCCGAGTTCGATGCCGAACCAGAGCCCGACGCCGATGTAGATGAGCCGGCATATCCATCCGATCGCGTTTGCTCCGGTCGCATCGCCGGTCAGGCCGAACGATCCGAGGAGGATCGCGGCGAGCACGGGGATCAAGCCGTAGAGCGCGGTCTTGCCGGGCCTGTCGCGATCTTGGAAGCGCTTGGCGGTCACTGCGTAGGCTGGATAGAAGAGCCCGAGGCCGATGAGGAGCTTGAGGATGCGACCGAAAAGCGATGAGCCGAAGATGCCTTCGACGATCATCCAGATGACGAGGAACCCAACGGCGAAAACCCAGAATTGGGCCCGGTTGATGCGGCCGTCGAGCGACGTGAACAGAGACCTGAAATCCAAGTCCATCGAATCCCCCGTTTAGTCCCGTTCGCGCGGCATGGACTGTCGCTCGGCCTCAATCCCTGAGCAATTCGTTGATCGAGGTCTTGGCGCGCGTGCGCTCGTCAACGGTCTTGACGATGACGGCGCAATAGAGAGAAGGCCCGGGCGTGCCGTCAGGTAGCGGCTTTCCCGGCATGGTGCCCGAGACGACCACCGAGAAGGGGGGCACGCGGCCCTGATGCACGAAGCCGGTGGCGCGGTCGATGATCCGGGTCGATTGACCGATATAGACGCCCATCGACAGCACCGAGCCTTCGCCGACGATCACGCCTTCGGCCACTTCGGCGCGTGCGCCGATGAAGCAATTGTCCTCGATGATCACGGGATTGGCCTGGATCGGCTCGAGCACCCCGCCGATGCCTGCTCCGCCCGAGAGGTGCACGTTGCGGCCGATCTGCGCGCAGGAGCCGACCGTGGCCCAGGTGTCGATCATCGTGCCGGATTCGACCCGGGCGCCGAGATTGACGAAGGAGGGCATCAGCACGACGCCCGGCGCGATATAGGCCGAGCGGCGCACCACCGCTCCCGGCACGACGCGAAAGCCGGCCTCCTTGAAGTCCTTTGTCTTCCACTTGGAGAATTTGGTCGGGATCTTGTCCCACCAGGCCCCGCCGGCCGGACCGCCATCGATCTTGTGCGGCTCGCTCAAGCGGAACGAGAGCAGGATCGCCTTCTTGAGCCATTGATGCACGACCCAGGCGCCGTCGCGCTTCTCCGCCACGCGAAGCTCGCCCCTGTCGAGGAGATCGAGCACTTCGTCGACGGCGTCGCGCACCACGCCCTTGGTTTCAGGGGTGATCTCGACGGCATGCTCGTAGGCGCTGTCGATGAAGGTCTTGAGATGGTCGTGAGTCATGTCGCCCTCGGTCAGAGAAGGCAGAATTGCACTTGCGGCGCGACGGGAGTGGGTTCGGCAGGCGCGACGCCGAGCCCGGCGCCGATGGCGGCAAGAAAAGCGGGAAGCGCCTCGGTGCGGTGATGGATATGGACCGGGAGCTCGGTCCAGCCCGTCATCGCCTGATGCTCGGGGTGTTCGGTCAGGCCGTGCACCAAGACCGTGGTCATGCCGAGCGCATGCGCGGTCTCGAGATTGTGCGGGAGGTCGTCGAACATGGCAGCCTTGCGCGCCACCACGTCATGGGCGCCGATGAAGCGCTCGTAAGCCTCGCGCGTCGGCTTCGGGTGGATGTAGCCGAGGGCGTGGATGTCGCAAATATCTTCGAACTGGCCGCCCACGCCGAGCCGCTCGACCACGGCCTCGGCATGCTTGCGCGAGCCGTTGGTGAAGATGAATTTGCGTCCCGGGAGCGCGCCGAGAGCCGCCGCGAGCTCGGGGCAGGGGGCGACTGCGCCGAGATCGATGTCGTGCACATAGTCGAGAAAATCGTCGGGCGGCACGTCGTGGAGCAGCACGAGCCCGGCGAGCGTGGTGCCGTGCTCGTAGTAATAGGTTTCGCGCAAGCTTTGCGCTTCATTGAGCGGGATGCCGAACGAGTTGGCGATGAACTCGCCCATGCGCCGGTCGATCTGCGCGAACAGGTTGCAGTCGGCCGGGTAGAGCGTGTTGTCGAGATCGAACACCCACGCGTCCACGTGTTCAAAGCCGCGTGCCGGCCCGTGCGCTTCCGTCATTGCGCTCCCCTCGGTCCGCTCTTGCGCCGCCGCCGCTCGATCAGGGTGCCAGCGCCGTGCTCGGTGAAAAGCTCGAGCAGGACCGCATGTGGCACCTTGCCGTTGATGATCACCACGCCTTCCACCCCTTCGGCGATCACGTCGATGCAACTCTCGATCTTTGGAATCATGCCGCCCGAAATCGTTCCGTCGTCGATCAGGCTTTGCGCCTCCGCCGTGGTCAGCGACTTGATCAGATTTCCGTCCTTGTCGAGCACGCCCTCCACGTCGGTAAGGAGCAGGAGACGCTTCGCCTTCAAGGCCGAGGCGAGCGCCGCGGCGAAGGTATCGGCGTTGATGTTCAGGGTCTCACCCTCGAGCCCGAGCCCGATCGGCGCCACCACCGGGATCAAATCGGATTGGATGATGACGTCGATGATATGCGGATCGACCGCGGCGGGTTCGCCGACGAAGCCGAGATCGGCGATCTGCTCGATATTGGAGGAGGGATCGCGCCAGCGTCGCTCGAGCCGCCTGGCCCGCATCAGATTGGCGTCCTTGCCGGAGATGCCGACCGCCTTGCCGCCTTGGCCGTTGATGGCGGTCACGATCTCCTTGTTGACCGAACCTGCCAGCACCATCTCGACCACTTCGACGGTCGCCCGGTCGGTGACGCGCAAGCCGCCTTTGAATTCCGATCTGATGTTAAGCCGGTCGAGCAGCGAGCCGATCTGCGGGCCGCCGCCATGCACCACCACGGGGTTCACGCCCGCCTGCTTGATGAGCACGATGTCGCGGGCGAAATCGGCGGCAAGCTCGGGATCGCCCATGGCGTGGCCGCCATATTTCACCACGACGGTTTTTCTGTCGTAGCGCTGCATATAGGGCAGCGCCTCCGACAGCACCTTGGCCTTGGCATGGACGGAAGCCAGCACGTCGGCCATGCCGCTCAGCGCGCGCGCTTTCGGCGCAGGCGGTTCTCCAGGTCTGGCGGGGGATGATTTTGTCTTGGCCACGTCGCGCTTATAGCGGCGCTATGGCCGGGGCGACAAGCGATAGGCTCTCTTTATCCGCCGGTCTCGGCCCGCTTATGCGGGTCTCTTCGCCTCCAATGCCGCAGGTCAGGGCACAAGCGCGGCGATGGCGGCGCGCAAATCCTCGATTCCAGAGCCTGTGCGGGCGGAGGTCGTCAGGACTCGCGGGTAGGCCGCAGGGTGCTTGGCAAGGTCGCTTGCGACCTCGGCTTGGATTGTCGCAAGCTCTGGGGCTTTGGGCTTGTCGGCCTTGGTCAGAACCGCCTGATAGGAGACGGCGGCCTCGTCCAGCAGCTTCATCGTCTCTTTGTCGTTGGGCTTCAGCCCGTGGCGCGCGTCGATCAGAAGGAACACGCGTTTCAGCTCGCGGCGTCCCTTGAGGTAGTCGCCGATCAGCCGGGTCCAGCCCTTCACCTCGGCCTTCGAGGCCCGCGCGTAGCCATAGCCCGGCATGTCGACGAGATAGAGGGCGCCGTCTCGCTTACCCCCCTCCCGGCCAGCCTTCGGCAGGCCGTCCTCCCCCAAAAGGGAGGAGGAGCCGAGCACAAAGAAATTGAGCTCCCGCGTCCGTCCCGGCGTCACCGAGACGCGCGCGAGAGCGGTTCGCCCGGTGAGCGCGTTGATCAGGCTCGACTTGCCGACATTCGAGCGCCCGGCGAAGGCCACCTCAGTGCGGCCGTCCTTCGGCAAGTCGGCGACGCTGACCACGCCCTTGACGAAGGTGCAAGGGCCCTTGAACAGCGCCTCGCCCTTGGCGAGATCGGCTGATGTGAAATCAGGACTATCCATTGTCATCGCCGGGCTTGACCCGGGGGTCTTGACCCGGGGGTCTTGACCCGGCGATCCAGTACCCGCCGGGATCTATTGACCGCGAAGGCGGTGGCTACTGGATTGCCCGCCTGCGCGGGCAATGACAAGAGGCGCGACGCTACCCTTCGGCCCCCACTCCCGGCTATCCAGCTCGTCACCCCCGGGCTTGACCCGGGGGTCTTGACCCGAGGGTCCATTCCGTGACCTCCGCGCAAGGTGGAGGCGTAACGGAATGGATGCCCGCATCAAGCCTGCGCCCGGGCCGGCGGAGCCGGACCCGGGTGTGCGGGCATGACGGATTGGGTTTTGCTTGGTCCGCTTCCACGCACGAAGGAATGCCGGAGAGGGGCGGCTACCCTTCGGCCCCGCCCTTGGCTTTGCTCTTGTTATTCTTGAAGCCGAGATTCTCGAGCAGCGGAATCTCAACGCCCTGCCGCGCCATGATCACCGCTTGCTGGATCACCGACAGCAGATTGTTCCACGCCCAATAGATCACGAGCCCCGCCGGGAAGGACGCGAGCAGGAAGGTGAAGAACACCGGCATCCACGCGAACAGCTTCGCCTGCACCGGATCGGGCGGCGCCGGGTTCAGCTTCATCTGCACCCACATGGTGATGCCCATGATGATCGGCCAAATGCCGATCATGAGGAAGGCGGGCGGCTCCCAGGGAATGAGCCCGAACAGATTGAAGATGCTGGTGGGATCGGGCGCCGACAGGTCCCTGATCCAGCCGAAGAACGGCGCGTGCCGCATCTCGATGGTGATGAACAGCACCTTGTAGAGGGCGAAGAAGATCGGGATCTGCACCAGGATGGGCAGGCAGCCCGATGCCGGGTTCACCTTCTCCTTCTTGTACAATTCCATCATCGCCTGCTGCTGGCGCATGCGGTCGTCGCCGTAGCGCTCCTTGATGCGCTGCATCTCGGGCGCGAGCTTCTTCATCTTGCTCATCGCCACGTAGGACTTGTTGGCGAGCGGGAAGAGAAGAAGCTTGATGATGATTGTGACGATGAGAATCGAGACGCCGAAATTTCCGACCAGCTTGTAGAAATAGTCGAGCGCGAAGAAGAGCGGCTTGGTGAGAAAATAGAACCAGCCCCAGTCGATCAGGCGGTCGAATCTCGGGATGGCGTAGATCTCGGCATAGCCGTCGACGACATTGACTTCTTTGGCGCCGGCAAACACGCGCCCTTGCGCCTGCCCGGTTTGCCCAGGCGGGATCGACAGGGCGGCCATCAGATAGTCGGTCTGGAAGCGGTCGCGCCCGTCCTTCTGCGTCCCCATGAACGTGGCGTCGAAGGCCTTGCCCTGCTCAGGGATGACCGCGGCCGCCCAATATTTATCGGTGATGCCGAGCCAGCCGCTCCGGCTCTTGAAGCGGGTCGGCGCCTCGCTATCAATCGCGCTCTGATACGTAATCTCTTGCAGTCCGCCGTCGTCGACGACGCCGATCAGTCCTTCATGCAGGATGAAGAACCCCTGGATGGGAGGCGTCTCGTGGCGTGAAACGAGGGCATAAGGATGAAGCGTGACCGCCTCTGACCCGGTGTTGGCCACCTGGTCGTCGATCGTGAACATGTACTTGTCGTCGACCGAGACGGTGCGGGTAAATTTCAGCCCCTTGCCGTTGTCGTAGGTGAGCGTGACCGGCGAGTCCGACGTGAGCGATCCTTGGCTCGCGGCCGTCCACACGGTTTCGGCGTTGGGAAGTGCGAGGTCCTCGCCGCCGACGAAGCCGGCCTCGGCGTAATAGGCATGCGGACCGCCCGCAGGCGACAGCAGCACGACTTGCGGACTGTTGGGCTCGACCGTCTCGCGGTAGTCCTTGAGAGTCAGGTCGTCGATGCGCCCGCCCTTGAGCGCGATCGAGCCCTTGAGGCTTGGCGTATCGATGGCGATGCGGGGACTTTGGGCAAGCGCCTCTTCGCGCGTAAACGTCGTGGCCGGTGCGCCAGGCTGTGGTGCCGCGCTTCCAGGCTGCGTGCCTCCGGCTTGCGGCTGCGGCGGTCCCGGCTCGCCCTGTTGCTGCTCTGCCGGCTTCGTGCCGGGGGCCTCAGGCGGCTTCGGCAAGAAAAAGTACTGCCAAGCGAACAAGACGCCGATCGACAGCACAATGGCGAGGATGAAGTTGCGGTTGTTCTCGTCCATGTCGCTTTCAACTCAAGGCCCGCGATCGCCCCTCGCGCGAGAGGTGAAGTCCGGATTTCGCGGGGCTCAGCGTCTCTTTTCCCGGGAGGGCGCGTGCACCTTGGCGAACGCGCGTTCGAGGTCGTTGACTAAGGCTGTGAAGCGCCGTTGTACCGTCCCCTCCCGCGCGATCAAGACATAATCATAGCCCCCGTTGGCATGTGAGGGGGCAGTGAGTCGCACCGCTTCCTTCAAGCGTCGCCGCGCCCGGTTGCGAACGACGGCCCCGCCAAGGCTCTTGCTCGCCGTGAAGCCGAAGCGGGCAAGCTCGGCGTCGTCAGCCGCGTCATCGGGGCGCCGCCGTGCCTGGAGCACAAGCGAGGGCGTCGCGAAGCGACTGCCATCCCGGACATATAGGAACTCGGCGCGGGTTTTGAGACGTCCGATCGCCGTCACCAGCGAAGCGTCGGCTATGCCGACAGGCGCTTGCGCCCCTTGGCTCGGCGCCGCGCCAGCACCTTCCGGCCGCCCTTTGTCGCCATGCGCGCGCGAAAGCCGTGGCGCCGCTTGCGGACAAGCCGCGATGGTTGGTAGGTGCGTTTCACGGGAAGGGCTCCTCAACTCGGGCTTGCCAGGCGGAACATACCGCTTAGGCCTTAGTCCGCGATCCCGCGGCTTATAGGGTGGGGCAGCGGCCGAAGTCAATCCTGGGCGTTGAAACCCTGTCCCCGGTCGAAGTCGTGAACACGGTGTCGCGGAGCGAAACGATCGCGCTCTTCATCCCCGGGCGTTGCTGACGAGACAATCACAATGCCGCGAAGACCTGTTTCGCATCGGCCAAACATGGTCAATCTAGGGCATGCCCAAGCCGGTAAGGAAAGCCCGTAAAGTGAAGACGGCGTCGGAAAGCGGGCCGAACATAGGGCACTGGCTCAAGCGGCTCTGGCCGCTTCTCGTCCTCATTGGCGCGATGGCCTTCGTCTTCGCCATGGGCTGGCACCGCTACCTGACCCTCACCGCGCTCGCGGAGAACCGCGAGGCGCTGCGCGGTTACATCGAGGAGCACTGGCTGCTCAGTCTAGCCGCGTTCGTCGCCCTTTATGCCGCCGCCGTGGCGCTGTCGCTTCCCGGGGGCGCGATATTGACCATCACCGGCGGGTTCCTGTTCGGCTGGCTGCTGGGTGGCGTCGCCTCCGTGCTCGCCGCCACCATCGGAGCGACAATTCTGTTTCTCATCGCAAAGAGCACGCTCGGCGATCTTTTGGCGGTGCGGGCGGGGCCTTTGCTCACCCGCTTTCGGCAGGGATTTCAGCAGGATGCCTTCTCCTACCTGCTCTTCCTGCGGCTCGTTCCCATTTTCCCCTTTTGGCTTGTCAACCTTGCCCCTGGACTGCTCGGCGTGCCTTTCACGACCTATTTCATCGCGACGATTCTTGGCATTATCCCCGCAACTTTTGCCTTTGCTCTGGCTGGAAGCGGTCTCGACAGCGTCATCGAGGCGCAGCAAGCTCTCTACCAGTCCTGCCTTGCCAAGACGGGATCGGGAGGCCAAGAGTCGTGCTCATATACGCTCGATCCGGGGGCTCTGTTGACCCCGGAACTGATCGCAGGTCTTGTCGCGCTGGGGCTCGTCGCGCTCATTCCGGTTGCGGTCAGGTGGTTCAGGCGGGCGCCCTGAAGCGTATGGCGATGGGGGATTAGCGATTATGGAAGAGGTGCTGAAGCCCGACCTCTGCGTTATCGGCGCGGGCTCAGGAGGCTTGTCGGTCGCGGCCACGGCGGCGCAGTTCGGCGTGCCCGTGGTGCTCATCGAAAAGGGGCGCATGGGCGGCGACTGTCTCAACTACGGCTGCGTCCCATCCAAGTCGCTGCTCGCGGCGGGCAAGCGGGCGGAAGCGGTGCGCACCGCCTCCACCTTCGGCATCGACGTCATCGAGGCGCAGATCGACCATCGCGGCGTGCACGATCATGTGCACGGCGTCATCGCCGCCATCGCGCCCAACGACTCGATCGAGCGCATGACGGGGCTCGGAGTCCGCGTCATCCAGGCGCAAGCGAGCTTCCTCGACAAGTTCACCGTGGAGGCCGGCCGCGTCTTGGTGCGTGCCCGCAGGTTCGTCATCGCCACCGGGTCGATGCCGTCGATTCCGCCGATCCCCGGCCTCGACGAGGTGCCCTATCTCACCAACGAAACGATCTTCGACGTCAGCGAGCGCATCCAGCATCTCATCGTCCTCGGCGGCGGTCCGGTCGGGCTCGAGCTCGCGCAGGCCAATCGCATGCTCGGCTCTCATGTCAGCGTGTTCGATGTCGAGAGCTTCCTCGCCCGCGAAGACCCGGAGGCTGCCGCCGTGTTGCTCAAGCGGCTGGCCGACACGCAAGTGATGCTCCACCCCGACACGCGGGTCGAGCGCGTCGAGCGCTCGGCGCAGGGCCTCACCGTGCATTTCACCGAGGGCGGCGAGTCCACCGCCTTAAGGGGAACGCATCTCCTCGTCGCCACCGGACGCAAGCCGAACGTCAAGTCGCTCAGCCTCGAACGCGCCGGGATCGCCTATGGCGAAGACGGCATCAAAGTGAATGACCAGCTCAAGACCACTAATCGCCGCGTCTATGCCGTTGGCGACGTGATCGGCGGCCCGGCCTTCACCCACCTCGCCAACTATCACGCCGGCATCGTCATCAGGAATGCGCTGTTCCGGCTCAGGCCCGACGCGAGCGCGGGCATCATTCCGCGCGTGGTCTATACCGATCCAGAACTTGCCCAGATCGGCTTGACGGAAGCCGAAGCGCGCAAGCGTTATCGCCGTATCCGTATCTACCGCGTCCCCTACACCGACAACGACCGCGCCCAATGCGAGCGCGCCACCGAAGGGTTCATCAAGGTCATTGCCAAGCCGAACGGCACCATTCTCGGCTGCACCATCGTCGGCGCCGAGGCCGGCGAATTGCTTCAGCTATGGGTGGTGGCCATGGCCAAAGGCATGCGGGTCGGCGACCTCATCCACCTCGTGCTGCCTTATCCCACCCTTTCCGAGCTGTCCAAGCGCGTGGCCTACACCTATTATTTGCCAACTTTGACGAATAGCTGGCTCCGTAGCATCATTGGCTTCTTGCGCCGCCTAGGATAGGCGGCGGCCCGTGCCGGCGGCGATGGCTTAAGTTCGAGTGGTTCTCCCTTGAAGGACGAGGCCCCAAGCGCAGCTCCGCAAAAGCAACCGATGTCCCGTTACGTCCCGGGACTGTCGGCCAAGCTGCTGCTGCTCACCATTCTCTTTGTCATGCTCGCCGAGGTGCTCGTGTTCGTGCCCTCGGTGTCCAATTTCCGGCGGCAATGGCTGATGGAGCGGCTGGCGGCGGCGCAGATCGCCTCGCTTGCCGCCGAGGCGGCGCCAGGCGGCCAATTGCCCTCCATGCTGCGCGACGAGCTCCTGGAACGCGCCCAGGTCAAGGCGATTGCCGTCAAGCGAGACGCCTCGCGCACGCTCATCATCGAGATGGATATGCCGGCCGACATCGATGCGTCTTACGACTTGCGCGGCCCCTCTTGGCTGACGCTGATCGCCGACGCGCTCATGGTCTATGTCACGCAGCAGGACCGGGTGATCCGGGTGATCGGCGATCCCGGCTTCCACGCCGGCGAGTCGATCGAGGTGGTCATGGGCGAAGCGCCGCTGAAGGCCGCCATGATTCGCTACGGTCTCGACATTCTCGGCCTCTCCATCCTCATCTCGATCATCACCGCGGCTCTGGTCTATCTCACGCTCGATGCCCTTCTCATCAAGCCGATGACCAAGCTCATCTGGAACATCGTGCGCTTCTCGCAACGCCCAGAGGACCCGACCAGGGTCATCGCGCCTTCCGACCGCCAAGATGAAATCGGCACGGCCGAGCGTGAGCTCTCGGCCATGCAGAAAGAGCTTGCCGAGACCCTGTCGCAGAAGTCGAGGCTCGCGGCGCTCGGCCTCGCGGTGAGCAAGATCAGTCACGATCTTCGCAACATGCTGTCGAGCGCCCAGCTCCTCTCCGATCGCCTGATCGCGGTCAAGGACCCGACGGTGCAGCGCCTCGTGCCGAAGCTGATCGCTTCGCTCGATCGCGCCATCCGGCTCTGCGCCCAGACCCTAAATTACGGCCAGGCGCAGGAGACCCCGCCGCGGCGTAAACGGTTCCTGATCGCGCCGCTCCTGGCCGAGATCGGCGACAGCCTTGGACTGCCCCGGCAAAATATCGGCTGGAGCGTCGAGATCGAGGGGAGGCTGGAGGTCGACGCCGACCGCGACCAGCTCTACCGCGTGCTCAACAATCTCTGCCGCAATGCGGTGCAGGCTCTCGAAAGCGAGAGCGAGATGGAGGGCGAGATCGTCGTTGCCGCCAGGCGCGAAGGCGCGGTCACGGTGATCGAGGTGGCCGACACCGGACCCGGCGTGCCGGAGAGGGCGCGCGCCCATCTGTTCGAGGCGTTCCAGGGAAGCGCCCGCAAAGGAGGTACTGGGCTCGGTCTTGCCATCGCGCACGAGCTGGTCCAGGCCCATGGCGGCCAGATCGCGCTGATCGGCAACGAGGGCGGCGCCACGTTCCGCGTCACCATTCCCGATGTGGTGGTGGAGTTGAAGCGGGCGCGGCGGCTCAGCGCCTGAGCGGGCGCATCCAACGAATGTCCCGCCGTACGTGGCGCTCGCGCGCTACTCGACCTTTTCGGCCGCTGACGGGCTGCCCACAGGTTTGCCGTTCTCAGTCGCGGTCTTCTGGTAGCTGTCGCCTTCCTTGGCGATCTTCGTCACCCAGCCTGACTCCCAGGTGATGACGGCGGCGTTGCCTTCTTCCTTCCACATGCCGGACAGGCCCTCGCCGCTACGGTCGCCTTTTGCGGTTCCGTCATCGGAAAGCCAGATCGTGAACGGCTCGCCCTTGGTGTCGGTGACCTTCCATTTGCCGACGAACCCGCTCGCGGCGACAGCGGCGCCGACGATGAGAGTAATCGCCAAAGCAATGGCGGCAATGGCTGCCGTCGTTCTGGCGAGGAAACGGGTGGTTCGCATGGTCCTTCTCCCTGTTGTTCGGTGGGGGCATCTATATAAAGCGCTAGGCTTTCGGAATCGTTCATAGCCTTGCCATTGCGCAGGCGACGGATTAGGTAAGGCGTGCTTGATGCGAGCGAGCCTGGCTCGCTTTTTTTGCGCCGCTCGCTTGATCTCAAACGCGCCTTCACGGAAGGTCGATTTCGGAAGGTGAGACGCGCCCGTAGCTCAGCTGGATAGAGCACCAGACTACGAATCTGGGGGTCAGGAGTTCGAATCTCTTCGGGCGCGCCACTAATTCAATGGCTTAGCTTAAATCATAGCGTTGATAGACACGTTCTCGCCCTTTTAATATCTGAAAAAGTCGGGGGATAACCTAGCTTCCGCATGCGCGCCAATTTCCACGAGGGTCTGACACGCGAGCCCGATGTCATGTCTGGCTCGAATCGTTCCTTTGGTCTGGTGATGGCAGCGGCATGCTGCATCATTGCAGGTCTGGGCTATTGGGCGGACACGTCGCACTGGCCTTATTGGTTGGTGGCAGGGAGTGTCTTTGCAATCGCGGCCTGGTGTTGGCCGCAGGGTCTTGCGCCGTTCCATCGACTCTGGTTTCGGCTTGGCCTTGCTTTGCACGCCATCGTCAATCCGTTGGTGATGGGACTGCTGTTCTTCGTAGTCGTGACACCCGTCGGCTTGCTCATGCGCTTATGCAATAAGCGCCCGCTCGCGCTTCGATTTGAGCCTGAGGCAACGAGCTATTGGCTCATACGGGACAAGAGCGAAATGCAGCCCGGCCCTATGACCAAGCAGTATTGATCGGCATGTCCTTCCTACGCGAACTCATGGAATTCATGCTGGTGCGCAAGAAGTACTGGCTGATTCCAGTCGTGGTGCTGATGGTGTTGTTCGGCGGCCTCATCGTGCTGAGCAAAGGCTCTGCCGTGGCGCCCTTTATTTACACGGTGTTCTGAGCACCGCCTGGAGAGGAGGTTATGCGCGTCCTTGGTGTTTCCGCTTATTATCACGATAGCGCCGCCGCCTTGGTGATCGATGGTCGTGTAGTAGCCGCGGCCCAGGAGGAGCGTTTCACCCGGCGCAAGCACGACGCAGCCTTTCCGACGAATGCCGTCAAGTACTGCTTGCATGAGGGCAAGACGACCCTCGCAAACCTCGATGCCGTCGTCTTCTATGAGAAACCGTTTCTGAAGTTCGAGCGACTGCTCGAGACGTATCTGGCCGTTGCCCCCCGGGGGTTCCGGCAGTTCCTGATGGCAATGCCTTTATGGCTGCGAGAAAAACTGTTCCAGAAGAACCTACTTGTGAGCGAATTGCGCGCAATCGATTCTTCCTTCGACCAAGCCAGATTGCTGTTTAGCGAGCATCACCTCAGCCACGCAGCCAGCGCCTTCTTCCCCTCGCCATTCGAACACGCGGCAATTCTGAGCCTCGATGGTGTCGGGGAATGGACGACCACCGCCACGGCTCTCGGCGAGAAAAACGGAATTCACCTCCTCAAGGAGATTCAGTTCCCTCACTCGCTTGGCCTGCTCTATTCGGCCTTCACCTACTATACGGGCTTCAAGGTCAACTCCGGTGAATACAAGCTTATGGGACTTGCTCCTTATGGCGAGCCGATCTTTGCCGCAAAAATCCTCGAACATCTGATTGACCTCAAGCCGGATGGCAGCTTCCGGCTTAACCAACTCTACTTCGACTATCTGACGGGCTTGACCATGACGAATGCGCGGTTCGAAGCCCTGTTCGGCGCGCCGGCTCGCGATCCGAACGAGCCCTTGACCATGTTTCACATGAATATTGCGGCCTCCGTTCAGTCGGTAACCGAAGAGATCGTGCTCAGACTGACGCGGGCGCTCGCGGCGGAGACGGGCGAGACGAATCTCTGCCTCGCTGGCGGAGTTGCGCTCAACTGCGTCGCCAACGGTAAGGTGCTACGCGATCGCCGGTTCAGGAACGTCTGGGTGCAGCCGGCGGCGGGCGATGCCGGTGGAGCGGTCGGTGCCGCGCTCGCCGCCTATCACATTGAGTTCGGTCATGAGAGGGAGCCGAACAATGCGCTCGATGGAATGTCGGGCGCCTATCTCGGTCCGGCCTACGATGGTGACGCCATCGCTGAACGCTTGGCCGCCGCTGGCGCACGCTTCGAGGTCGTCAATGATGATGAGCTTTACCAGCATACCGTCGATGCCTTGATTGGGGAAAAGGCAGTCGGCTGGTTTCAGGGACGTATGGAATTCGGTCCACGCGCCCTCGGCAATCGCTCCATCCTAGCCGACCCGCGCAGCCCGACAATGCAGCGGGCATTGAACTTGCGGGTCAAGTGCCGCGAATCCTTCCGGCCATTCGCCCCGGCGGTCCTTGCCGAGGATGTCAGCGAGTGGTTCGATTATGATGTCGAATCGCCCTACATGTTGTTCGTTGCCGACGTGCGTGAGGATCGCCGTCGCGCAATGACGCCCAAGGAGAAGGCGCTGTTCGGGATCGACAAGCTCAACGTGGTCCGTTCGGAGATCCCCGCCGTCACCCATGTCGATTATTCCGCGCGGCTGCAGACCGTGCACGCGGAAACCAACCCTCGGTTTCACACTCTGCTGCGCAGCTTCAAAGCAAGGACCGGCTGTCCCTTGGTCGTCAATACCAGCTTTAACGTGCGGGGCGAGCCGATCGTTTGCACGCCTGAGGACGCCTTTCGCTGCTTCATGGGCACAGACATCGAGGTGCTGGTCGCCGGCAATTGCCTGCTGCGAAAAGAGGAGCAGAATGCTTCGCTGCGGCTGAACTACAGCGAAGCGTTCGAGCTCGATTAGCGTTGTGGTTGACGGACCGAGCCCGAAGGTCATGCATGATTAAGGCACGATCTGCAAAAAGCGCGTCGCCCGCGGCCAAGAACCGGTTCGAACGGCACCCTCGCCTCACCCTTAGCCTCGTCCTACTGGGCACTCTCGCAGTCGTAATCCTCGGGGCCGAGATGATCGCCCGGTGGGTTCATCCATCGGACACCGGGATGTCTTACCACTATCGGATACCGCATCCGCACTTCGGTTGGGTGCTGGAGTCTGGTGCGAGCTACGTCAATCGAATGCCCGAGGAGTCCATTCCCGTAAGTTATAACGCCGAAGGCTTCCGCGACCGGCCGCGTACGAACAAACCCAAAGGCGTAACGCGGGTGCTGGTGCTGGGTGATTCGTTCATGGAGGCGTATTCGGTGCGCTTTGAAGATGCCTTGCCGACTCGTTTGGAACAACTCATCAGCACCGAGAAGCGTCCGGTCGAAGTCATCAACTTTGGGGTCGGAGGCTACAGCACCCTGCAACAGTATCTGTTGTTCAAGGCCTTCGGCCGCGCGTACCAGCCGGATGTGGTCGTGCTGGCAATGTATTTGGACAACGACCTCGAGGAAAACAGCCGGGAGCTGTCAAAAACCACCGAGAGAGAGTCGCTCAATTCCACGGCGCGACCGTTTCTGGACCCGCAGGTCGGCGAACCTGACTGGCGCGTCACTCAGGTGGATTTTGAGGGCGCGATGCGACGCTACCAAGCATATCGGCGGCGGCACGCAGAACCGCTTAACCAGATGCTCCGCCACTCGGCTTTGTTGCAGCTCGGACAGCGCGCCCTGAAGAAGGCCGGTTTGCTGAAGGTGAGGGGGAAGGCCCGCGTGCGTTCCTCAACTTCCAAGGAGAGACGGTACCTCGTTAACTACGGCCACCAATATTGTGATCAGCCTCCGGAATTCCAGCGCGCCTGGAATGTAACCCGTCGCATCCTGGCGCGCCTCGACAGCGAGGTGCGCGCGGCCGGCGCCCGCTTGCTGGTGATGTCCGTACCTGCGAACTACGAAGTCGAAAAAGCGTCGATGGCACGCGTTATGCGTAAAGCCCCGCAGGCGAATCTATTGTGTCTGAGGGAGGCGCCTGGAAATCAGCACCTGGGCGAAGTGCTCGGGGAGCTCGATATCGACTATCTGGACCTGCTGCAGGCGTTCCGTGACGCAAGCCAGCAAACCGGCGTCACGATATTTCGAGCCGACCTTCATTGGAATGCGCAAGGACACGCGCTGGCTGCGCAGAAACTGGCGGCGGCTCTTGAACGTCGCGGCTACCTGGTTCGGGATGAGGCCGATTTCGCATCCGATGGCCAAGTGGAGGCTCGATAACCCTCCTCTTGCCGCGTGACAGCGTGCCGAACAAATTCACGGATGCGGCGCTAGTCTTCTCTCCGCAAATCGCCGACGGAGAGGCTCTGGGTCCAGGAGTTCGAATCTCTTCGGGCGCGCCATTTTTCCACCGGGGCGGAGCATCGGTGGGCACCGCGGCCTGACAAGTTCGAAGATTGGAACGCTTACTTGCACAGGGCGCACGCACGCACTCGATCCATTATCAACTCGTGCGCTCCCACCATTGAGGGGCGGCTCGGCGAATCGCAGGGATCAATAGCCAACAGCTCATGGCTGCAGCGACACTCATTGCGACGGCTAGTCTGAATCCCGCGTCGGGCCCATACGATTCTTTCACGACCTCAAACGACCATGCCCCGAACACTGCCGACCCCGACGCTACAAAATTGGTGAGCGCCATGACAATCGCGAACACCGTCGCCGCTGCTCTCGCCGGAACAATTCGAGCGACGAGATCGAGTTGGATAAGCGTGCCCGTCATATAGGCCGCTCCGGCAATCAAGGACACGACATAAGCAGAGATCAAGGTGCTCATTTGCCAGTAGATGGCATTCGACACGATGGCGGCCAGGATGGAAAGATGCAGAAGCGTTCCAAGTCGCACCGAGCGACAATAGATGCCATAACCCGCGCTGCCGATCAGACATCCGGCAAAAAAAGTCGAGCTGACATTGCCGTAGGCTTGCTCGGAAAATCCGAGTTCTTCGATCATGTGCACGTACAACACCGAGCCCCAAACAGGATTGAAACTCCAGAGACTCAGAACTCCGCACACTGCCAGGAAGAGCGGCTGTCGCCAGACGCCGAGCAATGCCGCGCCGGTCTTGCGAAAGCTTTCCGCGTCCAAATGAACGGCTCGGTCATCTCGCGCAAAGCGCCACGCTATGGCAAATGCACACATCCACAAGCATGCACATACGGCGAGGGCTAAGGACTGAAGTTGAGCTGCGGCGACATAGCCGCCGAAGGCGCCCGCCAGGAGCAGCGCCGCATTGGCTGCGGTCCACTGAATGGATTGAAAGCGCCCGGTAAGTCCCAGTAATTGACCCTTCTCGACCATCAACGCATCGACAATGACGTCGCCCAGGGCAATAGCCATCGTCGTCGGGAGCAGCAGCGCGACGAGCAACCAACGCGTGTCAGGCGATAAAGGAACGAGCGCGAGGAGAAGCAGGCTCAATGCCGCCACTCCGTTCGCCAAAAGCAAATAGCTGCGGCGTCGAGAACCGAAGAGCGGAACGAAGTCGGACAACAGACCGAACGCGGGTTTCAGCGACCAGGGCACTGCAAGCAACGCCAGCGTGGCGGCGATAGAGGTGGTCGATTCCCCCCAGCTTCTAAAAAGAGAACGAACCGGCTGGGCTATAAGCCCAGAGGTCGGATCACCAACACTCTGGACAAAGTAAAGCGTCGCAAAAAACACGTAGGCGCCAAACACGCCCGTCATGCGTGATTCTTGCGTGTCTTTGGTCGCCACTTTCTCGGCTTACGTAATGCTGTGACCCGCGAAGCCCTTAGCAGACATCTGCATCGAGCGCGTCTCCATCTGCTTCATTGCTCGGCGGAAGTCCATGTCAATGACGCTACGACCGGGAAGCTAGGCTCGGTCAGGTGCGCCTGCGGCTTTGCGCATTGAGCTGCCAATATCGCGCGCCGAGGCAATAGGCCAAAACTGCGATCGGGATCAGCGGTCGCGCCAGCCGAACGTAAGTCCGGTATTGCCTCTTGACTTGGCGCGAGGCGCCGAGCGCATGGCCGGTCCGGCTGCGCCACGCGGCAAAACCGCATGAAAGCGGAGGGCGCCAGCACTCTTGTTCAACACAAGCGTCGTGGACGCCAAGCCGGAACTGGCTGGCGATGAGCGGCCAAAAGCGCGTTGGATGGCTACGAACGGTACGGATCCTGGCATTACGCTTCGGCCGCTGCGACTTCGGCAAACGCCGGTTGAATGCGTTCTCCTCGCTGATCGGCAGATCCTCGCGGAAGATTCCGTAGGCCTCGAACACCCGACGGTCATAGGAGCACGTGCCCGGCGTGCGATCTGACCACGCGGCAAGATGACTGGCCCAGGCGAAGGGGTTATGTAAGTTCTCATTCGCCATGGCGCTGCCGACTGCGGTCGTCCCGGCGCGGTGCGCGGCAATCCGTTCCTTCGCCCAGCCGCGTGTCGCCCGGCAATCCGCCGCAAGAAAAGCCACGTAAGGCGCGCGCGTGGCCCTGATGCCGGCATTCCGCGCGGCGCCGGCAGTCAGCTTCTCGGCGCGCTCGATCACCGGCGCCTCGAATCCATGACGGGCCAGGAGTTCGACCATGCCGCTTCCGGAGTTCATCACGACCACTTCGACCGGCGGCACTTGCGCGAGCAGGGAGCGCACGGCATCGACCGCCTTGAGAGGCGTGCCCACGGCAAGAACGACCACTGCCAGTTGCGGCGAGCCGGGCGAAGCGTCAAGCTGCTTAGGCCATTTGACTAGGACCATCTTCTTGCCGATCGTCTCGGGCAGCGTGTCTTCGAAGGTCTGCATGCGCCAGCTCGCGTCGATCGAAGCGAGTTCCCGCAGCGCCTCCCCCCCGGATATTCGGATCAGATCCTTGTCGGCAATTGCGGAACCAAAATCGAAATGCTGAGCAAGTAGAATCTGCAACAAGATTTGCTGGCGTCGCACCCGTTGCCAGTCGGAGGCGAGGCCCTCCATGCTGGGAAGGTCAATGGCTATCCGGGCACCGAGCCACTCGTGAACGCGCGCGCCGGAAAGATGCTCAGACGGGGGCCGGAACGAGACGGGCTTGCGCGGTCCATGGATCGGACGCGTCGGGTGCAACGGGTACCAGTAATCGAGTTTCTTCTCGACCGGCACCTCGACCGAAATGGGTATCGCGGCGCGTTCGGTTGCGCTCCGCCGCAACACCAGGCCGTGATCGCACGGAAAGCCCCTCTCGCGTAGCGTCTCGATGAGTCCCTCGACGGCTCCGAGCGCGAAGGCTCTGTTCACGCGCTGGTTCAGCGAGGGACACCAAAGGCCACGCGGAATCCAGGTGAGCGATCGGGTCGCGGGATCTGCGATGACGATGTTATCGGTATTCCCCGACCAGAGGTCCCTGTCCAGAACGCCTACTACCGTCGCCATGAAAACCCCCGAACGCACCCCCGGCGTTACCGTTGCCAGGCCTTACTTTATCAGGCGATCGGCAATTCGAAGGTCCCAACGGAATCGCAAGTCTCGGTTGACGAGAGATGTTTCCCGAGAACGTTTCATCATATCCTTGCCGAGAGGGGCCGCGCGGCAGGGCTCGAGCGTATGACGGCAATGCCGCACGGTTAGAGGGCAGCAATCAGACGAATGCGCCGATCCGTAAGCGTCGCTTTCCGCACCACGCCTGCCGTTCCGTCGAGTTGGTGGGCGTGCGCATCAGCAAGAAACGTGGCGCAAGCGCTGCCGCCTCGGGTCCGCGCGGCACACCGCCATCGCACGACCGTCAGGCTGGCGGCCGGCGAGAAGACCGCGACCCTTGAAAGCGCTGCACGAGCTCGGTGCCGGGATCGCGGCCGAGCGCGAGAGGGTCGAAGGAGCCCTACGGCGCGGCCTTCTTCGGCACGGGCGTGGCACGCGTCATGTCGGCGCCTGCGATCGCATAGGCCTTGGCTGTAGCCGCGTTCAGCGCCGCCTCCACCTCCTGCCGGCTCTTCTCAAGCTGCTCGCGCGAGGCCTCGGACGGCACCGGGATCGGATCGCCCATGACGATGCCGAGCCTGGAGAAGGGGAGGTTGAACGTCATGCGGTCCCAGGAATTCACCGCGCGGTAGCGCGAGGTCGCGACCGCGAAGGGGACGATGGGGCGTCCCGAGAGACTCGCGATGGTGACGATGCCGAACCCGCATCGCCGCGCGGGACCGGGCGGCACATCGGCGGTCATGGCGATGCTGAATCCTTCGCGGAGCGATGCGACGGCGCCATGCGCGGCCTCGGCGCCACCGCGATCGCGCTTCCGCTCACCTGCGCCTGCGCCGCGAATGAGACCGAGGCCGAAGCGGCGCAGCACCCGGGCCAGCGCTTCGGCGTCGTCGTGGCGCGCGATCATGGCACGGCCGGGGATTTCCGGCGGATAGATCCCGGGAAGCAGAAGGAATTGTCCGTGCCAAAGCGCGATGATCTGGGGATGCTGCGCCTGCGCGCGGGCGATAAAGTCCGGCGGATCGGCGACCCTGTTCGAGGTGTTGAGAACGAAACTGATGTAATTGCCGAGGACCGGAGCAGCGAGAACCTGCAAAGGCCGTCTCAAGTGCTGCCTTTGCCGGCGAACCCACGGAATTTTCGACAGCCCTGCCAAGTGATTTGCCCTCGTCGCAACGCACTGCCCCCGGAACCGCCGACTGAATAGCATGGCGGCGGCGCATTGAAACCGTCGCGATCGCGACGGGTCGGCTGAATCTTGGCTTAAGGATTATGCCGCGTTGGCGGCTGCGAGCCTTCGCGTATGCGCGGCGACGAGGTCGGCCTCGACGAGCGTGCGCGCATCGGCGGTGTCGGCCAAAAGATGGATATGCACCTCATTGGCCCCGAATTTGGCGCCCTGGTGCCGGAGATGGGCGAGATTGAGGCTCGCGGTATCGTCCCGGGTCTGACCGAAGGCAAGCGGAGACCGGATCCCGTCCTCGTGGCGGCGCACCAGAATATAGTTGGCCCGGGGGAGGGCAGGGCATCCGATCAGCGTGTAGACGCTATGCAGGTAGCGCCGTCCCGAGGCCCCGCGCCAATAATGAAATGCCTGAGCGAAGGCAGCCTCTGCGCAGACGAGAGCGGGCTCATCCGCCGGCCCCCATTGCGGCTTCTCAACTTCGACTTTGCGCGTCCACATAGGATCCCAGCCCGTTAACCAGTACAGCACTTGGTGAAATGGGTTCCGTGACGACGAATTCAAGAGACTGCCCCGAACCTCAAGAACAAAGATAGAACATTGGTCGGGCTCTAGTCAAGCATTCAAAGGTTAACGGGCCACCCAACGCAGAGGTTCCTCGGCTTTCGCTGCTGCGTCTGCACACACGACGGCTTCTTACCTCCCCCGCGTTGGGGAGGTCCGACGACGCGCCCCAACCGGCAAACCCTCATCCTGAGGAGCCGCCGAAGGCGGCGTCTCGAAGGAGGCGTTCCGATCATGCTTCGAGATGCGCTCCTAGGGACGCGCTCCTCAGCATGAGGCGGGCGTCGTGATGTCGCCACACCCGGCTCGGCTTCCGCTCCCCATTAAGGAGATGGATTGGATTCGCTAAGGAGCCGCGCCGAGGCCGTCTCGATGGACGCAATCAGCCGCTCCAGGAACTCGGCCTTGGGCAGCCCCGGGGGGATCGGGTCAAGGAACTCGACCACGATCGTGCCAGGCCGGCGCATGAAGCTCCGGCGCGGCCAGAACACCCCGGAATTCAGCGCAAGCGGCACGCAAGGAATGCCGAGCGCCTCGTAGAGGAGGATGACGCCCGTCCTGTAATCGGGCGGGGCGCCCGGCGCGCGCCGCGTGCCCTCCGGGAAGATGATGATCTCGCGCCCGTCGGCGACGCGTTTCTTCGTCTCACGCAACATGCGCCTGAGCGCCGCCGGTCCCTTCTCGCGGTCAACCGGGATCATCCGGAATTTGTACGAGAACCAGCCGTGCAGCGGGATCCAGAACAGCTCGCGCTTCATCAAAAGGGCCGGATCGCGGAACAGCGGGATAAGACCAAAGGTCTCCCACGCCGACTGATGTTTGGCGGCGACGAGACAAGCGCCCGCAGGAAGCTTGTCAGCCCCGCGCACTTCAAGCTTGGTGCCGACAATCGATTCGAGCAGCCAAAGTTCGAAGCGCCCATGGATGGCCAGTGCCGCCATCGCCCAGCGCCTCGGGCCGAACAAGAGCGGGCTGCCGAACACGAGGAACAACACCGTCGTCGCATAAAACAGGACGTTGAACAGGAGCGAGCGCGTCATCCTGGTTCAAGACCGCTACGGCTCGGGAACTTCGGTGACGCCGGGATCTCCGCCGAGAAAGGCGCGCACGAGGTCTGTCGCGCCGAGCCGGCCCAAGGCCGGCAGGTATTTCAGGTATTCGGAGAGCAAGAGCTTGGTCGTGCCGGGATAAGCCCACCAGCGCTCAAGATGCACGTTGTTGTCCACCACCGAATAGGGGATGAAGCTGACGCCGGGCAGCACGCGCGCAAGCTCGGCCAGAGCGCGCGGCATGTGATAGTTCGAGGTCACTACGATGATCGAGCGATAGCGGTGGAGCGCCACCCATTCGCTGGTCTCGGTGGCGTTGTCGATGGTGTTGCGCGCCTCTTTGTCGATGTCGACGCAGCAGGTGAAATATTGGCCGCCTTGGCTTGCGAGCTGCTTCAACTCTTCGACCGTCGTGGTGCGGTAGACGCCGGTGATGAGGACGCGCTTTGCCTTGCCTGCGGCAAGCAGCTTCATCGCCCGGTCGATGCGCGACGTGCCGCCGGTCAGCACGGCGATGCCGTCGGCGGTTTCTTCCGGCTCGCGCTGCTCCTGGTCGATGCCGTTCGCAAACACGATGAAACCGATCAGGAGCAGGACCAAGAGGAAGAGCATGCCATCGAAGACGAGACGCACGCCTCCCAAGAAGCCGCTGAACCGGCCTCGCCGCTCTTTCTGTTCCTCCCTCACCGCTTACTCCAGCACCTGCCAGATGGGCGCAAGAATAGGCACAAATCGCACGCGCCTAAAACCAAGCTTTACGGCGCGGCGGGGCCCGAATCCATGAATCTCAAGCATAATTCCTGAGCACGCGGATGACGCCGAGCCTCGAAGTGACCATGCACAGGCCCGCCACCACGATCACCACCAGCAAGCAAAGGAGATAGCCTTTGAGATCGAGCCTGCCCGAGCCGATCAGACGCTGCGTCTCGGCGGTGGTGACGATGCCGCCGCCGAGCATGTCCATCATGAACGGCAGCAGCAAAAAGGCGAGCGCGGCAGCGAGCGCCCCCATCAATCCGGCGCGGACGCCGAGACCGAGGAAATGTCGCTCGAACTCGCGGCTGATGAAACGTTCATTGGCGCCGACAAAATACAGGACCTCGATGATCTCGCGGTTCGAGGCCATGGCGCTCCGCGTCGCCGACACGATCACGGCGATGGTTGCGGCGGCAACCAGCGCAAGCACGGCGAGCCCGCCGAGCGCGGCAGAGCCGGTGAGCATGCGGATCTCAGCTTGCCAGCGGCGGTGGTCGTCGAGGGTGACGCCCTCGAAATTCTCCGACAGCGCCGTCTTGATGAGCTGAATGTCGGGCGGATTGGAGCGGTCGATCTCCACGGAGATCAGACGCGGAATGGGGAGCGCCTGCAGCGCGCTGCTTTGCCCGAGCCACGGCTCGAGCAACCTCGCGCTGTCCTCGACGGTGAGCGGCTTGACCTTGGTGACACCCTTCTGCTTGGCGAGGAACAGCGCGACCAGCGTCATCTTCTTTTCGATGTCGGCGCTGTTGACCGGATCGAGCTCGACGGTGATCTCGCTCGCAATGTCGTTGACCCAGGCATTGGCCGATTGATTGATCATGTACACCGCGCCCAGGGTCAGGCAGGCGAGGAAGGACATAATGGCGATCACCACGGTGAGCGCATTGCCGGCGATCGAGGCGGAGGGCACGATCTGCGCGCTCTTGGTCTGGAACCGCGCCGGCAAAAGCCCGGCAAGCCGCGCCGGCAGGAGCCCGGTCAAGAGGCTCGTCCAAGGATAGTCCCTGATGTCGGAGAGCAGGGTCACGGCGTGTGGCCTATCTGCAAGTGGCCGTCATAGAGCACGAGCCGCGGGGCATCGAGTTGCTCCATCAGGCCGTAGTCGTGGGTGGCGATGATCACGGAGGTGCCGAGCCGGTTGAGCTCGACGAACAGGCGCAAAAGGCGATTGCCGATCGCCGGATCGACATTGCCGGTGGGCTCGTCGGCGAGAAGAAGCTCAGGCCGCCCGATCACGGCGCGCGCGATTGCCGCACGCTGCTTCTCGCCGCCCGATAACACCTCGGGATAGGCGTTGATGCGGTCGCCGAGGCCGACCCAGCGCAAGAGATCGGTCACGTCCTCGCGGTAGTCGGCTTCCTTCTTGCCCATGACGTGCAAGGGAAGCGCCACGTTTTCCCAGGTGGTGAGGTGGTCGAGCAGCCGGAAATCCTGGAATACGATGCCGATGCGCCGGCGCAGCGCGGAACGGCCGGCCGCCGAGAGCTCGGCGACGTTCTCGCCAAACACGAAGATCAGTCCCCGTGACGGCTTGAGCGACATGAACAGGAGCCGCAAAAGCGTGGTCTTGCCTGCCCCCGAAGGCCCCGTCAGAAAGTGGAAGGACCCCGGCTGCACATGGAAGGTGACATCGCGCAAAATTTCCGGACCTGTGCCGTAGCGCAGCCCGACATTGTCAAAGCGGATCACCCGTGCTCTCTAAGGGTCTTAACATTGCGGAAGACTGGCACTTTATGCTGAACTCCCGGTCCGGTATCAATGGATTTGGGCGGCGTATGGGGCCCGGGGCAAATCCAGGATAAAAGGCCATTTTGGCTTTTCCGATGGCAACACTCATTGTCTGTCCGGCTTGCGGGACGCGCTACGAGACCAAGGCGGTGTTTCCGCCTGAGGGCCGGAAGGTGCGCTGCTCGAAATGCGCGCATGTCTGGCAGGCGACCCCTGTAACTACGGCTCCTGAACCACCGCCTGCGATGAGCCCGTCACCGCGCCCCGCGCAAGCAGGGATGCCGCCAAAGACGCCTCCGCCCCCGCCACGGCCCGGGGCGGTCAATGTCGGGATGGGAGGGTTCACGGGCATCGCGTCTAAGCCTCCCGTACCGCCCGCAGCTCCCATACCCCCCGCACCGCCGCGGTTCGCACCGGCCACGACCGAGGCCGATCTTGCCGCGCAAGTGGCCCGGATCAATGCCGAAGCGATGGCCGAGGAGCCCCCCGCGGCGCCGCCGGAGAAGCGCGGCGGAATTTTCGCGCGGCTGAGGCGCGGCCGCGCACCGGCACCACCGCCTCCGCCGCCTGAGACCGGCATGAGTGACGCCGGCATGGGCGAGACGAGGATCGGCGACACCGGCATGGTCGATGCCAGCATGGACGAAGGTCCGCTCGCGGATGCCGGCATGGGCGAGGGGCTCGATGCCTCGATGGGCGATACCGGGGTGATCTTCGACCCCGCCTTGGCCGAGCAGGCGCTGCCCCAGGAAAAGCCGCCGCGGAAGAAGGCCTCGGTTGTCGCCATCGGCTGGGTGCTGCTTGCGCTTTTTGTCGCAGGCGTGATCGGCGCGCTCGCGCTCGCGCCCTCGGCGGTCCTGTCGGTCCTGCCCGGCGCCGCCCGTCTCTATGGCCTGTTCGGCGTCCCGGTCGGAGCGAGCGGGCTTGCCTTCGAAGGCGTGCGCTATGGCTGGGGCAGCGATGGCGGCCAGTCCGTCCTCGAAGTTCAAGGTGACGTCGTGAACGTCACCTCTGGTCCGGTCGCCGTGCCGACCGTCGTCATCGCGCTCCGCGACGAAAACGGCGCGGAGATCTCCGAGTGGACCACCGAGATCGGCGAGGAGCAGCTCGCGGCGGGCGGGCGGGCCCCGTTCTTGCGACAGATCCCGTCCCCGCCAAGCAATGTCCGGAGCGTCAAGGTGCGCTTCGCCAAGCCCAACTAGGGATGGCTGAGGAAGCTCGAGCGGCTGAGACGATCAGGCCGCTATGGAGCGCCGCGCAAATCGCCGAGAGGGTCGAGGCCTTGGCCCGCGACATCGCGGCCTCGAGCCCGCACGATCTTGTCATTGTCGCCATCCTCAAAGGCAGCTTCATCTTTGCCGCGGACCTCATCAGGGCGTTGCATCGGCAGGGGCTGAAGCCGGAGATCGACTTTATCTTTCTGGGCAGCTACGGCGCGGGCACCGTCTCAGGCGGCGAAGTCCGCATCTTGCGCGATGTCGAGACTGCTGTCGCCGGACGCGAAGTCGTGATCGTCGACGACATTCTCGATTCGGGGCGGACGCTTCACTTCGCCAAGGCGCTCATCGAGGGCCGCGGCGCTTTGGCGGTCAGAACCTGCGTGCTCATCGACAAGCAAGTTCCGCGCGCGGCGCCGATCGTGCCCGATTTCGCAGGGTTCCGCTGTCCGCCCGTCTTTGTGGTGGGTTACGGCACGGACCTCGCCCACCGCTATCGCGAGCTTCCTTTTATCGGCGAGGTGGCGAAGCCTTGACCGTCGTGGATGGATCGGACATGCGATTCACAATAATGAACCTCTGCTCCCCCCTTGAGGGGGAGCACACGCGCCTCTTGGCGCGTGGAGGGGGGTGAAGGAGAAGCCGCCAAACAGTGGGGAGGAGTCTTGGCGTTCGACCCCCTTCCTAGCCTTCCCCCTTAAGGGGGGAGGGAAAAATGCTTGCAAGCCGGCAACCACGGCTAACGGCGAGCGATCAGAACGGCGTGATCAGACGCTCGAGGTAATCGAGCTCGAGAGCAGGCCGTGACGGATCGCCGAGACGGCGGCGAAGCTCGTCGAGCACCTCGCGCGCACGCTGAATATCGATTTCATCGGGGACCTGCACCGAAAGGCCGAGATCGGGCCGGTTCGACCGGTCAGGCCGGCCGAGCGGGTCGCGGCCGTTATTGCCGGGACCTTGCCCGGCTTGGGCTTCGGCGCCCTCCATCATCTGATCGGCCATGGACTGGGCGCCCTGGCGCAGGCGGTCGAGCGCGAGGCTCTGCTGCTGCGTGGCGCGCTCGAGATCGCTTTCGCCGATGGCCTCCTTAGCGCCGCCCATCGCCTCCTCCGCGCCCTCAAGCTCGCTCGGCGCGTCGCTCCCCTCGATGCGGAAACGATCGATCAGATTCTGCAACCGATTACGAAGCTCCTGCTGCCGCTCGGCGAGCTTGGTATGCTCTTCCGAGTTCTGGCCTTCCGCCTGCGGGCCGATCTCGAGCTGGCCGCGCTGGCGCGGACCGCCCTGGCCGCCCGACTCGCCTTGTCCTTTCATGACCCCCTGCTGGGCCTCGCCGGGCAACTCCTCGAACAAGGGCGCCATGCTGATGCCTGGGCCGAATTCCATCGGCTGGCCGGGAGGACTCACTTCGAACTGCTCGCTGTCGCTGCCGCTCGCCGCCGACTGCCGGCGCTTGGCGGCGAAGGTATCGTCGAGCAGCTTCTGCTGGTTGGAGACGAGGTCGCTCAAATCCTTCATCATGCGGCCGGCGCGCTGCTGCTGCTCGCTCTCGGCAAAATTGCCGGACTCGAGCCGCTCGAGCAGATCCTTGAGCTCGGACAGCATGCGCTCGGCCAAGTCCTTCGATCCCGACTGCGCGAGTTGCTGGATGTTGCTGAGGATTTTCTCGAGGTCCTGTTGCGACACGAGCTGGTCGCCGTTCTGCTGCGCGAGCGGCGACGTGTCGCCCTTCTCTTGCTGCTGGGAGGCAAGCGCCTGGAGGTAGCGCGCGAGAGCGGAGCGCAGCTCGTCGACGAGAGACTTGATTTCGTCGGAAGAGGCTCCCTCCTTCAAGGCCTGCATCAGCGCGTCCTGGGCGGCACTCAGCGCGCGTTCCGCCTCGGGCAGATCGCCTTCCTCGATGCGCAGCGCCGTAGACCACAGCTGGTCGACAACGCTGGCGATGGCTTCGCGCGAGCCATCGCCGCGCAGCCGCCAATACGCGTTGCGCAAGGCGAGATAGACCACGCTGTCGTCGATCACCTTGTCACCGCCAAGGGTGAGTGCGTCGAGCGCACCGGCCACGCCCTCGCGTGCGACCGGATCGCGCACAAGCTTCTTGCGCTGCTCGACCACGGCGCGGGCCAGAGGCTTGGTGAAGGTCCGCTCGGGCAAGACGAACTCATAGGGCACGCTCTCGCCCGACTGTCCGGCCTGATCGCGGGCGATGAGCGTCATGCGCACTTTCAGTCCCGCCCAGGGGTGGTCGGAGAGGTCTTGCGTGGCGCGGCCGTCCGCGCGCTTCGCATTGGCACGTGGCAATTGCAGCGGCATGACCGGAGGTTCGAGCAAAGGATCGGCCTCGACCTTGGCGGAGCCTTCGGCGGGGAGCGGCGCAAGATTGCGTTCCTCGCCAAGCGCGAAGCGAGCCTCGGCGCTTGCCACGCCGTTGTCGTCGTCGGCACGGAACACAAGCCGAAGCGCGCCGCGCGGCGTGGACGTCGGAGTTCCCATGAGACTGATCGTGGGCGCCGTGTCCTCGATAAGATCGAACCGCCATTTCGCAACAGTCTGACCGCCGATCTCGACCGCGGCGCTGAGTGGCTCGTTCAGCGCCACATTGAATTCGACCAGGCCTTCGCTGCCGCTTTTTTTCGGCGCCACGATCGTGGCGTCGGCGCCATCGTCGCGGCTCGTGATCAGGCTGACGGTCTCGCCTTGCGGCGCGTGCGTCCGCACGATCAAGTCGCTGCGCTCAGGCACGGACAGGGCGCGGAACGATTCAGCGCCCGCGCCCACCTTCTCGCTGCCATCGGCGAGCACGATCGGCGCAAGTCCGGTATAGACGGGCGGCGTGACCCAGGCATCGAGCCTGAGCATCTTGGGCGCGCCGGTGGCTGCGGGCGCGAAGGCGGTACGCAAGCGATCCGACACGTTGCCGCCTGCGGCAAGCGCGGCAGCGACCACGCCAAGCAGGAGCGCGGCTCTGATCGCATAGGGGTCCTTGCGGTCGGTGCGGGGCGCTGGCCAGGAAGGCTTGAGCTTGGCAATGAGGCGCGACAGGCGCTCGCGATGAACCGCCCACAGCGCCGCCGTCTCCTTGGGGGGCGTTGCGCCGAGCTTGTCCTCATAAGAGGACGCGGGCCGGTGCTTGATCCCGGCCTGGCGCTCGAGCCGCCTGAGCGCCTCCTGGCGCGTCGGCAGCGATAGCCTAAGGAGCGGCAGGAACGAGACGATCAGCGCAAGTCCAAAGCCGCCGAGGAGAATGCGGTGCGCCAGCGGCGGAAGCAGGCTCCACAGCTCGAGGAGCGACACCACCAGGAAGGTCAGGACGACGAGGAAGGGCCACAGCAGCGCCTCCCACACCCGCTCGCCGAGAAGGGCGAGCCAGCTCAGTCGCACGCGCCTGTCGAAGCGCTGCGTCAGCGCAGTGTTCTCCGCCGCTTCGGGGGAGGGCGTCTTGGCTCGTGTGGGTCGCATGGTCTTCATCTAACTCGGGGGACGCGGGCAATGAGGATAATTTGGGAAGCGAAGCGGGCGAAAGCGAGGCTCATTCACCTCCCTCATGGGGCTCACAGCCAGTCGGGCAGCCGCTCCTTTGCCAGCATATCGCCGTAGTCGGGTCTTGGCCGCGTCACGCTGTAACGGTTCCCGGTCACCAGCACCTCCGGGACCAGAAGCCTGCTGTTATACTCCGAGGCGAGCACGGCGCCATAGGCACCGGCCGACATCACGGAAATGAGATCGCCGGGCTGAAGTTCCGGCAAGGGCCTGGCAAGCGCGAGATAGTCGCCGGTCTCGCAGACGGGTCCCGCGACGTCGGTCACGACGATCGGCGTCCCGGGGCGAGGCTCCGCAACCGGCAAGATCTCGTGGTGGGCGTCGTAGAGCGTCGGCCGCACGAGGTCGTTCATCGCCGCATCGACAATGGTGAAGATTTTCGAGGCTCCGCGCTTCACGTAGAGGACACGGGCAACGAGGATGCCGGCATTGCCAGCGATCAGGCGGCCGGGCTCGAGCAAAAGCCTCACTCCGAGTCCGCCCACCTCCTCCTTGACGAGATTGGCGTAGTCGGCGGGAAGGGGCGGCGCCGGCTCATCGTTGCGATAGGGAATGCCAAGTCCGCCGCCGAGATTGACGAAGTCGACGGTGAAACCACTCTGCCGCAAGCTGCCGACCAGCTCCTTCAAAAGCGCAAACGCATTCCGGAACGGGGCAAGATCTGTGATCTGGCTGCCGATATGCATGTGCACGCCGGTGGGCGCGATCCCGGGAAGCCGGCTCGCCAGCGCGTAGAGGGAGGGGGCCTCGGCGAAAGGCACGCCGAATTTGTTCTCGGCCTTGCCGGTCGCGATCTTGTGGTGAGTCTTGGCGTCGACATCGGGATTCACACGGAAGGCGATCCGCGCCACTTTTCCCCGCGATTTCGCAAGGTCGCTCAGCGCGCGAAGCTCGGGCTCGGACTCGACATTGAAGGCGAGAATACCGGCATCGAGCGCAAACGCCATCTCGGCGCTCGTCTTGCCAACGCCCGAGAACACGATCCGCTCGGGCGGAACTTCGACCGCGAGCGCGCGGCGGAGCTCGCCTTCCGACACCACATCCATGCCCGCGCCGAGACGCGCGAGCGTGGCAAGGACGCCGAGATTCGAGTTGGCCTTCACCGAATAGCACACGAGTGTGTCGGGCTCGCCGGTGAAGGCGTCGGTGAAAACGCGGTAATGACGCTCGAGCGTCGCCGTCGAATAGCAATAGAAGGGAGTTCCTACGGCGGCGGCGAGATCGGTAAGATCGACCTCCTCGGCGTGGAGCACATTGGTGTGGGGCACGCCGCGCCGGTAGGCGAAATGGTGCATCGGAGAAAGGCTAAGTCTATTCGAGCAGGCGGTCGATCCACAGGCGGCGGGCCGGAGCTTGCGACATCTTGGTGGACGGGTCGGCCCTGGTTTCAGGATAGCTTGGCTTGGGCCGGTCCAACGAGCCGCGGCGTCCACAAGCCGAAAGCCCGATCGTCAACACCAGCACAAGCGTTAAAAGGACGCGCAACGCGCTTCCCATGGTCGTGCCCCTGTCCCTCAAGCCTTTTTGGCGGCTTTTCGTCTACCCTTTTATCGCGTTTCGGCGTCCTTCTCCAAACGCTTTATCCATCTCTTCGCCTCTCTTTTGACGTTCGCCGGGGCCGTTCCCCCATAGCTTGTGCGGCTTTTGACCGAACCCGCGGCGTCCAGCGCCGAATAAACCTCTTCGGTTATCCGCTTCTCGACCGATTTAAGCTCGGAAAGCGGCAGTTTTTTGAGGCCGGTGCCCCGTGATTCGGCGAGCGCCACGATCTTGCCTGCGATGTGGTGAGCCTCCCTGAAGGGGAGCCCGAGCCTGAGCACGAGCCAGTCGGCGAGGTCGGTTGCGGTCGCATGGCCCGAGGCGGCGGCGCGCTTCATGGCCTTGAGGTCGGGCTCTAGATCCTCGACCATGCCGGTCATGGCCGCGAGCCCGAGCTTCAGCGCATCGAGCGCATCGAACACGGGCGCCTTGTCCTCCTGCATGTCTTTTGCATAGGCCAAGGGCAGGCCCTTCATCACGATCAGCAGCGTTTGGAAGGCGCCGGCGATCCGTCCGGTCTTGGCGCGCACGAGTTCGGCGGCGTCGGGGTTCCGCTTTTGCGGCATGATCGAGGAACCCGTGGTGAATTTGTCGGAAAGACGCACGAAGCCCCATTGCGGCGATGCCCAGTTGACGATCTCCTCGGCGAGCCGCGACAGATGCATGGCGGCGATGGCGGCGGCGGACAGCGTTTCCAAGGCAAAGTCGCGGTCTGAAACCGCATCGAGCGAATTCGCAGCAGGACGCGCGAAGCCGAGCGCGCGCGCCGTTGTTCCCCGGTCTATGGGAAACGACGTGCCGGCCAGCGCGGCTGCGCCCAACGGGCACTCCGCGAGACGTTTCGCGGCATCGGCGAAGCGGCCCCGATCCCGCCCGAGCATCTCGACATAGGCGAGGAGGTGATGGCCGAAAGTGATGGGCTGGGCCGTCTGGAGATGGGTGAAGCCCGGCATCACGGCGCCCGCGTATTGCAGCGCCTTCCTGGCGAGCGCGAGTTGAAGCGCGGCAATAGCGGCGTCGATCGCTCCGATTTCGTCACGCACGTAGAGCCTGAAATCGGTCGCCACCTGGTCGTTGCGCGAGCGCGCCGTATGGAGCTTGCCGGCCACCGGACCGATCAGCTCGTGCAACCGGCTTTCGATGTTGAGATGAATGTCCTCGAGCGAACGCGAGAACGGGAACGCGCCGGACTCGATCTCGGCGGCGATCTTGTCGAGACCTCCCGCAATCTCCTCCGCCTCTTTCGCTCCGATGATGCCGGCCGCGCCCAACATGGCGGCATGCGCCTTCGAGGCCACAATATCGTGACGCCATAGACGCTTGTCGAAGTCGATGGAGGCATTTATCTCCTCCATGACTGCGGAAGGACTGGCGGCAAAGCGGCCGCCCCACATGGTGTTGGTCATCGCTGTCGAGCCTGGGCCAGACGAGGTGAGCGGGAAGATTTGAGCAGACGCAACGAACCTAAACGCGCCGCGCCGCCGGCCATCTATCTCGTCGCCGCGCTTCTTGCGGCGATCGCCGGATTCGGCACGGTATATGTGAGTTTCGCCCCTTCTGACAATGGCCGCTCGACCGCGACCAGCCCCGCCGCTCCGGCGGCAGAGGCGCCGGCCGCTTCGAGCGAGGGCGGCGCAAGCCCGCTCGCGGGGCTCAACAAGGGCGCCATGGCGCCGCTCGTTATCCGGCCGAAACCCGTTGATTTGCCTGACTTTACCTTCGCCGGCGAGGAGGGCGCGACCAAGTCGCTCAAGGACTTTGCCGGCAAGGTCGTGCTGCTCAACATCTGGGCCACCTGGTGCGTCCCCTGCCGCGAGGAGATGCCGGCGCTCGATGCGCTCGAGGGAAAGCTCGGAGGCAAGGACTTCGCGGTGGTGGCGGTCAATATCGACAAAGGGGGTCGGGAGAAGGCCGCGCCCTTTTTGAAGGAGATCGGCGTCACGCGCCTTCCTCTCTACACCGATCCGACGGGCAAGCTGTTCGCGACGTTGAAGGCCGTCGGCATGCCGACCACGCTCATCATCGACCGGAACGGCAAGGAGATCGCCCGCCTGGTCGGTCCTGCCGAGTGGGCCTCGGCGGAAGCGGTCGCGGTCATCGAAGCTGCCATCGCCGCGCCACGTGCATAGCCTGGCGGACCTCGCGATGACTGCCGGTATCATCGACGAGATTATCCGCTTCTGGTTCGAGACGCTCACCCCGGAGGACTGGTATCGCAAGAACCCGGCCATCGACGCGGAGATCGCCAAGCGGTTCGGCGCCACCTATGAGGCGCTGAAGCACAGCGTGCCGCCAGCCTGGATTGCCGAACCTAAAGGCATGATTGCCGCGATCATCGTGCTCGATCAGTTCCCACGGAACATGTTTCGCGACGATCCGCACGCATTCGCCACTGATCGTGCGGCGCTTGCGCTCGCCAAGCGCGCGATCGGCGAAGGATCGGATATGCTGCTTACGCCCGAACAGCGCGCTTTCATCTACATGCCGTTCCAGCATTCCGAAGCGGCGGCCGATCAGGCGCAGTCCATCGCCCTGTTCACCACGCTCGGCAATCCGCTCAATCTCGACTTTGCGCTCAAGCACGAGGCGATCATCGCGCGCTTCGGCCGCTTTCCCCACCGCAACAGCGTGCTTGGCCGCGCCTCGACCGCGACTGAACTTGCCTTCTTGCAGGAGCCGGGCTCGTCGTTCTAGGCGGGCGTGCCTCTACTCGACGGGAACGACCGTATCCTTGTCGAGGCGGTACGTGTATTTGCAGGTCTCCTCGACCAGCTTGTTGCAGGGGATACCGGAGGTCGTCACATAGAGCATGCGCTTGCCGCCGCTCGTGCCGAATTTGTAGCTCCGCACCAGATCTTCGAACACGACATCCCAGGACGTCTCGCCATCCCAGAAATAGATCTGGAGCGTGCAGCCGGCGTTGCTGCAGAGCGGGTTGATGCCTCCCTCGCATTTCATCTTGGAGTAATCGGCGATCCAGTCCTCGCCGCCATCGCCGTTGACATCTTCGGTTTTGAGCACCGCGTCGGTGTTCGGCGTGCCGTCCATGTCCTTGCAGGCGCGCGCCGCCTCGGCCAGAGCTTCGGCGATGTTGTCCGGGGGCTCGGCGGCCAAGGCGGTCGCGAGCGCACTCGCCGTCACGACGGCGAGCGTAGCGAGGCGAAGAGGCTGGCGGAAAAAGCGGGTCAACGCTTGGTACTAGCGGTGCTCCGCGTCTTCTTCTTCTTGCGGACCACCTTCCGCGTTGGTTTGGGTTTGGCCACGCCGCAGACACTGTCCCGAAGATGAGTCGGGCCGCTGCTTAACGAGGCCTGGATGGCAAGCCCGTCGAGGCTCGTGCCGAACAGCGATTTCCAGAAATAGCGCTTGAAGCCGTTATTGAGCAGGTCGACCGCGCGTTCGCGGCGCGAGGCGACGGACGGCTCACCGAGAATGACGGCGACAAGCTTGCGGCCATCGCGGGTCGCGCTTGCGACCACATTGAAGCCTGAGTCGCAGATGAACCCGGTCTTCATGCCGTCGGCGCCCGGATAGTTGACGAGGAGGCCATTATGGGTGCGCAGCAGCCTCTTGCCCACCTGCACCTCTATGGCGGTGAACAGATCGGCATGTTCGGGAAACTCGATGATGATGGCGCGGGCGAGTTTGGCGAGATCGCGGGCGGTGGTGACTTGGCTTTCGTTGGGCAGGCCGTTGACGTTGGCGAAGACGGTGCGGGTCATGTTGAGCCGCCTCGCCTCTTCGTTCATGCGCGCCACGAACGCTTCCTCGCTGCCTGCGACCGTCTCGGCGATCATGACGGCGACGTCGTTGGCCGATTTGGCGATGAGGACTTTCAGCGCGACTTCGAGGGTGATCGCCTCGCCCTCTTTCAACCAGAGTTTACTCGGTGCTTGCTCCGTCGCCTTCTTGGAGCAGATGACGTTGCTGTCCGGCTTAACGGTGCCCGCCTTCAATGCCTGGAAGGCGACATAGGCGGTCATCAGCTTGGTGAGGGAGGCAGGGAACCAGGCGGAGTCCGGGTCCTCGGCGTAGAACACGGTGCCGTTGAAGGGCTCGAAGACGAGGGCGGGGCCCGCGGAAGCGCTTGTCGGCGCCATCAACACGGCTCCGACGATGAGGCCAAGTCCTGCGCGCCGCAGCATCGTCCCTAATCCCTCATTCAATCTCGCGCACCCCGGGGCGCCCAGGCCACCGGGCGAACCAGCTTAGGTCGGCGATCTCCCCGGCCGCTCCTATGCGACCCGCCTCCATAGTGGTTCAAATTTCGACTGTTCCGTGGCGGCAGGACCGCACCACTTGCCTTTGGCGGGCGCGAGCTGTCGCACCGTCACTCCCCGAATCGCGAAAGTTTAGCAAAACCCGTCCCGCGGGCGAGAGTAGCGCGCTTCCCCCAATTCGCAACTGCGAAATAGCGGTCTCCTCGTGCCGGGTGGTTAGAGACAAGAAGGGCCGGCGCGCGGTAGGAGAAGGGCCGCGTTGCAACTTTTTCGGTCCATCGCCATGGACGCAGAGTCGAGGCGCCGGCAGCTCGCCGCGGCCCTCCGCCGGGTCGCCGGCGGCGATCGCGCCGCCTTGCGCCTTGTCTACGATGAGACCTCGGCGAAGCTTTTTGGCGTCTGCCTCCGTATCTTGAACGACCGCAGCGAGGCAGAGGACGTGTTGCAGGACGTTTATCTCAATGTCTGGCGAAAGGCCGCAGGCTTCGATGAAAACCGCGCGAGCCCGATCACTTGGCTCGTCGCCATTGCGCGCAATCGCGCCATCGACCGCGTACGCGCCGGCGCCGGCACGAGGCTTAGCGTGCCGATCGAGGCGGCCGACGAGGTCCCCGATCCGGCCCCTATCGCCGCCGAGACGATCGAAGCGGCCCAGGAGAATCGCCGGCTCTACGCCTGTCTCGAAGAGCTCGAAATGCGGCAGCAGGCGGCGATTCGCTCGGCCTATATGGATGGACTGACCTATGAGGAACTTGCCGAGCGCTCGAACGTGCCGCTCGGGACGATGAAAAGCTGGATCAGGCGCGGGCTTGCCAAGCTGAGAAGGTGTCTCGAGCGATGAGCGACACCGACAGAAAAGACTCCGAGGGCATGAGCCTGACCGCCGCCGAATATGTGCTGGGCGTGCTTGATGCCGCGCAGCGGCGCGCCGCCGAGCGAAGGATCGGCCGCGACGCGGCCTTTGCCCGCGAGGTGGCCTTCTGGGAGGAACGGCTCGGCGGACTTGCCGGAGCGGTGCCCGAGGTCGCGCCGCCGCAACGCATGTGGTCGCGCATAGAGGCGGCGCTCGGCCGGGCGAGCGCTTCAGCGGAGGCGCGCGTCGGTCTATGGCAAAGCTTGAGCTTCTGGCGCGGCCTTGCCCTTGGCGCGAGCGCGCTCGCCGCCGCCTCGCTTGCCGCGCTCATCTATCTCGGCCCGATCGCAGGCCCAAGCGTACCACTCGTCGCCCGGCTCGATGCCGAAGGCGGGAAGACCGGCTTCGTCGCCGCCGTCGATAGCGGCGGTGGCAGCCTCACCATCGTTCCGGCGGCGCTACTTGGCGCCGAGCAGAAATCCTTGGAGCTTTGGCTGATCCCGCCCGGCGACAAGCCGCATTCGCTCGGGCTGATCGATCCGAACCGTCCTGTCACGGTCAAGGTGCCGAAGGATCTGTTGGCGCGCGTCAACGACGAAGCCGTGCTCGCGGTTTCGCTCGAGCCTGAAGGCGGCTCGCCGACCGGCCAGCCCACGGGACCCGTGATCGCCAACGGCAAGCTTGCGCAGCTCTAAGGCGCGCGCTTGCCGCTCACGAAAACGTCATCGCCAACGCTGCATCCGCGGTTCCCGCCTCCTCCGTAACTCCGCCCGTACCCCCCGAAAGGGACAACAGGCAATACAGGAGGATGAAATGAAGTTCGTGAAATTCGCATTGTCCGGTGCCGCTGCCGCCGGTCTCGCTTTTGCAGCCTTTACCGCCATGCCGACCTTCGCCAAGGAGGCGACGGTTATGGTGGGCGGCGCCCCGATGTTCCCCTCGAAGAACATCATCCAGAACGCCGTCAACTCTAAGGACCACACCACGCTGGTCGCCGCCGTCAAGGCCGCAGACCTCGTCGACACACTGTCGGGCAAGGGTCCGTTCACGGTGTTCGCGCCGACCAACGACGCCTTCGCCAAGCTCCCGGCCGGCACGGTCGACACCCTGCTCAAGCCCGAGAACAAGGGCCAGCTGACGCAGGTCCTGACCTATCACGTCGTTCCCGGACGCCTCACCGCCAAGGACCTGATGGCGGCCATCGAGAAGGGCGGCGGCAAGGCCATGTACAAGACCGTCGAAGGCGAAGACCTCACCTTCGAGTCCAAGGATGGCGCGATCTGGGTTTGGGATGCCAAAGGCAGCACCGCCAAGATCACCATCAAGAACGTGCTGCAGTCGAACGGCGTCATCCACGTCATCGATACGGTGCTGTTGCCAAGCTAAGGACTCCCCCCGCTTAAGCTTGCATCAGCCAAGCCCGCCGTGCTTCCCGCGCGGTGGGCTTCCTTGTTTCAGCAACGACGAAGGTTTAGATCGGGGCAGAAATTTCTCAGGAGCGCCCCGATGATGGAATGGCTGCGTAAAGTGGTTCAGGACCGGCGGACCGAGCGCGTCATCATGGCGCTCATCGTCCTCAACGCCGTGACGCTCGGGCTCGAGACGAGCGCAAGCGTGATGGCGAAATTCGGTCCCGCGCTTGTCGTCATCGACCGCATCATCATCGCCATCTTCGTCATTGAGATCCTGGCACGGCTTGCGGTGCAACGCGGCGCCTTCTTTCGCGACGGGTGGAACATCTTCGACGTGATTGTCGTCGGCATCGCGCTCGCGCCCGCGACCGCGGCGTTCTCGGTCTTGCGCGCGCTCCGGGTGTTGCGTCTGCTCAGATTGATAACGGCGGTGCCGGCGCTCCAGCGCGTGGTCGGCGGGCTGATCGGGGCGCTGCCTGGCATGGGCTCGATCGTGCTCCTGATCGGTCTCGTCTTCTATGTGAGCGCGGTGATGGCCGTGAATCTCTACGGCAAGGAATTCCCGGAGCTGTTCGGCACGCTTGGCGCCTCGCTCTATACGCTATTCACCATCATGACGCTCGAAGGCTGGACCAACGACGTCGTGAACCCGATCATGAGCCGGCACCCGTATGCCTGGCTGTTCTTCATCCCTTTCATCGTCATCACCACCTTCTGGGTGCTCAACCTGTTCATCGGCATCATCGTCAATGCCATGCAGGAGGAGCACGCCAAGGCCGAGGCCGAGATGGTTCACGACGAGACGCTGCCCATCCTGCGCGCGATCGAGGAGCTGAAGGCGGAGATTGCCGCGCTCCGCGCGGAAGCGGGCGGCCGCAAGCGGCGCTCCCGGAGCTGAATGCCCCTCTCCCTTGAGGGAGAGGGCTTCCCGCCCGGCGCGCGAAGCGCGACGAGTGGCGGGAAGGGTGAGAGGGTGAATTTTCTGATTTTTTTGACGCGGGCTATCGCCCGCTGACCCCTCACCGCGCGCCAAATGGCGCGCGTGCTCTCCCCCAAGGGGACTGTTGCGCAATAGAACGATGTTCCCGGTTCGATTCTGGTGCGTTCTCTCTCCGATTCCGGGACGTCCCGTGAACGTCGGAATTGCGCAACAGTCCCCCAAGGGGAGAGCGAGAGCTTTATATCAGTGGCGTGCGCGCTTTGCGCTCAAGCACCGAAAAAGCGGTTCGTCCGAGAACGCGGGGAACTCCTACGGCCATTACGGGGTTGAGCATCATTAACCAACGGGGGATCAATCAATGCGCGATATTCGGAGCGACCTGCAAGAGCGGGTTGCCATTATTGGTGATTACATCAAGGCTGCGCAGGGTCAGTTCGAATCGGTGTTGGAGCAGGTCAAACGCGAACATGAGGGGAAAATCAAGGATTTGCGCGTCGAGCTTGAGGCGGTGAACGTTCTGCTCGGTATTGAGCACCGCCGCCATGACAGCGCAGCGCCGGGGCCAGGGCAGACCGTGCAGCAACCGCAAGTTCACGAAGCAAAAGCGCCGCGGCCGCTATCCGGCATCCTGATGCGCCGCGCGGGCTAGCATCGAGGCTCCGAGAGGTTCGGCATCATCCCTTCCCTCGCGGGAAGGGATGAAACGCTGGGCCAGGGCAGACCGTGCAGCAACCGCAAGTTCACGAAGCAAAAGCGCCGCGGCCGCTATCCGGCATCCTGATGCGCCGCGCGGGCTAGAGCGTTTCATGGCTTGACGGAAGCGTAGCCGGCATTTGCGAAGTAGTTGCTGCATTCGCGGGGCTCGATGGTTGCGACCAGGCTGCCGATGTGTCGCCAGGCATCTTCGACGGTGCGC
>Ga0187892_10002064_pt1 | contig 42492 bp, 29 predicted proteins | sample MA1701073metaG_FD_139345 | JGI IMG/M metagenome (GOLD analysis project Ga0187892, IMG submission 139345) | Bio-ooze microbial communities from a basaltic lava cave in the Kipuka Kanohina Cave System on the Island of Hawaii, USA - MA170107-3 metaG ... | reverse complement strand
GCCGAACAGAGTTCCTTCGTCCGTCAGCGTCACCACCGCTCCGCCGGCGCAGCCGCAGCCGCCGTAGCTGGCTTCTTTCGTCGTGCTGTCGGTGTTGGTGGTGACCAATGGTCGACCTTGCCAGTCGTAGGTCTGCTGCGTGTAAAGCCAGCCGGCCGCGTCGTCGCCAGCCGCTGTCCAATTGTAAGGTTGGATCACGCCGGAGATAGAGATGCTGGTCTCGGTGGGATTCGACTGTTTGATGGCCCGCCCCACGGCATCATATTGGACTAGGCTGCCGCTGAAGCCTCCGATACTGCCGGGATGATTAGAACCCTTGGCAATGACGCGTCCAGCCCCATCGAAGACCTGAATGGCCTGAGCTAAATCTGCGACGTTCTCTGTGACGATGTTTACAGTTGAACGACTCTCAACATAGTTCGGGCCATAATTGAACTGGGTATAAGCATTGTTCACTAAATTTGTGACGCGCTCGATTCGGCCGTGGTCGTCGTATTTGATTTTTTGTTGAGGGCCGCCGGTGGTATCGACCATCGAGTTCGGTTCCGGTGTTTGTTTCCAGGTGGGTGACCCAAAGTCGTAGTCATAGCGAACGCGCGATGAAAAACCGTCAGCATCCGTGACGGTCGTCGGATAGGCAAACGTCGCGAAGGACAGCGGCGAATCAGGATCGGTGCCGTTTTCCGCAAACGCGTCTGTGTAAACTACCTGCGTCTGGTGCCCTTCCGCATCGGCGCTCTGCACCATCGCACCCGCCGTGTTGTACTTAACGGTTGACGTAACGATGTGAGAGCCGTTATCGACATTAAAGCGCTTCACGTTCGAGAGATTTGCTCGTCCCGCAACAAAGCTCGCGGTGTAGTTCGTATTGTCGTGTTGGATAGGCGCATCTGTACCCAGAATTGATCCGGTTTCATCGTATTGGAATTCTACCTTCGACACTAAAGTCTCTGCCTGCGTGTTCGGATCGACTTCGTGAAGTGTTTTCTCGCTTACCAGCCCAATGATCCGGCGACTGATGTAAACCGATCCCAGATTGTATTCAGTGTGCGTCCGGCGCAGGACGGTGCTGGCATTCGCCTGATATTCCCGTACATCCTGCGGCAGGCGGCAACTGGTGCCATCGGGGTGATTCGCCGTTACGTAAGTGACGGTGGTGCGAGCGCGATTGCCGGCCGGGTCGTAGATGTTTGTCTCGATGACTCGTGGGTTAAGCGGATACGATTTAGACGTGTCGTCCTGGGTCCAGGTGCTGACTGATTGTTTTTGCCTGACCTGGGAACTGTCAAAGGTCTCCACTAAAGTTGGCAGGCCCCTTTGCCAGCCGGTTGAAGTGCCCGCCGTGCCGTGGAAATAGATCTTGTGATAAGTGCCGTCGGGCTGAGTCACCTGAGTTCGTAACCCGGTTTGCTGGGTGGCGCCGTCAGGTAGGGTCCACGAAGTACCCTCTGGAACGGCGTAGGTGGTGACCACCTCCTGTTCCGCACCTACCGGTAGATTGGCAACTCCGTTCGGGCCGCTACGGTTCCAATTCTTGGCCCAGTCGCGGCGCTCCGTGAACCGCGGGCAATCCGTGTGGGCGACGCTGCCATTCTGCGGAAGATTGTAAGAGCGGTAGTTCAGTAGGTGCCCGTCGGTGGCAAAACTACTGATCTTCCATACCTGTGCCCATGACGTGTAATCAAAATCAAAACGCGATTGGTCAGAAAACGTGACCCGCGTGAGCACCTTCAGCGTCGACCCATTTTGCGGCCCGAGGTTGGTGAGTCCAGTGAAGTTTGTCTGGATGGTTAGATCTGGATTGCTGTAGGTGAAGTCTGCCCAGTGATGGGTTACGGGCGATCCGCCAATGGTCCAAGTTTGTGTAATTGAAGTGAGCGAATTGCTTCCGTCGTAATTGAACTTGATAGTTCGGTTAAGGGTATCAACCACCGTGTCGATGCGGCCAAAGGAGGTGTAGTTGATGGTGATAAAGTTGCCGTTGCGGTCTTTGATCTGCGTACACTGGAAGTCGATGCCCTTCCAGACGTAGCTGAGCTGAGTGCCGTCTGTGGAGCGCAGGGTCATCGTGCTCGAGTCGAGTAGTAAATGAGATGAATCGGCAGCCTCGTAAAGCGCCGACGTACCCACTTGCCGCAGCTCAACCCGCGCGCCGTTAGGTGTGATAAGGAGATAAGCCCAATTGCCGACTTCGGGATTGAAGTAGAGTGGCTGAATCACGGGGAATCCCAACCGGAAACCCGGGCTCGGGAAACCCTGATCATCGTCAAACGAAATGAATGAGCCGCTCTTTGTCCAGACAAGTGAGTTGTGGCTCAGTGATAAGCCAAGGTCCAACCCCGCCCGTCCAAGAAGTTCGACCAGGGCAACACTCCAATTGAAATTGCGGGAAAGTGGATCTTCTCCTCCGCCGCCCGTTCGATTCAGCGGGTCAAGCCGCGCATTCGACACGTCGCCGCCCACGCTGCCCGAACTGGTGCTGCTGCTGCGGCTGACCCGTTGACGCAATTCCTCAATGTGCGCCTTTTTGACTAGCGTCCCGCTGGCCCCGGTACTCAATACCGGATCGGTATACGAAGTTGCGGGCACACTCAGCGCGGCCAGGGCTTCGCCCAACCAGTCACGCAACTCCTGGATGTGGACCGCCTTGATGAATGTTCCCGACAACGAAGTATCAGTCCATGACGCGGCCCCCAAACCCCCTACGCTGCGGACGGCATTGACCGATTGGCGCAGTTCGGTGATGTGCTGTGCTTTGACCAAAGTTACGCTCGCCACCAGCGGGTCATCGGTGAACGAGATGGCCGTTCCCAAGGCCATGTTGCTCGGCGTTGAGGGAATGCCGCTTGAGACGGCGCGTACACGATACAGGTAAGCGCTTCCTCCACTCACAGTCGGGTCACTGAAGCTGGTGGAGAACGACGTCCCAATCGCTGGGAATGGTCCGGAGGGGCTTTGGCTGCGTTCGATCTGGTAATGGTCAACGACGCCGGAAGGCGCGGTCCAACTTAGAGAAATCGAGTTGTTGGACGTAGCGGTGACCACCAAGTTTGTTGGTGCGTCGATTACAACCAGCGACGGACTGAGAAGCGCGGCCACGGCAGTGGCGCTGGCCGTTTGTTTCGACTCCCGCTCTGACTCGGCCTCAAGACTTCTACCGAAATTCCGGTAGCGAACATAACCATACGCCAGACCGCGATAGAGTTTGAGCGTAAGTGGGTTGGAACGCATCCACTGCACAGCGCTCCTTTCAGTCTCGCTCACAAATGTGACCATCGTCGGTGCTGCGGTAGGCGATGAGGTAGCCAGCAGCGAAAGAACCACAGTAACGCTAAGCGCACGACCGAAGTTACGAGCTACGGCTGCTTCAGCGCGCCCAATCACTCTGTAAGCGCGGGTCTTCGAGGACAAACAACGCTTGAGAAAGCTCAAGCTCAACCTTTCGGTGGTGGCAACGGAAGAAGGATCACAAATGCGCATCAGTCGGCTCCTCGAGTTGACCCTTGCGAGTCGGAATCAAGACAGCGCTTGAACGTGTCACTGCAAGCTGAGCAGAACGAGGATCTCACCCCGGCCCTTTGCCAGCGGTTCGAGTGCTTTGCCGATGATCGTTCCCGGCCGGTGCAGCCGGCTCCCGCCGACTTCTATGGGAACACTTCTCATCGCCACGCCCGGCTCGCCGCTCGTCACCAGGAGATCTCCGACTCTGATCGACACTTGCGTCGCATCGACCATTACCCGAACCCTCCCCGTCGTCGCCACCATCAGCCTGCCTTCGCCGCTTTCGCCAAGAATCAAACCCGGCTGTGCTGAGACCACTCCCGCAACTCGTGTGTCGTAAGCCTCAAACGACGCAACAACGTGGTTTGTCCTTTCCTGATCAAGCACGACGACCGTGCCGGCGCGTAGCGCCTGAGTCGAAGGGACCCATTCGGCCATGTCCTGATACTTAGCGGCAATATTTCCAGTGACGGTCACATTGCCTGGGAAGGTGTAGTTGCCGCCTCCGGTGTTCTGGCCGAACTGGCCTGCCGAGATGTTCGCCGCCGGAACGATGGACGTCGAGCCGTCAATGACAACCTTCTTTGTCGCCGCGTCAAACGAAACCGTCGTTCCGCCGTTTCCCTGAAAGCGAAGGCTATCGCTGTTAGAGGCCGCCGAGAACTGCGTCGTACCCGAGGAGTTAGCGATGTTCTTGAAGATCGATTGTGATGAGCCACGATCGGCATTCGTGAGGGTGACTGAGCCGCTGGTGCCTCCTCCTGACATTCCTGCTCCGGCGTTGACCGCCGTAATCGTCCCTGAGCCGCCCGTGGCGGCGGTCGCCTGCACCGACCCGTCAGGAAAGACGAAACCGCCGCTTGATGAGCGCACCTGACCAGCCACGTCTAACTTGTAGAGTGCATTCGGCGTCGCTGTTCCAATTCCGATGCTGCCCGCCTGCGTGATCGTCAAGCGCGGGTTGATACCAGTTGCTTCCCAAAACTGCAAAGAGTCACCGTTACTGACATTGCTATTCATGTACCACTTGATCGAGCCGTTAACCGACAGTCCAATGTTTGGGTTGTAGCCGGTCGCGGAATCAACCAGGATCCCTCCGTGGGTGGCGTCGGTCTTCTTGAACCGGGCCGCCCACTGGTTTCCGCTTACCACGTCCAACGAATAGCTCGGCGTCGAAGTGCCTATGCCGACACTGCCGGCGCCTGGCTGAAGGTAGACGTTGCCGGCTGTGTTCACGCCCAAGCGGCTAAAGTACTGCCCGGCCCGGTAGACCGACATATCGAAACCACTTTCATTGTTTACGTTGCCGGAAACTGCCATGGCCGTCCCGCCATGGACGCCGGTGTCAAGGAAGAGCAAGGTAGTCGCTGAGTCAGTGCCGCTTCTCACGTGCAGCTTGTGGGAAGGAACACCGGTGGTCCCTATCCCGACGTAGCCATTCGAGCTGATTCGCATTCTCTCGGTTGGAGTGAATGAGCTGCCGGCAGTCAGGCTGGTGTTGGTGAAGAATGTCAGCGACCCGGCTTTAGCTTCCACGAGACTGGCGTTCATCGCTTTAGCGAACCAGCCGCCATTCCAGCTGGCGCCACCGGAGAAGACGGCGTTGGAGGGATCGTTGCTGAACAGAAAACCACCCGAATCGAGTGCACCAAGTCCAAACCGGATTTGCGCTTTATCGTTCAGGTTGGCTACTTCGAGCTTGTAGTTCGGAGTCGTTGTACCTACACCGACGTTGCCGGTGTTGGTGTTGTTGATGTTTTGGTTTGCGTCCGGTGTTGTCCACTGCGCCTTCACGTTGGGTGGCTGCAACAGGCCAAACGCGAGTAACACCAAAGGCCAAACCGCGAAGGCCCTGCCGGTCATTCCTCGTCTCGTCGTCTTCATCGTTATCTCCTCGCTTAAGTGACCCGTGGCCCTTCACCCGCGGCCACATTCATGGCTTTCGTCTACTCATCTCTACGCCTGTTGACTCCAGACTGATGGGTGTGGGTCTCCAGGCTAGATGGAGGCTCGGTCAGCGGTCAGCAAAATGGCTCACTCATATGTGGCGTGATACGGACCATTGAATGTCTTCACTTCCAGATATCCGACCTTGTGCGGCCCAACGCTGATACTGCTCGCACCTGCGAAGGTGGAAACCTCCACCTTCACTTGTTGGTCCGAATCGTTTTGAACGCGGAATTGCTGCCTCTCCTGGTCCCACGTAAAAGTAATTACTGAGCAGGCGTTGCCCTCACACTCGTACGCTACCGCCCCTGAGGCGTGCGCTTGCCCGTTTGGCGCATGGGTCGGCAAACAGAATGCGAGCAGCGTCAGGACAAGGAGAAAGCTAAGGGGAAGGATTCGAGATTTCATTTGTTCAAGCTCCTTTCATCTTGATCAGAAAACGCCGTCCACGAGACCACAAGCCCTTCACCAAACAGGCTGTAAGCGTGGTTGATGGGCCTTGCGACGAGCATTGCGGGTACAGTTCAACGGGCGCTCTCTACTAGAATGGTCGGCGACTACTGACGGCGAAACTGTTCAGACCCGTCGTATGGTTCGACGCGCAATTCAGATCGGGCAGGTAACAGCCGGAGCCTCCTCGCTCAAGAGGCCCTGCGAATCGTTGGCAACATTCGTATCCGGGCATGGTTGGTCGCAGCGATCAACTAACGGGACAAAGTCTATGAGATTTGTGCAGAGCAATAATTGTGCCCACTTCAATGTAGCGACAAAACGAAACCTTTCTTGATGATTTTGGCTGAATTGGTCGGGCAGAGTGGGAAAACTGTCTACTCCCGAGGACATGAGGTGTCTACAATCGTAGTCGGAACTTAAAAACTGGGAAGAGTGAAGCGTCGCTTGTGTGAATGAGGGCCGGCAGTTTTGCCAAGCTCATCAGCCCGGCGTTCGAAGCTGGGCGGCCTCGATACCGGTCAATACATCCCTCACGAATCCTGATTGCATCTTAGGATCTCTCCTCACGACCCCTTAAGAATCCGCCCCGAGTGGTCGTGCTATGATTTCAGTGGCTCGTGCCCGGGGGCGATGGTAAAGATGAAACCGTACGAAACATTTCGAAGATTAGCGATTGCTTTCACGCTTCTGTGCTGGCTGATCCAGCCTGGGTTAGCTGCCGCTCAAACTCCCGCGAAAGAGAAAACGCAGGCGCCGGTTACCTCAAGCGTGCCCGTGGCACCTCCGGCGTCACCTTTAAGCGAACAACTGGCTGCTACTCCCCCTCAGAGCGAAGTTCTCTATGGCCTCCAGGGAGTGCTCGTCGAGACGCTTGACGGCAGGACAGTAGCGACCCAATCAGCCGACGTGCGCTTCAATCCGGCATCAGCCATAAAACTCGCGACCTCGCTCATGGCGTTAAAAACGTTTGGGATTAACCATCGTTTCGTCACTGGGGTTTGGACAAACGGCACGTTTGATAAACCCACCGGGACTATTAATGGCAATCTGTATATTTCCGGTCGCGATCCCTCGTTCCACTTTGAACACGCCGTAATGATCGCGCGGCAACTTAATACTCTGGGAATCAAAACCGTCAGCGGTGATCTGGTTGTCGCGCCAGGATTCACGATGAACTTCAACTGGTCAGCACGACGTTCAGGGGAGCAGTTCTACGACACGCTTGATTCGACCTTGAGGTCCGCACCGGCGACGCGCGCGTGGACTTACGAAAGAACAGCCGTTGGAGATACCGTCAGCCTGCAGACTGTGCCGAGCGTAGCCGTAATGGGTGAAGTAAGAGTCGAAACTGTAGGAACGGAAGCAAAGCTACTGATGGCTCACAAGTCGAGCAGACTAGTCGACATCCTCAAGGTGCTGCTGTGCTACTCAAACAACTTCATGGCCGAGCGATTGGGCGACACGATGGGTGGCACGCAGTCTGTTGAGAACCAGGTGATCACCTCGCTCGGCCTGCCATCGAACGAATTCCAGATTTCATCATTGAGCGGATTGGGAGTGAATCGGGTAACGCCGCGAGCGATGATGAAAATCTTCCGAGCCCTTCGCGACGAGCTGAAGAAGAACAAGCTCACAACGGCAGACATCATGCCAGTGGCCGGAATCGATCCCGGAACTCTCGAAGATCGTTTTGTCGAACCCTCAAGTCGGGGCAGTGTAATTGCGAAGACGGGCACGCTGATCAGAACTGACGGCGGAGCCAGCGCTCTCGTCGGGCAGCTAAGGACCCTAAGTGGGGAGACACTGCTGTTTGTGATCATGAATCAGCGCGGCAGCGTGTTGAGGTTTCGTGAGAATCAGGACTTCCTCGTAAAACAAATTCAGGATTCGCGCGGAGGTCCAAGGCCGTTTGCATACAAGCCGCATATGCTGGCCATGAAACTTGCCGATACCGAGCATAGCTTTACATCTGAGAGCGAGGAGTTTGAGCCCCGCGCTAAGGTTCACCCCAACCCCTGAGCGTTTTTTCACCGACCTAAAGGCAATGCGCCCCGGCGATCCGAAGATCTCCGGGGCGCTTCACCGTCCGGCTCAACGCGCGGCGTGCGGCACCACACGCGAGTGGACGATCCTGGTCGAGCCAAATCAACCCGCAATCGGTAGAGAACTCACACCAGATCTAAAAGGTCAAAGGCCCGACCGTTTCCAATAAACCCGAAAAATATCGTTCGGGACGACAAAGTCGACCCGCGAAGTCGCTTGTCCGCGAACGCCCTTGCACAAAAAGCGAAAATCCCATGCACGGCAGGCATGGATTGTTCAAGTCCTCTCTACAAAAAGACGGCAATCAAGAACCACAAAATCCCGCACACGGCAGTGTGCGGATGGTTCAGGTCCTACCTATTCATTTCGAATTTCCATACAAAAGTCTTTAAGGATTCAAGTGAACAGGTAGGACTTGAACAATCCCTGCACTCCCGTGCAGGGGATTTGGTTGAGGGTGTCCCGCGCCTGTAGGCAGGACTTGAACAATCCATGCCTGCCGTGCATGGGATTTTCGCTTTTTGTGCAAGGCCTCGCCGAAATAGGAAGCCGGCTTCCACGGTTGTCACATTAGGTAACGGAAATAAGAGGGCGAGCACGATTGGACTAGCAAAATCAGTGGTCATCGGAGGAAAAGGAACTTGGCATGGGTGTTGCCAAAGGGAGATCGGGTCACCAGACTTGATCCACGAAAGCAGGCCACGGATCAGGCACTCACAAGCGGCATTCACAAACGGAAATCCACCCTACGGCCTCGAGGCTCGCACCGATGAAAAGGTTACAAACTCAAAACAGGGACGTTCGTTCCGTCACGGCCACCAGCGGCTTCTCGCTGGCCGAGTTGCTCATTGTCGTGGCAATCACCGGAATCATTACCGCCTTCGCGCTTCCGGCCATGGTGAGTCAACGCCGGATCATGCGCTCGACTGGAATCACGCGCGAGCTCATGACCCAGGTTCGATATGCCAGGCAGTTGGCCATGTCGAATCGACGGGCCTACACGTTCCAGTACGACAACAACAACAAAGTAGTAAACATCATTGGGCCAATTCCGTGGGGCACCGCGGCGCTTCTGGACGCGAACTACCCAAACAATGCCGGCAGCGCCGTGATAGCCAGCTCGAGACTCGCGCAGGGCGGACTCATCGCCGCCGACATGACCTACGGAATACCAACGGGAGGCGATCTGCCGGCCGGGGCTCAAATCATACCGACCGGCCCCCTGGGAGATGGCATCTCGAAAACTGATCTGGCGAACGGCATCATCAATATTACTTTTCAACCTGACGGATCGGTTAGAGATTCGACCGATAGTTTCCAAGACGTCGCACTCTTCCTTTACAACGGCAGGGCCGCTCAAGGTACCGCATCTGCGATATCAGTGTTGGGCGCCACCGGTAGAGTAAAAATCTGGAGGTACAGGACAAATGGCAATCGATATGCGGAGTAACTGTTCCCCTTCAGTGAACCCACGACGTTCAGAAGCCGGCTTCTCGCTTCTGGAAATGGCCGTGGCCATGGTCATTCTCAGCGTCGGACTGCTTGCGGTGGGTTCTGCCGTCGGTTACGCGCTAATGGCCAGCAACAGAGGACGCGGGGTTACTAACTCGAAGATGCTGGTGGTTTCCGCCCTGGAACAAATGGAGACGTTGAGAAACACCGGTCAGTTGGATTTTCGCGAAATATCGAATACTCCTGTGGTAGGCAGCTCATTCACGAGCTTCCCGACCGCGTTTCTTCCTGTGTCAACCGTGCCAGGACCGGACGGTGTGTTCGGCACTGCAGATGACCTAAGGGTCCCCGGAGCCGACGGGATCTACGGGACAGCGGACGACGCTACAGACCTTACTAGGGCGCGACCGGGAGTGACTCGCCGCATCATCATCACTAACATCAATCCTCTCTTGAAGAAGATAACCGTGACGCTTCGTTACTCTCCGAACGGAGGAGAAACACGAGAATTAGTTGGAATTGGTTACTTAAACGACGACGCGAACAGCAACTACGTTCCCTAATTAGCGGTGACTCGCAAACACAGCGCCATCTGGAGACGATATGCAACCGAAATCGAAAATTCAAAATCAAGCCGGCTTTTCACTCCTGGAAACGCTGATTGTGCTCGGCGTGATGATAATCCTGACAGGCGGAGTCTTCTCGCTGATGAGTGGTTCGATGAAGGTTGCAACAGCGACCTTTGAATTGACGGATGCGCAAGAGAGCCTACGCACGGCGCAAGAGTTCATCAGCCGAGATTTGGTAAACGCAGGAGACGGACTAACCAGCGTTAACCCGATCTTCGTTCGTCGCGCTTTTCAGACGGACTACTTGACACTGAATCCAATCGAAGACACGAGGCTTGGGATCATCACTTCAGACAACAGTGTGCCTGCCGGCACGGTAATCACCGGCACCGATCCTGCTATGACGATTCGCTCAGACCAGGGTCTCACCGACCGACAGACGATTCTCCAAATCGACGAAACCTTTAGTCCCAATATCACTCCAATCTCCATCGCCGCGGATGGCTCGACCATCAATGTTTCCACAGCAAATGCAGCCCGGCTCGCCATTGGCGAAATCATTTTTCTGACCTCTTCGAGGGGCGGGGCTTTCGCGACCATCACCAACATTACCGGCAACGATCCGAATTTCCGAGTTCTCAACTTCGCTAATGCCGATACCTACAAGCTGAACCTGGTTGGTGCGGGCGGGAACATCCAATACATTTCGAATGGCGGTACGCTGCCCACCTCGCTGATGCGAATGAAGATCATTCACTACTACGTCAATTCCGACGGGTTATTGATGAGACGAGTGTTTGGAGTTAGAAACGCGGGATTCAGAGAAAGTGTGATCGCTGAACACGTGCTGAATGTGCAGTTCCTATATTCCCTGAGCATCACTGATGCCAATGGAAATGTCGTGCAGCCAACCGCGACGCTCTCTACCACCGAACAGAGAACCGCTGTGCGTCAGGTTGAGGTAACGGTCACAGTGGAAACACCTCATCCGTTGGCGGGTGGCACCAAACAACTGTCATCGGTTAACACCACAAGCGTTCGCAACATGCAGTTTCGCACCGCGCGCCAGCCAACCGCTGGTGGCTAGATGAGGTTAGGACTTGCAATCTGAGGATAAGGTAATCATGAAAACTACTGAGAAATCACTACCGCGATCAGTCAAACGAGAGAGTCTGAAATCCGACGAGCGCGGCGCCGCCTTGGCAACGGCCATCCTGATGGTGGCCCTGCTGAGCGCGATCGCGATGACGTCGTTGGCGGTAGTCAACACCGAGACGCGAGTTGCCAGCAGCGACCTGGATCGGACGCAGGCGTTCTACGCGGCCGCATCAGGCATTGAGAAGATGACCAGTGACTTCAGTGCTCTCTTCTCGCGGACGTCCCGTCCTTCAGACGATCAGCTACTCGATATTGCCGCCGATCCTCCGGAGCTCGACGACGAGGGCTTCACCTTCAATCAGAGCATTCTCCTTGACACGGCCACGCTGGCGACCATGCGGGCCGACCAGAATATTACGAACGGGGCCTATCCCAGCGTCGCCATTCCCGATGGACCGTTCGCAGGGCTAACCGCGAGCGTCGCACCCTACGATTTGGAGACCACCGCGACATCTGCAACTGCGCAGGTTCATCTCAAACGAAAGATGAACAACTATTTAATCCCGCTGTTCCAGTTCGGTATGTTCAGTAACAAGGACATCGAACTTCACCCAGGGCCTCCCTTCTCTTTCAACGGCCGCGTTCACGCGAACGGAAACATTTACGTCAATGGCGACGTGACGTTTCTGGCCAAGGTGACCACCGCCAATGAGTTCATCTATGACGTACTGCGCAACGGAAGCACAAGGAGCGGAGCCGACGTGTCGATGACCGTTGGTACAATCAACGTAACGATTAACAAGGGCAGTATGACCAACGGGCCGAATATCACGGGAGCAACCAGTGGTCAAAGAGGTTACTTCCCTGATTCGCCAAACGGCACGATCAATAGCTCGTGGAATACCACTTCAGTGGCCGCCGCCGCCAGCGGAACGCCAAACCAGTTTGGCGGTCAATTGCTGACCAGAAGCACCGGCGTCGCGCCGTTGCTGCTGCCTTTGCAGCTGGACGGAAATCCGACCAGGGAGATTGCCAAGCGACGAATGCCAAACGACAGTCAAACCCTCAGTGAGTCGAGATACCACTCGAAAGCGACCGTGCGAATTCTGATCGATGACGCCTCTGCCACCACTGACGCTTCGCGCATTGCCGGAGCTCAGAACGGCGATGGGACAAACAACGTCGGTGTGGATCTCGCCAGCTGGGATCCGATTCCCTTACCAGACAAAGCGGCTGCGTCAGAAGGAGGTCGGGCGCTTTGGCGTGTACCGGATGCCGGTGGCACAACTTACACCGACACGAGTACTACCTGCGTGCTTCAGGCAACAGCGAACCCTTCACCCTCTCCTACACCCACGCCGACTCAGGCAATGACAGTTCGTGGAGTGAAATCAGCGACGGTATCGACGACACTCTACGGGACGGCTACCAAAATCCCTTCGGGTGCGGGTATTACCGGCCGGATTCTGATTCAAATAGTCGACAGAGACGGAACGGTGCGCGACGTCACCAAAGAAATTCTCAGCATGGGGATGACCGTGGGCGAGCCTAACGCGATCGTGCACTTGCAGCGTCCTCTGTGGGCCGCGTTTACGCAGGGCAGTCGCGACCGAAGCTCTTCGACCGCGACAAACCATCTGGTGAACATTCTCAACAGCACATATTGGGGAGCTGACGGCGAGATTAAGATTAGTTTAACCAGGCCGACGCTGAACGGCTCCGGGTATTTGACTGATATTGAAGACGACACCTCAAGAATCCGACCGATGGACCCACCAACCAATGCGTTGTCCACTCTGTTGGGCAGCACTGCCGGCTCGAATTGGGCCAGTTGGAACGCCATTGTTCCGATTAATGTTTACAATCCCCGCGAAGGCCACCTGGCAACCTCGGTCACGCAAAATGCCGTTTACGATCGCGGACTTACGAGCGTCATCGAGCTCAACATGAGGAACCTGGCGCGCTGGCTTGACGGAATCTACGACCAAAACTTGCTGGCCGGCACGACTGCGATAAGCGACAACATCGCGCGGCCAGATGGTTTTATCGTTTACTTCTCGGATCGAAGAGGCGACAAGGTGCGGAGTATGGTCGACTCCTCTGGTGCGAATATCACCAGTACCAACGGTATGGTTGATAACGAAGACATTTACGGCCAGAACGGAACCCTGGATCCAGGTGAGGACATTCAGGGAACAGGTGCGTTGATAAAAGATACTACTGAGGTGCCGGATCCGGCAGCGCTCGTTACTTCACCAAGTTACGGTACGGACAGAACCAAACGCGCGATTGCCGTCTCCGCGTGGAACAATCCCAATCTCTTTCGTCGGTCAGTCAGGCTTTTCAATGGCGAGGATCTCCTGTTCACCGGGGCATCCAACAAGCTCTCATCAACGTTGGGAATCACGGTGGCCACCGAAAACATGGCTTACATTTGGGGCAACTACAATACGACCGGAATCAACACGGCGCCACCGGTGGGTGAGTCATCGGTCAATGATGCGGCTGCAACGTATCGCTACAACGGCGATCAGGTGCCGGCTTCGATCGTTTGTGATGCATTCTTCCCGCTATCAAAGACCTGGTTTGACGCGATTAGCTCACTCCAGCCTGACTCGTATACCAGTCGCCGAGCAGATTCGAGTCTACCGGGAGTAACGTCCGAGACGTCGGTTCGGGCGGGCATCATCGCGGGCAACAATCTCTCGGCCTTAAGCGGCGACCCCGACGCTGACAACGGAAACGATTCCCGTTTGAGCGGCGGTATGCACAACTTCCCGCGATTCCTCGAAGATTGGCTCAGTGACGGTCGTCGCTGGAATTTCGTTGGATCCTTCGTCCCGTTGTATCACTCGACCCAGGCACTGGGACCATGGTGGTATGTCACGGCCGGTGTCTCGATATACGGAGCGCCAATTCGTAATTGGGCCTTCGATACCACTTTCCAACGGCCGGACAAACTGCCGCCGGGCACTCCGGCCTTCCAGTACATCTCTCCAACAGCCTTCAGGCAAGCTCTGACGAACTAACTCCCAAGGCTCGAAGGTCGAGTAGCAAAAGGCGCAGGCTCAAAAAGCCTGCGCCTTTCTTTGCTCGGGGCCAAGTGAAAAACTGCGTCGCTGCACGAGGTCGGGATCGGATTGCTGTCAGGCGCTTCTGGGCTGGCACTAGGCGGAGTAGCTGAATAAAGGCTGCCGCTCCCAACAATCCGATTTCCCAACAGCAACATAGCTGGGGGTTCAAGTGGCTGTTCGATGCGTGTTCGCTACACCCAGCCGAGGTTCGTCGGCGAAGCGGTGTTGTTGAAACGACGCACCATCAGCTTCAGCAAGAAGCGAACCAAACTGGGGCCAATAATCGAGACGCAGAAAAGCCCCGATTTGCTGGCTTTATTGCGTGCAAGAGTTCGCGATGGTTCAAGAGTCTCCAAAAGACAGACGTTGATTCTAGAATCGAGACAGTATGCTCCCACTCGCACCGCGGCGTTTGAGCGTCAAACATGGCCTTGACAGAGACATTTCAACCACTAATGATGCTAACGGATCTAGTGACTGCACGCCGAGATGGAGTTCTAAATAGCACTAACAACCAATTCATGCTCGCGACTACTTGAGTTGAACTCCTGCCTTCACGATGCCTGACATCCTACTCGTTGAAGATAAAGAGAGCTTGCGCCGCGTTCTCAGGCTGACACTCGAGAACGCCGGCTACAGCATCACTGAGGCAGCTGATGCTCGCGCCGCAATAAATGAGATTGCGCGTGGACCGCATAGGCTGGTCTTGACTGATCTGCGCATGCCCAACGGTACGGGTCTCGATGTATTACACGCCGCACGGTCCGCTGATAGTGAGATACCAGTGATTGTCATGACCGCTTTCGGGTCCATCGACGAAGCTGTGCAAGCTATGAAGGATGGGGCACACGACTTTTTACAAAAGCCGGTCGATTCAAATCACCTTTTGCTGCTCGTCGACCGTGCTCTGGAACAAGCCCGATTGAGAACCGAGAACATTCTCTTGCGGGAAGAATGGTCGCGGCATTATGGGTTTCCTCGCATCATCGGCGAATCCGAAGCGATCAAACGAACAGTCGCTGAAACGCAGCGCGTGGCCCAAACCGACGCGACTGTGTTGCTTCTCGGTGAATCCGGAACCGGAAAGGAACTATTCGCGCGCGCTGTCCACCATCTCTCCAATCGGCGCGACAAAGCCTTTGTGGCGATCAACTGCGCGGCCATTCCCGAAACTCTAATTGAAAACGAACTCTTTGGCCACGAACGCGGCTCCTTCACTGGCGCCAGCGACCGCCGTCAGGGGAAATTCGAACTGGCTTCCGGAGGAACCGTATTTCTGGATGAGATTGGCGAACTGCCGCTCGGGGTTCAAGGGAAGCTATTGCGGGCGATTGAAGAAAAGGTAATCGACAGGATTGGCGGGCGCGCTCCCGTGCCGGTGGATGTTCGTGTGGTGGCCGCAACGAATCGTGATCTCAATGCTGCGGTTGAGAATGGTGAATTCCGACGTGATCTCTTCTTCCGCATCGCCGTCTTTCCGCTTGAGATACCTGCGCTCCGAGAACGGGGGGAAGACATCGTTTTGCTCGGCAGGCACTTTTCGGCCCAATTAGGACGAGAGTTGCGCGGACGAGAAGCCAGTTTGAGCGATGAGTCATTGACTGCTCTGCGTGCGCATAGTTGGCCGGGGAATGTGCGCGAACTCGAAAACGCAATCGAGCGCGCATGTATCCTGACAGACACGATGCAACTAGAGCCAAAAGACTTGGGTCTGGTCGGGAAAGCTGATGAGGGTTCTGAAGCGCTTCGATCAGTCGACCTCTCAGGATCTTTAACGGACGTGGCCCAACGCGCTATTAGATTCGTCGAACGCGCGAAGATCTCTCAAGCACTTCAAGCTAACGATGGAAACAAGAACCGGACAGCCGATGACCTGGGAATTAGCTATAAGACGCTCCTGACAAAGATAAAGGACTACGATCTCTGACTGAGAACTAAAAAAGGCGACAGATACTTTCTTGAGTTAATCTGACCCTACTGATTTGAGATGAAAGATTCTTCCAACGGCGCCCTAACTCACTCTTCATCCAAAACAGCAGACCCTTCGCAGTCCGGCGAAGATCAGGGACCTTCACCCAAGCCGACGGTGACTGAAGGCTCCGTCCCTGATCAACCCACCATTCACCACGATCCCAGCGCTATCGCCGGAGAAACGATCGAACCTTTATCGGCTGTCACCGCCGAAGTCCCGGCGCCAGTAGCATCAAAAGCACCTCTCTCGAGTACCAGCAGGTCCGCATTCCTGGTTGGCGCCGGCATCTTGCTCAGCCGGATCATTGGTCTTATGCGACAGCGGATCTTCGCCCACTACTTCGGGACGTCAGCCGCCGGTGATGCGTTCAGCGCGGCGTTTCGCATACCGAACTTCCTACAGAACATTTTCGGAGAAGGTGCACTCTCCGCGTCCTTCATTCCGGTCTACGCGAAGCTTCTCGCGCAGCATGACGAAGAGGACGCGTCGCATGTGGCCAATGCGGTGTTGGGCTTGCTCGCCCTCGTCACGTCGTTAATAGTTCTGGTCGGCGTTCTCGCAACACCGTATCTAATCGACTTTATCGCTCCCGGGTTTGAAGGCGAGACGCGCCAGTTGACCATTCGACTGGTCAAGATTCTCTTTCCCGGCGCCGGACTCTTAGTGTTGTCGGCGTGGTGCCTGGGAGTTTTGAATAGTCACCATCGCTTCTTCATTTCTTATACTGCCCCGGTCGCCTGGAATATTGCCATCATCGCCTCGCTGCTGGCGTTCGGCGGCACGGTGGGCCAGTTCCCGCTTGCCGCGGTAGTCGCCTGGGGCTCCGTAATCGGCAGCGGCCTTCAGCTGGGCATTCAACTTCCTACAGTTTTCAAGCTGGTCCATCACTTCCGTCCGGTGATTGACACGACAAGCATTCACGTGAAGACGGTAGTAAGGAACTTCTTCCCGGTCTTCATGAGTCGGGGCGTGATTCAGATCAGCGCATTTGTTGATGCAATACTGGCGAGCTTCCTTCCTGAGGGCGCCGTGGTTGCACTCACCTACGCGCAAAGCCTCTACACGCTGCCCGTAAGTCTCTTCGGCATGTCGGTGTCTGCCGCTGAGCTTCCAGCAATGTCTCGCGCGATTGGAACCAATGAACAAGTCGCTGAAGTCTTACGCCAGCGGCTTGATGCAGGTCTTCGACGAATAGCTTTCTTCATTGTTCCCTCTGCGATGGCGTTTCTGGCACTCGGCGATGTTATCGCGGCAGTCTTGTATCAAACGGGTCAATTCAAACATGATGCCGCGCTTTACGTCTGGGGAATTCTCGCTGGCTCAAGCATCGGTCTGCTGGCAGCAACGTTGGGACGGCTCTACTCCTCAACCTATTACGCGCTTCACGACACGAGAACTCCGCTGATCTACGCAATTGTTCACGTCGCACTAACCACCATCCTGGGATATGTCTGCGCGATTCACGGCCCGGCCTTTTTTGGCGTTGAGGCAAAGTGGGGCGTGGTTGGGCTGACCGCGTCAGCCAGCGTGGCCGCCTGGATTGAGTTTGTTTTACTGCGAAGGAGCTTGAACCGGAGAATTGGCCGTACCGGCCTGCCCGCTTCCTTTCTGACCAAACTATGGGCTGCCGCCCTGATCGGAGCCGGAGTCGGCTGGACCGCCAAGTTGTTGCTGGGGGACCTTCACCCGATACCGCAGGCGACCGTGGTTCTGGGAGGTTTTGGGGTCACCTATTTTGCATTTACTTCCGCTCTGGGAGTTTCCGAGGCTAGAGAGGTCATCGGACGGGCCATTCGGGTCCTGAAGCGCCTTCGGAAATGACTCCCAAACCCGGATTTCCTCAAAAATTGGCCGAAAATGACCCAAAACAATTTTTCTGGGTTTTCTGAAGATTTTTCTGGAGAACCTCGACCATTCGGTCTTTAACTTAAGTATCCTGGAAAACGGACTGGGTGGCGCAGCGGCAAGGCAGGCAGGGCGGCCTCGGGCCGCCTTTTTTGTGTGAAGTCGGACAAACTTTAGGAACCTCTGAATAAGTCCAGCAACTCTTTGGAGTGCGGTGACCTGTCACCGCTTTGGTCTCAGGCGGCTTGACGCCGGTGATCCGCTGGAACGAACCCGCGGTAGCCGCGACAGGTCGCGTAATACCAAAGCGGTGACAGGTCACCGCACTCCAAAGAGTTGCGCAGTTTCCCTTAGCTTGGCGTTGACGGCATTCGATTGACCGGCCCCAACCTTCTCCTTATCATCCGAAATCGTGCAACCAGTTCTTTCAGCCGAACAAATGCGGCAGATCGACCACCTAACGGTCGAGCGCTTTAGCACCCCATCCCTTTTGTTGATGGAAGCCGCAGCGGATGCCACGCTTGAGGCCATCGCCTGTCAATTCCCGAACGCATTTGAGGGCAAGAGGGCAAGAGTCCTTTGCGGTCCGGGAAACAATGGTGGAGACGGAGCAGCTCTGGCTCGAGCGCTCGCGCGCAACGGACTTCAGTCTGATGTAATCCTCTTCGGAAGGGTGGAAGACACGAAAGGTGACGCACGCGCCAATTTTGAGATTGTTCGCAGCCTGGCCGGCTTTGAGGCTGGATCAAGCGTTCAGCCTTCTCCTTTGAGCTTCCTCGAATGCTCCAGTATCTCTCAGTGGGAGGAGTTGGCTCGGCCCAGGAAGACTTACGACATCATCGTTGATGCGCTGTTTGGTACGGGTCTCACACGTCCGCTGGAAGGTGTTTACCTTCAAGTCATCCAACATCTCGCAATGATTCGACGCGCGCGTGATCGATCGTCGCGGGTTCGACCATTGATCGTTTCCATCGACGTGCCTTCAGGTTTGAATGCGGACCTGGCCGAGACGATAGGTGAAGCAGTTGAATCAGATCTTACCGTCACCTTCACTGCGCCCAAGCGCGCGAACGTGCTGCCTCCCGCGGCGCATCTTTGCGGAGAGCTGGTGGTGGCAAACATCGGCTCACCTGCGGCGCTCGTTGAAGCGGCAAGATCGAACCTATTTCTAACTGAGGAATCCGATGTCCGCTCCTGGCTTATCCGCACACGTTACCGGCCTGACTCGTACAAAAACACTCACGGGCATGTCCTGCTGGTAGCAGGCTCTCGCGGGTACACGGGCGCAGCCACCCTATGTGGCAACGCGGCCATGAAATCCGGCGCCGGCCTGGTTACGATTGCCACCCCTCTGTCGGCTCAATCTTTAGTGGCAGCTGCCGCGATGCCGGAAGTGATGACAACCGCACTCGCCGAAACGGATCGCGGAGCGGTGAGTGACGAAGCAATCGATCACATAACTCGCTTGTCTCTGAAAGCCACGATCCTGGCACTCGGACCGGGCCTTTCCGCCGAAGATGATCGCACGCGAAAGTTTGTCAGATCGGTTGTCGAGCGGAGAGCCACGCCGGTAGTCATCGATGCAGATGGTTTGAACTGCCTGGCGCCGTGGCCCAATGGGCTAGGCGACACACAAAGACCGCCCCTGATCCTTACTCCCCATGCCGGCGAGATGCTTCGACTCCTGGGCACATCGGATAAGTCAGCGCTTGCCGATAGAGTTTCGATGGCGAGCGAATTTGCCCAAAGACATGAGGTGATACTGGTTCTTAAAGGTACCCGTTCTCTCGTAGCATCGCCTGATGGTCGAGTCTTCATAAACCCGACGGGAAACGCCGGACTCGGCACGGCTGGTGCGGGAGACACGTTGACCGGCATCGTGGCCGGGTTCAATGCACAGGCACTGGCAACGCTCGGAGCGGAGGCAGATGCCCTTTCCAGCACCATTGCGGCTCTTTATGTTGGCGGACTCGCCGGCGACCTGGCTGCAGCTGAGATGGGGATGCGGACCATGGTGGCCTCTGATATCCAATCGCATCTCAGTGCCGCCGTTCGTCGTCTCGATCCAGAAGGGGAAAGACCGTGACGTTGGCTGCCCAAAGAGGGATTCATCCAGGAGAGTGGTCTTCGCGCACGGTTGACGAAACATTCGAGCTTGGCAAACAGCTCGGGGCGCAATTCATTGGAGGTGAGATTCTCCTGCTGAACGGTCCACTTGGCGCAGGCAAAACAGTTCTTGTAAAAGGAATCGCTGCCGCTCTCGGAATTGACGTCGAAGAAGTCACCAGCCCTTCATTCACCCTCGTGAATCCATACCAGGGTCGTCTGGTTCTTTACCATATCGATCTCTACCGACTCGATCAGGGGGCGTCCGCGGCGCACGCTGTCGATCTCGATGAATTGTTAACGCATGAGCAAGCCGTGATTGTCATTGAATGGGCCGAACGCCTCGGGCGTTATCCTCTACCGGCGGAAGTCTGGCAAGTCACAATTTCCGGCGACGGAGTGGATCCTCGAACAATCTCGCTTACCAAGGCGCCGCCGGAGTGAGCGCCCAACCGTGCGGGTTTGTCTCAGCGCATCTTCCCCAGCCACTTACAACTGACTATTTCTGTCACACCGCGTCTCGCCAACCAGGGAAGCCGATTTCGTATCCAAAGGTGTAAGTCTTTCTGTTTTCTCAACTTCGCAATTACCGCATGTCAAGCGGCAATCTTGGTACAATGATTGAGTATTGCTTCCCGTGACGTGCGAAGGCGGGAGGATGCCATGACCACCAGACCATTGAAACCAGCCAGATTTGCCTGTTTGTGCTTACTGCTCTTGACCGCCAGTAGCGGGTGGACCATCGCCCAAAATCTGGTAGAGGCAAGGATTCTCAGCACTGACGGGCCGGTGGAGATTCGGCGGGGACCCCTGGGCGGCGCAACCCTAAAGAAGATCTCCTTTAAGTTGAACGATCAGCTGAAAGCGGGCGACCGGATTGTAACCGGCTGGCGTGGACGCCTGGTACTTGGTTTGTCGGATGGCTCACAAGCCGTAGTTGCCGAGAAGACGGTCGTTGAAATCCAAGACTTGGCCAGTTCACCGCGCGAACTATTTCAAATGCTGCGTGGCAAGACGCGCGTCTACATCGAGAAACTTGGCGGTAAACCCAATCCCTACCGCATCAACACACCTACGGCGGTGATCGCAGTCCGGGGAACACTCTTCGACGTCTTTGTAGACACAAACGAGACCCAAGTTTTCGTCCACGAAGGCGAAGTAGCGGTCAGCAGTTTGCTTGCTCCGGATGAGACCGTTCTGCTAAAGGCAGGTCAAGCGACACGAGTCAGGCGAGGACAGCAGCCAACGCCACCCACTCGTTTTACTCCAGGGCGGAACGATGATTTGTTTCGTCGAACTCCTGAAACGAGACCATTTGAGGACCTCACGGATTCTTCAGATACAAGCTTGAACGATAGATTTCTACGTAACTCGAGAACCACCCAAAGACAATCCGCCGATGCCACTTCGCGTCCGACAAGCCGACAGAGAAACCCAGGAAGGCGACCATGAATGCGGACACGGGGACGCGGAGACACGGGGACGGGGAGACGGGAGACCGGGCAGCCTAAGGATGCGACGGTTAGGTGGAACAAAAACGAATCCGCAAGACTCAGCGTCAGTGTGTGCTCTTTCTTTCACCGCGTCCCCGTGTCACCGCGTCTCCACGTCTCCCCGTCTCCCCGTCCCCACCGATAAACTATGAACACCTCCACTAAAGATCTCCCTCCCTTCCGCGTGTTGGTGGTTGACGATGAACGCGGAGCCCGTATGGCGCTGGAGGTGCCGCTGCGCCTGAGCGGCTATGAAGTGGTCTCCGCTACGGGTGGACGCGAGGCAATCGAGCTTGGGCAACAACACAGATTTGACGTGGTGTTGACCGATATCTTCATGCCTGGAGTTCGTGGAATCGAAGTGGTCCGTGAGTTTCGACGTTTTAGTCCCGAGACTAAGATCATCGCGATGACTGCCCAGGGCTCATTGGAGATTGCCCTGGAAGCGATTGCGGAAGGCGCCTTCGACTTTATCGCCAAGCCTTTTGATGTTGACGAAGTATTGGCTCTGCTCTCCCGCGCCACTCGGCCAAATAAAACGAGTTTGCCGGAGACTGCAGACCAAACTGATTTGTCGATCTCCGGGTTGATAGGCCATAGCCCGCAGATGGTGCGCGCTTACAAACTGACGGCCTATGCAGCGCGGACACAGGCGACCGTACTAATCGAAGGCGAGTCGGGTACTGGTAAGGAGTTGATTGCGCGCGCGATTCACAGCTTCAGCGACCGCGCCGAGAAGCCATTCACGGCCGTAAACTGCAGCGCGATGACCGAAACACTGCTGGAGTCGGAGTTGTTCGGTTACACGCGTGGAAGTTTTACAGGCGCTACCGCTGACCGCCCCGGGTTGTTTGAAAGCACAGACGGCGGGACGATCCTGCTTGACGAGTTGGGCACCACCAGCCCTTCTTTTCAGGCGAGTCTGCTGCGCGTTATTCAGGAACGCGAAGTCCGACGGATTGGCAGCAGTGAGACGCGACCCACTAATGTCCGTGTGATCGGCGCCACCAACACAGATCTTGAACAGTTGGTTGAGCGTGGCGAATTTCGCCGTGACCTCTTTTACCGGCTCAGCGTGTTGGTCATCAAGCTCCCTCCGCTTCGCGAACGCGGAGCTGAAGACATCGACCAATTGACTCGGCACTTCTTGCAGAAGCACTCTCAACGAACCGGTTCACGGACTAATCTGACTGACGATGCCCTTTCCATCCTGGCTCGCTATCCCTGGCCGGGCAACGTACGCGAGTTGGAAAACACGATTGAGCATGCGGTCGCGGTTTGCTCGGAACATCTCATTACCCCGGACGATTTGCCGGCTCGGATCACTGACAACGTCTCGCCAGCAACACCACCCAACAACACAAAACCCGTCTCACTATGTGACGATCGGCCAACACTCGACGAACTGTGTCGAAGGTACATCCAGCTGATCCTGGCCGAAACAAACGGCAACAAATCGCGCGCGGCCGACATTCTTGGTATCAACCGGCGCACCCTCTATCGCTACCTTGACCCTTCCAGCAATGCTGTCGACGCTCCTGAGGAAACTGGAGAAGAGTGATGGGTCGTCTCAGATATGAATGCGTCGACTTTCGAATGAAACCTTTAGCGTCTGGATGAGTGACATGCTTATTCAGTTTTAACCTCCCGTTTCTTGTTTGAAGCATTCCTGTTGCTGAATCCTTTGAGCGAAAGCCGATTACATCGCGCCTCGATTGCGCTGATCCTGCTCGCCAGCATCCTGGTGGTTGCGTTGGTCACCTGGTTCGCGCCCTCACTCTCCAGCGCTTCAACAAACATTCTCTTCCGGTTGCGCGGCGAAGTGAACACCTCGAATGACCTTGTGATCCTCGCGATTGACGACCGAAGTCTCCAACGCGTCGGTAAGTGGCCGTGGCCACGCTCCGTTATGGCGCAGGCGCTGGAGAAACTCTCGGCTGATCGCCCGCGAGCTGTCGGGCTTGACGTTGTCTACGTCGAGCCTTCGACTGAACTTGACGACCGGCGGCTCGACGAAGCAATCAAAAGCAATGGACGCGTGGTGCTTCTCGCGCAACTGGCTGAGGCGGCTCCTGAATCAGCAGACGAAAACGACCCGGTCGTGTGGTTAAGACCGGTCATCGGAGAGACGACCGCGGCAGTCGGCCATGCCCACGCCTCGCCCGATGTCGACGGAATCCTGCGCAGCATTCAGTTAAGCAAGGCTGACGATGGCGGCACTCGGCTGTGGGCTTTTGGCCTCGAAGTTCTGCGCGTGGCTGAGGGAATTCCATCCGACGATTTTGAGGAAACGAAGGGACGCTTACGCATTGGTGGTTATGAAATACCACTGCGTGAGGAGGAGGAGGCTGGCTCGTCGATTACCGGCGTCACAGTGTCACGGCCAAATGAGATGCTAATCAATTACGCCGGTCCGCCTGCTTCGTTTCGACGTTACAGCATCGCTGACTTACTCAATGGCGAAATTCGGCCCAGCACGTTTACGGACAAGATTGTGCTGGTAGGATCAGTCGCACCTTCAATGGGCGACGCACGCATCTCACCTTTCATTAACTACGGCGCGAACGACCGTCAAGCGGGAAATGAAATGCCGGGAGTGGAGATCCACGCCAACATTGTCAACACCATCAGCCAGCGTCTATGGCTCAAACAGGTTCCCGAACGTTATGCGTTTCTGATCGCTTTGGCCGTCATCTTTCTGACGGCCCTCACAATTAGGCAGCTCGCGGGCTGGCGCCAACTAGCCGGGCTCAGCCTCATCCTTCTCGGCATCCTCATCGGAGGCTTCATAACGTTCAAATATTTCATGATCATCCCGCCCCTTCCGGGAATGCTCGCCGGGTTCGCATCAGCGATTCCCCTCTTGCTCAACAGATCACTTAACGCGAGCCGTCGCCTCGACCTGAAGCTGGCGGCGCTCGCCCAAACGCAGACAGGATTTTTACTCGACCCCGCGAATGATTCCTCGGATAGCAAGCACGAGGCGTGGCTGGATCTGCCGCGCGACCTGGCTTCGAAGGTGAGGGCGGTTGACGACATCACTGTGCGTTTGTTGGCGCGAATGAACTTCATGGATCGAGTCTTGTCAGGCATGGGCGAAGCCGTCCTCGTGGCAGACACGTCCGGCCGCATCGTCTTCGCCAATCCTGAAGCGGCGGAGGTGTTTGGAACCTCGCCGGAAGATCTTTCGACACTTACTTTCGAGCACGCATTCGTCAAGCACGGAGTCTTTGACAAAGTCGAGCTGGGGCCAGCGCTTAAAGAAGCGACATCGGGGCATGTCGTTCAGAAGGAGTTTGCTATTCAAACCGCAGATGCGCGCCGACACTATTCCCTGCAGATCTCCTCGATAACGCGCGCCAGCCGGAACAGCATCACTAATGACCGAGAAAGCCGCCCCCAACCGCCTGCTCAAGCAGAAGTGATTGGACTGGTCGCGCTCATCACAGATACCACGCGTCGGGTAGAACTCGAGCAGACCCGAATGGATACGCTCCAACTCGTGTCTCATGAGTTACGAACACCGCTGACATCCATTCAGGGATTGAGTGACGTGATGCTGAAGTTCCCGGTTGAGACCGTCGAAGCCCGCGAGATGGTCAGCACGATTCACGCCGAAGCAATACGCCTGAGCGAAACGATCAATCGCTATCTCGACATCGCGCGGCTTGAAGCTGGAGCGCAACCGTTACGAATCGCGCCCGTCCGGGTTGAAGAACTGTTGGCTGAGTGTGTTCGTGCCCATGCCCCTGTTGCGTTGCAGAAGGGAATCAAGATCGTCCCAGGGCCGGGCCGTTCGGTGCCGCCTATCGCGATAGACGCACGGCTCATTGAGCAAGCCGTTAACAATCTTCTGAGCAACGCAATCAAATATGGCCCTCGGAATTCTGAGGTGTCGTTAGAGGTCCAGTCCGATGGCCACAATGTTTTGATCAGAGTTCGCGATGAGGGAGCGGGCATTCCGATAGCAGAACGGGAACGAGTGTTTGAAAAATTCTACCGGCGCGAATGTGATGTCGAGTCAGGCGTAGTCGGCACGGGGCTCGGACTCTCTCTGGTGAAAGAAATTGTAGAAAAGCACGGCGGGCGCGTTCTTGTAGAGAACGCAGAGGACGGTGGTTCTGCGTTTACCATCCAGCTGCCGGTCCCCTCGAGAGCGGAACTGTGAGCCTGTGCTCTTTTACCGCCCCGGCTTTACGCTTTCGGACCAATTTCGCTGTTTAGTTCTGTCACACTGAACCAGAACTGTCTGCGCCGGATCCGCGAGTATTCGTCTCACAATTTCTCGCGCAATTCTTCTCACCTAACAAAAGCTCAACAATCAACGCTCGAATTGAACGTCGCTTTACCTGGCACCTCCCTTGCTATGTCTCAATTCGAAGTCGATCGCAAAAGCGAAGACTTCGATGACAAGCGGAGCGCGTCACCGCAGACAAATGCGAGGACTAAGAAGGCAAACGGAGTTCTCCGCAATCGAATTGGCGACGCGCTCCCAGGCAAGACTAGAGGAGGTTAGAAAGATGAAGACGGTAAGTATGAAAGTACCTTTCCTTTTGGCAGCCGCAATCCTGACGTTGATCGCTGCTGTTTCCACCAATGTTTTTGCGCAAGGGCGCGGGGCCGGTCGCGGCGCCGGCGCGGGCCGTGAGGCCCGGCCAGTTGGAGGCGCGACTGGATCCGTTCGCGACATCACCGTGATGCCGGGCGGCCGGCGCGATTTTCCGGTTCGTGAATTTCCTACTCGAAGAGCACCGGAAATCGATCGGACTCGGCGAGTCGATCACGAACGACGCGAGCGCGAACGGCGCGATGAGGACACTCGTCGCGAAACCCGGAGGCGTCATGACGACGAAGCAAACAGATTTCAGAAACTCGCGCGCTGGCTCGACGTGTCGCCCGAACGGCTGCAGAACTTTTACCAGCAGGCAAAGTCAGTCAATCCAGACCTGCGTCCGAGCGAGTTTTTTGCAGCGCTGGTGATTTCTCATCGCTTGAATGGCTCGAATCCCAACGTCACACCGCAAGCGATACTGAGAGGCCTGAACAGCGGAATGAGCCTCGAACGAACGCTGGTTAACTTAGGGCTCACGCCGGAAGAAGCAACTGACGCAGTTAAGTGGGCGCAGCGCATCTTTAATCATCTAAAGCCGTAAATCCAAACCACAGATTAATCCTGAGAACGTGCGCGCGAGGTGCGGTTCGTCGCACGTCTCGGGAAGAAACGCTTCGCGATCGAAAGAAATGGAGGAAATACCCATGAAGAAGAGAATCACCACAGCTTTGCTGTTGACAACGGCACTGGTCGCGTTTGTGGCGCCAGTCGGGTCGCAAACAATTCGTAACCGCGCGCCCGAAGCAGAGGCCGCGGCGCCCGCTGCCGGGCGGGGGCGTGCTTTTACGCTCTTTGGAATGATCGGTCTCGCACGTGGCCAATCCGCACGACTAAACGTCGTGAATCTACGAACGGTCCCGGCGCCTGATCCAACCATCGACGATGCGTCGCTGGTAACGACGCCGGTCCCATGTCACGTGCGACTTCGATTCCTCGACCAAAGAGGAAACACGATTGCGCGTTCAACCGAGAGCATCCTTCCAGGCGATGGCGCTTTTCTTGATCTGTCCTTCCAGGACGCAGTACCGCCGGGCTTTGAAGGGAAGCGTTTCGAGATTCGCGCAATTGTCCAGGTACTCACTCGGCCCGAGCTAACCCGCCGCTGTGCCACGATTTCCACGTTGGAGATCTTCGACAACGAGACGGGACGGACCAACGTTATCTATCCTGAGCCACCACGATAAGGGATTGAACACCTCGTGATCGTTCGGGTTGCCAAAATCACGAGTACTATCGCAGGGGGCGACCCTCCGTGGCCGCCCTCGATCTTGTCCGACACACTTTATTGGTTTGTCGTTGGCTGAGCGATCCGGCCGGCCGAACGACAAACTAAAGGAAACTCTGATCAACTCGCATATTGGAAAGTCTAGCGCGATGGAGTCAGTACCACCTCGCGGTAGCGGGTGGGTTCTTACGCAATCGAGGCCTGATTTCTGGCTAAACGACCCACCCGCTACCGCGAGGTGGTACTGACTTCATTGCGCAAGGACCGTCGCAATCGGGACTTGATCAGAGCTTCCTAAAGTGTGTCGAACCTGCTTCCTGATTCTTTATGCTAGAATCGAAGGCATACTGAAGACAGGAGCTTAAGAATGCCATATCCAGAAATAATGATCCGGCCAATGCGAGAAGAACTGACTCGCCTGGGATTTGAAGAGTTGAAGACGGCAGCGCAGGTTGATGATGCCGTCCAGAAGGAAAAAGGGACGCTGATGGTGGTCGTGAATTCGATCTGCGGATGTGCCGCAGGTAAAGCCCGACCCGGAGTGGCGATGGCGCTGCAACACGACACTCGGCCTGATAAAGTTGCCACGGTATTCGCCGGCGCCGACATCGAAGCTACCGAACGAGCCAGGAACTATTTTACGGGTTACCCACCATCCTCCCCTTCGATAGCGTTGCTGAAGGACGGTCAACTGGTCTACATGCTGGAACGCCATCAAATTGAGGGCAGAGGCCCGACTGAAATCGCACAGGAACTCACGCAGGCTTTCGATCAGCATTGTGCGAAGACCGAAGCTACTGTCAGTTGATCACTCCGACTGAATCGGATCTAGTGAATTCGGGAAGGCTTCTTGCCAAGTAACTTCGCAACTTCTGCGTGAGCCAGGACAGCATCTGGAGATTGTTGCAGGGCAATGAAGTACTTTCGTTGAAACTCACTTCCAACTTCGGAGGGAGTTAGCAGCGCACGCGTTTGGTCAACCAGAGTGCTTAAATCGCTTTTGTCTGGCGGCTTTTCCTGGTCAAGCATTTCGTCCATCTGAACCAGCAATTCCGATAGGCGGTGGAGCCAGGTGAACCACGGATCGTTCATTACAAGGTGTAGAACCTTGTAGCTCGACTCAACTCGTCCATGAGCCCGCTCATAAGCCTGGCGTTCCCATTCAAGCAATACTTTGTGCAGCTTCAACAACGAATGTCGGATTGCTAACACCCGCTCGGTCGTAGATTCCACCTGCTTATCAGAAACCATGCTCGACCTTCCTGAGTAATGTCGTAAAACGGAGGGCGGGGGATCGCAAATCTTCTACTCCGAAGTTTCCTTTGAATCCTGGATTTCCTGAATCACCTTGTCGATATCGACTTGCCTTCGATGAAACACGCTAGCCGGCGCCTTAAGATTATAGATCTTGATCCGGCCGTTTAGCTCCGTGACCTTCTCATGAAACTCGGCGACATTTCTTTCCCATGCGGGAGTGTTTGGTGAGATTCCAGCGGGTTGATAGATAGCCCAGGCACGTTGTAACGTTTGTCGAGCGGCGTCAAACGAGGCATCGATGTCTTTACGTTCCTCGATCCAGGCCGGAGCAAATCCCGCGTCGCGGAGGAGTTTGTGCACCACGCGGAGGTCAGGATCTTCAAATGGATTCTCCCTGAGATCAATCGGCTGCCCCTTGCCCGGCAAGTCGTCAAACTCGCCGGCTTCAATTGCCTCGCGAAGCATCTTTTCGGCCATCGATTCCAGTCTGGTCATAACATCCTCCTGGCCAAATCTACCTGGAGGTAACGTTAAAACAATCAGTTGTGTTCCCTCAACCGTCGAAACTCTCCGCGTTCTCCGCGTTCTCCGTGAAACAAGTCGGCAGTTTCTTGTTTTTTGAACAACGTTTGGAATGAAAACACGATCCACTAATCCACACGAAGCAACACGAAATGCGTTAGTGTTATTTCGTGTTATTTCGTGGATCGGGTTTCCGTTTTGGTTGCGGCCAGAGTCGCGCTGCGTCGCCGTGGTGAACCTTGCTTTAAGAATTATCACTACGGAGAACACGGACAAAACGGAAAAGCAACAAGGGCACACCCGAATTATGATCCATGAAGAATGGTAGGCAAGAAATGGCAAATGGAAAATGTTATTCTTTAGTCAATGCCGGCCTCTCTCACACTGGATACACCCATCGTTGAGCTTCACCAGCATGGAATTGCGCGACTAGGCCAAACCTTGTCGCGCAAACTCGCTGCTGCTCTCGCAAGTTACCACGCCAAAAAGAGCGCTCAAGATGCAACGGTTGAAGACCTGTTAACCTATCTGCCGATGCGTTATGAAGATCGGTCGAACTTTGCGCGCATCCGCGATTTGCAACCGGGCATGGAGGCGTCTCTCGAACTATTTGCCAAGATTCCCGGCGGCTATCAGGTGGGTAAGAAACGGGCCTACGGTAAGCCACGGCTGTACATCTTCGAGGTTTCAGCTACCGACAAAGACAAGACGGGGCGAGACGTGGTTGTCTGGTGGTTTGTTTCCGGACCGCACGCCCACGACATAATCAACTACTACATGAAGAGATTGACTCGTGGGGTTCGTTTCATCACGTTCGGTAAATGGGAATGGGACGACCGGCGTAATACCTACGCATTGCGCTTGCACAAACCCGGCGACGAGCTCGAGTTGCTACCTGGCCTAAATGGAAAGGATGACGCAGAGAGCGCGAGCGAAGACTCGGCAGCAGATGGCGACATCGACGGCGACAACGATGATCCGGCCCTGGCGGCGGTGCACGCGGGACGCCGCGTCCCAATCTATCGTAAGTTGGGAGATTGTTCGTCAAAGCGATTGCGCGAAATCATCCACGGCACTCTGGAAATGATTCCCGACCAGGAGATCGAAGAAACCCTGCCCGCCGACCTAATTAAACGCCAGCGTTTGTTGTCCCGCTCAAAGGCTTTGCGCCAGATTCACTTTCCTTCCGACGACGCCAACCTGAAACAGTATGAGACAGCCAGGAGCCCGGCCCACCTTCGACTGATATTCGAGGATTTCTTCTGGCTCACTTTTGGTTTGCAACTCAAACGCGGCCGACGGGTAAAGGAATCTAAGGGAGCCAAGATCAGAATCGACACTCCCGTGAAAGACGCTATTGCGAGCGTGCTTCCTTTCAAACTCACGAGCGCGCAGCGGCGAGTTGTTCGGGAAGTGTTCGCCGATCTCAAGTCGGATTCGCCCATGAACCGTCTTTTGCAAGGTGACGTCGGGAGCGGCAAAACCGTCGTGGCGCTAGTCGCAATGCTCGCGGCAATGGAGAACGAATACCAAACCGCTTTAATGGTCCCCACAGAGATACTCGCCGAACAACATGCTCGCAACATCAAACGCATCCTGGCGAAGACTCCGCATCGCGTGGAGTTGTTGATTGGCTCGCTCCGTGCCGCTGAGAAACGCAAACTCCAGGCAGACCTGGCTGCCGGCGAGATCGACGCAGTCATCGGAACGCACGCGTTGATTCAGGAATCGGTGAAGTTCGACCGGCTGGGATTGGCGGTCATCGATGAGCAACACCGCTTCGGTGTGATGCAGCGAGCCGCTCTGAGAGCGGGCGGCCTCAATCCGGACGTGTTGGTTATGACAGCCACGCCTATTCCCCGTTCCCTGGCGATGACCGTGTATGGGGATCTCGATGTCTCTGTGATTGATGAAATGCCGCCCGGAAGGACTCCAATCGAAACCATGGTCTTCGCCGAAAGCTCAGACGATCGCAAAGAAGTAAAGCAGCTCATCGAGCGTGAGCTGAAAGCTGGGCGACAGGTCTACGTTGTCTATCCGCTCGTAGAAGAGTCGGAGAAGGTCGATTTGAAAGACGCTACACGGCGTTTCGAATACCTGCGCGACAAAGTCTTTCCGAAATACGCCATCGGTCTGGTGCACGGACAAATGAAACCGCTCGATAAGGATCACGTGATGCGTCGTTTTGTTTCCGGCGAGGTCAAGATACTTGTATCAACGACCGTAATCGAAGTTGGCGTAGACGTGCCGAACGCTTCGGTGATGGTGGTTGAGCACGCCGAAAGGTTCGGACTCTCTCAACTTCATCAGCTTCGCGGCCGCGTGGGTCGCGGTGCTGAAAAGAGTTACTGCATACTGTTAACTTCCGAGAAAAGAACCGCTGTTGCTGAAGAGCGGCTCCGAATAATGGAGCAGACGAATGACGGGTTTCTCATCGCCGAAAAGGACCTTGAACTTCGGGGAGCGGGAGAGATTTTGGGTACCAAGCAGTCCGGCATTCCCGAGTTCCGAGTGGGCAATCTCGTGCGGGACCAACAAATACTGGAGCAGGCTCGCAAAGAAGCAGAATTTTATCTGACCAAGCGGGAGAGCGCGCTGGAAACGACTAAGATGATCGAGCGGGTGAAGGCGGATGCGAGATTTGGATTAGCGGCTGTGGGTTAATCCGCAGATTCCGCAGACTGAAGAAAACTCCGGTCGCCTTGATTGTATGGTTTCAATATACCAACCATTTAAAGGATCCTCCCCTTCTTGAGGCAGTGGATCTCTTTCTACGCAATCCGGGTAATCTGCGTAATCTGCGGATGGATAATCTCAACCCTTGCGAATAATCGCCGGCACATATCGCGGTCGTAATCTGAAGAGTCCGCCCTCGCTGCAGGTGCGACCAACTTCCGATCGCCTGCGAGAAACGTTATTCAATGTCATCGCACCGAGGATTGAAGGCACGCGGTTTCTGGATCTCTGCGCCGGCTCGGGAGCGGTTGGAATAGAAGCTTTGTCGAGAGGCGCCACCCACGTAACGTTTGTCGACCGATCTCGACGGATGCGCGGCCTAATTGAGTCAAACCTCGATCTCTGCGGGATTTCGGAGGGCAAAGCGGAGGTAGTTCAATCGGAGGTTGAGGAGTTTCTCCGGCGCGGCTTAAAAAAAGAAACGCGTGAGCGATGGGACATCGTGTTCTACGATCCTCCCTATGCGAGTGACTACGCAGCTGTACTCGAGTCAATTGGGGGTCAGCGAGGCGCCCTTCTCACCGAAGACGGCCTGGTCATCGTCGAACATCATCACAAGAAGGCACTTCCTGAAGAAATTGGACATCTGCGACGAAGGCGAACATTGAAGCAGGGTGATTCTACGTTGAGCTTCTACGAAGCGGTTAACCGTATGCCGAGCATTTGACATAGGTGCCTTCGCGGACTTTTTGCAATCCTTCGCGACCTACGCGTTTAGAATCGAGAGAAATAACTCAAGGGAGGCAAAATGTACGATCCACGAAATCACACGAACCGACACGAAGAATTCGTGTGATTTCGTATAACTTCGTGGATCGTTCCCTTTATGTGCCGCAGGTCCAAAGAATCGCAAGGGTTCTTCAGCTTAATTGAGCGGTGAGATTGGAGCTAACAATGACAACAGACATTTCGCGCCGCGGCTTCGCGAGAATTCTCGGGGCGAGCGTGGCTTACACTACGCTGGTTCAAACGGTGACTCACGCGACTCCCGTAATTCGGTTGGTTTCGAAAGCAAGTCCCGACGTGGAAACCGTGCGTCTGAGTTCCAACGAAAACCCCTACGGCCCTTCGCCAGCGGCCCTCCGAGCGATGACGGATTCCTTCGGCCTCGCCTGGCGCTATCCCGACGGGCACGCCGAGAACTTGAACGAGAATCTGGCAAAGCTGCACAGCGTTTCCAGCGAACAAATTCTCCTGGGGAATGGTTCGGGTGAGTTGTTGAAGCTCGCTGCTGCTGCTTTCACAAACTCCTCCAAACCGCTGGTCGTCGCTGAGCCGACTTTTGAGGCTATTGCCAGACACGCGCGGACGGCTGGTGCCGAGGTGTTAAGGGTAAATCTTGATGCTAACTATGCGCACAACCTCGACGGGATGTTGACGGCGGCCACGGAGACAGGCTTGATCTACATCTGCAATCCTAACAATCCCACTGCCAGTCTCACTTCGAAAGATGCAATGCGCGCCTTCCTCGCAAAGGTGTCGGAACGAACTATCGTGCTGGTGGACGAGGCTTACCATCACTACGTCGACTCGGCCGACTACGAAAGTGTGATTCCACTCGTGAAGCAATATCCAAATTTGATCGTCGCGAGAACGTTCTCCAAAATCTACGGCATGGCCGGACTGCGTTGCGGCTACTGCGTGACCAGCTCCACATTGATTCAGCGGATGCGGGCTCACCAGACCTGGGACAGCGTCAACATTATGGCGCTGGTAGCTGCACAAGCCAGCATCCGGGATCGGGAACAGGTTGAACAGGGACGCCGGCGTAACGATGAAGTGAGGAAGTATGTTTATTCTCAACTAGACAAGTCAGGGATGAAATATGTTCCATCACACGCAAATTTTCTCATGATCGACGTGCGCCGAGACGTGAGGTCAATTATCTCAACACTCCGCGGGCGCCAGGTGGAAGTCGGCCGCCAGTTCCCCGCCCTGCCCAACTTTCTGCGCGTCACCATTGGCACCAGACCGCAGATGGAAACTTTCGTCGCAGCGTTGAAGCGAGTGGCGGCGTGAACCTTGTACGACACTCTTTAGGGGCCTCTGATTAAGTAAGAAACTAGCCGCGGATTTACGCGGATGAACGCGGATCTGAGAAAAACTTAAGCCACGGATTTAAACGGATGACCCGGTTCTGAAATACGGAGCGGTTAATAGAATCGCCTCTATGAACGTGTTTGTCTCTATTCCGTCTGATCCGTGACTCTGCGAAGATCTGTGGCTTTATCGCTTCTCCTCTGATCCGCGTTCATCCGCGTACATCCGCGGCTAGTTCCTACTTAATCAGAGCTTCCGTTATTCTTCGATGGTGCGCTGATACCGAAACCCAACAACAAACTGAAGTGTGTCGGACATCCCACATCGCCACCTCACGCAATCATTGGTAAGATTCGAACATGCTCATACTAGGCATCGAAACTTCGTGCGACGAGACTGCGGCCGCCGTGGTGCGCGACGGCAAGGAGATCGTCTCTTCAGTAATCGCCTCTCAGGTCGCCACCCACAAGCGGTTTGGAGGCGTTGTACCGGAGCTCGCTTCGCGCGAACACCTCGACAAGATTGTGCCGATTGTCGAGGCAGCTTTAGCCCTGGCGAATGTCCGGCCGATCGACATATACGGCATTGCAGTCACAATCGGACCGGGCTTAGTTGGGTCGTTGCTGGTGGGGGTGTCTTACGGCAAAGCGATGGCGTTCGCTTTACAAAAGCCCCTCGTTGGCGTCAACCACATCGAGGGTCACATCTATTCAGTCGCATTCGAGAATCCGCCAGTCGAGTATCCCGCGCTGGCCCTGATTGTTTCCGGCGGCCACACGAATCTTTTCCACATGCCTCAGCCAGGCAAGTACAAGGTTGTGGCCCGCACGCGCGACGACGCCGCGGGCGAAGCGTTTGACAAAGTCGCCAAGATGCTCGGCCTGGGCTATCCGGGTGGGCCGATCATCGAACGATTGGCGCGTGAAGGTGATCCGCGAGCGGTGAGTTTCGCGATCCCCAGAATGGGTGATGGACTACCTGATTTCAGTTTTAGTGGACTCAAGACCGCGGTCACGAAACATGTGCGGGAAAGCGGCCTGCGCCCAGTCAGCGGCGAAGAGCTACCGACTCAGGATATCAAAGACCTCGCGGCCAGTTTTCAGAGCGTGGTCGTGCGTTCGTTGGTAGGAACGATGGAGCGGGTAGCCGAGAAATACCAACCTAAAACACTAATCGTGGCGGGCGGTGTGGCTTGCAACGGAGCTTTGAGAGCTGCTTCAACTGACGCAGCCAGCCGACTCGGTGTGCCGGTCTACTTCCCTTCGACGCATCTTTCCACTGACAACGCCGCGATGATCGCCGCTGCCGGAACCGTGAAACTCCAGGCCGGCGAGCGCGCCAATCTTGACCTCAACGCCGACGTCACCCTAAGACTTCAAAACATCGATTTGGAAGAAGAAGCAGTAAGACGCGCGGGAGCACGATACCGGATGTAGATGGAGGAGACGCGGGGACGCGGGGAGACGCGGCCGTCTCCCCGTCCCCGCGTCTCCCCGTCACTTGTCTTCTGGTCTCGTCACGCGAAACCTCAGTTGGGCCTTATCAACCCTCGATGACGCTCAAAGAGCTCACCGCCTTCTTCTCGTAAGCCAGCAACGTGGCAACGTTCTTCTTCTCGATTTCACTAAATGCGTTTTCCGTGAACTCCGGATCAGGTTTGTACCAGTCAAAGCTGGCGAAGTATTTCTGCAGCCACGGCTCTTTGAACACTTTGCCATGACGCGCGTAGATCTCCTGTCTCATCTTGCTCGCATCCTCTACGAATAAACCTTCGAGCAGCGCGCGGGTTATGGCTTTCGTCCCCAACTCTTCGTGAATCCGGTCTTCAAACTTGACGATGGTCTCGACGTTAAGCTTGTCACTGCCGGACAACTGTTCGTCCAGAAACTCGTCGTTCTGCTCGTACCAGGGCTGGCTCCAAAAATACTGTTGCAACCAGGGCGCGCGGAAGGCTCTTCCGTGACGCGCGTAGACTTCGTTGCGCAGCAAGCGGAGTTCATGAAGACTCAGCCCCTTCAACATGTTCGTGGTAATCAGCCGGTTTTCAAACAACTCCAGGTCGCCGGGCGCGAGTGCAAGTTTGCGCTGGGTTTTCTGAGCGGACGCGATTGTCTGCATGTTCTTTCGCTCGATCGCCGAGAGCTGTTTTGCGTCGTAGCCGTCGTTTGGTTGATACCAATAACGCTCTTCAAAGTACTGTTTCAGCCAGGGCTGATCATCGAAGCGTTTCCCGTGAATCGCTTCAATTTCCGCGTGAAGGACAGTCCACTCAGCGCGACTGTGAGTTCCCAGCTGTTTTTTGGTTAGTTGTTTATTGCGATAGTGACGCATGTCGCCCGGCTCGACCTTATCGTGCTTGCTCGCTTCCGCATCACGAATCAGATCGAGATTCCGTCGCTCAGTGTCGTTTAGTTGTGAATTCTGAAACTCGGAGTTCGGTTTGTACCAGGATCGCTCGGTGAGGTACTTCTTGATAGCGACGTCCTTGAAAACGCGGCCATGCCGGCCAAAGATAATCCCGCGGAGAAGCTTCAGCTTGTGCAGCTCCAGATCCGCGACGTCCGCAGCCTTTATCGAACGGGCGCCGAAGTCAAACTCGTTCCACTTTTCCAGACTATCCTGCGCGTTTACCGCAGCGAAAGAAAAAATGACGACCAGAGCGGTCGTCAAAAGTCGCGAAAAGCCAAAGGGGGGATGCGACATGAAAACTCCTTTTAAGAGAACTTGGTACTTCTACCGCAGGTCTCCGTGATCTCCGTGCCTCCGTGGTGACTTCGCAGTTTATCAACCACGGAGGCACGGAGGGCACAGAGGGGATTTCTGATAAGCTAGCCGAAGATATCGCGCACTTTGTCGACGAGTCCACGGTCTTCCAGATCCTTGCTTTCGACATTCGCCAGCTGCTCCAGGAGCTTTCGTTGCTCGCGGGTCAATGAAGTCGGCGTTACGACAGTTACCGACACGAACAAATCACCCCGGCCACGTCCGCCAAGTGTCGGCATGCCTTTACCCTTCAACCGAAACACGGTCCCGGTTTGAGTGCCTACTGGAATTTTGACCTTCTCCTGACTCTCGAGGGTCTTAACGGAGACTTCCGCGCCCAATGCCGCCTGCGCAAACGTAATCGGAACAGCAGCGTAGAGGTTGCTTCCCTGGCGCTCAAACTGTTCGTGCTCCGACACGTGGATCACAACATAGAGATCACCCGCAGGACCCCCACTTGCGCCTGATTCTCCTTCGCCTTGAACACGCAAACGAGATCCAGTTTCGACTCCAGCCGGGACTTTGACCTCCATCTGTTTTTCGCGTTCGACGCGCCCACCTCCTCGGCAGTCGCCGCACGGGCTCTTGATGATTTTGCCGTTGCCGCGACAGGCGTGACAGGTTCGAGCCACCGAGAAGAAGCCCTGCTGATAACGAACCTGACCGGTACCGCCGCAAGTGCTACACGATTCCGGCTCTGTCCCCGCCGCCGCGCCGGAGCCTTTGCATGTCTCGCAGGTTTCCAAACGAGGAATACGCAACTGAGCGGTCATTCCGCTGGCAGCCTCTTCGAGGGTGATCTCGAGATCGTAACGCAGGTCAGCGCCACGCTGCGCCGCCGAACGTCGGGACCCGCCACGACCGCCGCCAAAAACATCGCTAAATCCGAACAGGTCTCCCAGGATGTCCTCGATGCCCCCAAAGCCCGGCGCTCCCCAGCTCGCTCCAGCATTACTGGAAACGCCTGCGTGACCGAACCGATCGTAACGTCTCCGCTGCTCTGCGTCTGCCAGCACCGCGTAGGCTTCGGCAGCTTCCTTAAACTTTTCTTCCGCAGAAGCGTCGTTAGGGTTCTTGTCAGGGTGATAGCGCATGGCCTGACGCCGATACGCGCTCTTTATCTCCTGATCTGTGGCCGTTCGGCTGACACCCAGTACTTCGTAATAATCTCGTTTCTCCATCCCGCCCCGTTTACTTACCTTTCACTTAATGATAGTCGGAAGAACTACTGTGGCTTTGTTAAAGAGGATCCTCGATCTCGATCTGCGCGTTGTCCTTGGTGGGATTCATCATCGCCGCGGTGAGCTGTGCCGCAACTCGTTCCATTGAGTTTAGAGCTTTGTTGATTTCCTCGAGACTGTCGGCCTTCAGCGCAGCCTCGGCTTCCTTGAACACGCGACCGGCTATGTCCTGGTCATTCCCTGAAAGCAGGCCGCCGAATTTGGCAAACGACTTCTGGGTGTTTCGCAACATCGAGTCAAGTTTGTTCTGGAGCACAACCTTTTGCTTGGCTTCCCGATCGGCTTCGGCAAAAGTCTCGGCCTCGGAGATGAACCGCTCAATCTCATCCGGCGTCAGGCCGGATGTGGGCGTGATCCGCATCTGGTGTTCTCGCTTCGTCGTTTTGTCTTGCGCTGAGACAGATACGATTCCGTTAGCATCTACTTCAAACGACACGTCGATCTGGGGAACGCCGCGTGGACCTGGCGGAATACCAACCAACTCGAATTTTCCTAATGAACGATTTCCGGCTGCTACTTCACGTTCACCCTGAAGGATATGAATCTCGACTGACGACTGATTGTCGACTACGGTTGTAAACGTCAAACTATTGCGCAGCGGGATAGTCGAGTTGCGTTCGATGATCTTCGTAAACAACCCACCGCGTGTTTCCAACCCAAGACTCAACGGCAAGACATCAAGCAGGACGATGTCTTTGATGTCTCCAGTTAAAACGCCACCTTGAATCGCGGCGCCCATGGCGACGACTTCGTCGGGATTGATCTCGGCAGAAGCCTTTTTGCCGAATATCTTCTCTACACTTCTTTCGACAATTGGCGATCGTGTTTGTCCCCCTACCAGGATCACCTTGTCGATATCGCGAGCTTGCAACTTCGCGTCGGTGAGCGCTTTGTGACAAGGCTCGATCGTTTGATCGATCAAATCTGCCACCAGGTTCTCAAACTGATCACGAGTCAATGTTTTATTGAAGTGTTTTGGTCCCGTGGCGTCGGCAGCAATAAACGGAAGGTTAATGTTGGTCTCGTTTGACGACGACAATTCGCATTTGGCGCGTTCCGCAACTTCCTTCAAACGCTGAAGGGCCAGACGATCCTGACGAAGGTCGATCCCGGTATCGGTCACAAACTGATCGGCCATCCAGTTCATGATTCTCTCGTCGAGATCCTCGCCGCCGAGGAAGGTGTTGCCGGAGGTAGACAGTACCTCGAAAACGCCATCGTTCATTTCGAGAATGGAAATATCAAATGTTCCTCCGCCGAGGTCATACACGGCAATGCGTTCCACGCCCGACTTCCCTAGCCCATAAGCCAAAGCCGCGGCAGTAGGCTCATTGATAATTCGCTCGACTTTCAAACCCGCAATTTTTCCGGCATCCTTGGTAGCCTGGCGTTGAGTATCGTCGAAGTAGGCTGGTACCGTGATGATTGCATCGGTGACCGGCTCCCCAAGAAAATCCTCAGCTGCTGCCTTCAGTCGTTGGAGTACGATGCCTGACAATTCTGGCGGACTATAACTGCGTCCCTGAACACGCACGCGCGCATCGCCATTGGGCGAATCGACAAGCTCAAAAGCACACGTTTCTCGCATGCGTTGAAGTTCGGGTGAGTTGTATTTACGGCCGATCAAACGCTTCACCGCGTAAACCGTGTTGGCTGCGTTAGTCACAGCCTGACGTTTGGCAATTTGTCCTACCAGGCGTTCGCCTTTATCGGTGAAACCCACCACGCTGGGAGTAGTTCTCCCGCCCTCTTTGTTGGGGACAATCTGGACCGCACCGCCTTCTAAAACGGCGACGCAGCAGTTAGTGGTTCCCAGATCTATTCCTATCGCTTTACCCATTTTTTACTTTTTGACAGCTACCTTGACCAATGCGGGACGAATCAGTTTGTCGCCCAGCCGATAGCCGCGAATAATCTCCTGCATGACTGTATCGGGTTCAAATTCGTTACTAGCTTCTGACATGACTGCCTCATGAATGTTCGGATCAAAACGAGCCCCAACGGCCGCAATGGGCTTTACGCCTAACGCCTCGAGCACCCCGCTTAGTTGCTTGAAAATCAAATCTACCCCGCTGAGGAAATGACGAAACTCATCCGATTCGCTCGCTTCTAAGGTCGCCTCTGTTTCCAGCGCCCGTTTAAGATTGTCGAGAACCGGAAGCATTTTTGCGGCAATTTCTGCGACGACCCTGTCGTTAGTCTCAGCGCGCTCGCGTTCAAGTCTCTTCCGATAGTTTTCAAAATCAGCCTGACGCCGAGCCAGACGATCTTTTAGGTCGGCCACTTCAGCTTCGACTCGCTTCAACTCCGCCCGGGTTCCCACTAGTTCGGCAGTCAGCGGACCACCCAGCTCGCCCGTGTCGCGAGGCAGTGATGGCTCTTCCCTACCTGCGCGAAGGTAGTCAGCCGTCAAAACATCGATGGTAGGTTCTTCCGGCAAGTCGTCTCCAGCCGCGAGACTATCGTTACCTTCCAAATCGTCAGCTTCCAATTCAGCCGAAACGTCGTCCAGGTCATCCGCGTCCGGAAACTTGATCGGAATGCGGTTCCTGCTGCTGCCTTTTTTGTCAGGAGCCATGAATCTAGAGTTCCGTAATTTGAAAAAGGGTGTTTGTAGTCCGCACTTTAGTAAAGAGGGGTTTCGTCAGCCAGTCGGCGCTCAATGAGCCGAGCCATGTAGTTTACCATAGCCATGATTCGTGAATATTCAATTCTCATCGGGCCTACTACTCCCAAAGTGCCAGGATTCTCATTGAAACCAATTCGGTAAGGGGCAGTGATGAGAGCACAGTTTCGCATTGAGGAAGTGGGATGTTCTCTTCCGATCACGACGTTAACATCGCCGTGAAATGCTGTTTGATCTCGGGAGACACATTCGTTAAGGATCTTGAGGAGTCGCGATTTCTCTTCGAACGTCTTAAACAGTTCGCGCATTCTATCAACATCAACAAAATCAGGCTTCGTAAGCATGTTTGAGGCGCCATCAACGTACACGCCTCCAGCGCTCGATTCCTCGCCCTCCAGGCTCATGTCGCACAACATGATTGCGTTCCGGAGCAGCCGGTCATACAGAATTTTCTCTTCTTTCATCAATTCCACAATCTCAGCGCGAATAGTCATTAGACTCTTGCCATTGAATTCCACATTGAGATAGCGCGCGGTCCGTTCGAGTTCGTCCTGACTGAGACTCTCCTCGATACGAATAATCTTGTTGTGTATGGTGTTTGAAGTGGTAACCAGCACCACCAGGATTCGTTTGTCGGAGAGCTGCAAAAACTCGATATGACTCAGACGGTTCTCAGCCAGGGAGGGCGATATAACAATCCCCACATTTTCCGAGAGTTCCGATAAGGCATGCGAAGCCCTCTCCATTAGCCGTTCAGCTGAGGATGCGCCTTCGCTCGTCGAGAAGAGCTTGTCAATAGCCTTGAGATCAGCTCTTGAAAGCCGCGCCTCTCCCAACATGTTATCGACGTAGTAACGATAACCCTTGTCAGTTGGCACCCGCCCGGCTGAGGTGTGGGGCTGCTCTACGAGTCCGGCTTCTTCGAGATCCGCCATAACATTTCTGATAGTTGCCGAGCTCCACCCATGGCGATGCGAGAAGCGGTCAGACAAAACCAGGGAACCCACCGCTTGTCCTGTCACCAGGTGTTCTTTAATAACAGCCGCGAGCACAGCCTGGCTTCTGGAATCAGGCGTACTCTTGTCCGAGGTCTGTAAGTTGGAGCTGCGACGGGGCATTAGACGTTACTTTTTGGGGCCGCAATGGTCACGGAAGGCGGCGTTACTCGGTCTCCTTGCGGTAGCACTAAAATCATCGGCTGAGCGACCTGAGTACCACCAATCGCAGTATAGAGTAATCATCAAGGTGGCTGCAAATACTTGGATTTAGCGCCAGTAGGCATGGCCAAATTGTCAACCAATAATAAGCCTAGCCAATTGAAAGCCGTTGACCTTGATTAGAGGCGGCGTAAGATGTCGGTAAGGGTTCGGAAAACAGGCGGGCACGGCATGCCGGAATTGATAAGAGCGCCGGCGGCCGGCCTCTAACTTTAAAATATTTGGAGTTTGACGAGACCGATCGTATCCTACGAGCCCATAATGGGCTCGAAGCGATTCGATAAAAACACCGGTCTCACCTACGGCAAATACAAAGGTCCGTACCCTCAGACAGCAGTGAGAGGGCGAATAGAGGCTCTATTCCTGAGCAATGTAGGCAAGATCCTCACAAGACAACAAATCATACAAGCAGCAACCGATCCGACTACCGGACGTGTGCCAGAAAACTGGCATCAGAGATTGTCTGAATTAAGGGTGGATCACGGGTATACAGTTCTGTCTTGGCGAGATCGGCGTGACTTGAAGGTGCAAGAATATCTTATGCCTCACACTAAAAAGCGGTTGTCGGCAGCAAAACGTGTTGAACTAAGCGCTGCGCGCAGATAAGACCTCACTCCAGCGCCGCCTTTGAAATAACCCGATCATTCTCAATCGCAAGACCTGTCCAGCTACACTTCTGTAAACAGCCTTGAGTTCCGAG
>Ga0187892_10002061_pt1 | contig 42542 bp, 47 predicted proteins | sample MA1701073metaG_FD_139345 | JGI IMG/M metagenome (GOLD analysis project Ga0187892, IMG submission 139345) | Bio-ooze microbial communities from a basaltic lava cave in the Kipuka Kanohina Cave System on the Island of Hawaii, USA - MA170107-3 metaG ... | reverse complement strand
CGGTGGAGAAGGCCGGCCGCGCGCTCCTCTCCCAGCTCGCCGCCCGCTGGCTGCTGGTCACGCGCGGGAGCCGCGGCATGGCCCTCTTCGAGCGCGACGGGCCCGTGACCTTCCTGCCCAACCACGGCAGCGACGAGATCGCCGACGTCACCGGGGCGGGGGACACGGTCATCAGCGCCTTCACGGTGGCGCTGGCGGCCGGCGCCGCGCCCGTCGAGGCCGCCTGGCTCGCCAACGTCGCGGGCGGCGTGGTGGTCATGAAGCGGGGCACGGCGACGGTCACGGCCGCGGAGCTCTGCCAGTCGCTCACGGCCGATGGCACCGCTGTTGACGCTTGAGGCGGCCGAGGGCCTGGCCCGGGACTGCCGGGCGGCCGGCCGGCGTCTCGTGCTGGCCAACGGCTGCTTCGACCTCCTGCACGTGGGCCACGTCCGCTACCTGGAGGAGGCCCGCCGGCTCGGCGACGTGCTGATCGTGGGCCTGAACTCGGACGCCTCGGTGCGCCGGCTCAAGGGGGCGGGCCGCCCGCTCGTCCCCGCCGCCGAGCGCGCCGAGCTCCTGGGCGCGCTGCGCGCCGTGGACGCGGTCGTGCTGTTCGACGACGACACCGCCGAGGCCCTGATCGCGCGCCTCCGGCCCGACGTCCACGCCAAGGGCACGGACTACACGGTGGACAGCGTGCCCGAGCGGGCCGCCGTGCGGGCGGCGGGCGGGCGCGTGGCCATCGCCGGGGACCCGAAGGCGCACGCCACCCGCGACCTCATCGACGCCATCCTCACCCGCTTCGGGCGCGCCGGCTGATGGGCCCCCCCACGCGGATCGGCATCGTCAAGCTCTCCTCCCTGGGGGACGTGGTCCACGCGCTGCCGGTGCTAGCCGCCCTCCGGCGGGGCGTCCCCGGCGCCCGGCTGACGTGGATCGTGGAGGCGCGCGAGGCGGCCGTGCTCCGCGGGCATCCCGACCTCGAGCGGGTGGTCGAGGTGGACACCCGCGGCTGGCGGCAGCGGGCGTGGCGGCCGGCGGGGGCGCTGGAGGTGGGGAGGAGCCTCCGGGACCTCGCGGGCGCCCTCCGCGACCTCGGCCTGGACGTGGCCATCGACCTGCAGGGGCTCATGAAGAGCGGGCTGATCGCCGCCCTGACCCGGGCGCCGCTTCGCATCGGGTTCCAGGCCCGTCAGTGCCGGGAGCGGCTCAGCGCGCTGTGCACGACCCGGCGCGTGGCGCTGCCTGCCGGCGCCGTCCACGCCGTGGAGCGCTGCCTGGCGCTCCTCGCGCCGCTCGGCGTGGCGCCCGGGTCGCCGGAGTTCCGGCTGCCCGCCCGGCCGGACGCCGATCGGCGGGCGGAGAGCTTCCTGAGCGAGCAGGGGATCAAGCCGGAGGAGGCGCTGGTGGCCTTGAACCCCGGCGCCGCCCGCGCCGCCAAGCGCTGGCCGGCCGCCTGCTGGAGCCGCCTGGCCGACGGGCTCGCCAGCGAGTGCGGGGCCCGCGTGCTGCTCCTCTGGGGGCCCGGCGAGGCGGGCATGGCCCACGCCATCCACGGCGGGCTGACGGCGCCGGCGGTGCTGGCGCCCCCGACGGACCTGGACGACCTGGGGGCCTTCCTCCGCCGGGCCTCGCTGGTCATCGCCAGCGACACGGGGCCGCTCCACCTGGCCGCCGCCCTCGGGCGGCCGGCGCTCGGCCTCTACGGCCCGACCCGGGCGGCGCAGAACGGCCCCTACGGCCCCCGGTGCCGGAGCCTCGAGAGCGCGGACGGGGCCATGACCGGGCTTCCGGTCGACCGGGTGCTGGGCGCGGCCCAGGCGATGCTGGCGGCGGCCGGGGCGCACCCGTGAGCCGGCTCACGGTGACGGTGATCGCGTGGAACGAGGAGGAGCGGCTGCGCGACTGCCTGGAGAGCGTGGCCTGGGCCGACGAGATCATCGTGGTCGACGCCGAGTCCACGGACAAGACGGTGCAGCTCGCCCGCGAGTTCACGGACAAGGTGTGGGTGCGGCCGTGGCCGGGCTTCGCCCTTCAGAAGAACTTCGCCATCGAGCAGGCCACCGGCGACTGGGTGCTGTCGCTGGACGCCGACGAGCGGGTGACCCCGGCCCTCGGCGTCCGCATCCGGCGCGTCCTGGCCGAGGACGGGCCGGCCGACGGGTACCGGCTGCCGCGGCGCAACGTCTTCTGGGGGGACTGGGTGCGCCACGGGGGCCTGTACCCGGACTACCAGCTCCGCCTGTTCCGGCGGGCGGGCGGTCGGTTCGTGGAAGACGCCGTCGTGCACGAGTCGGTGGAGGTGCGGGGGCGGGTCGACACCCTCGCCGAGCCACTCGAGCACCGGAGCTATCGCGACCTCGAGGACTTCGTGCGGCGGAGCAACCGCTACTCCACGCTGGCCGCCCAGGACTGGCGGCGGCAGGGCCGGACCGTGCGCGTGTCGAACCTGATCGCCAAGCCGCTGGGGCGCTTCTGTACCATGTACCTGATGCGGGGCGGCTTCCTGGACGGGTGGCGGGGGCTGGTGCTGGCCGTCCTGTACGCCCACTATGTCTTCCTGCGCATGGCCAAGGCCTGGGAGGCCGACGTGCGCGAGCAGGCGCGATCGGAGACGCGACCATGACCACGACGCGGGAGCGGGTGCTGTCGGGCATGCGGCCCACGGGCCGCCTGCACCTGGGCAACCACCTCGGGGCGCTCGAGAACTGGGTCGAGCTCCAGGCGGACTACGACTGCTTCTACTTCGTGGCCAACTGGCACATGCTCACCACCGAGGCCGCCAACAGCGCCGAGGCCGCGCCGAGCACCCTCGAGATCGCCGCCGACTGGCTCGGGGCCGGGCTCGACCCGGAGCGGTCGACGCTGTTCATCCAGTCGCTCGTGCCCGAGCACGCCGAGCTCCACCTGCTGTTCTCGATGGTGGCGCCGGTCGGGTGGCTCGAGCGGGTGCCGACCTACAAGGAGATGGTGGAGCAGCTCGGCCTGGCGTCGCCGTCCTACGGCCTCCTGGGCTACCCGCTGCTGCAGTCGGCCGACATCCTGATGTACAAGGCCCACTGGGTGCCGGTGGGCGTGGACCAGGTGCCCCACGTGGAGCTGACCCGCGAGGTGGCGCGGCGGTTCAACAACACGTGGAGGCCGGTGTTCCCCGAGCCGCAGGCCAAGCTCACGCGGATCCCCAAGGTGCCCGGCACCGACGGCCGCAAGATGTCCAAGTCGCTCGGCAACGCCATCGAGCTGGCCGACGACGCGGAGACGATCACGGCGAAGATCCGGCCCATGGTGACCGACCCGGCGCGCAAGCGCCGGAGCGACCCCGGCGACCCCGAGGTCTGTCCGGTGTTCGACCTGCACCGGATCTTCACCCCCGACGTGCCCCGTGAGGCCTGCGCCCAGGGTTGCCGCACGGCGGGCATCGGGTGCCTGGACTGCAAGGGCGTGCTCCTCGAGCACATGCTGCCCCCGCTCGGCGAGATCCGCGAGCGGCGCCAGCGCCACGCCGAGCGGCCGAAGGAGCTGCTCGAGATCCTGCACGAGGGCTCCCGCCGCGCCCGGGAGACGGCCCGCCGCACCATGGACGAGGTGCGCGACGCGGTGGGCCTCCTGCCGTGATCGCCCACGAGCCGGCGACCGAGGCCTCCCCGCTCACCGTCCGCCTCGACGCCTTCGAGGGCCCGCTCGACCTCCTCCTGCACCTCTGCCGGACGGCCGAGGTGGACCTGTCGCGCCTGCCCCTCCGGACCGTGACCGACCAGTACCTCGGCTACCTGGAGTCCATGGAGTTCCGCGACCTGGAGACGGCGGGGGCGTTCCTGGTCATGGCGGCCACGCTCATCTACCTCAAGTCCAAGCTCCTCCTGCCGACGGCCACCGCCGAGCCCGACGAGGCGCTGGACGAGGAGGGCGAGACCCTCCGCCAGGAGCTGGCCGCCCGTCTGCGCGAGTACGCGCGCGTCAAGGCGCTCGGCGGCTGGCTCGCCGCCCGCGAGGCCGAGCAGGCCCGTCTCTGGGGCCGGCCGGGGAGCGAGCTGCCGTCGCCGGGGGAGATCCCGCTCACCGACCTGTCCGTCGACCTCCTGGCCCGGAGCTGGCGCCGCCTGATCGAGGAGCAGCGGCGGCGGGCGCCGCACGGGGCCCCGGAGCCGGAGCCCCTCTCGGTGCTCGAGCGCATGGCCGAGATCCTGGACCTGCTGCGCCACACCTGGTCGCTCCTCTTCTCGTCGGTGGCCGGCGCCGAGAAGCTGCGCGCCGAGTGGGTGGTCACGCTCCTGGCCCTCCTCGAGCTGGCGCGCCTCGGCCAGGTCCGGGCCCGGCAGGCGGAGCTGTTCGGCGAGATCACGATCGAGCGCAACACGGTGCGTCTGGCCGAGCCCCCGGCGGGCCCGGCCCGGGACCCGGCCGGTGTTTGAGCCCTGGCAGCTCCTGGAGGCGCTCCTGTTCGCCTCCGACGCGCCGCTTGAGCCGGAGCGGATCCAGGAGGTGCTCGAGCTGTCGTCGGCCGACGACGCGCGCGCGGTGGTCGAGGAGCTCCGGCGCCGCCTGGCGGCGGACGGGCGCGCCGTCCAGCTCGTCGAGGCGGGGGGCGGCGTGCGGCTCCTGACCCGGCCCGAGGCGGCGCCGTGGCTCGTGCGCCTGGCGCGCAGCCGGGCCCGCGCCCGCCTGTCGCGCCCGGCGCTGGAGACGCTGGCCATCGTCGCCTACCGGCAGCCCGTGTCCAAGCCCGAGGTGGACGCGATCCGCGGCGTGAACTCCGAGGGCGTGCTGGAGAGCCTTCTCGAGCGGCGGCTCCTGCGCATCGCCGGGCGCAAGGACGCGCCGGGCCGGCCCTTCCTCTACGAGACCACGCGGGAGTTCCTGGTGGCCTTCGGCCTGCGCGACCTCGGCGACCTGCCCGCGGTCGAGGGGGACCTGTCGCCGGTGGAGCCGCTCGCCGCCGAGGCCGGCCCGCCCGCGCCCGGTCCCGAGGAGGCCGACGCTGGCCCCCGTCCGCCTCAGCAAGATCCTGTCGCGAGCCGGCCTGACGTCGCGCCGCGGGGCTGAGGCGCTCCTGCGGGCGGGGCGCGTCGCCGTCAACGGGCGCGTCGCCGTCGAGCCGGGCACCCAGGCCGATCCCGACGCCGACCTCATCACCGTCGACGGGCGGCCCCTGCCGGCGGCGGCGCCCCACGGCTACGTGCTGCTGCACAAGCCGCGCGGCTACGTCACGAGCCGCCACGACCCGGCCGGGCGCCCGGTGGTGATCGACCTCCTGCCGCCCGCCCTCCGGCGCCTCCGTCCGGTGGGCCGGCTCGACTTCGACGCCGAGGGCCTCCTCCTCCTCACGAGCGACGGCGAGCTCGCGAACCGCCTGCTCCATCCGCGCTACGGCGTCCCGCGCGTGTACGCGGTCGACGTGCGCGGGCGGGTGGGGCGGGCGGCGCTGCCGCGCTGGCGGCGCGGCGCCGTCCTGGCCGACGGCCCCGCCGTCCCGCTCGCCGTCGCCCTCGGCGAGACGCGCGGCGAGCGCACGCGGCTCACCCTGACCTTCGCGGAGGGCAAGAAGCACGAGGTCAAGCGCTACTGCGCCGCGCTCGGCCATCCCGTCGTGCGCCTCGTGCGTCTCGCGTTCGGCCCGCTCACGCTCGAGGGCCTGCGCCCCGGGGCCCACCGTCGCCTCACCCCGCGCGAGGTCGCTCGGCTCAATCGCTTGCGCGCCCCCTGAGATTCGCCTATACTGCTCCGGATTCGCGACAAGCAGTGCATCGGGAGTGTGTATGGACCTGGACGGTTGGCGTTCCAGGATCAACGACCTCGACGAACAGATCCTCAACCTCCTCACCCAGCGCGCACAAGCCGCCCTCCGGATCGGCGAGCTCAAGACTCAGGCCGGGCTGCCGTTCCTCGTGCCCGAGCGTGAGGCCCAGATCCTCGACCGCGTCGTCGCGCTGAACCGCGGCCCGCTGCCGGCCGACGCCCTGCGCGCGATCTGGCGGGAGATCCTGTCGGCCTCGCTCGCGCTGGAGCATCCGCTGCCGGTGGCCTACCTCGGTCCGGCCGGCACCTACACGCACCAGGCCGCCGTGCGGTGCTTCGGCTCCGCGGTGCGGCTGACGGCGGTCGCCAGCATCCTGGACGTGTTCGAGGAGGTGGAGCGGGGCCACGCCGAGTTCGGGGTGGTCCCGGTCGAGAACTCCACCGAGGGGTCCGTCAACGTCACGCTGGACCGCCTCATCGACACCGACGTGTCGATCACCGGCGAGATCACGCTGGACATCACGCACCACCTGCTCACGCGCGCCACCGAGCTCTCGGAGATCAAGCTCGTCTGCTCCCATCCTCAGGCGCTGGCCCAGTGCCGGGGCTGGCTGGCGCGCCACCTGCCCGACGTGGCGACGGAGGAGACCTCCTCGACCAGCGCGGCCGCCGAGCGGGCGAGGGAGGACGCCACCGTGGCCGCCATCGCCTCGGCGATGGCGGGGCGCCTGCTGGAGCTGCCCGCCCTGCGCACGCGCATCGAGGACAACCCGGCCAACTCCACGCGCTTCCTCGTCATCGGCCGGCATCCGGCGCCGGCCACCGGGCGCGACAAGACGTCCATCCTCTTCTCCATGCGCAACGAGCCCGGGGTGCTCCACAGCATCCTCCAGCCCTTCGCGCTCCGGCGCCTCAACCTGACCAAGATCGAGTCGCGACCCACCAAGCGGCGGCCCTGGGAGTACGTCAACTTCGTGGACTTCGAGGGCCATCGTGACACCGACGTCGTCCGCACGGTGCTGGCCGAGGTGGAGGAGCGCTGCCAGTTCCTCAAGATCCTCGGCTCCTACCCGGCGGCGTGAGGAGCCTCCATGGCCCATTCCTGGGAATCCCTGGCCAGCGAGCACATCCTGGGCATCGCGCCCTACGAGCCCGGCAAGCCCATCGAGGAGCTGGAGCGCGAGCTCGGGCTCACCGACGTGATCAAGCTGGCGTCGAACGAGAACCCGCTGCCGCCCTCCGAGCGCGTGCTCAAGGCCATCGTCGAGGCGCTCGCGCACGTCAACCGCTACCCGGACGGCAGCGGCTACTACCTCCGGCAGGCGCTCGCGCGGCGCCACGGGCTGACGGCCGACCACGTGGTGCTGGGCAACGGCTCCAACGACCTCATCGAGCTCCTCGTGCGGGCCTTCGTGCGGGCGGGCGAGGAGGTGGTGATCCCGCACCCGTCGTTCGTCGTCTACCCGATGATCGTGCAGGCGGTGGGGGGCATCCGGGTCGTGGTGACGCTGAAGGACCATCGGCTCGACCTGGAGGCCATGGCGCGGGCCATCACGCCCATGACCAAGATGGTCTTCATCGCCAATCCCAACAACCCGACCGCCACCATCGTGACCGCCGAGGAGGTGGAGCACTTCATGGCGCGCGTGCCGGACCGCGCCATCGTGGTCTTCGACGAGGCCTACGTGGAGTTCGCCCAGGGGCCCGACTTCCCCGACTCGCTCGCCTACCTCAAGCAGGGGCGGCGGGTGGCCGTGCTCCGCACCTTCTCCAAGGCGGCCAGCCTCGCCGGGCTGCGCATCGGCTACTGCCTGGCCGACCCGCACTGCGTCTCGCTGCTCAACCGCATCCGGGCCCCCTTCAACGTCAACTCGCTGGGCCAGGCGGGGGCCCTCGCCGCGCTGGCGGACGAGTCCCACGTGCGCGAGTGCCTGTCCATGATCGAGGCCGGCCGGCACTACCTCTACGACGAGTTCACGGCCATGGGCCTCAAGTACGTCCCCTCGCGCGCCAACTTCATCCTGGTGGACGTGGGGCGGAGCGCGCTGGCCGTGTTCCACTGGCTCCTCAAGGAGGGCGTGATCGTGCGGCCGCTCCAGAGCTTCGGCATGGAGACGGCGCTGCGCGTCACCGTGGGCACGCCGGAGGAGAACCGGCGGTTCGTGCGGGCGCTCAAGAAGGTCCTGCTGGAGGCGCGGGGCGCGTGATCCGCCGCCTCACCCTGGTCGGGCTCGGGCTCCTCGGCGGCTCCATCGCCCGGGCCGCCCGCGCCGAGGGCCTCGCCGCCGAGATCGCGGCGGTGGGGCGGGACGCCGCGCGGCTCGAGCCCGCCCGCGCCGACGGCGCCATCGACGTCGCCACCACCGACCTCGCCGAGGGCCTCCGGGGGGCCGAGCTCTGCGTCCTGTGCACGCCGGTGGCCACCCTGCGGGCCGTCCTGCCGGAGGTGTGGCGGGCGGCGCCCGGCGGCTGCGTCGTCACCGACGTGGGAAGCACCAAGGCGGCCATCGTCGCGCTCGCCCAGCGGCTCCACGACACGCGGCCCGTCCCCTTCGTCGGCAGCCACCCGATGGCCGGCTCCGAGCAGAGCGGCTACGCGGCGGCTCGGCCCGATCTCTTCCGGGGCGCCCTCGTGATCGTGACCCCGACCGACCGGGTCGAGCCGGCCCACGCCAAGCGCGTGGTGGAGTTCTGGGAGGCCCTGGGCGCCCGGGTGACGGAGATGGACCCCGAGCACCACGACCGGGCGGTGGCCGCGGTGAGCCACCTGCCGCACCTGGTGGCGGACGCCCTGGTCGCGGCGGTGCTGGGCATGGACCCCGGCTTCCTGGACGTGGCCGGGGCCGGGTTCCGCGACACCACCCGCATCGCCGCCGCGAGCCCCCGGGTCTGGCGGGAGATCTTCCAGGAGAACGGCGAGGCCCTCGCCGGCGCCCTCGCGGCCTTCCGCCGCGCCCTCGGCGACCTGGAGCGTCTCGTGGCCACCGGCGCGGCGGACGCCGTCGAGGCCGAGCTGGACCGGATCCGACTGGCCCGCGCGGGCATGGGCCGGCCGGCCCGGTGAGACTGCGCGTCCGGCCGGTTCGCCGCCTGGAGGGGCGCGTCGACGTCCCCGGGGACAAGTCCGTGTCCCACCGGGCCGCCCTGCTGGGCGCCCTGGCCCGCGGGCGCACGGAGGTCACCGGCTTCCTCGAGGCCGAGGACTGCGGCCGCACCCTCCGCGCCGTGCAGGTGCTCGGCGCCGCGGTGACGCGCAAGGGCGGGGGCCACTACCTGATCGACGGCGTCGGCCTCGCGGGGCTCCACGAGTGTGACGACGTCGTCGACTGCGGCAACTCCGGCACGACGGCGCGCCTGCTCCTGGGCGTCCTCGCCGGCCAGCCCTTCTGGACGCTGCTCACGGGCGACGCCTCGCTGCGGCGGCGGCCCATGGGACGGGTCGCCGAGCCGCTCGCGCGGATGGGCGCCCGCTTCGGGGGGCGCGAGGAGGGCCGACGGATGCCGCTGGCCGTCCGCGGGGCGCGGCCCCTGCGGGCGCTCGCGTACCGCACCCCGGTGGCCTCGGCCCAGGTCAAGAGCGCGCTCCTCCTCGCCGGCCTCTGGGCCGACGGACCGGTGACGGTGGAGGAGCCGGCGCCCTCGCGCGACCACACCGAGCGCATGCTGCGCGGCTTCGGCGCCGACGTGCGCGTGGACGGGCTCGCCGTGACGCTGACCCAAGGCGACGAGCTCCACGGCCAGACGGTGGCGGTGCCCGGCGACGTGTCGTCGGCCGCCTTCTTCCTGGCCGCGGGGCTGGTGGTCCCCGAGGCGCGGATCACGCTCTCCCACGTGGGGGTCAACCCGACGCGCACCGGGCTCCTCGACGTGCTCGACGCCATGGGCGCCGGCCTCACGGTGACGGCGCGACCCGGCGATCAGGGCGGCGAGCCGGTGGCGGACCTCACCGTGTCCCGCTCCGGTCTCCGCGGCGCCGCGGTCGGCGGCCCCCTGATCCCGCGCCTGATCGACGAGGTGCCGGCGCTGGCCGTGGTCGCGTGCCTGGCCGCCGGGACCACCGTGATCCGCGACGCCGCCGAGCTCCGCGTGAAGGAGTCCGACCGGCTCCGCGCGCTGGCCGGCGAGCTGTCCCGCATGGGCGGCCGGGTGGCGGAGCGGCCCGACGGCCTCGAGATCCAGGGGGGAGCGGGGCTGACCGGCGCCGAGGTGTCGAGCGGCGGCGACCACCGGATCGCGATGGCGCTGGTGGTGGCGGGGCTCGCGGCCCGGGGCGAGACCGTGGTCGAGGACACCGAGTGCATCGCGACCTCGTTCCCGGGCTTCGTGGAGGCGGTGAATCGGCTGGCCGGGGGCGGCGCGGTGGCGGCCGAGGCATGAGCGGCCGGGAGCCCGTCGTGACGGTCGACGGGCCGGCCGGGGCGGGCAAGTCGACGGTGGCGCGGGAGCTCGCGCGCCGGCTCGGCTACCGGCTGGTGGACACGGGCGCGCTCTACCGCGGGCTCGCGTGGGCTGTGCGGGGGGCGGGCATCCCGCCCGCGGACGGCCCCGCGCTCCGGGCGGTGCTGGCGCGCACGGACGTCCGGCTGGAGGGTGACCGGATCCACGTGGACGGCCGGGACGTGACCGACGAGCTCCGGACGCCCGAGCTGTCGGAGCTGACGTCCCTGTTGACGAAGCTGGCCCCGGTGAGAGATAAGATGACCCCGCTCCAACGGGCCCTGGCCGAGGCGGGGGGTGTGGTCCTCGAGGGCCGGGACACGGGCAGCGTGGTGTGGCCAGGGGCGGAGGTGAAGTTCTACCTCGACGCCGACCCCGATGTCCGGGCCCGGCGGCGGGCGGCGCAGCTGGCGGGCCAGGGGCTCGCCGCCGAGGTCGGGGCGGTGCGGGCGGAGCTGGACCGGCGCGACCGGCAGGACATGGAGCGGGCGCTGGCGCCGCTGGTCAGGACCGGCGACGCCCACGTGCTGGACACCACGGAGCTGCCGGTGGACGAGGTGGTCCACCGCATGGTGGAGACGGTGGAGCGGTCGCGGTGCTGTACGCGATCCTGAAGCCGATCGCCGCCGTGCTGGCCTGGGCGCTCTTCCGCCTGCGGGCGCGGGGCCAGGCCAACGTGCCGCGGCGGGGGCCGGTGCTGCTGGTGGCCAACCACCTGAGCGTCCTGGACCCGCCGCTGGTCGGCGTGGCGGCGCCGCGGCCGCTCCACTTCATGGCCAAGGAGGAGCTGTTCGGGGTCCCGGGCCTCGGTGGGTTGATCCGGCGGCTCAACGCCCATCCGGTGCGGCGGGACGGCTCGGACGGCCGGGCGCTCAAGGCGGCGCTCGCGCTCCTGGCCGAGGGCCACGCGCTCCTGGTGTTCCCCGAGGGCACCCGGGGCGAGGAGGGCCGGCCGGGCCCGGCCCGGCCGGGGGCGGGGATGCTGGCCGTGCTCAGCGGGGCGCCGGTGGTGCCCGTGCACGTCGCGGGGACCAGCCAGGCGCTCCCGCGCGGCCGGGCCTGGCCGCGGCCGGCGCGGGTGTGGATCGCCTTCGGGCCCCCGCTGTCCTTCAAGGCCGCGGGCGACGCGGGCGGGCAGGGGCGGAAGGAACAGTACCTGGAGGCGGCCCAGGAGATGATGCGCAGCATCCGGCAGCTGATGGACGACGGCGGCAACGTCAGGCGCGGCTCGTAGCGCCGACGATCCCAGCAAGGAGGCAACAGCGACGCATGGAGACGTGGAAGAACGCAGCGAAGACCCTCAGTGGCGGCCGGGAGGAGGTGAATCAGGCCACCGAGGAGAGCATGGCGGACTGGTTCACCCGAGGCGTCAGCGAGATCCAGGAGGGCGAGGTGGTGCGGGGCCGGGTGGTGGAGGTGCGCCCTTCCGAGGTCCTCGTCGACATCGGCTACAAGAGCGAGGGCACCATCCCCATCGAGGAGTTCCACGCGGGCACCCTGCCGGCGGTGGGGGACGAGCTCGAGGTGTACCTCGAGTCCAAGGAGGACTCCGAGGGCCTCATCGTCCTCAGCAAGGACAAGGCCGACAAGATCAAGGTCTGGGACGCCATCTCCCAGGCCCACGAGAGCGGCCAGCCCATCGAGGGCCGCGTGGTGGAGGTGGTCAAGGGCGGCCTGGCCGTGGACGTCGGCGTGCGGGCCTTCCTGCCCGGGTCCCAGGTGGACCTGCGGCCGGTCAAGAACCTCACGGCGATGGTGGGCCAGGGCATCCGGGCCCGCGTCATCAAGCTCAACCGGCGCCGGGGCAACGTCGTGCTGTCCCGCCGGGCCGTGCTCGAGGAGGAGCGGGAGGAGAAGCGCAAGCACACGCTCTCCATCCTCAAGGAGGGGATGGTCCTCATCGGGGTGGTGAAGAACCTCACCGACTACGGCGCCTTCATCGACCTCGGCGGCATCGACGGGCTGCTGCACGTCACCGACATGTCCTGGGGCCGCATCGGCCACCCGTCGGAGATCTTCCAGATCGGCGACCAGGTGGAGGTGGTGGTGCTCCACTTCGACGCCGCCACCGGCCGGGTGTCGCTCGGGTACAAGCAGAAATCCTCCGATCCCTGGGCCACGGTGGAGGACCGCTACCCGGTGGGCGGGCGCGTGCAGGGCCGCATCGTGAGCCTCACCAACTACGGCGCCTTCGTGGAGCTGGAGCCGGGGGTGGAGGGGCTCGTCCACGTGTCGGAGATGTCGTGGACGCGTCGGGTCCGGCACCCCTCCAAGCTCGTCAACGTGGGCGACACGGTGGAGGTGATGGTGCTCGAGGTGAACAAGGGCACCAAGCGCATCTCCCTCGGCATGAAGCAGGTCGAGGGCGACCCGTGGGCGTCCATCGAGGAGCGCTTCCTGCCCGGCCAGCGTCTCTCGGGCAAGGTGCGGAACCTCACGGACTTCGGCGCCTTCGTGGAGCTGGAGCCGGGGGTCGACGGCCTCCTGCACATCTCGGACATGTCCTGGACCCGGAACATCGGGCACCCCTCGGAGATCCTCAAGAAGGGCCAGGTCATCGAGACCCAGATCCTCAACGTGGACAAGGAGAACAAGCGGATCTCCCTCGGCCTGAAGCAGATCCAGCCCGACCCCTGGGAGACGGTCGCCCAGCGCTATCCCATGGGCTCTCGGGTCGCCGGCAAGGTGGTCCGCCTCACCGACTTCGGCGCCTTCATCGAGCTGGAGCCGGGGGTCGACGGCCTGCTGCACATCTCGCAGATGTCCAACCGGCAGGTGGGGTCCCCGGCCGAGATCGTGAACGTGGGCGACGAGCTGACGCTCCTGGTGATCCGCGTCGACCCCACCGAGCGGCGCATCGGGCTGTCGCTCAAGGAGCTGGCGGCGGCCATGGCCGAGGAGCCAACGCCGCACGACACCCGGCGGCACAAGGGCAAGCGGCGCCGTGGGGGCGACGACGACTACGACGACGAGGACTGAGTAGGCCGTGGCGGGCCGGCGCGCGCGGGTCGCCCTCGTCACGCTGGGGGTCGCGGTCGGGGTCGTGGCGCTGTTCGTCGCCACCGCCTGGCTCGCGCTGACGGTGAGCGAGGACGGGGCGCTGCCGGGCACGGCCAAGGTGGTGGTGGCCGAGCTGACCGGCGTCATCGGCGTCACCACCGAGCAGGGGCTGGACAGCGACAGCCTGGTGCGCGAGCTGGATCGCTACCGCGAGGATCCCTCGGTGGCCGCCGTCGTCATCCGCATCAACAGCCCGGGGGGCGTCGTGGCCCCGACCCAGGAGATCTTCGCCGCCGTGCAGCGTCTGCGGGCGGCCAAGAAGCCGGTGGTCGCCTCCCTCGGGGCCGTCGCCGCCTCCGGCGGCTACTACGTGGCGGTGGCGGCCGACCGCGTCTTCGCCAACCCGGGCACCTTGACCGGCTCCATCGGCGTGGTCATGCAGCTCGCCAACCTGGAGGGCCTCCTCAGGAAGGTGGGCGTGGAGTACGTGGTCGTGAAGTCCGGGGAGTACAAGGACATCGCGAGCATCGCGCGCGCGATGCGGCCCGAGGAGCGGCGGGTGCTCCAGGCCCTCCTGGACGACGTGTACGCCCAGTTCGTGAGCGCGGTGGCCGACCGCCGGGGGCTCGACCGGGACGCGGTCCTCGGCTTCGCCGACGGCCGGATCTACTCCGGCCGGCAGGCCCTGGCCCTCAAGATGGTCGACGAGCTGGGCGGCCTGGCCGAGGCGGTGGAGGCGGCGGGCAAGCTGGCCGGCCTGCCCGGCAAGCCCAAGGTCGTCTATCCCCGCCGGCGGTTCTCGATCCGGGACCTCGTCTGGAGCCGGCTGGGTCTTCCGGGGGCCTCCGACCTGGTCCCGGCCCTGTCGTCGCTGAAGACCCCGCTCTACCTCATGCCGTAGGGGCGACCTGGCCGAGGACGGGGCGAAGGGGCCTAACTGCCTAGAGTTCTTGACAAACTTTCATCCTGCGTGCTAGCGTCCCTACGTGCGCCGGCCTAGAGCCCCAAGCGGCGTCCGCCCCAGGAGGGAAGTCGGCCCATGACGAAAGCGGAACTGATCGAGGAGCTGGCCAAGGTCACCAACCTGACCAAGAAGGAAACCGAGCTCATCGTCAACACCGTCTTCGACAACATCGCCGAGGCCCTCACGACCGGGGACAAGGTCGAGCTGCGGGGCTTCGGGAGCTTCCGCATCCGGCACCGCAACTCCCGCAAGGGGCGAAATCCCAAGACCGGCGACGCGGTGAGCGTGCCGGAGAAGCGGGTGCCCTTCTTCAAGGTCGGCAAGCGCCTGCGCGAACTGGTCAATACCTGAGCCCGCTGGACCGCCTCTGGGCCCCGTGGCGCATGCAGTACGTCGCCGCCGGGGGGGCCCCGACCGGGGAATGCGTGTTCTGCGCGGCGCTGGCGGCCGGCGATGACCGGGCCGCCCTGGTCGTCCATCGCGGGCGGCTGGCCTACCTGATCCTGAACGCCTATCCGTACACCTCCGGGCACGTCATGGCGGCGCTCTGCCGCCACGGGGGCGGCCTGGAGGACGCCAGCCCCGAGGAGCTCCTGGAGACCATGCAGCTCGTCGGCCGCGCCGTGCGCGCGCTGACGAGCGCCTACCGGCCCGACGGGTTCAACGTGGGGGTCAACCAGGGCCCGGCGGCCGGGGCCGGCATGCCCGAGCACGTGCACGTCCACGTGGTGCCCCGCTGGACGGGCGACAACAGCTTCATGCCGGTCATCGGCGAGGCGCGGGTCGTGCCGGAGGCGCTCGCGGTCACCTACGACCGGCTTCGGGCGGCGCTTCAGCCGTGACGGGCGTGGCGGCGGCGACCCCGATGATGCGGCAGTACCGCGAGCTCAAGCGGCGCTATCCGGACCACCTCCTGCTGTTCCGGCTGGGCGACTTCTACGAGACCTTCTTCGAGGACGCCCACGCCTCGTCGCGCCTCCTGGGCATCACCCTCACCTCTCGCCAGAAGGGCGAGGGCGCCATCCCCATGGCCGGCATCCCGCACCACGCGGCCGACGGGTACATCGCGCGGCTGATCCGGGCCGGGCAGAAGGTCGCCGTGTGCGAGCAGATGGAGGCGCCCGGCCGGGGCAAGAAGCTGGTCCGTCGCGAGGTGGTGCGCGTCATCTCGCCCGGGACCATCACCGACACCCAGTACCTCGACGGGGGGGCCAACAACTTCCTCCTGGCCCTGGAGCGGGCGGCGACGGCCCTCGGGGCGGCGCTCGTGGACGTGTCCACGGGGGAGTTCTGGGTCGGGGAGGCCGCCCGCGAGGGGGCCGAGGCGCTCCTCGAGGCGGCGCTGCTGCGCCGGCCCGCCGAGGTCCTGATCAGCCGGGGGGCCGAGGCGACCTGGGCGGCGCGGCTCGGGCCGGCGGGCCTGCCGCTGACGAGCGGGGAGCCCGGCTGGTTCGCGGCCCGCGCGGCGCGGGATCTGCTCCTGCGCCACTTCCCGGGCGCGAGCCTGGAGGGCTTCGGGGTGGGGGCCATGACGGCCGGGCTCCAGGCGGCCGGCGCGGCCCTGGCCTACCTCGGGGAGACGCAGGGGCACGCCCTCGGCCACATCGGGCGCGTCCAGCGCCTCTTGCCCGGAGACGCCCTCTGGCTCGACCCGACGGCGGTCGCCACCCTCGAGCTCTTCGAGGCCGGGCCCGAGCGCTCGCCGCGGGGCTCCTTGCTGGCCGCGCTCGACCGGACCCGCACCCCCATGGGCGCCCGGCTGCTCCGCCAGTGGATCCTGCGGCCGCTGCTGGACCGCGAGGCCCTCGCCGCGCGGCAGGACGCCGTGCAGGCCCTCGTCGAGCACCCGTCGCCCCGGCACGGGCTCCGCGAGCGGCTGCGCGCGATCGGCGACCTCGAGCGGCTGACGAGCCGGGCCGCCCTCGGGGTGGCCCACGCCCGCGACCTCGCCGCCCTCCGGGCCTTCCTGCGGGAGCTGCCGGCGCTGCGCCAGGACCTGCTGCCGCTCGAGGGCGGGCTGCTGCGAGACCTCGGCCCGGCCATGACGCCGCTGCCCGAGGTGGTGAAGCTCCTGGAGGCCGCCCTCGTCGACGAGCCGCCGGTCCACCTGCGCGAGGGGGGCATCATCCGACCGGACTGGAGCCCCGAGCTCCAGGCGCTCCACCAGTCGGTCGCCGAGGCCAAGGAGTGGATCGCCACCCTGGAGCGCCGCGAGCGCGAGCGCACGGGCATCCCGACGCTCCGCGTCCGCTTCAACCGGGTCTTCGGCTACGTCATCGAGGTGTCCAACACCCACGCCGCCAAGGTCCCGCCGGACTACCTGCGCCGGCAGACGCTGGTGGGCGCCGAGCGCTACGTGACGACGGACCTCAAGGCCTACGAGAGCCGGGTGCTGGGGGCGGAGGAGCGCATCGCGCGGCTCGAGCTGGACCTGTTCGCCGAGGTGCGGGCCCAGGTCGCCGCCCGGGCCCAGGACCTCCTGGCCGCGGCCCGCGCCATCGCGGCGCTCGACGTGCTGGCGGGCCTCGCCGACCTCGCCCACGAGCGCGGCCACGTGCGCCCGGTGGTGGACGAGGGCACGAGCCTCGAGATCGTGGACGGTCGCCATCCCGTCCTGGAGCTCCAGACGGACCCGCCGTTCACCCCGAACGACGCGGCGCTGGATCCGGACGGCTGCCAGGTCGTGATCCTCACCGGGCCCAACATGAGCGGCAAGAGCGTGTTCATGCGCCAGACCGCGCTGCTCGTGGTGCTGGCCCAGATGGGGGCCTGCGTCCCCGCCCGCTCGGCGCGCATCGGGCTGGTGGACCGGATCCTGACCCGGGTGGGCGCCCACGACCACGTGGCGCGCGGGCAGAGCACGTTCCTGGTGGAGATGGTGGAGACGGCGCGCGTGCTGCACCACGCCACCCCGCGCAGCCTCATCCTGCTGGACGAGGTGGGCCGGGGCACCTCGACCCTGGACGGGCTGGCCATCGCCTGGGCGGTGGCGGAGGAGCTGCACGACCGGGGCCGGGGGGCCAAGGTGCTCTTCGCCACCCACTACCACGAGCTCACGGCGCTGGCCGACCGGCTGCCCCGCGTGCGGAACTTCCACGTGGCCGTCCGCGAGTGGAACGACGAGATCCTCTTCCTGCACAAGGTGCGCCCCGGCGGCACCGACCGCTCCTACGGCATCCAGGTCGCGCGGGTGGCCGGCCTGCCGCCCGCGGTGATCGAGCGGGCGCGCGCGCTGCTGGCCGAGCTGGAGCGCGAGCGCGCCGGGCCGGAGGCGGGCGGGGGCCCGGCCGCGGCGCCGGCCCAGCTCGCCCTGTTCGCCCCCCCTCCCGACGCGCTCCTGCGCGAGCTGCGGGCGCTGGACGTCGCCGCGCTCACGCCGCTCGAGGCGCTCAACCTGGTGGCGCGCTGGCAGCAGAGGCTGTCCGCCGGGCCATGAGCCGCATCCGTCGCCTGCCGGACCACCTCGTCAACAAGATCGCCGCCGGCGAGGTCGTGGAGCGCCCCGCCTCCGTCGTCAAGGAGCTGGTGGAGAACGCCATCGACGCCGGCAGCGGCGCCATCGCCGTCGACCTCAAGGACGGCGGGCGACAGCTCGTCCGCGTGGACGACGACGGCATCGGCATGACGGCCGACGAGGTGGAGCTGGCGCTCACCCGTCATGCCACCTCCAAGCTCCCGGAGGACACCGACCTCGACGCGGTGGCCACGCTCGGGTTCCGCGGCGAGGCGCTGCCCGCCATCTGCGCCGTGAGCCGGTTCGCGCTCACCTCGTGTCCGCGCGGGCAAGGGGAGGGCACGCTCGTGCGCGGCGAGGCGGGCGTCGTGGCCGGGCGCTTCCTGGTGCCCGCCTCGGCCGGGACCACGGTGGAGATCCAGGACCTCTTCTGGAACGTGCCCGCGCGGCTGAAGTTCCAGCGGGGTGTGTCGGCCGAGCTCGGCGCCGGGCTCCGGCTGGTGCAGGCGCTGGCCCTGGCCCACCCGTCCATCCGCTTCCGGGTCACCCACGACGGCAAGCCGCTCCTGACGGCGCCGCGCGCGGGCGACCTCCGGCAGCGGGCAGCCGCCGTGCTGGGCCTGGAGACGGCGACCCGGCTCCTGGAGGTGCGGGGCGGGGTGGCCGGGGTCCAGGTGTCGGGGCTGGTGGGGCCGCCCCAGCTCGCGCGCGGCCGGCGCGACGACATCACGCTGATCGTCAACGGGCGGCCGGTGCGCGACACCCTGATCGTGGAGACGCTGCTCGACGCCTACCGGCCTACCCTGGGACGCGACCAGTTCCCGGTGGCCGCCCTCCGCATCGAGGTGCCGCCCCGCGAGGTCGACGTCAACGTCCATCCCACCAAGGCCTGGGTCCGGTTCCGCCAGCCGCGGGCGGTACAGGAGGCCGTGTTCGTCGCCGTCGAGGCGGCGCTGGGCGAGGCGCGGGTGGTGCAACGGCAGGCCGGCCTGTCGGTGGCCGCCCCCGGGCTCGCCCCGCCCCCCGCCGCCGCCCCCGGCCTCGGCTGGCCTCCGGCCGGGGAGGCCCGCGACGGACAGCCCGCGCTCTTCCAGGAGACGCCGGCCTCGTTCGGCGCGCCGGCCTTCGGCCTCCTCGTCGGCCAGCTCCAGGACACCTTCGTGGTGGCGGCCAACGACGAGGAGGTGTTCTTCATCGACCAGCACGTGGCCCACGAGCGCGTGCTGTTCGAGCGGCTCCGGCGGGAGCTGGACGAGCGGCCGCTGGCCGGGCAGGAGCTGCTCTTCCCGGAGCCGGTGACCCTCGAGCCGCCGGAGACGGAGCGCCTGGCCGAGTGGCAGCCCGCGCTCGAGCGCCTGGGGTTCCAGATCGAGGGGTTCGGCGGGGACACCGTGCTCCTGCGGGCGGTGCCCGCCGTGCTCCGCGCCGAGGAGCCGCGGCGCCTGCTGGAGGGGATGCTCGAGGAGGTGGCGAGCCTCCGGCGCGCGGAGCGCCAGCCCCTGCTCGACCGCGTGCTGGCCTTCGTCGCGTGCCGGGCGGCCATCAAGGCCCACACCGCCCTCGGCCGGGAGGAGATGGCACGGCTGCTCGTCGACCTGAGCGCCACGACCACCCCGTTCTTCTGCCCCCACGGGCGGCCCATCATGAGCCGGCTGTCGCTGCGTGAGATCAAGCGGGAGCTGCGCCGGACCTGGTGATGGGCGAGCCGCTCCTGGCGCTCGTGGGGCCAACCGGCGTCGGCAAGACGGCGGTGGCGGTGCGCCTGGCCGGCCGCCTCGCCATCGAGGCGATCAACGCCGACTCCCGCCAGGTCTACCGCGGCCTGGACGTCGGCACGGGGAAGCCGACCGCCGCCGAGCGCGCGGCGCTCCGCCACCATCTCGTGGACGTGGTGGACCCGACCGAGCGGTACGACGCGGCCCGCTTCCGCCGGGACGCGCTGGAGGCCATGGCCGGGATCCGGAGCCGGGGGCGGCTGCCCGTGGTGGTGGGCGGCACCGGCCTCTACGTGCGCGCCCTCCTCCACGGGCTCCGGCCCGCCCCCCCGGCGGACCCCGCCCTCCGGGCCGACCTCGGGCGCTTCGCCCATCGCCACGGCGCCCCGGCGCTCCACGCGCGCCTGGCCGAGCGCGCCCCGGCGGCGGCGGCGCGCCTGCACCCCAACGACCTCGTCCGCGTCGTCCGGGCCCTGGAGACGCTCGACGGCCCGGCCCCCGAGGCCCGGGCGGCGGGGGCGGGGGACTGGGCGGCCTCCCCCGCGCTCGGCCCCCTGCTCGTGGTCGGCCTCTGCCGGGAGCGCGCGGCCCTCGCCCGCGACCTCGGCGAGCGCGTGCGCGAGATGGTCGCGCGTGGGATGCTGGAAGAGGTGCGGCGGCTCATGGCCGCCGGCGTCGACGAGTCGGCCCCGGCCATGGCGGGCATCGGCTACCGGTCGTTCTGCGCGGTGGCGCGGGGGACCCTGGCGGAGGCCGAGGCGCTGCGCCGGATGATCCGCGACACCACCCGCTACGCCAAGCGTCAGATGACCTGGTTCCGGCGGGACCCCGAGGTGCGCTGGATCGACGTGGACCGGGCGGGCGGCGTGGCGGGGGTCGTCGAGGTCGTGCTCGAGCACGCCGAACGGGAGGGAGTGATCGCATGAGCGTCCCCGAGCGGGCGGTGCTGGCGGCGGTGAAGCTGCCGCGCCAGCGGCGCACCGACGTCGAGGAGTCGCTGGACGAGCTCGAGCGCCTCGCCGAGTCGGCGGGCGCGCGGGTGGTGGGCCGCCTCACCCAGGAGCGGCAGGCCCCGTCGGCGGCGCTGTACTTCGGCCGCGGCAAGGTGGAGGAGATCCGCGCCCTGTCCGACCGGGAGCGGGCCGACCTCGTCATCGCCGACGACCCGCTCTCGCCCATCCAGGAGCGGAACCTGGGCGACAGCGTCCGCCGCCGCGTCATCGACCGCACCGTGCTGATCCTCGACATCTTCGCCCAGCGTGCGCGGACCATGGAGGGCAAGCTCCAGGTGGAGCTGGCGCAACTGTCCTACCTGCTCCCGCGGCTGGTGGGCCAGTGGAAGCACCTGGAGCGGCTCGGGGGCGGCATCGGCACCCGGGGGCCCGGCGAGACGCAGATCGAGTCGGACCGGCGCCTGATCCGCCGGCGCATCCGGAAGATCGCCGAGGAGCTGGAGCGGGTGCGGGTCCACCGGCGCCTCCTCCGGGACCGGCGCCGCGCCAGCGGGATGCCCGTGGTCGCGCTCGTCGGGTACACGAACGCGGGCAAGACCACCCTGCTGAACCGGCTGACGGGAGCCGGGCGCACCGCCGCCGACCAGCTCTTCGTCACCCTCGATCCCACCGCCCGCCTGGTGGACGCCCCTCCCCACCCCGCGTTCATCCTCACGGACACGGTTGGCTTCATCCGCAAGCTCCCCCACCAGCTGGTGGCGGCCTTCAAGGCCACGCTGGAGGAGCTGGCCGAGGCCGACGTCCTGGTGCACGTGGTCGACGCGAGCCACCCCGCGCTCGAGGACCACATGGAGGCGGTGCGCGCGCTGCTGGCCGAGCTCGAGCTGCCCCCGCGGCCGGTGATCGTGGCTCTCAACAAGGCCGACCGTGTGGACAGCGCGGCCGAGCTGCGGGCGCTCGTCGACCGGTTCGACGGCGTGGCCGTCTCGGCCCGATCGGGTCAGGGGATGGACGCCCTCCTGGAGCGCGTGCACGCCGCCCTCCGTCCCCGGGCGGAGCGCCTCACGCTCCGGATCCCCTACGGCAACGGGCCGGCCCTCGCGCTCTGCTACGACCGGGGGCGCGTGCTCGAGCGGGCCGACGGCCCCGACGGCATCCGACTCACCGTGGAGCTGCCGCGGCGGCTCGCCGCCGCCGTGGACGAGTTCCGGGAGCGCGGCTAGCGTGGGGCTCGCCAACTGGCTCACGACGCTGCGCATCCTGCTCATTCCCGTGTTCGTCACGCTCCTGGTCTATCGCCGGCCGGGGCTGGCGCTGATGGTCTTCTGCCTGGCCAGCCTGACCGACCTCCTGGACGGCTACATCGCGCGGACCCGCAACCGGCAGACGCGGCTCGGGGCCTTCCTGGACCCGGTGGCCGACAAGCTCCTGCTCACCTCGGCCTTCGTGACGCTGACCTACCTCAAGATCGTGCCGTTCTGGATCACGGCGGTCGTGGTGAGCCGCGACCTCGTGCTGAGCGTGGGGGTGCTGGTGATCCACGTGGCCGGCACCAGCGTCCATCCGTCGCCGACGCGCCTCGGCAAGCTCTCCACCGTCTTCCAGATGACCACGGTGCTGGCGGCGATGGTCGCCTTCTACCTGGGCGTGGTCCCGCGCTGGCTCCTCTGGAGCGTGTTCGGGGTGACGGCGGCCTTGACCGTGGCCTCGGGCCTCCAGTACCTCACCCAGGGCCTGCGCCAGATCAACCCCCCGCCGGTCGGCGTCAAGGAGCAGGGCTAGCCATGCCCGCCCGGACCGACCGGCCGGACGCCGACGAGGGGGTAGTGGTGGCGGCCGTCCAGCCGGGCACGCCGGCCGGCCGCGCCGGGCTCCGGGCCGGGGACCGCCTCACGACCATCAACGGCGCGCGGCTGCGGGACGCCATCGACTTCCAGTTCCACGCCGCCGACGACCGCCTGGACGTGGGCTACCAGCGGGGCGGGCGGGCAGGGCGGGCGCGGGTGCTCCGCCGGGGGCCGGAGCTCGGGCTGACCCTGGAGCCGCCGCGCCCCTCCGACATCGCCACCTGCGCCAACAAGTGCGTGTTCTGCTTCATCCACCAGCTGCCGCGCGGGATGCGGCGGAGCCTGCACGTCAAGGACGACGACTTCCGGCTCTCGTTCCTGCACGGCAACTACATCACGCTGACCGACCTCGCGGAGGCCGAGCTCGAGCGGATCGAGACGCAGCGCCTGAGCCCGCTCTACGTGTCCGTCCACGCCACGGATCCCGAGGTGCGCCACCGCCTGCTGGGGGAGCCGCGGGTGCGCCGGGAGATCCTGCCCGTCATGGCCCGGCTCGCGCGCGCCGGCATCGTCATGCACGCGCAGATCGTGCTCGTGCCCGGGTGGAACGACGGGCCGGTGCTCGAGCGGTCGGTGCGCGAGCTGGCCGCGCTCCACCCGGGCGTCGCGACGACGGCGGTGGTGCCGGTGGGGCTGACCCGCCACCGGGAGCGGCTGCCGCAGCTCCGGGCGGTGACCCCCGCGGAGGCCGGCCGGCTGGTGGCGACCATCGAGGGATGGCAGCGCGGCTTTCGCCCGACCCTCGGCACCCGCTTCGTCTGGGCGGCCGACGAGCTGTACCTCCTGGCCGCCCGGCCCATCCCCGGCGCCGGCGCCTACGAGGGGTTCCCGGTGGCCGAGGACGGCATCGGGCTCGTCCGCCGCTTCACCGACGGCCTGCGGCGGGCGAGCGCCCGCCTGCCGGCGGCCCTGCCCCGGCCGCGCGCCGTCACGGTCGTGACCGGGGAGATGTTCGCCCCGTCCCTGACGCGGCTCCTCGGCCACCCGCGCGTCGGGGGCCTCCGCGCCACGGTGGCGCCCGTCGCCAACGAGTGGTTCGGCCGGGGCATCGGCGTGGCGGGGCTGCTCACGGCCCAGGACATCGAGCGCGCCCTGGCCGGGCGCGAGCTGGGCGACGAGGTGCTGGTGCCGGCGGCGGCGCTGCGCGACGGCGACGGCGTGTTCCTGGACGACCAGGGGCCGGCCGACCTCGCCCGCGCGCTGGGCACGCCGGTGCGCGTCGTGCCGGTGGACGGCCGCGCGCTCGTCGCGGCCGTCCTCGGCGAGCGGGACGCCCGGTGCTGAGACCCGTCATCGCCATCGTGGGCCGACCCAACGTCGGCAAGTCCACGCTGTTCAACCGGCTCGTCGGCCAGCGCCGCTCCCTCGTCCGCGACACGCCCGGCGTGACGCGCGACCGGCTCTACGGCACGACGGCCTTCGGGGGCTGGCAGGCCACCGTGGTCGACACGGGCGGCTTCGAGCCGAGCCCCCGCTCCGGCCTGGTGGCGGCGATCCGCAAGCAGGTGCTGGCGGCGATCGAGGAGGCGGACCTCCTGGTCCTGGTCGTGGACGCCCGGGCCGGCGTCACCGCGCTGGACGAGGACATCGCTCGCGTCCTGCGCAAGAGCCGCCGGCCGGTGCTGGTGGCGGCCAACAAGGTCGACGACGGCACCCAGGAGGCGGCCGTGGGCGAGTGCCACCGCCTCGGGCTCGAGCCCGTCCTGCCCGTGTCGGCCGAGCACGGCCGCGGGGTGGCGGAGCTCCTGGAGGCCTTCCGGGCGGCGGCGCCGGCGCCCGTGCCCGATCCGCCCGTGCCCGGCGTGCGCGTGGCCATCATCGGCCGCCCGAACGTCGGCAAGTCGTCGCTCGTCAACGCCGTGCTCGGGCACGAGCGCGTCCTCGTGCACGAGCTGCCGGGGACGACCCGGGACGCCGTGGACACGCCGGTGAGCTTCGGCGACCGCGACTACGTGCTCATCGACACCGCGGGCATCCGCAAGAAGGGCCGCGTCTCGGAGACCCTGGAGAAGCTGTCGGTGGTCATGGCGCTGCGGAGCCTCGAGCGCGCCGAGGTGGCCGTGCTCGTGCTGGACGCCAGCGAGGGCATCCACGCCCAGGACGCCCACATCGCCGGCTACGCGGCGGACGCGGGCCGGGCGGTGGTCGTGGCCGTGAACAAGTGGGACCTCGTGCCGCCGGGGCTGGTCCCGAAGGCCGACGTCGTCGGGCAGGTCTACGACCGCCTCCCGTTCCTCGACCACGCGCCGGTCTGCTTCCTGTCCGCCGTGCGCCGGGAGGGCATCCGCGAGCTGTTCCTCGACATCGACCGCGTCGCGGTTCAGGCGCGCCAGCGCGTCGAGGCGAGTGAGGTCCTCACCGTGCTGCGCCAGGCCGTCGAGCGCCGGCCCGCCTCGGTGGGCGGCGTGCCCCTGCGTATCCACTCGGCCCGGCAGGTGGGGGTCACGCCGCCGACCTTCGCGCTCCGCATCAGCCTGCCCGCGGCGCCCCACTTCTCCTATCAGCGCTACCTCGCCAACTCCCTGCGGCGCGCCTTCGGCTTCGAGGGCTCGCCGCTGCGCCTCCTGTTCCGCGCCAGCGTGTCCCGCGGGCGCGGGGGCCGGACCCCCGACGGGCGGCGGCGCCCGGCCCGGCCCGCTCGCTAACTAGCGAGAAGCCCAGGCAAAAGCCGTTTGAGCCCCCGGGGCTCTGTGCTAGCATGGCTTGATCGCGAGCCCGAACCAGAAGGAGCCGGCGCGTGAGCCGAGAGCCCGACCCGTATCGGAATGACGAGGACGACGCGCAGGAGTACGCGCCCCAGAGCATCTTCGCGGCCGGCTGGTTCCGGGCCGTGCTGGTGCTCACGGTGCTGGCCATCGTCGTGGTCGTGTCCCTGCCGTATCTCCTGAACTGGTTCGAGCCCACGCCGCCGTCGGTGCCGCCGCCACCCGTGGCCGGCGTCACCACCCCGGCGGCGCCGCCCGTGCAGGCCACCGCGCCCGCGCCCGGCACTCCGGCGGCCACCCCGAAGGCCGAGGCCGACAAGCCGCCCACGCTGCCGGCCGAGGCCAAGGCACCCGCCACGGCCAAGGCGCCGCCCGCGGCCGACAAGCCGGCGCCGGCGCCCCGGCCGGCTCCGCGGGCGCGGGGCGGCGAGCCCGAGCCGCGCCAGGAGGCCAAGGCCAGCATGCCGGCGCGGCCGACCGCCAAGGCCGAGGCCGTGGCGAAGCGCGAGTACCGCGTGCAGCTCGGGCTCTTCAAGGACGCCAAGAACGCCGAGGCCCTCGCCAAGGCCGTGCGCGACGACGGCTTCACCGTCGAGGTCGACCGCGTGACCCGCGCGCCCGACGGCCAGGCCGGCACCTACCACGTCGTGCGGACGGGGACCTTCCCCGACCTGGCCGGCGCGACCAAGGCGCGCAACGCGCTCCGCGCCAAGGGGCACCAGGGCTTCATCACCGGGGCCGGCGCGCCGTGAGCGGGGGCGAGTCGCCGCTCGTGGTGCTCGTCACGGCCCCGTCCGACGACGTCGCCAAGGAGATCGGACGCCGGCTGGTGGACGAGCGGCTCGCGGCCTGCGTCAACGTGGTCCCCGGCGTGACGTCCATTTTCTGGTGGGAGGGCACGCAGCAGGAGGTGTCCGAGAGCCTCCTCCTCATCAAGACGCGGCCTGCGCGCTACGCCGACCTCGAGCGGCGCGTGCTGGACCTGCATCCCTACTCCGTGCCCGAGGTGCTGGCGGTCCCGGTCCAGGCCGGGGCGGCCGCCTACCTCCGCTGGGTGCGCGACTCGGTCCCCGTCGAAGGGGGGTGAGGGCCCTGACCAAGAACGACCTGATCAACGCCGTCGCGGCCCACGGGCTGTCCAAGCGGCAGTCCGCCTCCGTGGTGGAGACGCTCTTCGACCTCATCTTCCGCTGCTTCGAGAAGGGCGAGGACGTCAAGATCGTCGGCTTCGGCCACTTCCGCATCCGGCAGAAGTCGTCCCGCCGCGGGCGGAATCCCCAGACCGGCGACAGCATCGAGATCACGGCGCGCAAAGTGTTGACGTTCAAGCCCTCCAAGGGGCTCAAGCTCAAGATCAACGCCATGTCCTAGGAGGCGGCCGAGCCCGTGGGCACGGTCATCCCGGACAAGCTCTACTACCGGATCGGCGAGGTCGAGCAGATCACGAGCGTCCCGGCCTACGTGCTCCGGTACTGGGAATCCGAGTTCAAGCTGCTCCGGCCCAAGAAGAACCCGGCCGGCCAGCGGCTGTACCGCCGGAAGGACATCGACCTCGTCCTCCGCATCAAGACGCTCCTCTACGACGAGCGCCTCACGCTGGAAGGGGCCAAGAAGCGCCTGCGCGGCGAGGCCCGCGCCGCCGCCCAGATGGACCTCGGGCTCCGGGACGCCGCCCTCGAGGCCGCGCTGCGACGGCTCCGGGAGCGGCTGCGCGCGCTCCGCGAGCGGCTGGCCGGCCCCCAGGGGCGCCGCGCGCCTTGAGTTTGCCCGGGCCTCCCCGTAGAATGGCCCTCTGGGTCGGGGCGTGGCGCAGCCTGGTAGCGCACTAGACTGGGGGTCTAGGGGTCGCTGGTTCGAATCCAGTCGCCCCGACCAATCTTCCGGACGCTGACCAGCGGATTCTCGGATCTGCTATCTTTCTGTGCCGATGGGGTGAGCCGTGGGGCCCGTGATCCTGGTGACCAACGACGACGGGATCCACGCGCAAGGGCTCGCGGCCCTGGCCGCCGCCCTCGATCCCCTCGGCGAGGTGTTCGTGGTCGCTCCCGACCGGGAGCAGAGCGCGGTGGGCCACGCGTTGACGCTGCACCGCCCGCTGCGCGTCGAGCGGCTGGGGGACCGCCGGTTCGCCGTCAACGGCACGCCCTCCGACTGCGTCAACCTCGGCGTCCTGGGCCTGCTGCCCGGGCCGCCCGTCCTCGTGGCGGCCGGCGTCAACCACGGGAGCAACCTGGGGGACGACGTCACGTACTCGGGGACGGTGTCGGCGGCCATGGAGGGCACGCTCCTCGGGGTGCCGTCGATGGCGGTGTCGCAGGTCGACGCCGACGCCGGCGACTTCGAGGCGGCGGCGCGGGTGGCGCGGCTGGTGGCGGCGCGGGCGCTGGTGGAGACGCTGCCGGCCAAGACCCTGCTCAACGTGAACGTGCCCCGCGGAGAGGTGCGAGGCATCCGGATGACGCGGCTCGGCCACCGGGTGTACCGTGACAAGGTCGTGCAGGAGACGGACCCGCGCGGGCGCCCGTACTACTGGATCGGGGCGGGCCCGCCCGAGTGGCAGGAGGACGACGCCTCGGACATGGCCGCCATCCACGCGGGGTTCGCGTCGGTGACGCCGCTGCACCTGGACCTCACCCACTTCGGCGCCCTCGGGCGCATGGCGGAGTGGGAGGGAGGTCTCAACGCCCTGTTGAAGAAGCCGGCCCCGTGATCGGGCGTGGTGGGGCGGCCAAGGAGCTCGCCCGGTTCGCGCGCGAGCGCGAGCGCATGGTGCAGGAGCAGGTGGTGGGGCGGGGGATCACCGATCCCCGCGTGCAGGAGGCGATGGGGCGGGTGCCGCGCCACTGCTTCGTGGAGGAGGCGCTCCAGGACCGCGCCTACGGGGACCACCCGCTGCCCATCGGCGAGGGCCAGACCATCTCGCAGCCGTACATGGTGGCGCGGATGAGCGAGCTCCTCGAGCTGACCGGCACCGAGAAGGTGCTCGAGATCGGGACGGGCAGCGGATATCAGGCCGCCGTCCTCGCGGGCCTGGCGGCCCGGGTGTGCACGGTCGAGCGCGTGCCGCGGCTCGCCGAGCGAGCCCGGCAGACGCTGGAGGGACTCGGCTACCGGAACGTCTGGGTCCGGACGGCGAACGGCACGCTGGGGTGGCCGGACCAGGCCCCCTTCGACCGGGTCATCGTGACGGCGGGGGCGCCGGAGGTGCCGCCGCCGCTCCTCGAGCAGCTGCGGGACGGCGGCCGGCTCGTCATGCCGGTGGGCGACGCCGGCAGCCAGGTGCTCCAGGTGGTGGACAAGGAGGACGGACGCATCCGCGTGACGCACGACTCCGGATGCGTGTTCGTGAAGCTGATCGGCAAGTACGCCTGGTCCGGCTGAGGTAGCCGGCCGGGCCGGTTCGGACGCGGAATCGGACGACGGGGCGTAGCGCAGCTTGGTAGCGCGCCTGCTTCGGGAGCAGGAGGTCGCTGGTTCAAATCCAGTCGCCCCGACCATCGCCCGGCCCGGGGGGGTCGGACGCCGCCTCGTGAGGCCGGCGCCCGGGCCCCTCGGGTGGAGGCGAGGGCCACGAGAGTGCTCGTGAGCGACAGAACCGGGACCGGCAGCAGGGCCGCCGCGGAGATCCGGGTGGCCGGTCGCGTGCAGGGCGTGGGCTACCGCGCCTTCGTCCTGCGCAAGGCCGATCAGCTCGGTCTCGCCGGGTACGTGATGAATCTCAAGGACGGCAGCGTGCGCGTGCGCGTCGAGGGCGAGCGCCAGGTCATCGAGGAGCTGACGCGGGACTTGGCCAAGGGCCCCCCTTTGGCCGCCGTCCACGACGTGGCCGTGACCTGGCGCCCCCCGACGGGGCGCTACCGCTCCTTCGGCATCCGGTACGCGGAGTTCGATCCGTGAGGCGCGGGATCGCCGGACGTCGGGGGCTCGTCGGCCTCGTGATGCTGATCCCGGGGCTGCTCGTGCTCCATCCCGGTGCCGGGCGGGCCCAGCCCGCCGTCGCCGAGCTCAAGGCCCCGCCCAAGCGTCCGGTGCCGCGGAAGGTCGTGACGGCCAGCCGGCCGCCGGCCGTGAAGGGGCCGGGGCTCTGCGCCCACGTGGTGAAGCGAGGGGAGACCCTCTTCCGGATCGCGCTCCACCACGGGATCAAGGCCCAGGCCCTCGCCCACGCCAACGGCCTGACCGACCCCCGTCGCCTCCGGGTCGGCCAGCGTCTCTCCCTGCCCGGCTGCGCCGCCCCGCCACCGTTCGGGACGGCTCTGCGGGCGGAGGGGCGGATCGCCGCCTCGCCCCCGCCCAGCCCGGAGGCCGGCCGACGGCCGCGAGTCCACCCGCTCTCCCGCGAGGCCCGTGAGACCGTCGAGGGCGCGCCGGAGTTCGTGTGGCCCGTGGACGGGCCCGTCCTGTCGGGCTTCGGACGACGGCGGGGCGGCTGGCACGCTGGCGTGGACATCCGCGCGGAGCGTGGCGCCCCGATCCGGGCCGCGGCACCCGGCGTCGTGGTGTTCAGCGGCTGGGCCCCGTCCTATGGGAACGTCGTCAAGATCGAGCATGGTGACGGATATATGAGCCTTTACGCCCATAACCTTCAGAACATGGTGAAGGTGGGCGACGAGGTCGACACGGATACGGTGATCGCCACCGTCGGCCGGACCGGGCGGGCCAGCGCCAATCACGTCCACTTCGAGATCCGCCGCCACGGTGTCGCCTACGATCCGACCCCGCTGCTCGACCCACGCGAGGCGCCCACGCTGCTGGCCGGGGCCTCGGACGTGTGGCCTCCCGACACGCTCCTGCCCGTCAGCAGTCTCGCCCTGGCCCCGGACGAGCGCGGGGATCCGTGACCGAGAACGGGGAGACCCTCGACGAGCTCGACGGCCCCGAGGAGCCGCTGGACGCCCTCCTCGCCAAGTCCCCGGCTGAGCTGGGCGAGCCGGTCGAGCCGAGCCGGGCCGAGCGCAGCCGGGAGATCCTGAAGCTCTACCTGGCCGACGTCCGTCGCCTCAAGCTCCTCACCGCGGACGAGGAGCAGGCCCTGGCCCGGCGCGTCCAGGCGGGCGACCAGGAGGCCGAGCGGCTCCTCGTGGAGCACAACCTCCGCCTGGTGGTCCGGCTGGCCCGCCGCTATCTCCACCGGGGTCTGTCCCTGCTGGACCTCATCGAGGAGGGCAACCTAGGCCTCATGCACGCGGCGCGGAAGTTCCGCGCCGACCGCGGGACGCGCTTCTCCACCTACGCCACCTGGTGGATCCGGCAGGCCATCTCCCGCGCCCTCGCCAACCAGGCGCGCATCATCCGGCTGCCCGTGCACGTGGAGCTCCTGATGGGCCAGTACGCCAGGAAGGTCAACGAGCTGACCCAGCGCCTGAGCCGGGCGCCGAGCAGCCAGGAGGTGGCGACGGCGCTCGGGTGGCCGCTCAGCGAGGTCGAGCACCTGGAGAGCCTCCGCCAGCACCCCCTGTCGCTGGACGCGCCGGCCGACAGCGAAGGGCGGGCCCGCCTGTCCGAGTCGGTCGAGGACCCGTCGGGCGGTCCCGACACGACGCTCGCCTCCGTGCTCCGGGCCCGGACCGATCTGAGCGGGGTGCTCCAGGATCTGCCCGACACCGAGCGGCTCGTGATCACGCTGCGCTTCGGCCTCGGCGGCGCCGAGCCCCTCACCCTCGAGAAGGTGGGCCAGCGGCTCGGCGTCACGCGGGAGCGCGTCCGCCAGATCGAGGCCGGCGCGATCAAGCGGCTGCGCGCGCTCCTGGCGGCGCGCGACGTGAGGCCCTCGGATCTGCTCTGAGCGCCCGCGCGCGCCGGCGATGGGTCCGCGCCTGGCTCCGGTACAATGGGCCTGCCCCCTCCGGCAGCCCGAGGGTCACGCCCCCGTAGCTCAGGTGGACAGAGCAGCGGTTTCCTAAACCGCGTGCCGGGTGTTCGAGTCACCCCGGGGGCACCATTCCCTCTCGTCGCCGCCGGACCGGCCGCCTCCGACCCGCGTAGCGTACCTCTGGACCAACGCCCGCGCGCTCCGGCGCATCACGAGCGTGCACGCGGCGGGCGGTGTCTCCGTGTGGCTGGCGGACGTGGGCGCCGGCCCCACCCATGCCGGTGCCGTTCCTGGGGAGTCACCTGGACGTCCGGCTCGGGGCGTTCCATCTGGGGCGCACGACCGGCTGCACCCTGGTCCCGTTCTTCGTCTCGGCGGCCCCTCGTCCGCCCCGCTTCCGTCTGGAGTTCTTCCGCCCCCTGGACGTCGGGGCGGAGGACCTCCGGGCACCCGTCACGGCGTTCGTCGACCTCTACGCCCGGCACGCGCGCCGCGAGCCCTGGCAACTGCCCCACCGATCATCGGGGCGGCTCCTCGGCTGACAGCCGGTCCACGAGGACGGCCACGAGCCTTCCGACCGTGCCGAAGGTCTCGGGCGAGACGTCGGCCTCGCTGACGCGGACCCCGAGCCGGCGCTCGATGGCTTCGATCAGCTCGGCCAGGGCCACCGAGTCCAGGCCGAGGCCCCGTCGTCGGCCAGGCCCGTGGCGTCGGTGATGGCCCCGTCGAGATCGGGCGCGGCCGCCCGGAGCGTCGCCGACAGCCGGGCGCGGACCTCGGCCGGCGCGGGCCGGGGCGAGGGATGGCTCATCCGATCGGGCTCGCGCGGGCGAACAGCTCGTGCCAGAGCTGGAGCCCGAGGATGGTCAGGAGCACCCGCCCCCGCCGCTCCAGGCCGGCCCGGTGGCGGCCGAGCGCCTGCTGGACGGCATCGGGATCGAAGTAGCCCGCGGCGCGGAGGGCGGGGCGTTCGAGCAGGTGCTCCAGGCGCTCGGGCAGCGGGCGGCGCAGCCAGGCCTCGACGGGAGCGACGAACGGGCGCTTGGGCCGCGCGACGATCTCGGCCGGTAGCACGTCCGCCATCGACCGCCGGAGGACGTGCTTCTCCTCGCCGCGACGGAGGACGAGGTCGGGCGGGATCGTGGCGCAGAGCTCGACCACCTCGTGGTCCAGGAACGGGACGCGAGCCTCCACCGAGGCCGCCATCGACGCCCGGTCCAGCGCGTGGACGACGTAGTTGGGCAGGAAGACCTTCGTGTCGTAGTAGTGGAGCTGGTGGGCGGGGTGCCACGACGCGAAGCCCGCCGGATCCCGCCACGGCGGATCGTCGGGCGGGCGCCGGCCGAGCCACTGGCGCAGGTCGCGAGACCAGAGGGCGGCCGGCGGCCGGCCCAGCGCCGGCCCGACCAGCTCCGCGTACCAGCCGGGCTCCATGCGCCGGGCCGAGGGCAGGAGCTGGAGCACGCGGCCTCGCCGGCCGACGCGGCGGCCGGCCGCGGCCACGAGGCGCCGCGCCACCCGGGGCCAGCCGACGAAGCGCTGCGCGGTCCGGTCGATGCGGAACCACGGGTAGCCCCCCAGGAGCTCGTCGGAGCCCTCGCCGGTCAGCACGACCTTGAGCTCCCGGGCCGTGGACCGCGCCAGCGCCAGACGGGGCAGCATCAGGATCAGCGCGGCCGGCGACTCGGCGTGCCACACCGCCTCCGGCAGCCGCGCCACCTCGGCGGGCCCGCACGCGACGTGGTGCGGGGCGAGCGCGTAGGCCGGGTGCCCATCGAGCGTGCCCAGGGCGCGCACCTCGTCGGTGGGCTGGTCGTCGAAGGTGAGGGAGTAGGTCGACACGGGCGCGGGGGCGTGGCGGCTCATGAGGGCGGTGACGGCGCTGGAATCGATGCCCGGGCTGAGCCACGCGCCCACCGGGACGTCGCTCGCCAGGTGGAGGTGGACCGATTCCTCCAGGCGGTTCCGCAACCGCTCGGCCCACGCCGCCGCCGTCACGCGAGGCTCCCCGCCGTCGCGCGCCGGGAACGTCAGGTCCCAGTAGGCGTGCGTGGTCAGGCGGCCCGCCTCCCAGAGGAGGCAGTGGCCAGGCAGGAGCTGGCGCACCCGGGCCAGGAGGGTCCGCTCGCCCGTCACGAACCCGAACGAGGCGAGGTCGCGGAGCGCCTCGGGATCCACGTCGCGGTCCACCGTCCCCGCGGCCAGGATCGCCTTCTGCTCCGACCCGAAGTAGAGGGTGCCCTGCGCGACCGCGTAGTAGAGGGGCTTGATGCCGAGGCGGTCGCGCGCGAGCAGCAGGCGCCGCCGCCTGCCGTCCCAGAGCGCGAAGGCGAACATGCCCCGCAGGCGCTCCACGCCGGCGGGGCCGTGCTCCTCGTAGAGGTGGACGATCACCTCGATGTCCGAGCGGCTGCGGAAACGATGGCCGCGCGCCAGGAGCGCGGTGCGGAGGGGGGCGTGGTTGTAGATCTCGCCGTTGCCGACGACGGTGACCGGACCGTCCTCGCTCGCGATCGGCTGGTCGCCGGTCTCGAGGTCGATGATGGCCAGCCGCCGCACCCCGAGGCCGATGCCGGGAGCCAGGTGGACGCCCTGACCGTCCGGGCCCCGATGGTGAAGCGACGCCGTCATGTCCTGGAGCACCGCGGCCGACGGCAGCGCGGACGAGTCCGCCGGCGCGATCCCGCAGATGCCACACACCGGCGTTAGGGCGCTATCCCGGGGCGCATCCGGCGCGGGACCCGCCCCGGCCGGCGGGAGGCCGGGCCGTCGCGGTCGCGCACCCCGGAGACGCTGCGGGCTCGGTTGGGGTCGAGCTCACCGCATCAGGGTAGCACCGGGGTGCTCCGGGACCGGCAAGACCACTCGCGTCGGCCACGGACCCCGGGCAGGCGGGAGCCGGCGCGGTCCGCGTTGACAGGCGCGGCAGGCGCGTGGGAGATTGACCCGAGTCACGGCTCGGGCCACGGCGCCCTCGGCTCTCGCCCTCGGCAGGCCTCGAGAAGTCTCCTCGGCGTCGCCGGTGTAAACGTTACACACGCGGGTGATGTAACTCCTGCCCACGCCGGAGGGGCCATCACGGCCGGCGGACCACATCCGCCTCGATCGGCCCCATCGACGCCCGATCGCGCGCGTGCCGCGGGCCCGGACCGTGGCACGAGGGTTGCCGCTAGCGGCGCGGCGCTTCGCGGGCCACCGGGCCGGAGGGCCGGCCCGCCCGGACCCCAACTCTTCCGAGAGGATCGCGCATGGTCGTCCGTGTGCTGGCCCGGCTCTTCCCCCGCGACCTCGCGGTGGACCTCGGCACGGCCAACACGCTGGTCCACGTGCCGGGGCGGGGGATCGTGCTCAACGAGCCCTCCATCGTCGCCGTGCACGCGAGCGACCGCTCCGTGCTCGCGGTGGGCGCCGAGGCCAAGGCCATGCTGGGCCGGGCCCCCGGCACCATCGAGGTGATCCGCCCGCTCCGCCACGGCGTCATCGCCGACTACGACACCACCCAGCGCATGCTCCAGCACTTCATGCGGCGCGCCCAGCGGTCCCGGCGCCTGGTCCCCCCGCGGGTCGTGCTCACGGTGCCTTCCGGCATCACCCAGGTGGAGCGCCGGGCCGTGCACGACTCGGCGACGAAGGCCGGCGCCCACCGCGTCTACCTCGTCCCCGAGCCCGTGGCGGCCGCCGTGGGCGCGGGCCTGCCCGTCGCCCTGGCCGGGGCCAGCATGATCGTCGACGTGGGCGGGGGCACGACGGAGGTGGCCGTGATCTCGCTGTCCGGCATCGTGCACTACACCTCGCTGCGTCTCGGGGGCGACGACATGAACGACGCCATCGCGCTCCACGTGCGCAAGAGCCGGGGGCTCCTGATCGGCGACCGGCACGCCGAGGAGGTCAAGATCGCGCTCGGCGCGGCCTGCCCGCGGGACGCCGACGCCACGCTGCCCGTGAAGGGCCGCGATCTCACCACCGGGCTGCCGCGGACCGTCGCCGTCACCGCGGCCGAGGTGCGGGAGGCCTTGCGCGAGCCCGTCACCGCCATCGTGGGCGCCGTCCGCGGGTGCCTCGAGCGCACGCCGCCCGAGCTCGCGGCCGACATCGTGGACACGGGCATCACGCTCACGGGCGGGGGAGCGCTGCTGCCCGGCCTGGACGAGCTCCTCAGCCGCGAGGTGCGCCTGCCGGTGACCGTGAGCGAGGACCCGCTGACCTGCGTGGTGCGCGGGGCGGGGCGGGTCCTGGGCGACCCCGTCTTCCTCGACCGGGTGGCGTTCCCGGCGTAGGGGCGCGCCCCGGCGGGCGGATCCATCGTTGCCCGCCGGCCGTCTCGCCGCTATCATGACCCCGCCCGAGAGGCAGGGAGGTGAGGGGATGACGCCGGACATCGCGGACATCAGCGAACGGCTCAAGGGAACCCTGGCGGAGCTGCTCGGCATCCGCCTCGTCGAGGCGACGACCGAGCGCGTGGTGGCCGAGCTTCCCCTCCGGGACGCGCTGACCACGGTCGGGGGCAGCCTGCACGGCGGCTCGCTGATGGCCCTGGCCGACACGCTCGGCGCGGTGGCGACGGTGCTGAACCTCCCGCCCGGCGCCGGGACCACCACGATCGAGTCGAAGACGAACTTCCTCGCCGCCGGCCGCTCCGGGCCCGTCCGCGCGGAAACGACGCCGCTGCATCGGGGCAAGCGGACCATGGTGTGGCAGACCCGCATCACCGATCCGAGCGGACGCCTCCTGTCCATGACCATCCAGACCCAGATGGTCCTGACGTGAGGGGGCGGTCGACCCCTCGCTCGTCCTAGACCACCCCGGAGCCAACCGACCCCTCCGCCTGGAGGCGGGCGCCCCGGGCCGCGGCGGCGTTTGCCGCCGCCGACCCCGCTGGACTAGAATCGCCTGAGTCCGGCGGGGACCCCCGGCCGGACCGGAGCCGACAGCCTGGTCTATCGATGCTCGAGTTCGACCGCCTGAGCCTCACGGACATCATCCGGCTCCAGAACGAGCTGTCGGCCACGCTCGCGCGGCGGTTCGAGCGGCTCCAGGCCGTGGCCTTCAGCGACATCGTGGAGTCCACGGCGTACTTCACCCGCTTCGGGGACGAGGCCGGGCGCCGGCTCCAGCAGCACCACCTCGACCTCCTCGAGGGCGCCCTGGGCCAGGTGGGCGGGCGCATCGTCGACACCGCCGCCGACGGAGCCTTCCTCTGCTTCCCCGACGTCGCGACGGGCGTCCAGGCCCTGGCCGCGTTCCACGACCTGCGGGCCGACGCCAACGCCAAGCTGGGCGACGAGCACCACCTCGTCACCCGGGCCGCGCTCCACTGGGGCCCCGTGCTGACCGACGGGGTGATCGTCACGGGCGAGAGCGTCAACCTGTGCGCCCGCGTGACGGCCGCGGCCGCGCCGGAGACCCTCCTGGTCACGCGCGCCGCGTTCCTGGAGCTGCCCGGGCCGACGCGTCTCCACTGCCGGGCCCTGCCGCCCCTCACCCTCTCGGGGCTCGCCGGCCCCGTGGAGCTGTTCGACCTGCCCTGGCGCGACCCGAGCCGCTTCCCGAGCCGGGTACGCATCGAGGAGACGGGCACGGAGGTCGCCCTGCCCGAGCAGCCGGTCATCACCTTCGGGCGCCTCCGAGGCGTGGACGGCGCGCCGGGCAACGACATCGTGCTCGAGCTTCCCGATCCCGCTCGGACGCACCAGATCAGCCGTTGGCACTTCGAGGTGCGGCGGGAGCCGCCGCGGCTCGTGCTCCGGACCCTGTCGACCCAGCTCACCGAGGTCGACGGGGCGGTGGTCCCGCGGGGGCACGAGCGCGACCTGGCCGTGGGCACGGTGGTGACCCTGGCGCGTGTCATGACCTTGCGGTTCCTGGCCCCCCAGACCGGCGATGGCGACGACACCGCCGCCGTGCCCCGGCCGGGCGGGTAGGGCGAGGGCGGCCGCCGGCCGGGGCGGGTTTGGCGTCCCGCCGGAGCGGGGCTAGAATCCGGACTGCGTCGACACGGCCCTCTCGACGAGCGCCGGGGCGTCGCGTGGCGGCCCACCGGCCCGGGACGGGAGCAGCGGGATGATCATCTACGCCGGCATCACCGACATCGGGCGCCGTCGCCTCCTCAACGAGGACGCCATCCACGCCGAGGACGGCCTGCTCGTCGTGTGCGACGGCATGGGGGGCCACAAGGCGGGGGAGGTGGCCTCGCGCCTGGCCATCGACAGCATCGTGGCCTTCGTCCGCCGCTCGGGGGACGACCCCGAGATCACCTGGCCCTACGGCTTCGACCCCCGGGCGTCCTTCACCGGCAACCGCCTGCGGACCGCGATCAAGCTGGCCAACCGCGCCGTGTTCCGCAAGGCCGCCTCGGCCGAGGACTACACCGGCATGGGGACCACGGTCGCCGCCGTCATGATCCCCCCCACCGCCACCCACATGACCTTCGCCGGCGTCGGCGACAGCCGCATCTACCTCGTGCGCGACGGGGTCATCCGGCAGCTCACCCGCGACGACTCGTGGGCCAGCCTCGGCATCGACGACACCACGCCGGGCACGAGCCCCCGGAACGTGCTCACCAAGGCCGTGGGCGCCCAGGAGGACGTCCAGTTCGACGTCCAGACCCACCCGCTGGCCGACGGGGACCGGGTGCTCCTGTGCTCGGACGGCCTCACCAACATGCTGCCGGACGCGCGCATCCTCGCCGTCGTGGCCGAGCGCGAGACGGATCTGGAGGCGGCCTGTGCCGAGCTCGTGGCCGAGGCGAACCGCACGGGCGGCCGCGACAACGTCAGCGTGATCCTCGCGCGGTACCAGCGGTGACCCGCCCGGGGGCCGCCGACCCGGGCGGCTCGAACACCCCCGCCGGTCGACGTCGCCACCGCGCGGCGAGAATCGGCCCGGCCCGGACCCTCCTCGCGCCGGCGTCGCCGCCCGCCGCATGATCCAGCGCGTCGGCAAGTAGTCATGCCGGGTCGGCGGCGCGGCAGGAAGGTTGAGAAAAGGGGCGCGCCACGACTACACTCTAGCCGATGACCAGCGACGCGGGCACGGGCCGGGCGGGACGACGGGGAGCGTGATGGGCCGGTTCCTCCGGTACCTCGGGCTCGCCCCGGCCGACGACGACGCCGAGCCCCTGGACGACGCGCCGCCCGCCTGGCACGCGCCCGCGCCACGGTCCGGCGAGGCCTCCGGCCTGGGCCCCCGGCAGTCGTTCCGGGGGGAGCTGAGCGGCGAGGGGGACTTCCAGATCGCCGGGCGCTTCGAGGGCGAGATCAACGTCACCGGGCGCGTGGTGGTGACCGAGGGCGCCCAGGTGGACGCCAACATCACCGCGCTCGGGATCGTGATCGGCGGCACCGTCCGGGGCAACCTATCGGCGGCGACCCGGGTCGAGATCCTGCCCACCGGCGCCCTCACCGGCTCGCTCAAGACCGGGAGCTTCATGGCCGCCGACGGGGCCTCGGTGAAGGGGGAGGTGTGGGTGGAGCCCGGGAGTCCACGCGCGGCGGGGACGGAGCCCCGCGGGTGACGAGTCGGCTCCTCGCCTGGCTGCCGGCCGGGGGCTCGCGGCGGCTCGCGATCCAGGCCGGCGTCGCCGTGGTGGCCCTCCTGCTCCTGGTCGTCGGTGGGTGGGCCTGGTACCAGGCGCGGGGGGCCGCCGGCCAGGCGGCCCTGGGCGAGGCGCTCGCCCTCGCCCTGCGCGCCGAGGCGCCCACCGCCTTGGCCGAGGAGCGCACCCGGGCGACCAAGGCGCTCGAGACCGCCATCGCGAACCACCCGGGGCTGCCCCAGACGGCCCACGCCGCCTACCGCCTCGGCAACCTCCGCTGGGCGGCCGGGCAACCCGGGCCAGCCCGGGCGGCGTACGAGCAGGCGCTCGCCAAGGGCGCGACCGAGACGGTGCGCCGCATGGCCGGCGTGGGCATCGGCTACACCTGGGAGGCCGAGAAGAACTACGCCCGCGCCGCCCAGGCCTACCAGACGGTGGTGGAGGGGCTCGGGGCCCAGGACTTCCTCTTCGAGGAGGCGCTGCTGAACCTGGCCCGGGCGCAGGAGCAAGCGGGCAACCCCACCGCCGCCATCGGGGCCTACCAGCGAATCCTCAAGGACGTGCCGGACTCGCGGCGCGCGGACGAGCTGCGGGTGCGGATCGCGGCCCTCCGGAGCCGCACCAAGTCGTAGGCGGGCGACCCGAGCGGAGCTTCCTGGTGGCGAGCGGGTCGGGGCGGCGGCGGCGGGCGGCGCACCAGGGCAACGGCCCGGGCGGCCTGCCGGGCTGGCTCGGCGTCGTCATCTATCCGGCCGCCGCCCCGCTGTTCGTGCTGGTCTACGGGGTCTTCTTCTTCGGGGTGCCGTTCCTGACCGGGGCCGCACCGAGCACGACCGCCTACATTCCGTACGCCTTCGTGAGCGGGCCCGTGGCCCTGGTGCCGCCCCTCACGGGCGCCTCCGGGCATGCGGCGCTCGCCACGATCCTCGGGGGGACCTACGGGCTCTACCTCGTCTACACGGTCCTGTTCCGCTGGACCGCCGGGGGCGGCGCCGTGGGCCTCCTGACGGTCCTGATCGCGCTGCACGCCCTCTGCACGGCCGTGTTCCTGTACACCGCCGGCGCCTCGTGAGCCCCGGCCCAACCTCGGCCTGGCCCGCGGGGAGCGCCGCGGTCGCATCAGAGTCCGATAAGGCGCATTATGTTAACTTGACCTCCCGCCGCGGCGCGGGCGGCGGCGAGCCGCCATGCCCCGTCAGCCCGGGATCTGGGCCTCCTCGGGCAGCGCGTCCCAGACCGGGGTCCAGTCCGGGACGGCCAGGCCCACCTTCTCGCACAGCCCGGCCACCTCGGCCGCGAAGGCCTGGCGCACCTCGTCGTTGTCCCGGAGCTTGAGCCGGTACTTCCGGTACACGGCGTTCTTCGGCGATCCCGGGCGGCCGAAGATGTTCATCGTGCGCACGTACCACTTGGCGAAGGTCGCCTGGGCCTCGTCGTGCGTGGCCGGGTCCTCGCTGAGCCGCTTGACCCAGTACTCCCCGTGGCGGATGTGGAACTTCTCCTCCTTGAAGATGCCCTCGATGGCCCGCACCCAGGGCCCGTAGGAGCACTGGCGCACGTCCTCGAGCTGGTGGCCGGCCCCCCGGTCCATGCAGAAGTTGAAGAACACGAAGTCCGCCCACGTGTCGATCGGATAGTAGAAGATGTTCACGCGCTTGTCGGCGGAGATCCGCCGGGTGCCGATGTCGGCGTCGGCCTCGATGCGCATCGTGAACGCGTCGTCGTGGGCCTGCACGTGGGCCTCGACGTCCACCCCGAGGTCGCCCAGGAGCCCGTACATCACCGTGGCGTGGCGCATCTCGTCCTTCACGATCTGGGCCACCACGTGCTTCTCCTCCACGCCGGGGGCCTTGGTGATCCACGGGACGTACCCGTAGCCCCCGGCCAGCTCGGAGTCGGCCTGCATGGTCATCAGGTGCACGAGGTGCTGGCGGTACTCCGGCGTCATCTCCTCGGCCGACTCGATGCGCTCGCCCTGGGCGATGCGCGCCAGGAGGCGCTCGGTCTTCTCGGCGTCGCTCATGGTCCTCTCCTTTCCACGACCCGCACGGCCTTGCCCTCGCTGCGCGGGATGGTCCGCGGGGGCACCAGCGCGATGTCCGGGTGGAGCCCGACGTGGGCCCGGAGGCGCTCGGCCACGCGGGCGCGCAGCGCCGTCGCCGCGGCGCCCTCCGCCTCGAAGCTCCCCCAGGCGGCGATCACGGCCTCGGTGGGCTCGACGTGCACGGCCAGCGTGGGGAAGGCCTGGGTCCGGTCCACCACCAGCTGGTAGTGCGGCGCCAGCTCCGGCAGCGTCAGGAGCGCCTCCTCCACCTGGGAGGGGTACACGTTCACGCCCTTGATCACCAGCATATCGTCGGTGCGGCCCTTGACGCGGGCCATCCGCACCGTGGTCCGCCCGCAGCGGCAGGGCTCGGGATCGAGCGTGGTCACGTCCCCGGTCCGGTAGCGCAGCACCGGCAGCGCCTCCTTGGTGAGGGAGGTCAGCACCAGCTCCCCCTCCTTGCCGAAGGGCAGCGGCTCGCCGCTCTGCGGATCCACCACCTCGGGCCAGAAGTGGTCCTCGCTGACGTGCAGCCCCTGCCGCGCCTCGGCGCACTCCGCCGCCACGCCGGGGCCGATCACCTCGCTGAGCCCGTAGAAGTCGGTGGCCACGATCCCGAACCGCGACTCCAGCTCCCGCCGCATGGCGTCCGTCCAGGGCTCGGCCCCGAAGAGCCCGTAGGCGAGCCCCACCCCCTGCGGGTCGCGCCCGGCCTCGGCCATGGCGTCGGCGATGTGGAGCGCGAAGGACGGCGTGCAGGCCAGGCCCCGGGGGCGGAAGTCCTCCAGGAGCAGGATCTGACGGAGCGTGTTCCCCGAGGAGACCGGCACCACCGTGCACCCCATGTGCTCGGCGCCGTCGTGGAAGCCGAGGCCGCCCGTGAAGAGCCCGTAGCCGTAGGCCACCTGGATCGTGTCGCCGGGGCGCGCCCCCCCGAGGGCCAGCGAGCGCGCCATCACCTCGCGCCACACGGCGAGGTCGGCCCGGGTGTAGCCCACCACGGTGGGCTTGCCGCGGGTCCCGGAGGACGCGTGGATGCGCCGGAGCTCGCCGCGCGGGACCGCGAAGAGCCCCCAGGGATAGTGCTCGCGCAGGTGGACCTTGGCCGTGAACGGCAGGCGGGCCAGGTCCTCGAGCGACCGGAGGTCGGCCGGGCTCACGCGCGCGGCGGCGAAGGCCTCCCGGTAGAAGGCAACCCGCTCCCGGGCCCACCCCACGCGGTCCCGGAGGCGCTCGAGGACCAGCCGCTCGCGCTCCGGCCGGGGCATGCACTCGGCCGCGGGGTTCCAGATCATCTCAGGACACGGTGACCCGCCGGACCAGCCAGGTCTGGCGGTCGAGGTAGCGCGCGATGGTCTCGAGCAGCGGCGGCGTCGAGCCCGTCTCGAGGCTGACCCGGTCCGGCAGGACGTACCGCACCTCGGGATAGGACAGGAGCACGCGGACGAGGGTGCGGACCCGGGCATCGGACGAGAAGAGCCCGCGCCCGGCGCCCCGGGGGTCCCACTCCGGCCGGAAGGTCAACCGGATCAGCCGCCCCACGGCCGGCATCAGCGAGCCGGGCGGTCCGCCAGGCGGCGGTAGTGGGCGATCATGGTCTCGACCTGGCGCTCGGCCGAGAAGCGCGCCTCGGCCAGGCCGCGCGCGGCGCGGCCCATGGCCAGGCGCCGGTCGGGGTCGAGCAGGAGCCCGATGGCGGCGTCGGCCAGCTCTCGGGCGTCGCCCTTGGTGAGCAGCCCCGTCGCTCCGTCCTCGACCACCTCGTCCACGCCCGTCGCGCGCACCGCCACCGCCGGCACGCCGGCGGCGTGCGCCTCGGCCAGCACCAGGCCCTGGGTCTCGGTCTCCGAGGCGAACAGGAACAGGTCCGCCGCCTGGTAGGCGACCGGCAGGGCGTCGTGGGCCATGCTGCCGTGGAAGTGGATCCGGTCGCGGGCCGGGCTCGCGTCGGCCAGGCGGCGCAGGGTCCCGCCGTGCGTCCCCTGCCCGACCAGGCAGAGGCGGGCGTCGGACACCGCCCCCGCGATGGAGCCGAACGCGGTCAGGATCCGGTCGACGCTCTTCTCCCGGTCCAGCCGGCCGACGTAGAGGCAGATGCGGCCCTGGTCGGGCCAGCCGAGGCGGGCCCGCGCGGCCGGCCGGTCGCCGGGACGGAACCGCCCGGTCGCCACGCCGGTGGGGACCACGACGACCGGGCTCCGGACGCCGCGGGCGCGGAGCGTCGCCGCCATGCGGGCGGAGGGGGCCACCACGAGGTCGGCGGAGTCCGCGAAGCGGCCGGAGAGCCGGACGGCCAGCGCGGCCACGAAGCGCTCCGGCAGCGGCACGTAGTGGGCGTACTTCTCGTAGCGCGTGTGGT